>Ga0310811_10012353_pt1 | contig 11085 bp, 11 predicted proteins | sample YCmetagenome_FD_207642 | JGI IMG/M metagenome (GOLD analysis project Ga0310811, IMG submission 207642) | Soil microbial communities from experimental microcosm in Duke University, North Carolina, United States - YC | ecosystem: Engineered > Artificial ecosystem > Soil microcosm > Unclassified ...
CGGCAACGATCGCCCATGGCGGTTTCAGCTATTACGAGGTGAAGGACATCCTGCGCGAAGTGGCCAGGCGCCTCAACGTCGTCGGTGTCGATCTGGTCGAGGTATCGCCACCTTATGACCCTTCCGGTATCACCTCGCTGCTCGCGGCCCGGACGAGCCTCGATTTCATCGGGTCGATCTTCCATGAGCGCGCCAAGCGGTCTTGATCGCAGCCGGCGAAAGCGGCATGCGTAGCGGCTGACATGACCGAAGTTCGGCCGCAGCCCGTGGTGATCATCGTTCCGGAGAACGCTCAGTCGCTTGACCTCGCCGGACCGCTTGATGCTTTCCTCGAAGCCAACCGCCAGGCGCCCGGTCGCTGCCATTATGCCGTCCGTCTTTTGTCGGCCGGAAGCGACCGGGTCGTGAAGGTGGGCGGCATGTCCATCGTTGCCGAATCCTCGATCTTCGAGGATGAGGGCGCGATCGACACGCTCCTGGTCGCCGGCACGCCGTCCTACGCCCAAGCTTATACGAGCACCGGGCTGCATGCCTGGCTGCGCAACCGCGCCCCGCAGGCGCGCCGCTACGGATCGGTCTGCACCGGGGCTTTCTTTCTCGGTGCGGCCGGGTTGCTCGATGGGCTGAGGGCCACGACCCATTGGCAGCACGCCTCCGAACTGGCCGAGAAATTCCCCGCAGCCCGGATCGAGCCGGACCGGATCTACGTGGAAGATGGCCCGCTCTGGACATCGGCAGGGGTTACCGCCGGCATCGACCTTGCGCTCAAGCTGATCGAAGACGATCATGGCCGTGAACTGGCCTTGACCGTCGCCCGCCGCCTCGTGGTCTTCCTCAAACGGCCGGGTGGCCAGTCACAGTTCAGCGCCCATCTTGCCGCCCAGATCGCAACGGATGGGCGAATCCAGGCCGTTCAGCACTGGGCGCTCGACCATCTTTCCCTCGACCTGACGGTGAGCGCGCTGGCCGGCCGGGCGGGGATGAGCGTGCGCAACTTCACCCGCGTGTTCCTGCAGGAGGCGGGGATTACGCCAGGCGATTTCGTGGAAATGGCGCGTGTCGACTCGGCGCGGCGCCTGCTCGAGGACACGGACACGCCGCTCCAGCGGGTCGCTTCGAAATGCGGCTTTGCCAATCCCGATACGATGCGGCGGGCCTTTCTGCGCCGTATCGGCACTGGCCCGAGCGACTATCGCGAACGTTTCAGGCGATAAAGGAAGAAAGGCTACTTTTTGTGAACAAAAAGTAGCAAAAAAACTTTTCGACTTTGGGCCGTGCTGGTTTCGCTGCCACCGGCCCAGATCAGCAAAAGTTTTTGCGCCGCTTTTTTCAAAAAGCGGCCTCTTACTTTTATTTCGCCTGCCATTTCCCCCGAAACGGCACCAGCACGGTCAAGGCCAGCACATACAAAAACACGCCGCTATACATCACGGCAAAAACCCACATCGGCAAATTCCAATAAACCAGTCGTTCCACCCAGCGCATGATCATGGGCTGGGTCGGCTGGCTAAGACCGGTCAGATCGTTTTGCCAAATCGTCAGGATGCACGCCCGGCCGGCCAGGGCCTGGACGGTGACAATGACCAGCATGGCCAAATGCAGTAGGCGCAGCCAGGCGATGCGGACGATGCGCCAGCCAAGCCAGGCGCCGAGAGGAATGACGATCAGCCCGGCGACATTGAAGCCGATGATCGCGAGGTGTACGGCAAAGATAGACCCGGCGATGGGCATGGTTTTTCCATCCCAAAAGGCAAGCAAGTGGCCGCTTTTTGAAAAAAGCGGCGCAAAAACTTCTTTTTACTCTGGGCCGGTGGCAGCGAAACCAGCACGGCCCAAATTAACAAAGTTTTTTGCTACTTTTTGTTCACAAAAAGTAGCCTTTCTTTTTTCACGTCCCCAGCGCGTCGGCAATCGCCCGCGCGAGATCCTCGGTGCGGGCCCGGCCGCCAAGATCTGGCGTGCGCGGTGCATCGGGCCTGGCCAGCACCGTCTCGATCGCGCGCATGATCGCTGCGGCGGCTTGGCCTTCGCCCAGATGATCCAGCATCATCGAAGCCGACCAGATCGTTCCGATGGGGTTGGCGATGCCTTGCCCCGCAATGTCCGGCGCGGAACCGTGCACCGGTTCGAACATCGAAGGGAATTTCCGCTCCGGGTTCAGATTGGCCGAGGGCGCCACCGCGATCGTGCCCGTCACCCCGGGCCCGAGATCGGACAGGATATCACCGAAGAGGTTGGAACCGACGACGACATCGAACCGCTCCGGCGACATGACGAATCGCGCCGCCAGAATGTCGATATGATACTGGTCGGTCCTGATCTCGGGATATTCGGCGCCCACGGCGGCAAAACGCTCGTCCCAGAATGGCATCGAATGGAAAATGCCGTTGGACTTGGTGGCTGAGGTCACGTGCTTGCGGCCAAGCTTTTGCGCGAGGTCGAACGCAAAACGCAGAATGCGATCCGTGCCGTAGCGGGTGAATAAGGCGACCTGTTCCACCATTTCCCGCTCGGTGCCGACGAAGGCGCGGCCGCCCATCTGGGAATATTCACCTTCCGTGTTCTCTCGCACGACCCAGAAATCGATATCGCCGGGCTTCTTGCCGGCCAGCGGGCAGGGCACGCCGGGCAACAAGCGCACCGGGCGAAGATTGACGTATTGATCGAACTCGCGGCGGATCGGGATCAGCAGGCCCCAGAGCGATACGTGATCCGGCACCCCCGGAAAGCCCACGGCGCCGAGCAGGATGGCATCATGATCCTGAAGCCGCGCGATGCCGTCTTCCGGCATCATCCGTCCCGTCTGCTTATACGTCTCGCAGGACCAGTCAAAATGCCGATAGGCGAGCGTGAAACCGAACTGCGCCGCGACCCGGTCGAGAACATGAATCGCCGCCGGGACAACTTCCTTGCCGATGCCGTCTCCGGCAATCACTGCGATGCTATGCTGCTTCATGCTTCCTTGTTAGTACAACTTCCTGATGGCGTCAGCCCCCGTTCTCTGGTCGGCCCATTCACGTTTCCCGAATAGGTGGGCATACAGGTCCGGCCGGCGCGCCGGCCGCGGGTTCGCCGCCTTGTCGCCCCCAAACCCCTGTGTTTGCCACAGCGCGAGGCGCATTTCAGGCGGCCTTGGCAGGGGTTTGCGCCAGCATGCCGTGGGGCAGGGGCAAAATCGTCCCGATGGCAGAGAAACGCATCATGCTTAACGTTGCGCAAAGCGAAGTGAGATCAGGCGGACGGCGACTGGTTTTGGGGCCGTAAGGGTCAACATCGCCCAGGTTCCGACGATCAGGCGCCGCTTCATGGGCATGGCTGGGAACGACCATACGGCTTGCCAGGTGTCACGCATGGCACGCCCACGGCTATCATTGGCAAGGGGGTGAGAGGCCGGCGCCAGCCTCAATGAGGCCACGCGAAACTGCAGCAGGTGCAAACTCTTGAAGATATTTTTCTCGCTGAGCACGATCCCCGCGGCCTCAGCGGTTTTACGGGCAAAACGCCAGCGCGCGTCGGCCCGTGCCACCTCTCGTCCAAACCGCGCATAATTGGACATGACGTTGCTATCATTTTGCCCGTGGACACGATATTGCACAAGCGGCTTGGCGATCGTAACGACATCCCCCAGAAACGGCGCGGCTGACAGGCATGCGGAATCGGAAAAAGCGCCGCAGAAATCATCTAACGGGAAAATATTATCAAGAAATTTTCGTGCGTAGATATTCCCAGAGCCCGGCGGCGTCGGATAGGCGGATGTCTCCATTGCCCATGAACGGATCAAGGCCGGCGTCGGCATCGGGTCGTAAAGCGGAAACACGCTACCTTTCGGTTTTCCTTCGCTGTCGACGCGCATCATCTGAACCTGAACCTTGCTTACCTTGTCCGACCAAATGGCGGCGACCTCGGAAGCGATTTCCGGCATCAACATATCGTCGGAATCAAGAAAGATGACAGCATCCCCCGTCGCGTGCGCGAAGCCGGTATTGCATGCGACCCGTTGGGTACGGTTCGGCTGAAAGATCGCGATGACCTTGTCACCGAAGCTTTCAATGACCTGCCGGGAATTGTCGGTCGACCCGTCGTCGACAACGATGACCTCGACATCTGGCCATTTTACGGCAAGTGCACTTTCGATGGCTTGGCCAACGAATCTGCCATAATTGTAATTCGGGATGATGATGCTGAATTTCATTTTGATATCATATGAATTCATCGAGCTAAATATATAGCGAATTCACAATATTTATAGAGGGCGTTGCGTTGGGGCGCGTTTGCCGGCGGCTCAAATGACTTTTGGGCCGCATCGGCCGGACAAAGCAACGGCGTCAGGGCTGGATCACGATGTTGTGCTTTGTGGGCGCTTTATCTGAAACGTGGGTCTTATACGAGTTGTGGTTGTAACGTCCGCTTTAGCGACTTAAGACCATTCCGCGCATGGTGTGTGGTGGCTCAGTTCTGCCGCTGGGCAGGTGCCGGTGGCGAGGCATGGGTCATTATTTCAACGGATCGTTTTGATGTTAGCCCTGGTTAAGAAGATGTTTTCCCTCTCTAACACATCGGAGCCAACGGCTCCGAGGCTAAGGCCGCTTCTACGTTGTGAATGACGCTTGCCCATGCACCACGCTGGGCTTGCCGGAACAATCGTACGGACTGGTACCACGGGCTGTCCCGGCGTTCGAGCAACCAACGCCAATCCGGGATAAAAGGCAGCATTACCCAGGTCGGGTGGCCGATGGCGCCGGCCAGGTGCGCGACAGACGTGTCGACGGTGAGTACGAGGTCAAGCTGGGAAATGGCGGCGGCGGTCTCGGCAAAATCGTCGAGGAAGGGCGACAGATCTTCGATCACACCTGGCGGCGCGGCATCGAGGTCGGCCCGTCGCTCCCCAACTTGAAGGCTGTACCATCGAATGCCGGGGATGTTCCACAGCGGCGCCAAGGCTGCGAAGGGCAGAGACCGATTGCGGTCATTCCCATGCTGCGGATTTCCCGCCCAGACGAGTCCGACCCGTCGGTGGGCGGCGGCTGAGAGACGCTGCTGCCAGTGCCGGCGCTTCGCCTCGTCGACGGGGATATAGGAAAGCGGCGCCGGAATGGTCGCGAGGGTGGTACCGAAAATGTGCGGCACGCTCATCAGCGGGCAGTGAAAGTCGAAGGCCGGGAGTGGGTCGCCGACCGCGATCACCCGTTCCACGCCTTGCAGCCCTGACAGAAGCCGCAGCAGAGAGGGTGGGGCTTGCAGCAGGACGCGCGCGCCGCGGGCCGCGATCAGCGGCGCATAGCGGCAGAACTGGATGGTATCGCCCAGCCCCTGTTCGGCATGCAGCAGGACCGTCCGCCCCTTCACCTCCTCACCTTGCCATTGCGGCTTGGCGAAGCGGCGCGGCGTCGCCTGTTGTTCTTTCCGTCGCCAGCGCCACTCATATTCCGCCCAACCGTGAGAGACGGCGCCGTTCAGCAACAATGCGATCCCCAGGTTGAAATGCCCCTGGGCGTAGTCAGGCTGGTAACCAATGGCGGTGTTGTGGGCGCCAATGGCCTCCTTAAGCCGGCCCAAATTCTTCAAGGCGTTGCCGAGATTGGAGTGGGCCTCGGCGAAATCCGGCTTGAGATTGATGGCCTCCTTGTAAGCGGCAACGGCCTCGTCAAGCCGTCCCAGATCTTGCAAGGCATTGCCGAGATTGGAGTAGGCCTCGGCGAAATCCGGTTTGAGGCGGATCGCCTTGTCGTAGGCGGCAAGGGCGTCCTCGAAGCGTCCGAGATCTTTCAGGACGTTGCCGAGGTTGGAGTGGGCTTCGGCGAAATTCGGCTTGAGGCGGATCGCCTTTTCGTAGGCGGCGACGGCCTCATTGAGGCGCCCTGAATTTTTCAGGGCATTGCCGAGATTGGCGTAAGCCTCGGCAAAATCCGGCTTGAGGCGGATGGCATGGTTGTAGGCGGCGATGGCGTCGTCGAATTGTCCCAGACTTTTCAGTGTGGCGCCCAAGTTGAAATGGGCTTCCGCGAAATCCGCCTTGAGGTGGATGGCATGATTGTAGGCGGCAATCGCCTTGTCGAACTGGCCCAAAGCTTTGAGCGCGTTGCCCAGGTTGGAGTGGGGATGGGGGGCGTCAGGCTTGAGGCGGATGGCGTTGTTGTAGGCGGCAACGGCTTCGTCGAGCCGCCCTAATCCCTGCAGCGCGTTGCCGAGCTTGCGTGGGCCTCGGCAAAATCAGGCTGGCAGCCGATGGCCTTGCCGTAAGCGGCGACGGCCTCATTGGGGCGCCCGGTCTGCTTCAAGATGTCGCCGAGGTTGGCGTGGGCGTCGGCGAAATCCGGTTTGCGCTCGATGGCTTTCTTGTAAGCGGAAATCGCGTCGTCGAGGCGTCCCAGGGCTTTCAGGGCGGTGCCGAGATTGGTGTGATAGGCGGCGACTTCCGGCTTGATCTCAATGGCCTTGCCGATGGTCGCAACCGCGATGTGGTATTGTCCGGTCTGATGGGCGATCGCCCCGAGCAGATGCAAGGCGTCGGCATGGTTGGCATCCAGCGCCAGCACTTGGCCATAGACCCGCTCGGCCTCGGCCAGGCGCCCAGCCCGATGGTGCTGCAGACCTGTTTCCAACATGGCTGGGAGAGCAGCTAACAAGGTGGCCTGTGGCGGCGATACCGGTTGGGCTTCTGCGCGATGCTGCGGCTTGTGGTCCGGTTCCATAATCCCCCTTAAACCGCCCGCCCTGCAAACGCGACGCCGCGCGTGGGCGCCGCCGGGTGAAGCACGGTTTGACCTGGTGCGATCTGACAGGTTAAGGGACGCCAAAAGACAGGCATTCACTTATATCCCGCACGACAAGCGGCGAGGCAACCGACAGAAAATTCATGAGCGCTTCCAGTTCGTCCCCCGATCCTTCGCCCGACAACCGCCGCAGCATGCCGCGCTTGCGGACGATCAAGACAGGTAAATTGTTCTTCGGCGGGTTTCATAAAACCGTGTTCGACTGCCTGGTCCTGGACGTTTCAGAAACCGGCGTGCGCATCGAGACCGCTGTGATGATCGATGCCCCGGAGACGGCGTTCCTGCAGATTCAAGATGACATGATCGGCCCGATGAAAAAGCGCTGGGCCTCAGGCAACCAGATCGGCTTCGAGGTCGCGCCGCGGAACGGCTGATCCCCTTACTGAATCTGGACCGTACTGGTCACGCTCAACGTCTCAGGTGACGATAAAATGCCCGGCAGCGGTACGGGCAGAAAAACACGTGCCGTGACCCGATATGTCACCAGCGTCTGCTGCGTCTGCGTCGAGGGGCAGGTGGTCGGGGAAGGGGGGCTGACTGTCGTGCCGGCGGTTGCCGGCGGGGTGAAGCAACTATAGGAAAGCGCGCCGTTGGCGCCTCCCGTGGCGAGGGTCGCGGGAAGTGTGATCTGGTAGTCGGACTGCTGGTTAATCAGGCTGATGATGTAGCCGGCATCGGTCATATTGTTCGCCTCGTCGGGATTGGTCCAGGCAAAATAGTCGAGCGCCTGGATCGCGGTCCTGAGCTGGGCCTGGGCGGACATGATGAGGACGAAGTCCGCCCCGCCGGCGAACAGCGGGAGCAGGATGAAGACCGACACAAGCGCGAATTCGAGCGAGACGCTGCCGCGCCGGCTTCGAGCGGCCTTGTGCCGCAGCATGCGGGCTAGGAACTGGCGCATGCGGTGGCCTGGTTTTGTGAGCCCATCACGGTGGTGACGGTGGTAATGCTGAGCGGGATGGACGGGAACACCCCGTTAAAGCCGATGGGAGACCATCGGTAAGCGCCGGTGAGCGTGAGGTAAAGCCCCGGCGGATCCCCGGCGTTGCTGCTGGTGCCGTTATCGGTCCACGTGATCGTCAGGCGTGGATTGCTGCCGTTGGCATCGCCGGCGCCGGGAAGCGCCGGGCCGGCGGCATTGTTGAATTCGGTGACGATCGTGCTGTCGGACGGGCAGGTAAACGCGCCTTCATTGGCATATTGGGCAGAAGCGTAGACGGCGGCGGCACGGGCGGCGCTCTGCACCCCGCGTGCCAGCGCCGACAACGACATGCCAAGCAACCCTAAATTCACGATGCCAAAAATGAATACGAGCAGCGCCAGCCCGCAAATCGCGAATTCCACGGCCGCGGCCGCCTGCCGAGCCCGTGCGAAAGCCCGCGCCGTGGCGGCGAGGCGCACGAACGGTCTCGGCATCTTGCCCCTTAAGAGGAACGGGGAGGAATGGCTTGGCATGGGGCGCTGTCGCTTACCGCACGAGCATCACGCCGCTCGTCGACGTGCTTGAGGCCCCGTTGGGCGAGGTGTCTGTGAGATGGATGGCACCGCTCCCGCTATCCGCGATCGAGGCCACTTCGAGCCCGGGCAGGCCGGTTGTGTTGATCGTCATGGAGCCGGCACCCGAAATGGTTAGCGGCGCATTTGGGGCATAGATCGCGCCATTGAAGGTGCCGTCCGCGCCTTCGGTGACGTTATCGGCCGCCGTGTCGCCGCGGGACTGGTAGATCAGCACGCCGCAAATGCCCTCGCCATCTGTCCCATCGTAAGGGGCGGCCGAGCCTTCATAAGCCGGATCGGGGAAATTGGCGGGAGCGATGCAATTGCTGGTGGGCGCGGAGAAAGAGACAGTCGCCCCCGCATCGATGGTGAAACCGGCATTGCCCTCCAGCACGAAGGTGACCCCGTTGCCGATGACGGTGGGTCCGGAACTGATAACCAGATTGCCGTTGCGAATGTAGTAAATGCCCGGATTGAAGGTCACGGACGAGGCGCCGCCGCTGATGGTGAGCCCGCCATCGAAGAAATAGGTGTTCGGTGCCGGAGCGTTTGCCGATACCGGATTGCCGAACACATAGGTGCCTTGCCCGGCGTAAAAGGCCCCGGTGTCACCCGTCTTTTTGGAAGTGGAAATAGCATTGGAATTGCCCGCATAGCTTGTGAGTTCATAAAGGCCGGAACTGAGTGTAACTTGCGGGCTGCCATTCGTGATCCCGATGCCGCCATTTACGTAATAGGTGGAGCCTTGGAGGGTGACGGTAGATGAGATATCCGTCTGGAGCCCCCAGCCCGCGTAGGAGCTGCCGGACATCGCGCCGTTGAAATAATAGGTGCCGGGGTAAACTGTGGCGGAGCCATTGGTCAGATAGGTGCCCCCATTCACCACCATGGTCATCGGCGAGGTTTGGGAGCTGCTGCCGATCGTGAGTGATGTGTCGGAGGTTACATTCATCCCGCCGTCGATGTAATAGTCATCGCCATTCAGCGTGGTGGTCTGGTTTGACTGGCCGCTGAAACCGCCGGTGATGTAGGTGGCGCCGGTGTTGGTTCCCTCGTTGAGGAGCAGCGAGACAACGCCGAAGCTGCTCAGGCCGGTGAGATAATTCGGGTAGAGTTCGCAGCCGGCGTTATAGGCCCCCAGCACGAGGCAATCCCCCACGCCAGTCTGGTTCCACTGATTGTAGCCAAGATCCGCCCCGACTGAGACCGGACTGCCGGTCTCAGCCGGGGCGGCGGGCGTCGTCCAGCCCGGGTTCCAGATCGACATGCCGGAAGAGGCGCTGTCCGCCGGGTTCATGTCAGCGAGCGGATCCGTTGCCGCCGGCGCATTCAGGGTGACGGTGGATGTGGACCCGGCGGGGCTGGCGTTGGCATTTGTGCCGATATAGCCGGAATAGGCAGGTGCGCTGACGCAACTGGCCGTGGTCGTCACCGCCGTGCCGATGATTTCGCCCGAGCCGGTGACCGACATGCTGCAACCGGAAGCGTCGTTCGAAGCGATGCCGCAATTCGTGCCGACCACTGTCCCGCCGCCGGTGACCGATATTGAGCCTTGCGTCGCGATAAGGCAGGCGGGACTGGTCGGGGCGACCACGTCGGCCGCAGCACTTGCCGCTTGGGTGCCGAGCCCCATGCCGACCGCGGCAGAGAAGAAGCTGCGGCGCGGTATGGTTGCGCTCGCCATCCATTGCGTGCTCGTGGCGCCATTCACCACCACTCTGCTGGTGGATAACGTGAGGCTTGAGGAGGTCAGCGCAAACTGGCCGTTGGTCGCCTCATTGGCTGCGGTAAGCGCAAAATTTTCCGCGACATTCGTGGTGCTGACGTCGTATTTGTCGGCCGCCGTCGCGGCGGCGATTGCTGCCGCATCCGCCGCCGATTGCAGCGCCTCCTGCTGCTCGTACCAATAGCCGAGATCGACCGTGAGACCGGTTGCCAGGATCAACAACGGGGCTGAAAGGGCGATGATCAGTGCCACCGCTGCCTTGCGTTCCCTCAGTCCGCCGAAGCGACTCTTAACGGACCGCAGAAGAGCATCGTAAGGCAATTTCCGGTCATCCTAAGCAGAGTATCTGGGGGGCCAGAGCACCGTCCTATGGGTTTCCTGTGCTGGATATTGGTTAAAAAATCAACCATTCGATTCCCCAACGGTTGGCCTTCTAGGACAAAACGGCCGAGATCTCCCGTGAAGGGACAGGGGAAGGCGCGTTATAGAAAGAAGCCGCTTTTTGGAAAAAGCGGCCTCTTTCTTCTTATCGGCCGTTAGTTGACCTTATAGCCTTCCTCTTCGATCGCCTTGATCACGGCGTCGGTCGGAATTGTCGCAGTGCTGGCGGTGATCTTCACCACGCCCTGTTTCAGATCGACGGCAACCGCCAATTGCGGCGCGACGGATTGCACCGCCTCGGTCACCGCTTTGACGCAGTGCCCACAGGTCATGCCTTCTACTTTCAGCTCCAACATACGCATCTCCATCGAATGATGCGGGACGGATAAAGATTCCTATAATGGCAAGGTCAAGCGCCCGAAGTTTGAGCGCCGCTTTTTTCAAAAAGCGGCTTCTTCCTAACCATTTTCCAGATTGGTTGACGCTGCCTGGCCCCGCCCATAGCATCGCCGCCAACAAGCAGATCAAGCCCGCAATAAGAACGGAGGAAACGTGAACAGGATTCGTACGCTCTTCGTGGTGGCCCTGATGTCGGGCGCCGCCATACCCGTGACAGCGCTGGCGCAAAGCGCCTGTCCGGCGCGCAACGCGTCCCTGCCGCCCGGCGCCAACAGCACCAACCCGTCGGCGCCGTTTTACATCGACACG
>Ga0310811_10012355_pt1 | contig 11085 bp, 11 predicted proteins | sample YCmetagenome_FD_207642 | JGI IMG/M metagenome (GOLD analysis project Ga0310811, IMG submission 207642) | Soil microbial communities from experimental microcosm in Duke University, North Carolina, United States - YC | ecosystem: Engineered > Artificial ecosystem > Soil microcosm > Unclassified ...
AAGATCTTGTAAATCAGTATTTTGAGCAATATCGGTAGGGAGGGCCTACCCCGCCAGTACGCCTCGTCCGCGACGGCTGACGATGGAAAGCTTCTCTGACTTCAGAATCCTTCTCGCCTGATCCCGCGCATGATTGGCCCACGGCCCCACCGGGTCCAGCCGAACGTAAGAGAGCCAGTGCCGCAGGGCTCGCCGCCTCTGCCCCTGCCGTTCATAGGCCAGCGCAAGGTTGTAATGCGCGTCCGCATACTGCGGAACCAGAGCGACGGCCCGCTGATAGGCTGCGGTGGCTTCGGTCAGCCTCTGCATCTCGTCCAGCACATTGCCCAGGTCGAAGAAGGCCAGGGCATACTCCGGATCGGCCACGGTGGCCCGGCGGTAGAGCCCTTCAGCCCGCTCGAAGAGCCGCATGTTGTAGTGAATCGTTCCCAGGTTGATCAACGCTGCGGCATGGGAAGGATGTTCGGCAAGGATGGCCTCGTAGAGCGTCGCCGCCTGAGGAACCGTCGCAGCGTTTTCCTCCAGCTGGACCGCCCGAAGAAACATCTCCTGCAGCTCCGCAGCCTTCTGCGCCGGATTCACCGCCCGTGCCTCGCCGTTGCGAACGATCCCCAGCCGCGAGCCGGAGGGAGCCTCAAAGTCGAAGGCCAGCTGCTGCGTCAAAGGATCCACGAGTGCGCCGTCCAGCCGGAAGGCCAGCCGCGAACCGCGCCGCACCGCCGAGCTTTCCAGTAACGGATTGCTGAACCCTGAGACTCGCTGCATCGCCTCGATCGAGGCCCGAATGCTCCGGACCGTCATTCGAGTCCGCTTCTTGGCCGTGTCAGCCTGCAAATCGCGCAGCGCGCGAAGCTGCCCAAGCTCTTCAAAGGAGTATTCGCTTCTGGGGGGAATCAGTCCGGCACGCTCCCACGACAGAATCTGTCGCTGGTGGAGGTGCAGAATCCGAAGAACGTCTTGACGGCTATATCGGGTCACGATCCGCGTCTCAGTAAAGCAGCCGTCTCCCAAATCTCGGCTGCTGGTTGGAGTATCCTTCGAAAACCCGCGTCTATCAAGTGATTTACGCTCCCCAGTATTAAATTCCGGTGGATAACCTGTACCAAATCGGATTCCGGAGCCTCGACTATCCTTGACAGGATGAAGAACAAAACCATCACCGTGCTGGGAAGCTATGTCGCCGACCTCGCCTTCCGCATCGAGGCGCTGCCTGTCTGGGGCGAGACACGGCTGAGCCCATCCTTCGCCATCGGCCCCGGTGGCAAGGGTTCCAATCAGGCGGTTGCCGCCGCCCGCGCCGGTGGAAACGTCACCTTCATCACTAAGCTTGGCCAGGACGCCTTCGGCCAGATGGCCCGCGATCTCTACCGCGCGGAGAGCATCGATACAACATTCGTCGCGACGACCGCAACTGCAACCGGCGCTGCGGCCATCCTGCTCGATGCACGTTACGGCGAAAATGCTATCGTCATCGCTCCTGGTGCCTGCTACGAACTGACTACGGAGGAGGTCGATCTCGCCTCCCCGGCCATAGCCTCCTCAAGCATCTTCGTCGCTCAGCTTGAGCTGCGGACAGAAGTCGTTGAGCACGGCCTGCGCCTGGCGCACAGCGCTGGCGTGATGACAATCCTCAATCCAGCGCCCGCCCTTCCATTGCCCGAGAGCATCTTTCCTCTCTGCGACTACATCACCCCCAACGAGACGGAAGCAGCAGCGCTGACCGGCGTTGCGGTGCACGACCTTGCCGGCGCCGAGTGCGCAGCCGAAGCTCTGCTCGACCGTGGCGTAGGTAGGGTGCTGCTCACCCTCGGAGCGGAGGGAGTTTTATTAAAAAGCCGAGGCGTAACGAAACATATCCCTGCCGTCAATGCAGGGCCGGTGTTGGAGACAACCGGTGCAGGAGATGCTTTCAATGGAGGTTTAGCGGTAGGGCTAGCAGAGGGAATGGATTGGATCGAGGCTGCACGCTTTGCCTGTGCTGTGGCGGGCTTGTCCGTCACACGCGCAGGAACCGCACCCTCCATGCCGCGCCGCGCAGAGATCGACGCCCTGTTGCAGACCTCAGCCAGGAGCTAATCAGCAAGCCCGCGCTGCAGCTCGCGCATCCCGAATAAGGTCAGGCAGTCCGACGCCGCGGTATCCATTGCCTAGCAGCCAGAGACCAGACAATCCTCGGACACGCTCGTCAAGCTCGGCCATCCGTTCGAGATGCCCGACGCCATATTGCGGAAGCGAAAGAGGAAGACGACGCACGATGGTGACACGAGGCTCAGGCAAGGGACCAAGAATTCTCGCAAGCTCCATCCTGGCAATCGCCGCCGTTTCATCGTTGCCGCACTTCAACACGCGCTCGGCAGCCCGGCCTCCGAAGAAGGCACGAAGCAGACGTCCACCGGGCGGCACGCGGTTATCGAACTTCTGATCCATGAAAGTACACGCCAGAAGCAGGCTGCTGTCGGAAGACGGAGGTACCAGAAAGCCGAAGCCGGAAGGAACCGGAACATCTCTGGCGTGGTCGAAGCCGAAGCCGACAATAACCGCGGAGCTTGCATCCATCTGCATCAGCTCTGCGGCGCGGCTGTCAATTGGAGCCAGAAGAGCACGAGAGACGTGCAGTGGAGCAGCGATCATCACGGCGTCGAAATATTCCTGGCCGAGAGACGAACGAATCTGCCATCCCTCGTGATTCCGCTCGATTGCGGTTACCTGGACGCCGAGGTGAATCCACTCCTGCGGAATGACAGCGACCATGCGATCGATCAGGCTTCCAAGTCCGTTCCGCAGAGTGGTGAAGATCGTCGATCTCTTTTCTCCCACGGACTCCCGTTTTTGGAAGGCTGCGATCAGGCTGCCGTGCTCACGCTCCATGGAGACGAAGGCAGCCATCACAGCACGAACGCTAAGCTGAGTGACATCGCCGCCGAAGACTCCGCTCAGAAGCGGAGCACCGATCTTGTCGAGAACCTCATCGCCAAAGTGACGGCCGATGAAGGAGGCGATGCTTTCGTCCTGCTGCGGTGCGGAGCTTTTCAATTCTTCCGCTCGAGTCGGCTCGAGGTGGAAGACGCGTTTGGCCTCGTCAGAGAAGAGATTGCAGGCATCGAGCGCGTCGAGATCGGTCGGAACCATCATGCGCATGCCGTCAGGCATCGCCTTCAGGGTTCCATCGAGCAGGATATAAGTACGGCGCTGGTCATCGCGTGAGCCAATAAGCTCGTCACCTAGCCCCATCTCAATTGCAAGTTCACGCGCCCATGGCTTTTCCGTGACCCAGCCATCGGGGCCGCCTTCAATGGTGAAGCCACCTTCATGAATGGTTTCAACGATTCCGCCGAGCCGCGAAGACGCTTCATAAAGTTTGACCTGAAGGGATTCGCCCTGACTGGATCGTCGGGCAAGTTCGTAGGCCGCAGTGACCCCGGAGATGCCTCCGCCGACGATAGCGATGCGTTTCATCGCAGAGCCTGGCTCACGCTCATGGTGGCGGTGCGATCTTCCACCTGTTCCGCGCCGGCTGCAATCTGCGCCAGTGCCTGAGTCAGAGTGGGCGAATCGTTCAGGCTTTCAGCCCGCCACAACTTCAGGCCGATCTCCGCCGCCAGCTCCTGAAACGCAATGTCGATGTCGTAGAGAACCTCGACATGATCGCAGACGAAGCCGATAGGCTGGATCACAACGCCGATCTTTCCTTCCTGCCGGAGAGTCTTGAGAGTGTCTTCGACGGTGGGGCCGATCCAAGGTCCGCCGCTGACACCCTGACTTTGAAAGGCGAAGTACCAGTCATTCGATTCCAGGCCGAGAAGTTCAGCGACGAGCGAAGCAGTCCTCTTAGCCTCCACTGGGTAAGGATCAGGCGTGTCCTGAATCGGTGTTCCTGGCCGCGCGCCTGCGACCGAGGCTTCGCCGGTCATGATGGTGCGGCAGGGAACGCTATGCGCCGTAAACAGGACAGGGATGCGAAGGCCTGTTTCCTGGCAGACTTTGTTCCAGATGGGCTGCAGCTTTTCAGCGAAGGCCTGCGCGAGTAAGGGGTGATCAGCCCAGCCGGCGACGAACTCGACTTCGATTCCAGATGCGGCGGCCATCAGGGCACGACGATAAAGCCCGACGCTGGTGCGCGAATTTTGCGGAGCCAGACAGATGGCACGGATGCTCGAGACTCCATCAGCCCTCATCTGCTCAACGACATCGGCGATGTAGGGCGACCAGTTGCGCATCGCAACATAGACTCGTGTACTGCCTAGAGCCTGTTCCAGGGCATAGCCTTGTGCGAAGGTCCACTTTGTCAACGGTGGAGGTTCTTCCTCCGGTGTGTTCTTGAGTCCGATCTGTGCGTAGCGATGTTGAAGCTCTTCGACAACAGAGTCCGGAAGCGCGCGTCCGCCTGTCACCTTGCTGAGATACTCTGCCATCTCCCCCAGAACGTTGGGAGTTCCATGCGCAAGCAGAAGGACGGCGTGGCTCATCGTACTCCGAACTCCTTGACCCACTCGACGGTACGAATCACGTTTTCGACCGGAGTTCCGGGAACGATGCCGTGTCCGAGATTGAAGATATGTCCGGGCCGTCCGGCCGCTGCGTCGAGGACCTCGCGCACACGCTCCCGCAGAACATCTTCCGGCGCGAAGAGGGTGATGGGATCGAGGTTGCCCTGCACGCCGCAACCTTCCCCGATGGCCTTCCAGCCTTCGGCCAGCGGAACGCGCCAGTCCAGACCGATAACATCGGCGCCGGTCTGCCGCATGGTCGAGAGCAGCGATGCGGTATCGACACCGAAATAGATGACAGGGACCCCGAGGGCCTGAATGCGGCGTATCAGCTCAGTCGTTGGCTGAAGGCAATACTGACGATAGTCAGAGACGCCGAGCGCACCGGCCCAGCTATCGAAGACCTGAATAACGTCGGCTCCGGCTTCAACCTGTTGCGCGGCGTACGCAACGAGGACTTTGACCAGCTTTTCCATCAGCAGCGGCCATGCAACGCGGTCGCTGTACATCATGCGCTTGGTCTCGATGTAGTTGCGAGAGGAACCGCCCTCGATCATGTAGCTAGCGAGAGTGAAAGGAGCTCCGCAGAATCCGATGATTCCGAGCTGATCCCCATCGGGACGCGGCGCGGAGAAGTGTTTGGCGACTCGCTCAATTGCCTGGGCGACATAGCGTAGTTCGTCCGTACGATCCGTGCGGAGAGCCTGGACTTGCTCTGAGGTACGGATGGGGGCGTGAACGACAGGACCTTCCCCGGCCAGGAATTCGAAGTCGACGCCCATGGGCGTGAAGGGCAGAAGAAGATCGGCAAAGATGATGGCGGCATCGACGCCAAGACGTTCGGCGGCAGTGATGGTGACCTCAGATGCGATCTCAGGCGTTCTGCAGATCTCAAGGAGAGTATGGTGCTTGCGTACCGCCATGTACTCCGGCATGTAGCGACCGGCCTGGCGGAGAAGCCAGACGGGGGTGCGGTCGACTGGCTGACGAAGGCAAGCACGGACGAATCGGCTGGTCGCAGCCTCCTCAGTTGAGGAGGCTGTATTGGCATTCGTCGTGGATAGAGATGTGTTTCTCAAGCCTGATCTCCTTGATCGAGCGTGATACAGGGCCGGGAAAGGGCTCGGTACACCCTGACGATCGATTCGGACGGATTACCTTGCGACGACAAGCTCGAAATGCGCGGGAGAGCCGGAATCGCTCCGAAAACCCGGTCGTTATTCTTCCAGACGAAAGCTGCACTCTTCGATCACGGGGTTGGTCAGTACCTCGCGAGCGATGCGGCCAACTTCGGCCTCCGCCTCGGAGCGCTCCAGTCCCTCGTCGAGAGTGAGCACAAAGTATTTTCCCTGCCGGACGTCGGCTACTCCGCGATATTGCATGCGGTGGAGCGCGTCGGCGACTGTCTGCCCTTGGGCATCCAGCACGGTTCGTTTCAGCGTGACATAGACATGAGCCTTCATCTTGTTTGATTATAGACGTGGTGCGGTTTTCAGTATCTGAATCCGCAGCCGATGATTGCTGCATCTTTTCACGGCCGCCCTCCGGCCTTAGCTGACGCGAAACTATTTCGCAGATAACGAGAAGAGAAACGAACTCTATGCCCAACTACCTTGAGCTCCCCGTGGGCCCCGATTCACCGGAGGTCATCAACGCGGTTATCGAGATTCCTCTGGAAGGGATCAACAAGTACGAGTACGACAAACAGCTCCACGTCTTCCGGCTAGATCGCAACCTTTATTCTCCGGTGCACTATCCTGGGGACTATGGTTTTATCCCATCAACGCTGGGCGATGACGGCGATCCGCTGGACGTTCTGGTGCTCGTGGATGCCCCGAGCTTTCCGGGCTGCGTGATGGAGGTTCGTCCGATCGGCCTGCTGGAGATGCGTGACCAGGGCGTGGGCGATGAAAAGGTTCTCGCGGTAGGCAAAGGCAATCCGCGTTACAAGGACGTCTGGAACTTCTCGGAGATCTATCCTCACATGCTCAAGGAAATTACCCACTTTTTCTCGATTTACAAAGATCTTGAGGGGAAGAGGGTGGAGGTGAAGGGCTGGCGTGACGCCTCCTTTGCACGGGCGAAGGTGGTCGAAGCGCAGCAGCGTTTTCTGGATAACAAAGCCCAGGAATCTCCAGAGGCAGTTGCAGGAAAGTAAATTTCGAACTCTTTGCAGCTTGAGAAAGGCAGCACATGTGCTGCCTTTCTTTGTTGGAGCGCATTCGGTGGAGATTGTCACACAGACTTTTGAGTAAGCAGGTATAATCACCTGAAAGCCCAGCAAAGGGTTCGGAGAGTTGGCCGAGTGGCTGAAGGCGGCGGTTTGCTAAACCGTTATAGGGTCAAAAACTCTATCGGGGGTTCGAATCCCCCACTCTCCGCCAGAAGATTTTCCTAGCAAATCCAGTGAAGCCCTAACGCTTATTCCTTGTCCGATAGGGCTTTTACCAGATCCCCTCCGTTTATCGAATCTGTTGCAAAAATGCCCGCAGCGTAGAACGCTCCGGCCGGAATAATTCCGATCCAAGGCCATAGATCGTACAGTGCCTTAAAGGCAAATGTGTCGGGTACGATGAGGGTCAAAGCCGAACGCACTCCGCAGGTCAACAAAATACCACCCAGAGTTCCGGTAATTAACAGGAGAGTGGTTTCCTGTAGTTGGAATATGTAGAAGAAAGACGGTGGCGCACCCAGAACTCTGAGAATTGCGAACTGGTGAACCTTCTCGCGTACCTGAGAGAATCGATTTATTGTAAGGAAGCAGAGATCAACGGCCAGACCCAGCAAGAGCATGCTAACAAGCGTAAGTTTGAAGACTAGTGTCACCGCATAGGACAGAACAGGTTTGACAGTTGTTCCCGCGATAAGAAGCATGATCATCACGGCAAAGACCATGCCAAGCGCATTCAAGAGCGTTTGTTGAAAATGGTGGCGCAAATCTTCGAGGACTATGCGGTAGATCATCACTCGTGCGCTCCTTCCGATCTTCTTGGTTCGGTGACTGATGGTGACAGTCTGACCTTTAGTGCGATGCTAAATTAGCACGAACAGCAGTCGCTCGTGCTTTATTGTGTGTAATCGTAAAAGCAGTGGTCAAAAATAATTCGATTTGTGCCGGGACTACATCCGTTACTTTCTCCTTTTCGCTAAAGAGAAGCCTGGAAATTGAAGCCTATTGATCTCAAAAATTGGCTAATCCTCAACTGAAAAGATCAAGCTGCAAAGACCGTTTTGATGGCCGGGCGTGCCGCGGCTCGTCGAAGACGGTTTTACCTCCTAATGAAGAAGAGATGGATCTTTCATGCGCTATGGTTGCAGTAAAGTCCGCCAAAGGCTGGCGATCTTTTTCAACATTTCTGGTTAATTGATCGAGGCGTTTAAAGGCGTCCAGCCGGGTGATATTGCCCAGGCGCGCCTCCGCAAGAGATCGCCTGAGGATTGCGAGTGCGTCATCATAGGTCTTCAGAGGGACGGGAAACGGATGTCCGTCTTTGCCGCCGTGTGCGAAGGAAAAACGGGCCGGATCAGAGAATCTGCTTGGTGCACCGTGCACGACCTCTGCAATCAAAGCGAGTGATTGCAGGGTCCGCGGCCCCAATCCTTCGATCAGGAGCAGGGAAGCAAAGTCACGAAAGTCCTGTTCATGTGCGACGGCGAGAACAGCTCCCAGCCGTTTGAGATCGACATCTTTCGCTCGAACGTCATGATGTACCGGCATCGACAGTCTGCGCGCCTCGTATAGTGAGTTTGCCACCGGCTCTTTGACGATTTTGAGAAGGGCCTGCCGTGCATCGGCAGCGCGGCGGTCCGCAAGATTCAGGATGGTTCCTTGTGAGGGGCCTACGATCCCGGTGTGAGGATCGGAGACAAAGTCGCGGACTGAGGCGGAGTGCCAGTGATAGCGACGGGCAGTGCGATTCCCGGGATTCATGCCTTGCTGGACAACGGCCCATTCTCCCGAGCGGGTGATGACGAAAGAATGGAGATAGATCTGGAAGCCGTCGCCAACGGCATTGTTGTCGACACGCGCCGTAAGACGGCTTGTGCGGGCGAGGGCTTCTCCGTCGTGACCCGTCTTTGAGGAGAACGCTCGAAGCTCATCGGGCGTTTGAAGAGAATGCCGCCCGCGGCCTCCGCAAATTGCAATGCCAAGTTCTTGAAAGCGCGGGTTCAAACCACGCTTTAATGCCCCCATGACAGAGGTCGTGATGCCGGAGGAGTGCCAGTCCATTCCCATAACGCATCCGAAGGCCTGAAACCAGAAAGGATCGCTCAGGCGTGTTAGAAACTCTGCGACTCCATAGTGGAGGACGATGTTCTCCGCGATCGCTGTTCCGAGCTCCGTCATGCGTTGGGCCAGCCAGGGAGGGACACGGCCATTATGCAACGGTAGATCGGCAATGCCGGAACGTTTCATCTGGTAATTTTCGCTATTTATTCGCTTATCCTCAATGAGGATTGTTTCCGATCCGGTGGATTTTGTCAGCAGGTGTTTTGGAGAATGTTGATCTATGCCGCAAGATTCTGAGCCAGAGAAGATCCGTAAGATCGTCCATATCGATATGGACGCCTTCTATGCTTCTGTGGAGCAGAGGGACAATCCTGCGCTACGTGGCAGACCTGTGGTAGTGGCATGGAGAGGGAATCGCTCGGTGGTTTGTGCGGCTTCCTACGAGGCACGACGCTTTGGTGTTCGTTCTGCGATGGCGGCGGTGCATGCGGAGAGGCTCTGTCCGGACGCGGTCTTTATTCCGCCGGATTTTGTTCGTTATAAAGCCGTTTCCCTTGCTGTTCGAGAGATCTTCAAGCGGCATACGGATTTGATTGAGCCCCTCTCACTGGACGAGGCCTATCTGGATGTGACTTGGAACAAGACTGATTTACCCACGGCTACGCAGGTTGCGCGAACCATCCGCCTGCAGATTCGAGAGGAACTTCAACTGACGGCATCGGCCGGAGTCGCTCCAAACAAGTTCCTGGCGAAGATCGCTTCAGACTGGCGCAAGCCCGATGGTTTATTTGTGATTCAGCCGCAGGATGTGGACTCTTTTTTAGAGCCTTTGGCGGTGGGCCGCATACCGGGTGTAGGAGAAGTGATGGAAAACCGATTGAAGCAGATGGGGATTGCAACGGTTGGTGATCTTCGCACCCTGCAGATGACGGAATTGGAGAAGCGTTTTGGTCGCTATGGAGTGCGACTTTATGAACTGGCCCGTGGTGTCGACCACAATAGAGTCGTGCCGGACCGGCTAGCGAAATCAATCTCGGCCGAGGATACGTTTGAGAGGGATCTTTCTTTGGGAGAGACCGAGGCGATGATTCGCCGATTGGCAGAAAAGGTGTGGACAGCTTCTCAGAGAGATTCACGCATTGCACGCACGGTTGTGCTGAAGCTCAAGACGAGCGAATTTGAGATTCTTACACGAAGTCATACCCCGCTGATCGCTCCACAATCCTGCGCAGAGCTGACTGAAATTGCTCTCGGTCTTCGAGAGCGGGTTGAGGATGATTCCCGACGAAGGTATCGACTGGTGGGAGTGGGGCTAAGCAACTTTCAGGCGACTGGATCGACAGAGCTATCCTTGTTCGATTAAAGTGCGATGTAGCACTGATCCAAGCGATTTAGGAATGTCGTGATGCTACCCGACACGCTGCTTTATAGCGCTGCAGAGGACTGGGGTATTTGAGACGTCTCATAAAAGAGGAAGGTTCGAGCATGTCCGGCAGCCCCCCGCAGAGTCTCGGATCTTCATTTTTGGAGAGATTGGGGTCGGCGGCAAAGTCGCGGTCGCTAGAAGAAGAGATTCTCCATCTTTATGATTTGTTCAGTGCACGATTATTTCGATATAGCGTTTCTCTTGGCCTGAAAGCTCAGGACGCCGAGGACGTTATTCAGGACGTCTTTCTAGCTTTGTTTCGTCATCTACAAGCGGGTAAACCTCGAAACAACCTTGCGGGATGGGTTTTTCGAGTGACACATCACCTGGCGCTGAAACGGAGAACGAAGTACCGTGTTGAGGGCCAGACGGAAGAGAACAGAGGCGATCATGCGGTTCCGAGCCTGCTTCCTACTCCGGAGCAGGAGTTGATCTTCAACGAAAGACAACTTCGCTTGAGACGAGCGTACGAGGCCCTGCCGGAGATGGACAGGCTTTGTCTGCAGTTGCGTGCTGAAGGGCTGAAGTATCGCGAGATCGCAAGTGTACTGGAAATCTCGGTCGGGAGTGTAGCGAATTCGCTTGGTCGATCGTTGGGGCGACTGCGGCGAAGTGATGGAGGAGATGGTGCGCGCTGACTTCAATCACTTATCTCAAACAGAGCTGATCCGGTTTCTGGACGACGAGATGTTACCTGACGAGCGGGAGGCGGCTGTCTCCCACATGGACAGCTGTGCCGCGTGTATTCAAGCTTTGAAGGAAACAGACGATTTACTGCAAGAGTTGATGTCGGGGGAGTTTTCTGAGGATCGCTCTTCTTCGGATGTGAGTACAGCTCGTGCATTGCTGAAAGCGAAACTGATTCAGCCTGAAGACGCAATCCCTGAACGTTTACTTGACCGCATTCGGACGAGATGGGAAAACAAATGGCTCTCTGATTC
>Ga0310811_10012356_pt1 | contig 11084 bp, 8 predicted proteins | sample YCmetagenome_FD_207642 | JGI IMG/M metagenome (GOLD analysis project Ga0310811, IMG submission 207642) | Soil microbial communities from experimental microcosm in Duke University, North Carolina, United States - YC | ecosystem: Engineered > Artificial ecosystem > Soil microcosm > Unclassified ...
CGGTCATCGTCCAGTCGGGACCCGGCCACCAGTTGCGATACGCCTCGGTCGACTTGTCCGAGGTGAGCGAAAGCGGATCGCCCTGCTCGACCATCACCACGTCGTCGAGTCCATGCCCGACCGTGAGCGCGTGGGCGGCCGCAATGCCGGCTATGCCTGCGCCGCAGATCACGATCTTGGCGGATGGCATCGTCATGCTGCCGGCAGGGAATCGCCGCGGCGTCAGAAGCGAAGTGGCGCGCCCGAGAGGATTCGAACCCCTAACCCCCAGATCCGTAGTCTGGTGCTCTATCCAGTTGAGCTACGGGCGCTTTCATGATATCTCAACGACTTAGAGGCTAACCACGAGAGTGCTAGGCTCTCCATAGGCTCTAAGAGTACGTTGCAAAGGCTATATGGCACAGTGGGGATAGGATTTCAACGCGGCCTAACAGCGGGGCGCGCGTTGGGCGCCTGCTCAAACCTCGGCGATCCGCGCAATCCCACGATGCAGGAGACGCTCAATCTCAGGATCAAGTATCGCGAGAGCTTCCGCCCGTTCGCGCCGGCGGTGCTTGAGGCGGGCTTGGCCGAGGCCGAGACCCATCCGCGCTTTCGTGCACCGCTCGGTTCTCGTCAACACCGAGCTTCAATGTGCGCGTCGAGCCCATTGTGTGCACATCTGAGGAAGCGTTCCACTGCTTCACGGGCGCCGAGATTGAAGCGTTCGTGGCCGGCAATTGCATGCTCAGAAAGGAGGCGCAGCATCCGGCGCTGACGTAGGAGTACAAGCACAGATTCGAGCCGGACTGGCGCCGCGCGACAAAGCGGCTTTATCAGGCCACGAGATTCGGCCAAATCCGAGTTGTTTGAGCGACTGGCGCTGAATATTCTGTCGTGCCATTCGCACATCGCGGAGCAACGACGTGGCCGCTTCCCTGCGCAAAACAATTTTCGTCAATGCCGCGATCACGTTCATGCTGCTGGCGCTGACTGAATTCGGCGCGTGGATCGCGCTGTCGATCCATGAGGGCAACATCGAGGCACGCAACACGGCGATGCTGTGGGGTCAAGGCAAACCCGATGCGGCGACGCCGGATGCGAGCGCCTACAGCAATCCCGAAGTGCGTCGCGACCTCGATCGCGCAAAGGAGGTCGGCTATCGCCACGAGCCCTACCTCGTCTATCTGCCGAACGCGTTTCAATCGAATTACGTTAACATCTCCGAGGCGGGGTTCCGCCTCAACGGAACAAAGCCTTATCCCGCCACGATTAATCACAAGGTGTGGATGTTCGGCTCGTCCGCGCTTTACGGCGTGAGCAATGCCGACAGCGAGACGATTCCGGCCTATATCGAGCGCCTGCTGGCCGATAGACATGAGGGCCGCACTTTCCAGGTGCGCAATTTCGGCATTGTCGGTTACAGCTCTCTGCAGGACCTCATCCAGCTAAAATACCGGCTACTCACCGACAAGCCCGATCTCGTCATCGTGTTCAGCGGCGTCAACGATCACTATAACGCCTGGCTCGCGCCCACGGTCGAAGATGCGATGCTGGCCACTAACGTGATGCCGCGCGACACGCTGCGCTACTACGCCGAACTGCACAGGAGGGAGGGACTCGTCAATTGGCGCATGGTGGCGGTCGATCTGCGCGGGCTGTTCAGCCACACGATCACGCTCGCCGAGAAGGCGGTCAAGTATTTCCGCCTGCGCTCCGCCAACGGCAACGTCGCGGCGTGGAAGGATGCCTACCGCAAGATCGCCGAGCAGGATTTGACGCGGGCGCGCAAGGTCGTGCCGCACATGCGGCGCCTCTACACCGACAATCTCCGCGAGGTCGCGAGCCTCGCGCGCGCACACGGCGCCAAGGTGATCATGATCCACCAGCCGCTGCTGTTTGCGTCTCCGAAGCCGCTGGTCGGCCCCGAGCCGGCGGAGAATCTGCATCCGCGCTTCAGCTTCTTTGCGATGCCGGCGAAGGAGCTCGAGGCGCTGAATGAGGTTCCCTCCTACCGCCTCGTGCAGACCGCTTATTGGGATTTCGACTATTTCCTCGAGACCTATCGCGAGCAGGCGAAGGCGCTCAAGGACGTCGCGGCGGGAGTGGGTGCCGGATATGTCGATGCCCAGGCCATCGTCGATGCCGCGGGGCCGGTCGCAGTGTTCACCAGCCCCTACCACTTCACGTTCCGGGGCGCGCGCCTGCTCGCGCTCGGCATCGTGCCCGAAGTCGAGCGGCAGCTTGGCTTGAAGCCGAAGGACTAGCCGCAGCCGCGTTTGGCGCTACCAGCGGCGAACGACGCCTGACACGCAGCACGGGCTCGGCGTCCGCTCGCCGATAAAACGGTGCAAGTGGCACACCGGCACGCCGCGGCTGTTGTATTCGACGCGCTGATAGGTCCAGGCGCGGCAATTCGGGTCGGCACCGCACGCCGCCTGGCACTCGCCCGAGCTTTGGCCGGGGATGTCGAAGTAGCGGTAGTTGCCGGTGCCGAACGTCACGCCGTCCTGAAGCGTCGATTGCCAGCGCTGGCCGGGGTAGGGCCCAGGCCCCGGTCCCGGCCCGGGGCCGGGATAGCCCTGATCCCGAAAGTTAATGACGCCCGAGATGCAGCACGGATTGGCACTGCGCTCGAACACGCCGCGGTGAAGATGGCAGATGTTCCGCCCGGCGCTGTCGTATTGCGCGCGCTGGAAGGTCCAGGCGCGGCAGCGGCGATCCTGCTGGCAGGAGGCGATGCAATCTTGCGGGCTCGACGCCTGGAAGATGCGCAGCTGCCCGACGCCGAAGGTGACGCCGTCCTGGTAGGAGCTTCCTTGCGCCTGCGCCGGCGCACCGGCGGCAATCAAAGGTGTCGTCAGCGCCAGCGCGGCGAGCAGCTTCGTCACGCACTTCCGGATCATGGCTTCGACTCCTCGCGGGGCACGCCGACCCCGAAGCAACTTTCCTCCGCGAAAACAGTACCGTCAAGGCATCCGCGAAGCCGCTTCCCGCCGGCCGGAAGCGTGCCGGCAAACGCCCCGGCCGAGCGTGTTCGCCGCGTGAACACAAGACTTGACTTCCGTGTTCATCTCGTGAACGGTGCGCCCGCCAGGGGGACGCGCCGGCCGGTTCCGGCCGCCGGCGCCACCGGCCCGATCGCACGTTCGGGGGGACATCGATTCACCCGGCGTGCGGTAGCTTTGGACCGGCCGGTCGGCTGAGCCAGCCTGCCTCCGGCGCGCATCGCCACCAGATCCATCTCCGAATGTCCGAACATCGCATTCCGCTTGCGGTCCCCGACCTGCGCGGCAATGAAGCGGCCTATCTGCAGCGCTGCATCGCGGACGGCTGGGTGTCGTCCGCCGGCCCTTACGTGACCGAATTCGAAAAGGCGATCGCCGCGCTGGTCGGGGTCGGCCACGGCGTCGCCATCGTCAACGGTACGGCGGCACTGCACTTGGCGCTCGTCGCCGCCGGCGTCGCCAAGGGCGACCGCGTGATCGTGCCGGATTGGACCTTCGCCGCTACCGCCAACGCCGTGCTTATGGCCGGCGCTGCGCCCGTCTTCGTCGATGTCGAAGAAGCGAGTTGGGCGCTCGATGCGAAGCTGCTCGAACGCGCGATCGGCCAGCACCGCCCGGCGGCGATCATCGCCGTACACGTGCTCGGCCATCCCGCCGACATGGACCCGATCATGGCGGTCGCGCGCGCGCGCGGCGTGCCGGTGATCGAGGACGCGGCCGGTGCCATCGGCGCGTTTTATAAGGGTCGGCCCGTCGGTTCGCTCGGCGACGCCGCCACCTTCAGCTTCAACGGCAACAAGACCGTGACGACCGGTGGCGGTGGCGCCATCGTCACCGGCCGCGAGGATTGGGCGAAGCACGCGCGGGCACTCTCGACGCAGGCGCGGCCGGGAATCGCCTATCGCTACGAGGCAGCCGGGTTCAATTATCGCCTGCCGAACGTCAACGCCGCGCTCGGCTTGGCGCAGCTCGAGCGCCTCGACGCGATGCTCGCCGCCAAGCGCGCGATCGCGGCGCGCTACGATGCGGCGCTGGCCGGCCGCGCCGATCTCTCGCCGATGCCGCGCGCGGCCTGGGCCAAGAGCGGCTGCTGGCTCTACTCCGTGCGCTGCGCCACGCGCGAGGGTGCGGCTTCGCTGGTGGCCCATCTCGACGCGGCGAGCATTACCGCGCGCACGTTCTGGGAAGCGCTCTCGCCACAGGCGCCCTACCGCGCATATCCCGTGGTGCGCAGCGGCGTGGCCGATGCGCTGTCGGGCAAGGTCGTGTCGCTGCCGTGTTCCAGCCACCTCACCGATGCCGAGCAGGCGCGTGTGATCGACGCGCTTGCGGCCTGGCGCGGCGCGGCGTTGCGCGAGGCGGCGTAGGGCCCCGTGGGTCTGGTGCTGGTCGGCGCCGGCGGACACGCGCGCGCACTCGTTGAAGCGCTTGCCGCGCGCGGCCTCACTGTCAGCGCGTACGTCGATCGCGTGGAATGTGTCTGGCTCCCCGGGCTGCGCCACTATGAAAGCGATGATGCCTCGAAAGATCATGATGCGGACGGCTTCGTGCTCGGCATGGGCGCGGTGAATCCTGAAGGCCTCGCGCGGCGCCTCGATCTGTTCCGCCGCTATGCAGCGCGCGGCTGGCGGGCGCCGGCGGTCGTGCATCCGGCCGCGGTGCTGAGTGCGAGCGCCACGCTCGGCGAGGGCAGCCAGACGCTAGCCGGCGCCGTCGTCCAGCCCGGCGCCGCCGTGGGCGCGGCCGTAATCGTGAACACCGGCGCCATCGTCGAGCACGACAGCACCATCGGCGCGGGCGCGCATGTGGCGCCCGGCGCCATCGTTTTGGGCGGCGTGCGCATCGGTGCCTGCGCGATGATCGGCGCGGGCGCCGTGGTACTGCAGGGCGCCTCGGTGCCCGACCGCACGCTGGTTCCCGCCAGCACGCGCTATCCGGCATGAGCCTCGTCGTCATCGCGGAGGCGGGCGTCAATCACAACGGCGATCTCGGCCGCGCGCGCGAAATGGTGCGCGCCGCCGCCGAGGCCGGCGCCGACTACGTGAAGTTCCAGGCCTTTTCCGCCGAGGGGCTGGTGGGGCGCGGCGCGCGCACCGCCGCGTATCAGGCGGCCAACACCGGCGAGGCGGATCAGCGCGCGTTGCTGCGCGGGCTCGAGATCGGCCTCGACGGTTTCGCGTCGCTCGCAGAGGCCTGCCGCGAGCACCGCATCGGCTTCATGGCCACGGCATTCGACGTGGATATGGTCGAGGCGCTGATCGCGCTCGGCATGGACCGCATCAAGGTCGCCTCGGGCGAGCTCACCAACGCGCCGGCGCTGGCGCGCTTCTCGCGGCTCCGCAAGCCGGTGCTGCTCTCGACCGGCATGGCGACGCTCGACGAGGTCGGCCGCGCGATCGAACTGCTGCGCGTGAGCGGCGCCGCCGACATCACGCTGCTGCAATGCACGTCGCTCTATCCGGCGCCGCCCGCCGCGCTGAATCTGCGCGCGATGCAGACGATGGCTGCGCGCTTCGGCCTGCCGGTCGGCTTCTCCGATCACAGCCTTGGCGATCATGCGGCCGTGGCGGCGGTCGCGCTCGGCGCCACGGTGATCGAAAAGCATTTCACGCTGGATCGGAAGCTGCCGGGGCCGGATCACGCGGCCTCGCTGGAGCCGGGTGACCTCGCGGCGATGATCCGCAAGCTGCGCGAGGTCGGCGACATGCTCGGCGACGGCAACAAGGTTCCGACACGCGACGAACTCGCAACCGCGGCGCTGGTGCGGCGCTCCTGGCACGCGGCGCGCGATCTTCCCGCGGGCACCGTCATCGGCACGGACGCCGTGGTCCTGAAGCGCCCGGCCGATGGCTTGGCGCCCGAGGCATCTCCAGTGGGGCGGACCGTGATCCGCGCGGTTGCGGCAGATGCGCCGCTTACGGCCGCCGATCTCGCCGATCCGCGCATCGACAAGGCGGCGGTGTGACGCGCGTGATCTCCGTCTCCTCGAGCCGCGCCGATGTGGGCGTCCTCGCGCCGGTCTGGGCTGCGCTGTCCACGCGTGCCGAGCTGCACCTCTTCCTCACCGGTATGCACCAGCATAAAGCCGCGCCGGCGGTCGAAGGCGTGCCGGCCGGCGCGCAAGTGCACCGCGGCGGCGCCGATCTCGGCGGCGCGGGCGGCGAGAAGGCCGCCGCGGCGATGGCCGCCATCGCCGAAGCCGCCGGTGCGCTTTATGGCCGCGTGGCACCTGATGCCGTGCTGGTGATGGGCGACCGGCTCGACATGCTGCCGGCCGCCACGGCGAGCCTGCCGTTCAACATCCCGCTCGTGCACCTGCACGGCGGCGAAGTGACCGAGGGCGCCGTCGATGACCGCATCCGCCACGCGCTGACCAAGCTCGCGCACATGCATTGCGTTTCGTCGGAAAGCGCGCGCCGCCGCCTGCTGGCGATGGGCGAGGAAACGGGGCGCATCGTCGTCACCGGCGCGCCGGGGCTCGATACGCTCAAGGCCGCACCGCCGCTCTCGGTCGGCGATTTCGCGCGCGAAGCCGGCCTCGCGGGCGTCGCGGGCGACCTGGCCGCTCTGCGGCTCGTCACCGTGCATCCTGAAACCAACGCCGCCGATCCGCTGGCGCCGCTCGATGCGGTGCTGACGGCACTCGACCGGCGGCCCGCGCCCACGCTGTTCACGGCGCCCAACAGCGATCCCGGCGGCGCGGCGGCGCGCGAGCGCATCGAGGCGTTCGCGGCCGCGCGCGGCTGGGCGCGCTTCACGGCCAATCTCGGCTCGCGGCTTTATCCCAATGCGCTGCGCCATGCCGCGCTGATGCTCGGCAATTCCTCGAGCGGCATCATCGAGGCGGGCCTCTTCGGCCTGCCGGTGGTCAATGTCGGCGCGCGCCAAGCCGGCCGCGAGCGCGGCCCCAACGTCATCGACGTCCCGAACCAGGCCGATGCGGTCGTGGCGGCGCTCGACCGGCTCGGGCCGACGCCGGCGCGCGCCGAGCCCGGCACGCCCTACGGCGCCGGCGGCGCGGGTCCGAAAGTAGCCGAGGTTCTCCTTTCGCTGCCGCCGCACGCGGCGCTGCTGGCGAAGCCGGCGCCGCGGGAAGCCGCGCATGCTTAGGAAGGACGCGACCGTGATGATGGTCGCGCACTCGCAGTATCGCGGCGTGTATGTGGGCGTGGCCCAGCGGCTCAAGGACGAGCTCGGCGCCGCGATCCATCTCTACGTCGCTACGCCGCAGGAATCGGCACATTACGAGCGCAGCAATCCGGGCCTCTTCGCCACGATCACCGTCGCCAGCGCGCTCTACGCCGCCTGCCGCGAGCCGGTCGTCGACGCGGCCGCCGTGATCGCGGAATCGCAGCGCCACGAGGCGGAGCTCGGCGTCACGATCAACCAGTTGTCGGTGAGCGACCGGCATCTTGGGCGCGGCTTCGCGCTGGGCGGCTTCAAGCATCCGCGCTCGCGCATCTCCGAGGACACGAGTTACGTCCAGATGCTGAACGGCTTCAACCGCGTGATCGCGTTCTGGCGCGCCGAGTTCGATGCCAAGCAGCCGCATTTGCTGCTGAACGGCGGCAAGGTCGGAAACGTGATCGCGCGCAGCCGCGGCGTGCCGACGCGGACTCTGGCCGGCTCGCGCCACAAGAACCTGCACCAATGGGTGCACAACGAGTATTTCGAGAACCCCGCCGTCGCCGAGGCGATCAAGAGCATCGCGCGCGCGCCCGACGCGGAACTGTCGGCGCCGTATGATTCGCACATGGCGCTGCGCAAGCAGTTCGTGAAGGACGTGGCGCTCGCCGGCGTCACGCGCCGCTGCTGCACGATCCTGCTGCGCCACGTCTATTGGCGCCTGCGCGGCTACGCGAAGGCCAAGGGCTACTATCCGTTCGAAGAAGTCGGCTACATCCGCCGCCGCCGCCACGACATGCTGCGCCTGCAGCGGCTCTCGCGGCCGCTCTCGGCGCTCGAAGGCCAGCGCTTCGTCTATTATCCGCTGCACACCGAGCCCGAGACGGCGCTGCACACGCTTTCGCCGGAATATTTCTATCAGCTCTCTTCGATCGCGGCGCTCGCGCGCGACCTGCCGGCCGGCGTGAAGCTCGCAGTCAAGGAAACCTACGAGGCGATCGGCCGGCGGCCGACCGACTTCTATCGCCAGATCGCCGAGTTCAAGAACGTCGTGATCCTCGACATGCTGGAGCTCGGCCTCGAGGTCGCGCGCAAGGCCGACGCCGTCGTCACGATCACCGGCACCGGCGGGTTCGAGGGCGCCGTGCTCGGCAAGCCCGTGATCGCCTTCGGGCGGCACAATCAGTACAACATCCTCGATCACGTCTTCACCGTCACCGATGAGACGCGCCTCAAGGATTATCTGCGCCAGGCGCTCGATCCGGCCTTCGACCGCGCCAAGGCGCGACGCGACGGCGCACGCTACCTCAATGCGACGAGAAGCATTTCGTTCGACCTGCAAAATTTCCACCACGCTGCGGTCGATTCGGTCGAGGCGGCGGCGATCAAGACCGCCTACGACGCGCTGGTGAGCGGGCTCGACGACACGGGCGGCGGGCAGATTCCCGCTGCCGCGAAGAAAGCGGCGGCACTCTGACATGATCGAACTCGGCATCGCGCAAAGCCATTCCTCGGCCGCATGCCTCATGCGCGACGGCGCTATCGTCGGCATGATCCAGGAGGAGCGCCTCACCAAGCGCAAGAACCAGGTGGCGTTCCCGCGCCTCGCGATCGCCGAGATGGTGGCGCAGCATCTCAGCGGTGATGCGGCACGCATCGGGCGCGTCGTCTTCGCGGAGAATCGCATCGATCCCTACGGCATCGCGCTCGACCGCTATTCCGATTTCTCGGTGGCGAATCATGTCGAGGAGCAGCATCGGCTGTGGCACCCGCGCTTCTACGGCAAGGGCGTCGACGAGGGCGAATACTGGCGCAGCGAGTATCTCTCCGGCCGCTTCCGCAACCTCGACCACAGCCACGATCTGAGATTCATCGAGCGTATGGACTGGAAAGAGGCCTCGGCGCATTTCAGCGACGTCGAGCGCCCTGCGGCGCTGAAGCGACACTTCGGCTGGGCAGGCGAAATCGCCACGATCGATCATCACACCTGTCACGCCTACTACGCCTATTACGGCGCCACGCTGCCGGAAGCGCGGCGGCGCGAGGCACTGGTGCTGACGGCGGATGCGTGGGGCGAGGGGCGCAACTGGACGGCCTGGCTGCCGCGCGCGGACGGCACGCTCGAACTCGTCGGCGGCGGCAAGGAGCACGCGGTCGCGCGGCTCTACAAGTTCGTCACGCTGATCCTCGGCATGAAACCCAACGAGCACGAATATAAGGTGATGGGGTTGGCACCCTACAGCCGCTCGCGACGCCACATCGAGGCCGCCGAGCGCGTGTTCTTCGAGGCTCTCGATTTTCGCGACGGCCAGTTTGTCAGCGAGCGCCCGCTCAAGGACTCCTATTTCGATTTGAAGGACCGCCTCGAAGGCCACCGCTTCGACAATATCGCGGCGGCGCTGCAGAACTGGACGACGCGCGTGACGGGCGCCTGGGCCGCGCATTGGCTTGCCAAGACAGGCAGGCGCGGCGTGTGCTTCTCGGGCGGTCTCTCGATGAACATCCGCGCCAATGGCGAGATGCTCGACCGGCCCGAGATCGCCTGGATGAGCGTGCCGGCCTCGGGCGGCGACGAATCGCTTTGCGCCGGCGCCTGCTTCGCCGATCGCTCGCGGCGCGGACTCGCGGCGACGCCGATCCGCCACGCCTATCTCGGCGGCGTGCCGAAGGCCGATGATTGGACCGGCCGCCTCGGCGGCACGAAAATGTCGGCGCAGGATTTCGGCGTTCTCGAGCGCATCGGCACGCGCGAGATCGCCAAGATGCTGGCGGCGGACCTCATCGTCGCACGCTGCGCCGGCCCGGCCGAGTTCGGCGCGCGCGCGCTCGGCAACCGTTCGATCCTCGCCAACCCGGCGAACCCCGAAAACGTCAAGAAGATCAACGACGCGATCAAGAACCGCGACTTCTGGATGCCGTTCACGCCGTCGATCCTCAAAGAGCACGTGGGCGAGCTGCTCGAGAATCCGAAATCGGTCGAATCGCCGTTCATGACGATCGGCTTTCGTTCGAAGCCGGCGGCGCGCGCGAAGATTCCGGGGGCGCTGCATTTCGCCGATCACAGCGCCCGCCCGCAATTCGTCGATCGCGAGACCAACCCCGAATACTGGGCGCTGATCGACGCGTTCCGCGAGCTCACCGGCATTCCGGCGCTGCTCAACACGTCGCTGAACCTGCACGGCGAGCCCATGAACTATTCGGTCGCCGACGCGGCGCGGACGGTGGCCCTCTCCGATCTCGATTTCCTCGTCCTGCCCGGCAAGGCGCTGCTCTACAAGCGCTGCGCGTTCGAGCGGCTGAAGTCGGTGATCGGCCGCGTGGCCGAAGCGGCGTGACCATGAGCTCGCACGCCACCCCGCCGCCGCGCCTGATCGCGCGGCTCGACATCAAGGGCCCGAACGTCATCAAGGGCATTCACTTGGAGGGCCTGCGCATCGTCGGCCAGCCCGGGCCGATGGCGCGGCGCTACTACGAAGAGGGGATCGACGAGATCGTCTATATGGACACGGTCGCGTCGCTCTACGGGCGCAACAACATCCTGCCGGTGGTGGAGGAGGCGGCGCGCGACATCTTCGTGGCGCTGACGGTCGGCGGCGGAATCCGCTCGGTGGCCGACATCGTGGCCGCGCTGCGCTCGGGCGCCGACAAGGTCGCGATGAACACCGCGGCCATCGCGCGGCCGGAGTTCATCGGCGAAGCCGCCAAGGCGCTGGGCAGCCAGTGCATCGTGATCTCGATCGAGGCCAAGCGCCGCGGCGAAGGCCGTTGGGAGGCGCTCACCGACAACGGCCGCGAGCGCACTGGCGTCGATGTGCTCGAATGGGTGCGCAAGGCCGAGGATCTCGGCGCCGGCGAGATCATGATCACCTCGGTTGATCAGGAAGGCACGCGCCGCGGCTTCGATCACGCGCTGTTCCAGGCGGTGCGGAGGCGCGTTTCGATCCCGGTGATCGGCTGCGGCGGCGCCGGCAC
>Ga0310811_10012357_pt1 | contig 11083 bp, 4 predicted proteins | sample YCmetagenome_FD_207642 | JGI IMG/M metagenome (GOLD analysis project Ga0310811, IMG submission 207642) | Soil microbial communities from experimental microcosm in Duke University, North Carolina, United States - YC | ecosystem: Engineered > Artificial ecosystem > Soil microcosm > Unclassified ...
CTGTATATCTGTCATGGTATGGATCATATACCATGCATGACACCGCGCACCTAAGCCATAACATACACCATGCCTTCTACATGCATGCCTCAAAGCACCCTTCCTCATTATCAAGAGAGTCCCTTGCCCATATTCCAAGGTTCTCCCTCTCAGTAGCTGTCCTGCAGGTCAAGTATATACCTCACACCCAGGTCTTACTGCAGAGTTTCCCCCATACTCAATTTCCACCCTTTCATTCCTGTAGCTGAGCCTCACCCTTCACTGCTAAGTCCATCTTCCAGAACACTTTGTATGGCTGACAGCTCTCTAGTACCATTAATAAGTGTATGGACAGGGACAATTTTGTGGGGACCCATCGACATACATACATCCTTCAAAGTCTTTCCCAGTGAGGGATCCTGGTGTATGCTAATCGGAAAACCATTGCTAGAGCAAGTCCAGGCAATTCAAGACTATGGCAATGATGCCATAATGCTCCCACACGGTGATAACTTCTACCAAGTTTCAAACTTTGTAACATACCATCCACTACCAACTCCATGCCTACCATCAGCTATTCGATTCCCATCTATCACTAATTTCAACCAACTGTCTACACCTTCCTTAGCCCTCAGTTTAACAAACTCAAATAATACTAACACTTCATACATACAAACTATAGCACCAACACCTAACATATATCATATAACAACTAATATGGACATCCCTCCTAATTGTTCAAGTGCAGAATTGGCCACAGAAGAGAAGATATGGTCAATCCTCAAAGTTGAAGACTCAGAGCAGTCGTTCCACATAGGTGAAGTACCAGATCTATCACCTTCAACACTACCAGATAATATATTCACTAGACTAACAAAACATAGACCCTTCTTGGCTGCAAGAGTGGAAGCCATTGTAGATTCAGTTCAGTATGGAACCCACCTTACAGGAGAACAGTGAGACAAGGCATGGGCACTGGTAGCTGAATTTGCAGATATCTTTGCACTATCAGTGTGAGAGGTAAAACCGGTAGACTTCATCAAATTCCACTTACAGATCCCACTGGGTATGACCTTCGGCAGGAAGATACAGCAGAGACCTCTGATGAAGCTGCAATGTGAATATCTATTTCCTGTCCTAAATGATATGCGAGATGCAGGGATAACATGATTCATCAAATCAGATGAAGTTAAGGCCATTGCATCAACAGTTCCCATACAGAAAGCACACTCAGGTATAAGCTTATCGCTGGAAGATATATGACAGATCGTAAATAAACAATGTATTGAACTAGGTGAGCCTTTGGATCCAGAAATTGACCTAGACTCAGCACCTTCAGTTACACCAGGACCTGTGGACACATCAAAGATTAAGTGGCATATCTGCCAAAACTTTAATGATGTCAACAAAGTATCAGAAGTCGCTCCAACACCACAAGGGGACATTGCAGCAAAACAGCAGCATTTGGCAGGACACAAGTACATATGCGTACTTGATTTCATGGCTGGATTCTATGCAATCCTGGTAGAAGAGGAGAGCCAACCATACTTGTGTTTCTATATAGAGGGATGGGGATATAAAGCATACTGCCAGATGCCAATGGGTGTTCATGGTGCACCGCCATGTTTTAGTGATCTCACAGCTCAAGCATTGCATGACATCCTGGTTGAGCTAATGATGGAATTATATGTAGATGATGGCACAGTAGCAGGAAATGACTTCGACGAGTTATTGAATCGCTTATGCACATTTTTTACTGGATGTCAACAATGGAACCTGTCAATATCGCCAACAAAGATGCAGCTATTCATGGATGAAGTCATCTTTGGGGGAGCACGAGTAGGACAAGAAGGAATACATCCGGACTTAGCAAAGATGGTGGCAGTTGCTGAGTGGCCAATTCCTCAGAATCTTCTAGAACTAATGCGCTTCCTGGGTCTTACTGGCTATTTTAGATCCCTCATTAGAGATTACACATGTATTGCAGCACCACTCACAGATATGCTACGTAACCTAGATATGCCAACAAGCACCACGAAGGTAAAGAAGAGCAAGTACAAACAATTCTTATGAGAATGCAAGCTTGAAACCTTCTGGGAACAGCACCATATGCAGGCCTTCCTGAAACTCAAACAAACCCTTGTAACAGAACCCATACTACATGCACCCAGGTTTGACGGGTCCCTGTTCATCATCACCAGTGATGGATGCAAGGATGGGTTTGGTGCAGTCCTAGTGCAATGATTCATGACACATAATGCTGCAGGAGAGGCAATGACCAGGGTACATCCAATCACATTCACATCCAAAAGGACCTCACCATCAGAAGAATGATATAAGCCATACTTACTAGAGTTCACAGCTCTAAAGTATGCATTCAATCAGTTTGGAGGGACTATTTGGGGTTTTCCAGTTGAAATCAAGACAGATTGTATTGCACTGTAAGACACACTGTTAAGTGACAAAGCATCAATGGTTCACGCTCGTTGGCAAGATGGGATCATTGTGTACCAGATAACAGATGTTCAACATTGGCCAGGAACAAGCAACACAGCAGCAGATGCACTCAGCCATTGAATGTCAGGGCACCTGAGAACTGATGGAGATGAGAGTGCATTGTCAGTCAATGAGGATGGGGAAAGTGCACATGGCCTGGTGAACAATCTATTCAGCATACAAACAATTGAATCTACCCTTGAATCCTTAGTACCAGACCTTCATGACCGTTTCAAGGAAGAACCACTCTTTCTGGACATTGTTGACGTGTTACTCAATCTTAACAGCAACAAACCAGAACAGGAGAGAAGGAGAGCACAACATCACACCCTAGGATATATGATTGAAGACGGCTGGTTATGGCACATTACAGATGGTAAGAATACACACACAAGATCACACATGGAATGTGTGTCACAAAAGGAGGTTACAGTATTAGCAAAGGAAGTACATGCTACTAACAGACATTGGGGGAGAGACCTCACAGAGTTACAGCTCATGGAATGCATCACTAGCCTGCATCTGGACTGCTCCATCATAAGAGCACTACTTGAGTGCCCGCAATGCAAGAACTTCAGCTCGGCTCAATTGCATGCTCTAATGTACCCAATCACATGATGTCACCCGTTTGAATTGCTAGTTGTGGACTACTTGTCCCTTCCGAAAGGTAAAGGTGGATTCAGTAACATTTTGCTCATTCTAGATACCTACTCCCAATACATTTGGGGCTTCAAGTTGAGGACGTATGGTAATGCAAAGACCACAGTTGCAGGGCTAGAGACAGTTGCCCATGTATTCTGGGCACCAGAAATGTTCATGACCGATGGAGGATCACACTTTGATAATGGAGAAGTAAGAGCATGGTGTGCAGCACACAATACAATGCACCAAGTCATAGCAGCCTACTCCCCATGGGTTAATGGATTTGTGGAGAACACGAGTGGGAAGTTACTGGGCCGATTGAAATGACTATGCAGCCCAGAGTTAGAAGAGAACAAGTATGAGAGAGCAAAGACAGAGGACCTCACCAGATTATGGCCAGACCACTTCAACACAGCAATCCATCAATTGAATGAACGCATCATACCAGCATTCAAATTCTTGCCCAAAGAGCCACTACTCGGACTAGTAGTCAATACCATTCCCAACACTGCCACAGATGCAAGCATAGCACCAAGTACATCAGATGTCAATATCCACATGGTGTATGTGGAGCAACAACAGCTGGATGATGCAAATCAAGCAACAGCACACACAACAAGATGGAAGGCCGTGTTTGACAAAAGAGTTGTGCAATCACACGCAGGGGAAGTCATGTTTGAGCCAGGACAGTTAGTCCAAGTGTATGCAAATACACTGGATATGACAGTATCAAACACAAGGAAACTCACCCTAAAATGGTTGGCGCCCAGACGAATCATCTCCAAACTCGGCAACTCTTATACACTAACATCCCTCAAAGGGTTTCCCCTCCATGGACTATTCCATGCACAGTGCCTTTGTTGGTTCATACTGCAAGACAGCACAGAATTAGCCACACTTCAAGTGATGCTGTTGAGTGAAGAAGTGGAGAGCAATACAGAAGCAGATGGAGTATGGGCCAACATTCAGGAAGAGATGGAGCACTTGGAACAAGCATTAGAGACAAGGGATGAAGACAACGAAGATGGTGAAGATGGTGAAGAAGAACAAGGTGATGGTTGAATGCAGAGTGCAACCCCAGAGGGACGCATTTAGAGGGGGGGCAAATGTAGTGGGAGTGCTGTGAGGAGTTAGCTGGTGGGAGTAGGTGTTAGGTCAAAGAGGCCAGGTAGCACAGGCAGAGCAGGTGTCAGGAGTCTTGGGTGTCCAGGGTCTGAGAGTAGTATGTAGTCAGCACGAGTGTGGCTTAGAGATAGACAGCATCTTGGGTTCCCATCCTCTTCAGAGTGCTAGGCTAGCGTCTCCAGCACTGCTCATCTTTGCCACATTGCTCATCTTCTGAGAGATATATGAACATGCTTTCTTTGAGAGGGGGGGGGGGGGGGCAGACACCAAGGTGGTGGAGACTAGCTGAGCCAATTCATGGGTTGATGTGAATGATGTGGTCTCAACAGAATTGAGATTGGTGCCCTTGTAAGGGTGCTTGGCACTGGCAGAGCTGGTAGTGGTAGAGATACCAGTGATAGAGCAAGGACTAGTGATAAATGAAGGGCCGTTAATAGAGAAAGAGCCACTAGTGGAGGAAGGACTGGCAAAAGAGTTGGCTGGAGCCTGAGCAAGGACAGGCTCATCCTCATCAGTGTCTGGTACTGGTGGAGGATCCATAACACCTGGGTGGAAGGCATGGTGCCCTCTAGCGCCATCCAAGGGAATGATTTCCTGCATCTTTTCAAAGTAAGGCCAGCCTTTGTTGTGGAATGGGCACATGTGGGTATTGGACTAAAAAATATTAGCTTTTAATAAATAAATAAAAGGGAGTGACATACACTGAGCACAATATACAAATCCCACACAGTGGACACTGCAGGAATCCCAGCTCCATTGGCACTGTCCCAATGTGTACCTGTCTAATTATGGTATTTATCAATAGCATAATATATAGACTTAAGCTAAAACATTGAATTAGTAAAGTGATTGAAGAATGGACTTGGATGGACACACTGAGGCCCACTTGCTCTTCACTATCTTGATGGTCTTTGCTGGACTGATCTGCAATGGTTGAAGGTGGAGATCATCATTCATGATCATTAGTGCAGAAGTATAGACTGTGGCTTGAAGTTGCCAGAGGTATCACCACTTGCACGATTGTTGTACATATGATTGACCAGAGCAGTGAAGGTTCAACAACTCTGCTGGGATGCAGAGTATTTGTTGGGTCTTGCTGCCTAGCTGCTATGTCTAAGTAGACAGTGTTCGACCCCAAAGGGTTTCTGGACTAGATTCAGAGCTCAGAGAAGATAGAATATCATAATAAAAAGTGCTAGTCTCTGACTGGTGCTGGTAAATGGTGAAGTAAATGATTATATTATGTAAGCACCAAAAATGTGAACATAAGACTAAGTAAATCTAGCCTATACAAGACCACAGTAAGTAGAGTCTCTATAGTGGTGATCTCTTCATTTCTCCAGTGTGCAGGTATGCACCTTGTAGGGATTTCATGGGCCTCAGGTTGAGCCATGATCAGATTGGTGTATTGTGTATAGATCATAGTGATTGCAATGACACTAGTGATGAGTCTATTGCACTGATGTATATCAAGGGAGGAGTAAGAGATGTCCATTGATTAGTATGTACAGTAGGAGACAAGGAAGGTTTAAGCTCTGACCAACATTCAGGACAATGCCAATGAAATTGCATGATCAATATTTCAAAACTTCATCCAAATATCTGTATCTGAACATGCTCTTAGGCTGTTTGCCTCTGATGACAATGTCATCACATGTGTCTGGGTCTTGGACATACCAGTACATGGTGGCTTTTGCAAAAATGGGCTTATAATGTGGTAGATCTTGTCACTGACTTTGGTTGAAGGAATGGTTTGAGAAAGCACAAGTATAAGGTGGTGAGGGATTCTGGGTAACACAACTGTAGGATCATAGCCAAGATTTGTGGCACTTAAGTAGATACTCCCACTGAGTATGCCCATGAGTGTGACTGGCATTTTATGGATGTTATAAGATAGTGAATGGAGTGCTTCTGAGTGATCAAACAAGCTGATTTGAAGGACAAAGTCAGTAATAGACAGTGCAAAAATAAATCAATGATTCAATTGTGCTTTATATACTGCATACACTTTTGCATACAAGGTATCCAATAATTCAGGTTGCATCAGAAGCTTCACTAATTCACAGGACATAAGTACAAATGTTTGAACCCCACACATAACAACTATCCCAGTCATGCTGCCTCAGCATTGGAGTGGGGGACCCCTAGGCGAGGGGCAGAGTAGCAGTCAGGTAGCACCATAGCTTAGTAAGCCACCTAGTGTCCTCCAGGCTTTGTCATAGCATAGTGCTCTGAACCACTTTGCCTTGCTTGTGACACGCTGTCCTACTACTTAAGGGTCTTACAAATAATGCACGTATAATGACAACACAATTATACAGGATAAGACTTCTCTATAGCTCATTTCATTGCACAGTTAGACTAAATTTAGGCTTGATATCAGCAAAATTCATAGTTGTATACAAGTTGAACTTGAACATATTTTAAATAGCCTTTTTGTTGTGTTATTGCTATATGATATTTAGTGCTCACTTTATGATATTGTTGAAAATCTAAATAGCAAATGTTCTGCACAAAGTTCTATGTTTGGTGTGAACTTTGTTATACTATTAACTCAAATGATCAATATTAATAACATAATGTGGAGTCTGTCAGCATCTGTGCTATCTGTCACACCTGTGGTACCTGAGGAATTGGAAGCCTGTAGGTCCTGGAGTCTCTATTGTCCTGGGAGTGTCCTGGAACTCTGTTGCCAAAAATGGTAGTTTGCTGATGCTTGTCTTCTTACTTGAGGGTCTTATAGGTTGCTCAGAATACAATGACTATCACAATTGTACTTGATAAGACTACAGGTGCCAGCTGCCTCAAGTTTACAGTCAACAGATTTTCTACTTCTCGGTTGATAACATGCTGTTTGTTAGCAACTGATCTCAGGTGCTGTCTTACTTGAATAAACTTGCAGGGCCTGGAGTACAGGTACTGGCTGTGAGTGCTGTCCGACCACTAGGAAACTAGCAGGTCTGTAAGTCAAAGGCAGGTGCTGTCTTGTGGCCAACAATGATGAGAACCTAGGTATGTTGATGACAACAATGAAGGCTTTGGTAGATCAGAAGATGCAATAATGATAATCACAGATATAAGCTTAAGAAGCTTAAGAGGTTATGGATGAAGTAACCAGGGAGAATCAAGTAGATTCAAGTTAGAAAATACATGTGTACAGACAAGAGTTTATATAGGTGAGGGAAACAGGCATGGACCAGGCCATTAGTAGTACAGGAAGAGGTAGGCAAAAAGAAAAATGAGTCAGAGACCGGTGGTAAGGTAAGGGCAGGGGGGAACTGAGTCACTGACCGACAATATGGTAGGGGTATGGGGAAGGTGAGTCACCAACTGAAGGTGCAGTAAGGGTATAGAGCAACTGTATCATAACTTAGTAATGTAGTGAGGGGTTCAGAAAAATAGGGTGGGTACTAGTAAAGTGGAAAGGGCATAGATTGCAAGTCAGCGATTGAATGAGCAGATATAGTACAACTGAGAAGAGAATGATCAAAGGGAATATAAAAAGAACAGATAAGGAGAAAGAATAACTAGCCAGAAGAGGTAATGCATGAAGATACACAAGTAGTTGTCCGGGTAGAGGTAGAAGGTAAGGATGAGGAGGAAAATGAATAGGGGCTATGTTAGCAGCAGATGTTCTTATAACACTTTTCATGGGTGGTCAAAGAGTGATGAATCATCTTCTTTGTTTGATCTCTTCTGATAGTAAGGAAGTATATATTTTATCAGATTACTCTGAATCTAGTAGGTAATATTAGCCCTCTGCTAATGCTGGCTAGATAATATGAGTCTTCCTTTAAAAAAGAGAAAGCTGAACTAAAATGAATGAATAGATAATATGATAGATTGTTGTATAGGCAATCCCTGTAAAATAGTATATAACTAATCTGACTAGAATATACAATGGTTTTCTAAGGCAACACTAGGCCTTCACTTTCTTCTGGATCTCACACTAGGAGACAGAAAGGGGAAAACACCTGTTCAAATTCTTACTGACTCTCACACAGTTTGAGAGAAGAATGGACAAGGGAAAACTTATTTATTGTGTGTGAGAATGAAGTCCTTATATACATTTTGGAAACCATCCTTACTAAGCAATGAGTCATCACTGGATTGGTAGGAATGTGCTTACAAACTAAGCCTTTTAGTGTGCTGAATCAGCTGCTTACTAACATACATGAGTAAAATCTTACAAAGCATGACTCATCATGACCAAACATGATGAGTCATGCAAGAGTCCTTACAAATCAGATTATTACCAGTCACATGACATGCTTACAAACATATCTGAGTGGCTCACTGATGTAATCAAGTGGCTGAAAAATAGAAAGAGACTGGAAACTGATAGAAAACTACAAATACAAGTAAATAAATGATTCAAATAGGAAACTAAACTTATGATAGTGAGAAATATATCCTCATATACTTCTCTAATCATCTCCTATATTTCTTATTGTATATGTCATAGTATAGAGTTCATACCATGCATGACAATGTCAAGGATCAAAAATAAGAATAAGTGCTCTGAAAGATTGATCAAACTATCAAGGTGCTTCCTTTTTATCTTAAACAACCCTTCACCACTAGATTGAAGAGAGATTAAGGCTGAACTTGTAAACAAATAAGTCTGTCTTCTAGTAGTATTAGTAGTTAGTGTACAGTCTTGATGATTACATTATAACCACAGGCCAGCCTGGCTATTAAACTTTACAATAGCATAGGCACATCCTATCAATAATGAATAAGCCTTTTTAAAGTCATAAAGAGAAAGGTGTTTCCTATGCTCAACTTGATACCAAAGTTGGGGTTGCAAAAGGCACTACATCTGAATATGCTCAATATGGAGCCTGCCTTGCTTTCATAGCATCTGCTGGTCAATGATTTTGTTATTTTCTTCAATTTTATACACTAAAGCTACCACCAGGGACTCCATATATACTACTCCTGATAGCAGTCTCAGGCATGGCTAGTTGCCTGACTCACAGGTACATTTTAAACCACAGAAAACTTGCCTCCTTTGTAACATCCTTAGAGCTCCTGAAGGTGTGTGATATTCTTATTTTTGATGCAACACCCATTTATTTTAACTAGATTTTACCACTGAAGGTGGCACAATCAAGCCTTTTTAAAGTCATATGGTGTGTTCCTCTGTGAACTGGAAAGTGAAAGCCCAAGTCAAGTATGTGTTATGACATTGTCTTATATGTACAAGACCATTTATAGTGAGAACAATGATAAGTCAGATATAATCATGATGTAGAAATGTTACAACTGCACCAGGCCCAGTGCATGCTATGCAAGTAGTAAAAGCAGTCTATATACATAGATGCAATCACTAATGGCAGACTATATTTGAAATTTGCACAATTTGAGGCTGACTGTTTTACTCACCTCTTCAAGTTGCCATATGCAGATGCTCAGTAAAATGAATATCCCCCAGGCTACAGCAAGTTGGCAACATCTTGATTGTCTGGCCTGCAGTTGTTGGTGCTATAGCAGACAGAACCTGGATCAGATTAAGGGTATATCACCATGGATGATCCTGCAAGGTTACCTATCATGTATTCCATGTACACCTCCTGGACAGGCATATATGGTAGCACTGCATGGGAAGACAATAATTGTGGGTGCAGCTTATTAGTAGTACCTGCTTTTGGATGTGGTCTAACCAACTGTTCCATCATTTCAGGCATGTAAATAAGCTTTTCCAGAGGTAGCAAGCCTGATTTTACCTTTAAGACTTAACTATAAAATTATGAGTGTAGTCATCACCAATGTAGCAGATTACTACTTACAGCCCTCTATTGTGAAGATTGGCAAATCACACCAATAATGTTTCCTTGTGAATTGAAAGCTATAAGACATGCTCTACAGCATTAAAGTAGGAGAGTTGTTGCAAAGCATATTGTTCACCAAGGAACTACACAGTTCTTCCAGAAGCTTCTTCTACCTAAGAAATAATTAATATGTTGAACATGATAGCACTATGTACCTTTTGATAGGTGTATTTCTCACAGGTGAGTTCTTCACTGGGCCATCTGTTAGTCCAAACTCTAGGGCAGGTGACTGTGGTCTAGATGAAAATCAACCTGTCAGTCCAAGAAGTAATCATTTTACAATAAAAAACTGACCACTTCTCAGGAATAAAATTCTCTTTATCTGATATAGAGTCCTGTAAGATCATTAGTTAAAGTTTTTGTGCCATAGAACTTAAAACTTTGTACCATAAATATAAAGCACAACATTTGATAACAGTAAGAAGACAGTCAAAGAGAGTGAATTGATGTTGAGAAAATTTGATGTACCCAGGCTGAAGCATAAGAGTTAACTTGTCAATGTCTAGAGAATTATGCTCATTATCACTTGAAGCTGCTTGGAACTTGAAGTTAATGAGCATTTGATTTAACTAAAATATAGTTACATATATATCTCAATTAGTAAAGTCATTAACAAAAAATGTGCTATACTGATCCAATACATTACTCATAGTCTAGTTATGTGGATGCATAGAATCAGAGGTGGGTGATATCTTTCAACAAGAAACAAACACCTCCCCTCTTTGTTCTTCCTCTTGCTACTGCTCATCATTTGCTTAATGGTGGCAAGGTGAACAAAGCCTTTATTTGTTACAGTACGCTTAGGCTCTATTCATTTTCTTTTCTTTCTTACCATTGTATTACGTCGCGATCGCTTACTACCGCCATCGTTAGATGACCAATATCTTCCTTTCTTGGATTACTCACCTTTTCTCACGCATGCATACTTAATTAGGCAGACGTCCTTTGTCTTAGTACTTGCCCTAAATCTCTCCCAAGTCCTCTATAAATACGTGCTCTTGTACTAT
>Ga0310811_10012359_pt1 | contig 11081 bp, 12 predicted proteins | sample YCmetagenome_FD_207642 | JGI IMG/M metagenome (GOLD analysis project Ga0310811, IMG submission 207642) | Soil microbial communities from experimental microcosm in Duke University, North Carolina, United States - YC | ecosystem: Engineered > Artificial ecosystem > Soil microcosm > Unclassified ...
GGGGCCGCTCCTGTTCGGCCTCAACATGCTGATCAATACACCGGCGGGCGACGTCTTCACGATGCGCGAGTATCGCGAATGGCTCAAGCAAGCCGGGTTCAGGAAAGTGGCGACGATACCGGCGCCGCAGCACGTCTCGCCATTGATTCTCGCAACCAAATGACGGCCGCCCGGCTGGCCTGACGATCCAGGCCGGGTTGCGCCGAAGACCGCGGCGCGGTGATTTTTCCAGCCTTCAACCTCGCCGCTTACCTCTGAAGTAATTGTCGGGCGCAGCCGCGACGCGCAAGTTTTGACTCGTGTCGCGAAAGCCGCCAAGCATGACCGCGACTGGAAAATCGTTAGCACGCACTTTTCTCCGTACTGAAGGAGTGAAGGTTTCGCGCCATGGCGCAGTCAACACAAACACGAGGGAGCGATCTTTATGAACGAGATGAACGAAGGAAAGGCCCAGAGTGCGGAGCACACGTCGCGGGCCGTCGGCCATACATCCCGGGCCGACACTGACACGTCTGAGCTGATGCGGCGATTCAACCAGGCATTTCAGCGTCATGATCCCGACGCTCTGACCGAACTGGTGGCGGAGGACTGCGTTATCGAGAACACCGGTCCCGCGCCCAACGGCTCCCGTCACGTTGGACGCCGGGCGTGTCTAGCCGTATGGCAGGAACTCGCCGGGGAATCCGGAACACACTTCGAGCCCGAAGAGGTGTTTATCGCCGGCGACCGCGCGATCATCAGATGGCGATACTTCTTTGGTGCGGGCGAGAGCAATTCCCTGCGCGGCGTCAACCTGATGCGGGTGCGCGACGGCCAAATTATCGAGGCAATGGGCTACGTGAAGAGCAGTTAGACACCCGGCGAAGAAATGCACCCGCGCTCCGCTTTCGAGCCGGCGCGGGTTCCTTTAGGCCGCGCGTCGCGAATCGACGTGCTGGGGCTAATTGGTTGCCTCGCGGGCAATCGCTCGCGTCGCGCCCGCGGATGGTGCGATAAGCTGTGCAAGGGAGGGACGTGTCCGCAGCAATCGCCGCGCTGTTGTCAGTGCTTGCTATGCAGGAGTGCCGGTTATGGATGTTCAACGCAATGGAATGGCCGTAGAACCGGGCGGCGTCGGACCGCTTTTGCGTCGTTGGCGCGAATCGCGTCATCTGAGCCAGCTCGAGTTGGCACTGGAGGCGCAAGTTTCCGCCCGCCACATCAGTTTCCTTGAAACCGGCCGAGCGGAGCCGAGCCGAGAGATGCTCCTGACACTGTCCAACGTGCTCGACGTCCCACTGCGCGAGCGAAACTTTCTGCTGCTCGCTGCAGGCTATGCCCCAGTCTACGGCGAGACCAGTCTGGACGATCCGAGGATGACTCAGGTGCGGACCGCGGTCGAGGTGATTCTCAAGTCCAACGAGCCGCGCAGCGCGCTTGCTCACGATCGTCACTGGAACGTGGTGATGGCCAACGGCGCTTTCGTCCGATTCCTGACCCTCACGCTGGGCCACCAGCCGGCCGGCCTGCTGCCGCTGCGCGTATCGGCTCCGCCGCGACCCAACGTGCTGCGTCTGCTTTTCGACCCCAACGGCGTGCGCCAAATCATCGTGAATTGGGAGGCGATCGCCAGGTCCTTGCTTAATGAGGCGTACCGGCGGCTGGCGTGGGCTCGTGACGATACTCTAAAAGAGCTGATCGCGGAAATATTGAGTTATCCCGGTGTTCCGGCGCGCTGGCGCGAACCCGAACTCGAAGCGCCGCATGAATTGATCCTGCCGATGGTACTGAACCTGGGTGGCAATGTCGCGCGGATGTTCAGCACGGTCACAACCATCGCGACGCCTCACGACGTCACGCTGCAGGAATTGCACGTCGAGGTTTTTTATCCCGCCGACGAGGAGACGGAATCGGTCCTTCAGGCCTATGAGCAGCGTCTGAAGTGAGGTTCCAGCTACGCTGCGAGTGATCGGGAAGCGCCTTCACGATACAATGTGCCGCCTCACAAGTTCACCCAAGCAGCGGAGCGAGGAGATCGACCATGGCCAAGCGCACCAACGTCGTCCCCCAACAGATGGAAGTGATCAAACAGCGCTTCCATTACAATCCCGGCGTGAAGGCCGGCAACCTGCTATTCATCGCCGGACAGGTGGGACGCGACGCAAACCTCAACGTGGTCGAGGGCAAGGAGGCGCAATTCGTCCAGGCCTTCGAAAATCTGAAAACGGTCCTGACCGCGGCCGGCGCGACTTTCGACGACGTGGTCGACATGGTCACTTACCATACCGACATGCGGGACCTGCAGCTTTTCATCACCGTCAAGGATCGCTACTACACCGGCGAGTACCCGGCGTGGACCGGCGTCGGGGTCACGGCGCTGGCGATGCCGGGCCTGATGGTGGAGATCAAGTGCGTCGCGATGCTCAAAGACTAGAACCTGCGGCATCCCAGTTCCCGCGCAAGCGGGAATAAGGGATGGCCGAACTTCCACGTTCGATTCCCTCGCAGGCATCTTGCCAGTTGTTCTGGGAGAGGGAGCCAGAGAAGGGTCGAAGCGTTTCTTAATGTCTGTCTGAGAAGCGCTTCTTTGGTCCCGAGAAAAACCGGAACCAGGAAGCACTCGGAAAAAAGACTAACGGCGCTCCCTGGCCCGGCCCCAGCTCAGTACTCCCGCCGAGCACGGGGGGAGGAACGCCAGAACCGTGACCTCGCGAGGCGCTAGAGTGCCCCGAGGAACGCGACCAGGTCCTCTTTCTCTTCCGCTGTCAGCCCGACCTGAAAGCGGTCGTTGTAGAAGTTCACCACGTCCATCAGCGTCGCCGATTGTCCGTCGTGAAAATAGGGCGCACGCGAAGCGAGCCCGCGCAGACTCGAGGTCTTGAATCGTCCAATGTCGGTGCATTTGCCGGTGACCATCGCCTGTCCCGGGTCGGTCACTGCGAAGGTCTGGCCCTTAAGCGCGCCTGCGTCGCAGCGCAATGTGAACAGCGGCATGTCGGGTGTGCGCCGCGCGACGTCGGCCGTCCCGATGTTCATCAGGATGTTGATCGATCGGTTGCCGACATTCGGCGTGTCGTGACAGGTGGTGCAGAAACCCTCGTGAGTCGGATGATCTTCCGCGTCGTCGAGGCCCGGAACTCCGCCGATGATCATCGGGGTCGCGTTGAAGATCGCCTGGCCGCGCGCGATTCGCGCCCGCTCGGGATTCGTATCGCCTCGCCACAGGTCGTAAAGGTTGAACACGTGCAGCGAGGTCTGCTCGCCGGTGGGATTGTTGCCGAAGGGATCGTTGACGCCGATAAAGAACGGCTGGCGCGAGAGCGCCACCGGGCCGCCGCCGACGCCCCCGTCCTGCAGTGAGCCGGCCTTGGGCACCCAGGTCTGCGCGTCATAAGTGCCGGTCTCGAATTCAATCAGCCGCGCGAGCTGGTCGGGCATCGGCCCGTCGATCGCCTGCTCATGTCCGCGCACGGCGTCATTCGCCTGATGCTCGAGGTCACCCATGCGCCCGTCCCACATGAGCGAGTCCTCGAAGCGCAGATTGGTCGCCTGCAGCGGACGTCGATAGACCGAGAGCACACCGGTTTTCGGATCGCTCAGCCTGGTGCAGTGGTAGGGGTCGTCAACTTTGACCACGGCGAACTCGGCGTTCGACGGTATCCGGATTCCGATTCGGATGAGTCCCTTGTTGAGCAGCAGGCCGTACGCTTTCTTCATCGCCGCCGGCGTCGATACGTCGTCATCCGGGCAGGTGGCGCCGTCGTACGGGCGAAATAACGGATCGGTGCCGCGGCTCGCTTCGAAGCGGGCGCGAATGTGCGCCGGCGTAATCGTCCATCCGGCGCTCGGATCGTGGCAGGTCGCACAGGAGCGCCCGTTGGTCCCCATCGGCTTGAAGAATGGATTGTCCGCCGTAAAAGGCCCTTGGGGCTGATAGGTCGCCGATTTGCCGTTGGAATTTTCCCAGGTCGAATAGCGCTCGAGACCGTTGTAACTGGCGGGTGCGCTCGCATAGTTGTGAGTCGCGCCCTCGACATAGACTCCGCTGTGGCCCGCGACCGAGGCGTGAGCCTTTATTCTGCCAGCCGCGCCATTGTCGTTGGTGTCGGTCGCTGCCGCCCAGCGCGCGAACAGGCAGAGCGCTACAATCGCGACGCTTGCGGCGGCGAACTTCACAACCCGGGCGGAATTTGCTGCTTTGGAATGCAAAACCTCTGGCCGCGCGCCGTGGCGCGGCGCGTCGTCTCCTTTATCGTGTTTCCGCCATCACTTCCATGATCTCATTAGTTTTATCGCATCAGGGCTACCATCATTTTGCCGGGCTTTGATTCGCTCCGAAAGCGGCTGCAAAATGGTGCATGAGGACCTGAGTACGCGATGAATGAACCGCGGGCAAAATCAGAGCGGCTGATCGAAAATCGACGCGTGACTGTTACGCGCTGGACTTTCGCGCCGGGCGAGGCGACCGGCCCGCATGTACACGCGCACGATTACGTCGTGGTGCCGCTGACTACGGGAAACCTGCGGATCGTCGCGCCCGACGGTTCCGCTAGCGACGCCGCACTGCAGAGCGGTGCTCCCTATGCCCGCGAGGCCGGCGTCGCCCACGACGTGATAAATCACAACGCGTTCGAGTTCAGCTTCATCGAGGTCGAGGTGAAGTGAACGCGCGCTGATCCGCTGGCCCGGCCACCGCTGTTTCCACAACCACCGCTCGGACATTTTCGTAATTTTGTAATTCCAGGAGGAATGCTTCATTTATGTGGGTTTGGCTTATTGGTGCTTGGTTACTTGGTCTTGTCGCGGTAGCGGGAACTGCTTACCTGATCGGTGGTTACAAATCGTCACCGCGCATCGCGAGATGTCTTTGGCTGGCGGCCGGCCTATGGCTCGTCGCTGGACCTGTAGGTTTCTACGGAAAGTACGAATCGAAGCGGCCGAGCTTCGTTTACGTGATTCCCGGATTCTGGTCGTCCTCGCCGGCGCCCCGCTGGGACATGCTGGTGCGCCTCTACGGATCCCAGCCGGTACGCAATGTTGAATTGGTTTTCACGGATGAGGACAAGAGTAGTGCGAATACTCGCCAGGAATCTGCAATGACCGGGCAGACCGACGAAGCAAGCGCAACCTATCGCCTGGCGGAATTGGACCCGACGCAAGGATTTTGGGCGGCGCAGTTCCCGTGGAATCCGCAGGCGCCCGCGCATGAGCATTACCACGCGACGATCACTTCGCACGAAGGAAAGTTTGGCGAGACGCTCAAAATCGAGCGGATAAACGACAAGTGGCTATACGAGATTAAAGTGGTGAGCCTGCAGACCCGGCGCACCGTCATCAGCTGCCGCGACGCGGGATTTCCCGGATGGCATCTGTGGCCCTTCGCCCCTGGCTGTTTTCCCAATTACGTCACCGAGCATATGGGCCGCTGACACGCGCCGTTCGATTGGCGTTTTCCCGCCGCTCGCGACTATGCTGCGGCAAGACCGTCAAGCGCGTGATCGCCGAGCGCCTAAAGGAGTAGTGAAACCTCGATGCAGGATCTGTTGCCGATTGCCGCCAGGCTGGGCGCCCTTCTCAAGGACCGTCACCAGACGATCGCGATCGCCGAATCCTCCACCGGCGGCCTCATCTCAGCGGCGCTGCTCGCGGTCCCGGGAGCGTCGGCCTATTTTCTTGGCGGGGCGATCGTTTATACGCGCGAGTCGCGACGCACCCTGCTCGACATTCCGGACTCGGCCTTCGCCGGTATCCGCGGTGTGACCGAGGCGCTCGCGCTGGTGCTGGCGCGCGGGGCCCTCAAGCGTTTCGCCACCACCTGGAGCCTGGCCGAGGTCGGCGCCGCCGGGCCGACCGGCAATCGCTATGGCGATCCGGCGGGGCACAGTTGTATCGCGATCGCCGGAGCGCTCGAGCGCGCGATAACGATCGAGACCGCGAGCAGCGACCGCGTCGCCAACATGCGCGGGTTCGCCGCCGCGGCGCTCGATTTACTCGCGCAGGGCCTTGGCGCTTCGCCCGCGGCGCGTTCGTGACCAACACCGATCGCTAAGCGCGGGCGCGCCAATCAGGCGGCCGCGCGAATCCGATAGCGAATCGGCATGTGCTTGATTCCGCCGACGAAGCTCGAGCGCATCCGCTGCGTGGGACCCGCCAGCTCGACAGACTCCATCCGTTCGGCCAGCTGGCGAAACATCACCTGCAACTCCAGCCGCGCGAGATTCGCCCCGAGGCAGAAATGCTCGCCGATGCCGAAGGAAACGTGCGGGTTGGGATAGCGCCCGATGTCGAACGCAGTGGGGCGCTCGAAAATGTCCTCGTCGCGCGCGGCCGAAGGATAAAAGAGCGCGAGAATGTCGCCCTCGTGCAGCTGCTGGCCGTGGAGCACGGTGTCGGCAGTGGCGATGCGCGTGAACTGGATCACTGGCGAGGTCCATCGCACGATCTCCTCGGTCGCTTTGGGAGCCAGCGTCGGATCATTGCGCAGCCGTTGCCATTGCTCGGGATGGCTGATGAGGGCATGCAGTCCGCCGGTGGTGGCGTTGCGTGTGGTTTCGTTGCCGGCGATGATCAGCAGCGCGAAATATGACAGCAGCTCGAACGGCGGCAGCGGCTGGCCGAAGGCGTGGCCATTGGCGAGCGCGCTGGCCAGGTCGTCGCGCGGGTTTTTGCGGCGGTCCTCGCAGAGCTGGTTGAAGTACTGGAAAAATTCCATCCGCGCGCGTTCGAGGTTCTCCTTGATCGTCGCGCTGCCGCCGTACTCCGGATCCGCGGGACCGATCATCGCGTTACTCAGCCGAAACATCATCGCCCAATCGGCGCGCGGAATACCGAACATCTCGGCGATCACGGCCAGCGGAAGTTTCGCCGAGACCTCGGTGACGAAATCGCATTGCTCGCGCCCCACCAGGCCGTCGAGCGTCTCAGTCGTAATCCGTTCGATCTGCTCCTTCAGTTGCTGCACGGAACGCGGCGTAAAGCGCTGATTGACCACCCGGCGAAATTCGCCGTGCTCGGGCGGATTCATGTTGAGCAGCTGGCGCAGCACCGCTTCGTCAGGGAGCGGAGATCCGGGCTCTTCCTGGGTGACGAACAGGAACTGACTGCTTCTGAACAGGTCGGGTTGGCGCGAAACGTTCACCAGGTCGGCGTGCTTGGTGACGGCCCAAAATGGTTCAACTCCCGGACGCTCATAGCGATAGACCGGCGCCTCCTTTCTGAGCAGCGCCCATTCCTCGTACGGATAGCCGCGCTGGACGTACAGGTCGGGATTGACGATGTCTACGGAATCGAGCGTTAGAGCTGCCATGGCTCCGGTTAATCCTCAATCAGGCGGATAGCCTGGCGCGGACATAGCGTGGTCGCGAGTTGAATTTTGGCGCGCAGATCCTGCGCCGGATGCTCGGTCAGCAGGTAGCTGCGGTCGTCGTCGCGCAGCTCGAAGACCTGCGGCGCAACTTCGGCGCAGCGGCCATTGCCTTCGCAAAGATTATGATCCACGACTACTTTCATCGGATCGCTCCTGCATTTCCGTGCTTGGTTACCACGGACCCGGAAGTGAATTGGCGGCGGCGGCTCTGGGGTGGTCCCGCCTCCAAACGATAGACACACCCGCCGGGCGGCTGCAACGCGCCGCTTTTGCTAGCGGCCCTTGAAGCGCGGCTTGCGCTTTTCGATGAACGATTGCCCGCCCTCTTGCGCATCTTCGGACCGCGCCACACGTAGCAGATTGCGCCGGGCGACGGCCGACAGCTCCGACGGGCCGCGCGGCAAAAGCATCTCGCGCGTGAACGTCTCGAGCAGCCCCAGCACCAGCGGAGCGCTCTCGGCGAGTTTGCGCGCGTATTCGTAGGCGGTTTCCATCCGCTGCTTCACCGGCACGACCGCGTTGACCATCCCGACTTCGTAGGCGCGCCCGGCCTTCATGTGCGCGCCGGTCATCATCAGCTCCATCGCCACCTTGTACGGAATTCGCACGGCGAGGCCCGCTATGAGGCCGCCGCAGAATCCGAGCTGCGCCTCGGGATAGGAAAAGTCCGCGTTGTCGGCCGCCACTGCCAGGGTGCAGAACTCGACCAGGCACACACCACCGCCGACGCAATGTCCGGCGACTGCCGCGATGGTCGGCTTGGTGAGCGGCACTCCGACTCCCGGCATGCACTCCCACAACTCCGGGTTGCGCGGCGGATCGCGGAGATCGGCGCCGGCCGAAAACGCGCGCTCGCCCGCGCCGGTCAGGACCGCCACGCGATCCTCGCTCGCTTCGAAATGGATGAACGCGTCGCGCAGCTCGCCGACCAGCGTGTTCGACAGCGCGTTGAGCTTGTCCGGGCGATTCAGCGTGATCGTCGCGATACTGTCTTGCGAGTCGTACAGGACGATGTCGGAGCTCATCAGTTGCCCCATACCGTGCCGCCGTCGATGTTGATCGCCTGGCCGGTTATCCACTTGCCGCGCTCGGTCACCAGGAAAAACACCAGTTCGGCGCACTCGGTGCCGTCGCCCGGATAGCCCAGCGGAATAAAACTCTTGACGAACTTCTGCCAACTTTCGCCGCGGCCGAGATCGTCCATGCGGAAAGTATCGATGATACCCGGGCAGATCGCGTTGACCCGGATGCCGTCGGGCGCAAGGTCGAGCGCCATCGAACGGCTGAGCGCGTTGACGGCGGCCTTGGAGGCGGAGTAGGCCGCGGCCTTGGCCTGAGCGATTTTGCTCGCGATCGAGGAGATGTTGACGATACTGCCGCCCTGGCCCTGCACGATCATCTTGCGCGCGGCCGCGCACGACAGCAGAAACGTCCCGTCGACGTTGGTCACCATCACTTTCTTCCACACCTCGAACCTTAGCTCGACCGCCGGCACGCGGTCCTCACCGCGGGCGGCGCTGGCGTTGTTAATGAGGATGTCGATACGGCCGAACTCGGCGATCGTGCGATCGACCAGGGTCTCGACCGCGCGCGGATCGGCGACGTCGGAGACCAGCGCCAGGCAGCGCCCGCCCGCGCCCCTGATCTCGTCGGCGACGCTCTCGATGTCGCGCCATCCGGCGGCCTTCTCGTCATCGGGATAGCGATCGGGTGGACGCCCAGTGCCGGTAATCACGATTGCCGCGCCCGCCTGCGCAAGGCGCTTCGCGATCGGGCGGCCGATACTGCGCATCCGCCCGGCTCCGGTAACGATCGCAACCTTGCCTGCCAGTTCCTGTTCCATCGCCATGCACCCTCACGCCGGATGAATTATCATTTCGGGCTCTGACAGTAGCCAACCGCGAAGCGATTGGACAAGCGTCAGTGCGCCCGCATTGCGGTCACGCGCGTCGCCGCCCCTGTGCTAAAGTCGGCGCCGTAACGATTCGACTTAACTATACCTCGCAAGGGCGGATCGATGGATTTCAAATTCAGCGAAGAGGACGAGGCCTTGCGGCGGGACTTCAGGGCCTGGCTCGAGCAAAACCTGCCGCGCGACTGGCACGACGAAGGCGAACTGCACGATCCCGACACCCAGGAAGAGTTCGAGCGCCGGCGCCGATGGCATCGCAAGCTCTACGACGGCGGCTGGATGTGTATCCACTGGCCGAAGGAATATGGCGGGCGCGGCGCGAGCCTCTTGCAGCAGATCGTCTATGCGCAAGAACTCGACCGCGCCAAGGCGCCGCCTACGATCAACTTTCAGGGCATCGCGCGCGTCGGCCCGACCCTGATGCAGTGGGGCACGCCCGAGCAGAAGCGGCGCTACATCCCCCGGATTCCGTCCGCCGAGGAAATCTGGTGCCAGGGACTATCGGAGCCTAATCACGGCTCCGACCTCGCCGCGGTTGAGACCCGTGCGATTGACCAAGGCGACCACTTCGTCGTCAACGGCTCCAAGGTCTGGACCTCCAACGCGCATCGCGCCGACTTCAGCACCCTGCTGTGCCGCACCGATCCAACGCTGCCCAAGCACAAAGGCCTCAGCTACCTGCTGGTCGACATGAAAAGCCCCGGCGTCACCGTCCGGCCGCTGGTCCAGATGACCGGCGAGAGCGGCTTCAACCAGGTCTTTTTCGAGGATGTCATGGTGCCGAAAGCCAACCTGGTGGGCCAGAAAAATCAGGGTTGGATGGTCGCGATGACCAATATGATGTTCGAGCGAACGATCCACGGCGGACGCACCGACATGATGATCGAAGTGCGCCAGCTGGGCGCGCTGGCCCGCCGCGTCCAGCGCAACGGCCATCCGGCCTGGGACGACAACTACGTGCGCCAGCGCATCGCCCGCTTCGCCTGCGAGGCGGAGGCGCTCAAGTACACCAGCTATCGCCAGCTCACGCGCCAGCTCAAGGGACTGCCGCCCGGCCCCGAAGGCTCGATCATGAAGCTGGGCACCACCGAGCTCAACTTGCGGATTCAGTCGTTCGCGATGGAGTTGCTGGGCCCCTATAGCCAGTTCGAGTATCAGGCCGGCGGCGCGATCGACCATGGCAAATGGTCGCATAGGATGCTCGCGGCGCGGCGCGGCACTGTCGCGGCCGGCACCAATGAAATCCAGCACAACATTATCGGCGAGCGCGTTTTGGGCCTGCCCAAGGGTTGAAAGCTCGCTCGAAAATTTGTCTGCCCAGCGTCGACCCGCCCGGAGGCGGGATCTGAGGCGCGAAACGTATCCGTAGGGAGCGAATCGCTCCCTCGCCAAATCTTTCCGCTCACGCGCCCGCCTTAAGCCATCGCCGTTTTCTGTAGACTCCGCTTTGGAGCAATCGGATTCGATTTGCCACCCTCGGCTACGATTTGCTCTGTTTGGCAACATTTAGCGTATCGCGCCATTTCTATGTTTCTCGCGCAAATTGAAGGCAATTCTTGTCAGGCATGGCTTATGCTCATCCTTCTGTCGGGCGGAGACGGATGAATACTCACTCTATGTCTACTGCATAATGCCTAATCGACTACCAATTCCTTACAGGAGGAAAAATGAACATGTCGCAACTCTACAGGTCAATCGCCGCTTTATACCTGCGCCAGGCACGGAAATGGCGCCGACTTCAAAGCTCGGCGAAACGCCACCTTGGCGGCGCACACCGCGGACAGTCTTACGTAGAGATGGTGTTTACGGTGCTTGGCATCTCGG
>Ga0310811_10012360_pt1 | contig 11081 bp, 10 predicted proteins | sample YCmetagenome_FD_207642 | JGI IMG/M metagenome (GOLD analysis project Ga0310811, IMG submission 207642) | Soil microbial communities from experimental microcosm in Duke University, North Carolina, United States - YC | ecosystem: Engineered > Artificial ecosystem > Soil microcosm > Unclassified ...
TATCCTGCCAATTTAATTTGTTCGTACTTTGTCATTTTTGGGTCAGAGGCCTGTTTGTAGTCGCCGCCCATACTCCGCTCCACGATGCATGGCATCGCTATCCCACTTAAAGGAGCTTGAACATGATGAAGTCCCGCACCACACTTTTGCTGGCAGCCATGCTGCTCGGCAGCACAGCAATCCCAGCCATGGCCGATCCGGTCAAGAATATTGTGCTGGTCCATGGCCAGTTCGCCGATGCCTCCGGCTGGAAGGGTGTTTACGACATCCTCACCAAGGACGGCTACAACGTGAACATGGTGCAGGAGCCGATGACCTCGCTGGCAGATGACGTTGCCGCCACCGAGCGCGTGCTGAACCGCCAAAACGGTCCCGCCATTCTTGTTGGCCATAGCTACGGCGGCGCGGTGATTACCGAAGCCGGCAACAATGCGCATGTGGCCGGCCTCGTCTACATCGCGGCACATGCACCGGATGAAGGCGAATCGACCGCCTCCAACAAGGCCAAGCTGCCCGGCCAGATTCGCACTGAAGTGACGCCGGACGGCTACGTGTTCATTCAGCCGGAACACTTCCGTGAAGATTTCGCCGCCGATGTGCCGGCCGATGAAGCCGAATTCATGGACCGTTCGCAAATGCCACCCAACGCGAAAGTGAACACCACCCTGATCACGAATCCGGCATGGCGCGTGAAGCCGAGCTGGTATATGGTTGCGACCAAGGATCGCGCGATCAACCCGGATCTGGAACGCATGTACGCTGCACGCGCCCACAGCCATACGGTTGAGGTGAGCAGCAGCCACGTCGCCTACATCTCGCATCCGGCCGAAGTGGCTGCGCTGATTGAAGATGCGGCGCGCACCCTAGGCAAGTAATCTGTAGAAACACGTACTCGACATTCACTGACGAGTACCTTGATGACGAATGCCGACAATAGTGTCGGCATTCGTCATGAGCAAGGCTGATGAGTGAGGTTGTGGTGAGAATACTGGTCATAGAAGACGAAGCCAAAGCGCGCGACTACCTGCAAAATGGCTTGACCGAAGCCGGCTATGTTGTCGATGTGGCGGCCAATGGCATTGAGGGTCTCTACATGGCACAGGAAAATCAATACGACCTCATCCTGCTCGACGTCATGATGCCCGGCATGGATGGCTGGGAAGTCATGCGACATCTGTCGAAAAAACAGATCCCGGTTTTGTTCCTGACTGCACGCGGCGAACTGGAAGATCGTCTGAAAGGGCTGGGGCTCGGCGCGGATGATTACCTGGTCAAGCCATTCTCATTTGCAGAGCTGCTTGCACGCATACGCATTGCCTTGCGGCGTGGACAAGCGCCACGGCAGGAGGAAACTATTCGGATCGCTGACGTGGAAATAGATATCCCGAAGCGCAAAGTGACGCGTGATGACGTGCGCATCAGCCTGACCAACAAGGAGTTCAATCTCTTGCTGTTCTTTGCACAACATCCGGCGCAAGTGCTGGCGCGCTCGCTGATCGCTTCCAGCGTCTGGGACATGAACTTCGACAGCGACACCAATGTTGTTGACGTTGCTGTACGACGGCTGCGTCAAAAAATCGACGGACCATTTCAAGTACCGCTCATCCATACGGTTTACGGTGTCGGTTATCGCTTCGAGGCAGAAGTATGAAACCGATTTCATTAACGACGCGGCTCGCACTTCTGTTCGCAGCCCTATCGCTCATCACAACGGCGTCCATCGGCTACTTTCTGTATTCGCGCTTGGCGGCACAGTTGAGCATTCGCGATGATGCTGCACTCGTGAATCGTGCGGACCAGATCAGAACGCTTTTGCGCGATGCCGATGTGATGTATCTCATTCAGAACAAGCCTCAGCTGTTTGCCAACATGCTGGGCAATACCGAATCCCTGCTCGTTTTGCGGTTTCCCGGCAAGTCGCCGCTGATTGAGATCAACCCAGGCCAAGCTGCAATTCCTGCGTTGAATCCGACACCGTCGGATGATCGATTGAGCCTGGCGTCAGTCACGCATCTTTCAGGTGACGACGGAATTCCTTTCATTGCAACGGCCGCGAATGCAAAGGTCTTTGGCGCAAAAGAGGAATTGGAAATCCTCACCGGCAGACGCATGATCGAAAGAACGCATCTGCTGCGGGAGTATCAACGACAGATCATCTCGATCATGCTCGGTGTCGCGCTACTGATCGCGCTGTTGACCTACTGGCTGACGAAAAAGGGCTTGGTCTCGATTGGCGTACTCGCCGATCAGACAAATGCCATCGGCATCGGCAATCTTTCCACGCGCATCAAGGTCGATCAATGTCCACCGGAACTGTCGCCACTGGTGGATGCGTTCAACCAGATGCTAGGCCGTTTGGAAACAAGCTTCTCGCAACTCAGCCAGGTCTCCGCCGACATGGCGCATGACCTCAGAACGCCCATGTCCACCATGCTCGGACAAATCGAAATTGCTTTGGGCAAAACGCGTGACACCGATTATTACGAGAAACTGTTGGGCTCGAACTTCGAGGAGCTGCAACGTCTTTCGCGAATGATCGACAGCATGCTCTTCCTGGCCAAGGCGGAACATCCAGACCACGTCATCGCGCGTAAGCAACTCGATGCGCAAGAGCAAATCGAACGCGTCATCGACTACTTCGAGCTCATCGCCGAAGAAAAAAAGGTCGAGATTATTTGCAAGTCAGAAGGCGATATCTTCGCCGACCCCGACCTGCTTCGTCGTGCATTGGCAAACCTGCTGTCCAATGCAGTGCGACACGCCAGCGAATTCTCAACAGTTCTGGTTCAAGTAGAACAACACGCCACCGAAACCCTGATTCACGTCGAAAACCACGGCGAAACGATTCAACCCGAACAACTGAACAGACTCTTCGATCGTTTCTACAAAGCCGATGCATCAAGGGGTTTGGCAACAGATTCAAACGGCCTTGGGCTGGCCATCGTACGCAGCATCATGGGGTTGCATCAAGGGGATTGGCGTGTAGATAGCACTGATGGCGTAACACGGTTTACCTTGAAATATCCAAAGGCAACTTAGCGCACTAACCGCCTCCCAAGGTACGTAGAGTTTGAGACGGCTCCAGTGTCACCATGATGTTCATTGAGTCGCTCACTACCTTGCCATGTTGAATGGCTGGCTGAAATTTGGCAGAAAGGATGCGTTGTTCAACCTGCCGGGCAATTTGCGGTGCTACATCACTGTAGAGGCGCCGCAAGTTAAAAGGCCGTCCCTGCTCATCAACATCAATGCGCACAATGATGCTCCCACTTCTGACAACGCCGTAAATCTCGCTTCCCACATCGGTCATCAACTGCGGCGCAAAACTTATGTCTGTTTCACGAAGTCCGACATCCAGATTTTCCGTCTGAGTAGCGTTATGTATTGCTGTTGGCACTACGTTCCGTACCTCTTTGGCTGCGGCCTCGGCGAGTACGGGTTGAGCAACTCTGAATGAAACGCTCAAAGCCTTGGCTGTGGCCCCTGTCGCCGGCATAGGCAAAAATAAATCCAGCATCCCACTACTCGGCCACCACATGAGCACAAAAAAACAAAGTGCATGAAAACCCAGTGACCAAAGAAATGCTGGGCGCAGTGAAGCTGGTTTTATGGTCGATTGATGAAACACAGAGGCAAGAACTGTTCACTACCAGCAACTGCTCACTGTCGCGGTTTGCCGCCCGAGATAATCAACACCAAGGCTTCCGCACATATCACCTGTCTGGGCACCTGTCGGCGCGGCTGTGGCCAAATATGTGGAGGATGGATTCGTCGCACTCGCATCATTGACCACAGTCATCGTATAGACCGCCACACCACCACTATCATTAATCGGCATCGGAAATACTGTACCCGTGGGATAACCCAAAGCAGTGGCAGTTAAAGAATAAGTGTTGTTCAGTGAGTAGTATTTTTCCTCACGTTGAGCCAAATCCAGCAACGCCGACTTCGCCAGACTGCGTCGAGATTTCATGATGTAGTTGTTATACGCAGGCATGGCAATGGCTAGCAATATCCCCATGATCACCACGACCATGAGAAGCTCCATCAAGGAAAAACCTCGCATGCCAGAGCGAGAAAGCCATCGCTTGCGGCATATGGAACGGCACTCTGCTTGCGTATTCATCAATATATTCTCCACTCTTGGTACGCCGATTTAGCGTAATTGCGCCCAGTTGATACGTGCACCCGTGCCGGGTACTGGCGTCACTTTTTGGACATTGAGGCCACTGCCGCCGCCACTGCCGCTCCCTGAGCCAGTACCACTCCCTGAACCACTTCCCGGACTCCCACCTCCGGTGCCCGAGCCACCACCACCGATACTCGTCTGAGTAATCAGAATGTCTCCGTTAACCAGACTGGACGTACCCACACCATTAAAGCTGATCGCACTTACAGGCGTGCCATTTGCACTCAATCCAAAATATGAGACTGAAGTTGCGCCACCATTGGCAACGCTCAATCCATACGTCCAACTCTGCGCACTCGAAGCGGTACACGTAAACGGTGAATTGGTTTCAGGCACCGCCGTATTGATGACGAACGCACCCGCTAATATGGCCGGGCTGTAAATCGCCTGCTCATAGACCGTCGTGCCGCCAGCAGTTGTTGTCGAGGGCAAATCCAGATATGAGCCAAATTTGTTGTTTACTGTGGCCCCACCAGCACAAACAGTCGAGCCCTGCCAACATACTGCATTGCTGGTGATAGTGCGCGATGGTTGTGTTGCGTTCTGATCGGTAAAGTTGAACGTCTGGATAATGGATTGTTGTGCGAGATTGGTTTTACCCAACACAGCCGTCGGAGCATTGGCACCACCCAACGCAGCATAGTCTGTTGTGGAGAGACTATTCCAGGTAGTCATATTCCAATCCCAGACATCGTAAATATCCTGCGTACCTGTCGCGTAAATCGCAGGGCTAGTCAGGCTCTGCGGTACTTTGGTACCGGTACCGAACATGACCATAATGCGTGATAGCGCGGTAGCCGAACTTGGCGCGACAGCCGCCACCATTACCTTGGTCGAGATCGGTTGTCCTGAATTGGTCTTGAACATCGGAACACCAGCGTTCGTTGAGGTAGCAACGGTACCGCTTGATGTTTTCACTCCCCAGTTAGACGGATTCGAACTGGTCAGATCAAAGCGCCAAACCTGCCCGTACATGTCGCCCGCGTAGACATAATCGGTGATGTTGTCATAGTCGAGATCGGCAGGCGTTGCAAACGCGATGCCATTCGGGTTTGAAGACGAGCCCGGGCCGGTGGTCAAGAACTTGAAACTGATGGCGCCACTTGTCGGGTCCACCAGCATGATGTAGATACCAGCAACGCCGTTCGCGCTATTCAAGCCATTCCCGAAAACGGCCCCCCATTGTCCATTGTGGAAGCGCGTAATCACCGGCGTACCATAGGTCTGTCCAAGATTGGTCAGTGTCGTATTGTCCCATTCACCAATGACAATTGAACTGGCATTGCTCTCTGAAAAAGTCGACGGATCAGTGATATCCAGCGCATAGATGGCGCTACCGCCAGGCCCCAAACCACCGATCAACCATGTATGCCAAGCATTCTTGAAAAACAGATCGCCCGTCCCCGGCGCTGCGTCGACAAAATAGTTGTGTCCATACTGTGGCGATGAGAAATCCAATCCAGCGCTAATGCCATTGTGGATGGTGTTTACAATCGTACTCGGCATATAGGCCAGCATTTCACGCCCATCGTTCGGCGTGGTGGCATTGTTGATGTAGTGGCCAGCGGCGTCATATGAGCCGGCACGGAAAGCATGTAGCAAACCGTCATTCGCTCCGACGTACACAAGATTCAAACGTCCTGCGTAAGTGGATGCATAAGAAGCATACGACTGCGCCCCTGTTGCAACCTCTGCCAAAGACTGTGTCGGATATAACTTGTCTTGCCACGGCGAGGTATAACTCGCGACTTCTGGTGGACCAACCCACGTTGGGCTAGAGTCGGTTATGTCTGCCAAAACGCTCGTCCGGGTACGGAATTCACCGTTCGCATTCGCCGTGTACGAGCCGTTCGAATTCAATTGGCTAACCTCCAGACTTCTGTCGCCGCGTAGATAGGCAAGGCGATCACTACCATATAGGTCTACTGCATCCAGTGCGTTTTGCTGAGCCGTAGTCAATGTGCCGGCCGCCGTTGTCGTCGACCACTGAAATGGAACCCCTTGACTGCCATTCCAGCTCAATATGGTTCGACTAGCAGAACCTTGTGCCGTCATGCCAGTCGCCCCTGTTGTGCTACAGGTCCCACCAGTCAACACACAAGAGCCATCCCAGTTGGCAGTTGAACTGACACTCACCGTTTGCGTCGTCGGATCCTCCAGCAAATCATATGCAACCAATGATCCAGACCAATTGCGTGCGTTGTAGAAAGCCGAATACGCTTGAGAACCAGTGCGCAATTGCCCCGACTGCACATTCAAGCCTGCTGAACTGGACGATATATCCGAAGGTATCGCTTGAAAGCAGGTAATTTCGTGGACGTTGTTTTGCCCACCCGTCGAGCCAGTAAAGCCGAAACGGAAATTCGCCGGCAGAGCCCCGCTCTGCGCCGTAATATTTTGATTGGTCAAAAGCGCTTGGTAAGTCCCTCCGCCAGAGGCATACCAAAGACTCAGATATCCATCTCCAGTAATTTGTAGTTTGTAGCTGATCGGCGTTACTGCGCTCCGCGTAGTGCCAGGACTTCCGATCTTCGACACAGATGCATAGACGTAATTACCTTGGGCATTCTTCAACACAGGGTAATCGGCAACTGCAGTCTGCGGGCTCGCCGTTGACCACGTCCAAGTTGCATTGCCTGGTGGGCTTTGCGTTCCCGTTTGAAGGAAACCGGTATTGCAAGTCTGTGTAATTGCATTCTGCTGATCGGAATTACTGGTTACGCTCGACGTAGACGGGTAGCCCGTCGGGCTGGCACTATTCAGCATGCTGTACTGCAAATTTTTGCACGAATTTGTAACCAAGGAGCTCGGTAATGCAGTGCTAGTCGATGACCAGCTTGAGCTTGACGATGACCATTTCTGAAGAAATTTAGTGCTACATGTGAGACTCACCCCAGTAGCCATAGCTGCTGGAGTAAGGTTGTTTTTCTTGCTGGCTAGCGGATAGTCTGATGCAGACTGAGTGTTGAGCGACGAATACTGCAGAATGTTGGCACAGTTGTTATTTAACACCGCCGTATCGGGCGTACTGGTCGAAGTCCACGTCCAATTCAACGAGGGCGTACCTTGCTGTAATAGTCCCTGTTTGCAAGTTGTCTGTATTGCCGCTTGCTTGTCAGACAAGGCTGTAACAGTAGATGGATAGAGGCTCGGGTAGTTAGCGTTCAACCACGTCCAGTTGACGTTACCTGCCCCCCGCAGACCGATTCGATTGGCACCAAAACCTGGCCCAGTCGCCGTGTTATCACCGGGGTTCAGATAGTTACCGAACTCGTCAATCCCCAAACCAATATAACCACCGATAACGCCATTGAAACCACCGTTTGTGTTTGAGCAAGAATAGCCAAGCGATCCACCTGTACCACCGACAGTTGCAGTACCCGTACCATCCGTTTGCAGGTTCGGATTGACGTCACCATTGGCGAGGAAAAAATTAATGCCGTCAGCCCCTGTGCCGCCATAGGTGAAAGTTGTAAAAGTCACCTGAATTCCACTGCTGGAGGGAAAAACAAAGTCGGAAACAATAGCACCATGATTTTGGTTAACCGAATCGGTCAAACGTAAAGCTCCCTGTCCTGCCGTATCTGCGGAACGGCCGCTAGTAAAGGAAGTGCACGTCGGGATAATGCCAGCGCCGCTACTGCCGTTGCCCGCTGTTAAACAAGCGGTATTGGTCGTGCCATCCCCTGACACTGGCGTCAACCAACTGTTGGCGGCCGCCCCACCCGTGAAATTGTCCTGAATAACAACGTTCCCTGCGCTCACTGGCACACACCAGCAAAGCAAAACACTGCAAAGCAGGCTGCTCACTACAGATAGTTTGTTCTTCATGACTCTCTTCCCGCACCGTTGATTACAGCAGCGCTCAATCGTATTTCGTCAATGGCCCAAGCTTTGGGCTTCGGCACTCATGCCAAACGTACTTTGCACAATGGCCACTGCGTACTGGTTCCCGCCATAGCCGTAGGCGGTAATGACATAGATGTACTTCAGGGACGACATGTTCTCGCCCATGTACTGAATGTAGTAACCCGGATTGCGATACAACGTATTTGGCCCGCTCGCACCATTCGCTTGCAGTGAGTATTCGGTGTAAGTACTCAATGGCGGCATATCACTGCTCGTACTCGTTGAGTTGGTACACACCTGCGTAGAAATCACGCCCGTTCCACAGCTTGCACCCAAGGTAGCATTGCCGGGTTGGCTCAGCCACCACTCTGCATAGCGAGCTGCGCTCTGCGCTGCATTCTGGGCACGAATTTTTTCCCGTGTACCACCTGCCATGGCCTCTTGCAGCCAAGTGTTGCGTGCCATACCGGTAAGAATAATGGCCAATATCGCCAAAAAAATGAGGCTGACAATCAAGACAAAACCTTGTGAGCGAGGCGCTGTTCGCATGTCACTGCCCCATCAACTGAATGATTTGTGTTGCATCGACAGTACTCGGTTGCCCGGCCTGCCCTGCCATGGGGTTGGCAAAAGTAAGCGTCACCTTGACCGAATACACGTATTGCCAAGCCGCCACCGAACCTGCCGGTACGTATTGAACTGGCGCTCCTGAACCTGCAGGGTCATAACCGAACAACACCTTGAGATTACTCACACCGGGAACAAGTGTCACTGGCGTACCCGGTGTGTTTCCATCAATGCCCAGCGCACACACCAGCGCGTCGTTCGAAATGGAGAACACATTGTCGTAGGTGTGGTTGGTGCCATCCGTGTTGGTACCCCCCTGACAGTTCACGATGGGATCACCTCCCGCCGTTTGGAAACGAACCTGTACAGTATCCGGCGACGTCCCGCTCCCGGCTGAACCAAAGACCGCTTGGCCCGCACTGCCATACGCACCCGCCGCCGGTAATGCGGCCAAATTGGTTTGTGCCACCGGATTTGGGTAATAACCAGCTGTTTGGATAACGCCATTCAGCATGGCAAACGCCATGCGTTGCCTGTCCTGCAAGATCGATACGCCCGACTCTGCCGTATATGCCTGCTTCGTACCAAACAACAATAAAAACAGAGCAAGCAGAATCAGCATGCCGATCACGAGCACCACCATCAACTCAACCAGCGACATACCTCGCTGGATCTGCATGTGGCGAAGCTGTCTCAATTTATTCAGCTTCATGGTTGCGTCACCATTGTGTATTGCTGGGTCGTGAAGTTGCTCGCCACCGAACTCGATTGTTTGTAAGCCGTATTTTTCTCGGCCCATTGCACGGTGATCGTGCAGGAAGTTGGTGCAGTTGCAGATGCAGCCGTACACGCTATCTGCCCACTACCACTGGGCAGTTGCGTTGCCAATTGGCAACCCCAATATTTCGCATCGTACGCGGCCATCGTTGTCGGGTCGCCGCAATTGCCCGTCGTGCAATCTGTATTCTTCCCCTGCAAGGTTCCGTCACTCAGCGTGGTCGCAGACCACGTTGCGTCGCACGAAGAAGCCGACACAGCGCCGGTTACCGTTAACGTTGCTGGCGGCGTTCCTGTACTCCAATAGCTCTCATTCGCGCCCATGGCACCAGACATATTTTCAGCAAGGATTGCAGCGATGCTGCGTATCCGTGCAGTGCCGGAATTGCTCACAATCATGGCTTGAATGCCGGCAAGCCCGAGCAACCCAATGGCAATGATGAACATCGAGACAAGTACCTCGATCAAGGTAAAGCCACCTGTTTTTGTATTGGCGCGATATCTCATTGGCAAGTCACTCCCGAGGCATCTGTCGCACCCGCAGCAAGCGTTTGCCCAACGCCGGTCGTGGACAAAGACAGGCAACGCTTTGACGAGACTCCATCACTCTGCGCCAATACAAAAAGCCCGGTGTAATCGCTGTTCGCGACACCGTAACGGCTAAAGCAAATGTAATTGTTGCCCGCAGTACGTGGTGTATAGGTCGCAACATCAGTCGAGGTGAAGGCATTCTTCTGGCGCAAAAAAACGCCGGTCGTCGTGCTGCACGTGCTGCCGCTGCTTGCAATCACCAGCCACCCAGTCGCCCAGGACGTTTGATCAGCACACGTTGGCGTGTCGCTGCTTGAATTGGTGCTAGGGCAAACAATGACATTAAGCCCCTGCTTGATGGCTTCGCTACGTGCATACGAGATGCTGCCATTGAGATCGTCGATCTCAGACGTGATACGCACAGTTGCAACCACGCCGGCAAACATAGGCACGGCAATGATCAAGACAATTCCCAAGATGGCAATTACAACGACCAACTCAATTAAGGTAAAACCACGTATGTTTGCGCGTTCTCTTCGCACAGGCATCACCATCCAAATTAAACGTCTTGGCTCTATTGAGTCGACACCAATTTGGCGTCGTACGAACATCAAGCAAGGGTATTGCGCCATCCGGCACGGCTTATCGAGTCGAAGCTTAGAAAAGAGCGCAACAAAAAACCGCACGGTACCGACGAACGGTACTCGTTTCCTGACAAACGGCCGCGTATTTGCATTGGTATGGCCTTGGCGACATTCCAAAGCACAAAAAACAAAGGCCAACCCAATGGGTTGGCCTTTGTTTTTGAATCAATTGGTGCTGCTGACCGGAATCGAACTGGTGACCTACTGATTACGAATCAGTTGCTCTACCAACTGAGCTACAGCAGCACGGCGGGCGGGATTATAGCAATAAAGGATCGCTCAAGCAGTGCAAAACGATGACATCCCTACCAAAAACTCAGGCGTTCAGCTCCTTCGGCAATGGGAACGTCACGTTCTCCTCAATTCCTGCCAATGGCGTAACGCTGGCGGCGCCGAGTTCGCGCAAGCGGGTCACTACGCCCTCGACTAAAACCTCGGGGGCGGAAGCGCCCGCAGTGAGACCGACACGGGCATCAGCAGTAATCCAATCAGCGTTGATTTGTTCGGCGCCATCAACAAGATAA
>Ga0310811_10012361_pt1 | contig 11081 bp, 6 predicted proteins | sample YCmetagenome_FD_207642 | JGI IMG/M metagenome (GOLD analysis project Ga0310811, IMG submission 207642) | Soil microbial communities from experimental microcosm in Duke University, North Carolina, United States - YC | ecosystem: Engineered > Artificial ecosystem > Soil microcosm > Unclassified ...
CTTTTGTTGTCAGCACCTTACTGGTGGATTACAGCGGATATGACAAACATCACCGGAAAGGGTTGTCGGGACGGATCTTCCGATTGCTTTCTCCCGGCGCCATAGAATATTGCAAGACTGTTGCCCGCTATTTTCTGGGGAAGGACAAGCTGATGACGAAGAGCTATCTGTGGAAGGGGCAGCAGGGCTCGGTGCAGGAAATACTCGACCATGCGTCGCTGTTGTTCTCCAATTCGACTTTGGAGAGCAGGCAGCTGGCGAAACAATATGAAGTTAAGGCTGATTGTATCTCGATACCGAACGGGCTGGATGCGGACCTGTTCTCTTATGATGAAAGGCAGAAGAAGGATGAGCGGCTGGTCTTATGTGTGGCGCGGATCGAGGGTATTAAAAATCAGCTCAACCTGATAAAAGCGTTGAATAATACCCGTTACCAGCTGCTTATTATCGGCGATCATGCTCCGGGACATGTCGATTATTACCGGGAGTGCAGGAAGATCGCTGGTGGGAATGTGGAGTTCATCCGGCACATCCCTCAGAATGACCTGGTACAATATTATCAAAAAGCGAAGGTCCATATATTACCCAGCTGGTTTGAGACCTGCGGGCTTTCTTCGTTGGAGGCCGGGGCGATGGGTTGCAATATTGTCATTACCGACAAGGGGTATACGCGGGAGTACTATGGCGATTATGCCTTTTACTGTGACCCGGACGATCCGGATTCTATCTTCAGGGCGGTGGACAATGCTGCGAAATCTATCTTTAGAAAAGGTTTACGGAACAGAATTTTAACCAATTATACCTGGGGCCGGGCTGCTGCCGGAATAGCAAGGGGGTATGACAAAATTTTAAGCAGGATATGAATCTAAGGATCGCAATCATGGGAACGAGGGGTATACCCAATCACTATGGGGGGTTCGAGCAGCTGGCGGAGCATTTAGGACCCGGATTGGTAAAGGCGGGGCATGAGGTTACGGTATACAATTCCCATAATCATCCCTGGCAGGGCAAAGTATGGGAAGGGGTCAACATCGTGCATTGTTATGATCCGGAATATATTTTGGGCAGTGCGGGGCAGTTCGTTTATGATCTCAACTGTATCAGGGATGCCCGGGACAGGGATTTCGATGTGATCCTGCAGCTGGGGTATACGAGCAGCTCTGTCTGGGGGCTTCTTTTTCCGGAGCGTGCGGTTGTCCTCTACAATATGGATGGGCTGGAATGGAAAAGAGCGAAATATTCGCGAATGACGCGGCGTTTCCTGCTTTATGCGGAGAAGCTGGCTGTCCGGTACAGTCATTTCCGCATCTCGGATTCACCGGTCATCCAGGACTACTACAAAGAGAAATATGGGATTGGAACGGAATATATTGCTTATGGCGCCGATCTATTTACCGAGGCGGATGCGTCGGTGCCCAGGGAATATGGATTGGAGCCTGGAGAATATCTGCTGCTGATGGCCCGGATGGAAGAGGAAAATAATATCGAAACTATTTTGAATGGTTTTGTGGCAAGCAAAACGGAAAGAAGGATACTTGTCATCGGGAATATATCGAATCGACTTGGGCGTCATCTCAAGGAGAAATTTGGCGCCGATGAGCGGATCGTATTTTGCGGAGCTGTATTTGAAAAGGAGAAGCTGCATTCTTTGAAATCCTTTTCCTGGTTGTATTTTCATGGGCATAGTACGGGGGGGACAAACCCGTCGCTGCTGGAGGCGATGGCGAGCAGGGCATTGATCCTTGCGCATGAGAATCCTTTCAACCGGGATGTATTGGGTTCGGATGCCTACTATTTTTCCTCTTCGGATGATGTAGCGGGTTTTATAGAAGCGTTCAACAGGGGTGAAAGTGAAGTGGCCATGACGCAGCGTAATTATGAAAAGGTAGTTGGGAAATTTACCTGGCCGGCGATAGTCACACAATACGAGCGATTCATCTTACAGAGTCTATTCTTGTTCAGGAATGAAAGAAATATTTTATATAGAAGATACTCCCGAGAATAAGATCAGCTATTATCTGCTGCTGGTTTTTCTCGTCACGCTGCCTTTCGACCGGCTCTATAGTGAATTGTCGCTGATCGGGCTTTTGTTACATACTCTTCTTCATCCGGCGACGGACAGGAAGCTGTCATTCCGCTGGGCTGGCTGGCTGGTCGCGGGGCTGTTCTTTTTAATGCTGATCAGTTCGGTTTATGCGCCGCGTTTTGGGGATGCGGGTCACCAGCTGGAGAAGCAGCTGGCTCTATTGCTGTTCCCGTTGATAGCCTGGTATTCCCGACTGGACTGGAACAAGGTCCGCGGGCCTTTGCTGAAGGCCTTTGCTTTCTCCTGTACTTTTACGGTGATCTATTTATATGGCTGTGCTTTTGCCGGGATCCATCGGCTGGGGTTGGGTTGGACGGCTTTGTTCACGCCGGATTTCCTCAACCATTCTTTTACGCTGCCGATAGATCTGCATGCTACCTATTTCGCTATGGACCTGGGGATATCGCTGATCGTTGTGGTGGGGCTGGGTTTGAGAAGTGATCGGGTTGCGGCGAAATGGGCGTATGGGCTGATGTCTCTTTTATTGCTGGCTGCGATCCTGCAACTGGCGTCGAGGGCTGTCTGCCTGGCCATGCTGGTGGTGATAAATGTGCTGGTCCCGTGGTTGTTGTTGCGCGGGAGGGCCCGGCGTATTGTGTTCCTGGTGCTGGTGTTGCTGAGTTCGTTGTCGGTGGCGCTGGTAAGGACGAATAAGGATCTCCATACGAGATATATGGTTGCGTTGAAACAGGATATGCAGGGTGTTACGGGGAGGATCGAAGATCCTGAGCCCCGGATGGTCCGTTGGGGCTGTGCGTGGGATCTGATACGGGAGTCTCCCTGGATCGGTTATGGTGCGGGAGCCGAGGTGGGCAGGTTGAAGGGGGAATATTTAACTCATCACCTGGTCCTTTCGTATACGCATGAGTTGAATGCGCACAATCAGTATCTCAGTTATTGGTTGAATACGGGGGTGACCGGGGTGTTATTGTATTTGGGGGTATTGGTGGCCGGGGCGATGATTGCTTACCGGCGGAGGGATATCCTTTTGAGCACTTTTATTTTACTGATCTTGTTTGTTTCTTTTTCAGAGAATATATTGGATACCAATAAGGGCATTTTTTTCTTCAGCTTCTTTTTTATTCTTTTTCTTTACCCCGTCCCGGTGGCGGAGTCGTCCTTCGCTATCAGGCGTAGGTTTCGTTACGTATTATAGTTTCTGCGAAGCGTTCCATCTCTTCCAGCTGCGGGCTGCACTGGAGCAGAAAGAAGTCTACTCCGGCTTTTTCGAACGCTCCGATATGGTCTTCGACCTGGGCGGGTGTGCCTAGCAGGCCGCTGCGAAGGCCGCGGTTGGAGACCGAATAATCTTCGAGGGATACTTTTTGTTCCAGCTGTGTGCCGGACAGCCATTGCTGGTAATTATTATAACCGGCGCTGCCGGGTTGTACATTGGTGATGCGCTGGATCTCTCTTTTTAGTTCGGCTTCGGTGTCGCGGATGATACTATAAGCGGCGACGCCATATTTCAATGGCGGGAGGCCTTTCTTTTCTCTTCTTTCCTTCATGTCTTTGATCCTTTTGCCGATGGTCTCGGGGGTATCGCCGTGCATGACATAACCGTCACAGGTAGTCGAGATCAGGTCTTTTGCAGCTTCCGATTCTCCGCCGGCATAGAGTGCTGGCCGGGGGCGGGAGAGGGGCTTTGGCTGCAGGGTATTATTGGCGACCTGGTAGTATTTGCCGTTGAAGGAAAAGCCATCTTCGTTCCAAACGCCGTTGAGAACGGTCAGCCATTCGGCCGTCCGGGCGTAGCGGTCGTCGTGCTGTTCGAACCCGATGCCATATTTCGTGGCTTCATCGCGCCACCAGGATGAGACGACGTTAAGGGAAAGGCGGCCATTGCTGATATGGTCGATGTTGGCTGCCTGTTTGGCGAGCAGGGCCGGGTTATGAAAGGTGGGGCGGACGGCGACCATCAGCTCCTGTTTATGGGTAACGGCTGCCAGCGCGGCTGCTGTTGACCAGGCATCGAGGGAGGGGGCCTGTTCTCCTTTAATATCATTCAGGTATAACTCGGCGATGAGGGCGAGATCGAAGCCGATCTCTTCGCTTCGTATAGCCAGTTTCCTGACGTAATCCCAGGTGGTGGGCATGTTCTCGTCTTCGACGTTGCGCAGCCAGCCGCCAAAGACGGGCATCCAGTATCCGTATCTCATAATAGTAGTTGGTTTAAGCGTGGGCCAGAAGGGTTCCTGTTTTTATGCCGGCTCTTTTCTCCAGGTAATCCACCAGCTTGTGGTGTGGGTTAAATCCGATGACATTGACGGCGTCCGCAACGAAGTTGGAGAGGGCGTTGACATCATAATAATATAATTCTCCGTCCCGGTCGTCGATGATGTATTCGATGCCGCCGACGTCGATCCCCGATTGTTGTACAATGGTCTCGATGGTCTTGATGACGTTGGGAGGCGGAGTATAGGCTTCTACTTTCAGGCCGTTCTTTGGTGCGTCGAGCGCGCAGGCATTGCGTACCAGTTCCACTCCTGTATTTGTCTGGCAGATATCTGCCGGGCAGAGGTTGAATGTATCGCCGGTGAGGTATACGCGGATGCCGTAGAGGAATTTTCCACCCAGGGTCTCTACGCGGGTGATATAGCCGTCGCGGGCGGGGATGAATTCCTGCAGCAGGGCTGTATGGTCGACACCGAAATCGAGGTTGCCTTCGGCTACGGCTGCACGGAGGTCATCGATGGTCTGATATTTTGTGATGCCGGCGCCGCTGCCGCCGATGTTGGCCTTCACGACTACGGGGAAACGGAGTCCTTTTGCGGCTGCTTCCAGCTGTGAAGGGTGATTTACAACGTGTGCTTTTGGATATTTGAATCCCAGGGATTGCATCAGCTGCAACTGGAGGGCTTTTGATGTTTCGAAGGTCCAGGCTTTGTAGCCGTTGACAACGGGTACACCCAGGGTCTCGAGATGTTTCAGATAATACAAGGTATAGAACATGCCCTGGATTCCATCGCGGAGATAGGCGGAGGGGCTCATGCGGTTAAAGAATAAGGAGAAATCGGGTCTGGGTTCTTCGATCGCGAAGTTGTGCCGGGTCGGATTGAAGCGGGTGTACGGGATGCCCCTGTTGCTGAGCTCTTCGAGAAGAGGTTTGAACCAATCGGGGTGTTCGTGATAAATAGCGATGGGTGACATTTGTTGAGTTATTATTAGTATGTTATATAGGTGTAGTAATGACAAATATACTTCAAAACGAAGATTTAATAAGTATTTTTTTGTAGTGTCGACAGTTAGTTAATATATTTGTCTACTAAATTAGTGGACTAATAAAAAATAACAAAACTGCTGCCTAAATGTATACTGCCAGACACCATATAATACAAGTGGTTACGCTTGTTCTTTTTAGCTTATTTATTGCCGGCTTATCCGCTGTTGCGCAGGAGGGTTCTATCACGGGCAAAGTGGTCTCCGATGAGGGAGGATTGAGCGGAGCAAGTATTGTTGTGAAGGGATCGCGCCGGGGGACGACTACCGGTCCGGATGGTTCATTCCGGCTTTTGCTGGGTCCGGGTGACAAGACACTTATTATAAGTCATTCCGGTTATGAGACCTTGTCTGTGGATGCGCGTGAAGCGGCCTCTATTCTTTTGAAGAAGGAGAACCGGCAGCTGGAGGATGTCATTGTTACGGGGTATAGCACGCAGAGCAGGAAGTTTATTGCGGGGGCTATTACCAGTGTGAGCGGGGATGCCATTAAGAACTCGCCTGCGGCGGGTTTCAATCAGCTGTTGCAGGGCAAGGCAGCCGGGGTGCAGGTAACGGCCAATTCGGGTGCGGCGGGGGGCAGCATTACTTTTAGGGTCAGGGGGAATAATTCGATCAATGCGTCTGTCGATCCTTTATATGTCATCGACGGGGTATTTGTAAGTAATACCGAGCCGATCCAGACCGGGCTTGGAAGCCAGCAGCCGTCCAATCCGCTGGCCGATCTGAACCCGTCCGATATAGAAAATATCCAGATCTTAAAGGATGCCAGTGCGACGGCTATCTATGGATCGCTGGGTGCGAATGGGGTAATCCTGATCACCACGAAGCGGGGGCGACTGGGTACTGCCCCGCGGGTATCGCTGAATGCCTATCATGGCTGGGGGGATGCCATAAAAAAGTTCAGGGTCACCAATGGTCCGCAGACGGGATTGCTGGCGAATGAGTCGGTGCGGAATACGGCTATCGACAAGGGACTGGATCCTTCAACGGTCGCGCTGCCATTTCCAAATCCCGACACGCTGCCGACCTATGATCGTTTCAAGGATCTTTTCCGGACGGCGGCTACTTCCAATTATGAACTGGCTGTCCAGGGGGGAACGGATAAGAGCACCTATTATGCGGGCGTAGGTTATTATAAGCAGGAGTCTGTTGTACGGCCTTCCAACTACGAGCGGTATACGGCGCGTTTCAATTACGATAACTATATCAGCCAGCAGCTGAAGATAGGGACCAGCATCAATATCAGCCGGAGCTATCGCAACCTGAGCAGCAACGACAATAATCCGCAGGGGGTGATCAACTCGGCGCTGTTTGTGCGCAGCTATCTGCCTATTTACAAGCCGGATGGCACGTATGCCCGATATGGCAGTTTTGACAATCATATCGCCCTGATCAAAAATCTCAACAACAATGCAGTCGGCTGGCGTACGATCGGGAATATATTCGGCGAGTATACTTTTTTGCCCGGTCTGAAGCTGCGCAGCAGCTGGAGTGTCGATAACAATGACGAATATGAAAATAATTATTCGAACACGCTGATCAGCGCGGGGATTGCGACGCTTGGCTCTGCGGCTTCGTATGAGACGAAGAACTACGTATATACCAATGAACAGGTGCTGACCCTGATCCGGTCGTTTGGCAGCGAGGGGAAACATACCATCAATGCCCTGGTGGGGAATACGATCAACTCCGTGGTGAACAAGTCCACCAGCGCTACGGGGCAGGGGTTCCCGGGCAATAGCGTAACGGCTATTTCTTCGGCGGCGACGACGACTGGCTCTTCTTCTTCCGCCACTGCCAAGCTGGTCTCTTTCTTTGGGAAGGCCAGTTATACCTATGACAATAAATATACGCTTGACGGGAGTATCCGGGCGGATGGATCGTCCAAATTCGGTGTGAATAACCGCTGGGGTTATTTTCCATCGGGCGGTATTACGTGGAGGGCGGGCCAGGAGGGGTTTGTGCAGCGATGGAATCTCTTTGACGAGCTGAAGGTCAGGGCCAGCGTGGGTTTGTCGGGCAATCAAAATGGCATCGGCTCCTATGCGGCGCTGGGTCTTTCGACGGGCGGCGCCAATTATCTGAACAGTCCGGGCACGTCGCCGAGCCAGCTGGCGAATCCCGATCTTACCTGGGAGACGACAAGACAGGTGGATGTGGGGACGGAATTTTCTATTTTGAAAAGGCGGCTTAGCGTCACGCTCGACTATTATGACAAATACACCTATGATCTTTTGCTGAATGTGCCGGTGCCTTCCCGTTCGGGGTTCGTCACCTATCTGCAGAATTACGGGGCGGTCAGCAATAAAGGCGTTGAGGTAAGCCTGCATTCGGTGAATATCGAATCGCGTGATCTTCACTGGACGTCGGACTTCAACATCTCGGCCAACCGGAATAAGATCGTCAAGCTGGCTTCGGACATCGCGCAAGGGGCGTCCGGGCGGAATATCTCCATCCTTCGGAAAGGATATGCCGTCAACTCTTTCTGGCTGTACAAACAGCTCTATGTGGACCCGCAGACGGGTAATGCGGTATATGATGACGTGGATAAAAGCGGATCTATTACGGCTGCCGACCGGAAGATCGTGGGCAATGCGCTGCCGAAATATACGGGCGGGCTGAACAATACGATAACATACAAAGCTTTTGACTTTAGCTTCTTCTTTTATTTCCAGCAGGGCAACAAGATCATGAACATGAATGATTTCTTTATGGTGCATGGCGGGACGCAGGCCAATATCGGGTTTGTGCCGAGGCAGCTGGAGAGATGGCAGAAGGTGGGCGACAAGACAGACATTCCAAGGATGACGACGTATAGCAGCAATCCGGCGCAGAATGACGGGGCTGCCAACAACTACGGAGGAAATGTCGCCAGTCTCAGCAGCAGGTACCTGGAGGATGGTAGTTTTCTCCGGTTGAAGACGATCTCGTTCGGGTATAATTTCCCTTCGGGAATTGTCAGGCGGCTGCGGCTGAATAACGCCCGCGCCTATGTGCAGGCGACGAATCTCTTTACTATCACCAATTACCTGGGGCTCGACCCGGAGGTCAGCTCGCAGAGCAATAACCAGAATACGGCGGGTTATGACTGGGCTACCATTCCTCAACCGCGTACTATCCAGGTCGGTTTAAATGTCACTTTTTAATACTTATTGCAATGAGATCGATATATGTTGTGTTTGTTTTTTTGGTTATGGCTTCATCCTGCAAGAAATTTCTGACTGAGAATCCGAACAATGCCTTGCCGGCGGGGCAGTCCATTACGGATGCCGGTACGGCGCGGGCTGCTATACTTGGCGCCTATGATGGTGTGCAGAACTATTATACCGGGAGCAATGCCAATTATGTTACGTTGGGAACGATCACGGCGGACAATGTCGTCTTCAACGGAACGCTGAGCCAGTATTTGCAGTTGGATCAGAATGCGATTCCGGCGGACAATGTCACTACGGTGGCGACTTACCAGATGATCTATAAAGCCATTAATGCTGCCAACACGGTCATCGCCTATGTACCGGGGGTGACTGATCCGGCGTTGTCTGCCACGGAGAAGAACTCTATTTTGGGGGAAGCCTATTTTATCCGGGCGCTGGGATATTTTGATCTTGGCAGGGGATGGGGAGGCGTGCAATTGCAACTGACCCCGACGACGGGGCTGGAGGCTTTGAAAGGTGTGAAGAGAAGTACGCTGGAAGCGACCTATGCCCAGGTGCAGGCCGATCTTACACAGGCTGAACTTTTGTTGCCGGAGGATGCTGCTACCCGCAACAGGGCGCAAAAAAGCGCTGCGCGGGCATTGCGGGCAAGGCTGGATCTGTATCGCCAGAACTGGGATTCGGCGGCTGTGTATGCGACGAAGGTGATCGCTAATACGAAATATTCATTGGTGACACCGTATCAGACATTTTTCGCGGCGCCGTTTCTGACTGCGGAATCGGTATTCGAGCTTAGTTTTTCGGCGAATGACAAGAATAGTTTTTGGAATCTCTGGTATCCGAGTTCGTTTGGCGGTCAATATACGCTGAAGCCTTCCGCTTCTGTTGTTTCGAAGCTGAACGATCCTGCTGTCGGAGGGAGCCGAAAGGCCCTGATCGCGGGTTCCGGCACTTCGGTCTACGGGGTATTGTATAATACGACGTCGACGAGCACCGATCCTTCGTATGTCATCCGGATAGCGGAGCTGTACCTGATCCGGGCGGAGGCTCGGGCGCATGCGGGGGATCTCAGCGGGTCGCTGGCCGATCTGAATGTTATTCGTGCGCGTGCGGGGGTAGCGCCTTCTACGGCATTGACGCAAGCCGATCTGCTACAGGCGATAGAGGATGAGAACAGTGTGGAATTTGCTTTTGAGGCGCATCGTTGGTTTGATCTTGTTCGTACGCAGCGGGCGGGTGTGGTATTGGGGTTGACGAATACCAACTATTGGTTGTTCCCGCTGCCTTTGTCTGATGTACTCTCTGATCCTGATCTGGGCGGGAAGAATAATCCGGGATATTAAAATTTACAAATAACAGCAATATGAAGCTAAGTGGTTTTTTAGTTTTGGCGACTTTGATGGTTGGATCGGTTTCTGTCGTTTCGGCCCAGACCAACTATTATTTTGCGGGCAAGGGTTCGTTCGACCCTGCGATTCCTACTCCGGAGCAGTTCTTAGGATATCCTATTGGTTCGCATTATACGCGGCACGATCAGATCGTCGCATATTTCAATGAGCTGGCGCGGGTCTCGCCGAAGATACATATCCAGGTGATCGGGAAGACGTATGAGGAACGGCCGCAGATCATTGCGACCATCACTTCTACTGAAAACTATGGCAGGCTGGAGCAGATCAGGCAGGAGCATGCGACGCTGGTCGATCCGTCCAAGCCGCTGGTATCGGCTTCTGCGCCTGTAGTGGTGCTGTTGGGTTACAGTGTGCATGGGAATGAAACCTCGAGCGGAGAGGTTGGTTTGTTGACGGCGTATTATCTGGTGGCCAGCCAGAGTGAGGAGGTGGGTCGCTGGTTGAAAGAGGCGGTGGTCTTTATCGATCCGTCATTGAATCCCGACGGCCGGGATCGTGCGGCGAACTGGTATAACTCTTATAAATCCTTTCCACCTGTAGCGGATGGGAATGACAAGGAGCACCAGGAGATATGGCCGGGTGGCAGGAGCAATCACTATCTGAACAACCTGAACCGGGACTGGCTGAGCGTCACGCAAGTGGAGAGCCGGAACCGGCTGGAATTCTTTCATCGGTGGTATCCGAATGTTCAGATCGACTTTCACGAGCAGGGCGCCAATGCCACTTATTATTTCGAGCCGACGCCGAAAAGTCATCAGAGTCCGATCATTCCACAGGACGTCTATGACTTCAATGCTGTTCTGGCGAAGTACCAGGCGAAGGCGCTGGACGAGATCGGGTCTTTGTATTTCACGAAGGAGAACTACGATAATCTGTCGCCTATATACGGGTCTACGTATCCGAAGTTCTATGGCGGCGTGGGGGCTACTTTTGAAGAGGCCAGTTCCGGGGGGATCAACCGGGAGACGACGAATGGTCTGCTGACCTTTTCGTTTACGATCCGCAATCATTTGGTGACGGGGCTGGCGACGGTGCGTGGGGCGGTGGCTGAGAAGGCGGGGTTGTTCAAGCTGCAGAAGGAATTCTTTAAATCCGCGTTGGATCAGGCGCGCGCGAACCCTGATAAGGCGTTTGTCTTCGGGGATACCCGGGATCAGTCCCTGACGTCTCGTTTTCTGGATCTTTTGCTCCGGCACCGGGTGAAGGTGT
>Ga0310811_10012363_pt1 | contig 11081 bp, 10 predicted proteins | sample YCmetagenome_FD_207642 | JGI IMG/M metagenome (GOLD analysis project Ga0310811, IMG submission 207642) | Soil microbial communities from experimental microcosm in Duke University, North Carolina, United States - YC | ecosystem: Engineered > Artificial ecosystem > Soil microcosm > Unclassified ...
CCGAGCACGTGCTCGCCGATGTACGAGAGGATCATGTTCGTCGACACCGGAGCAACCTGGTAGAGACGCGTTTCGCGGAATTTGCGCTCGACGTCGAATTCGGCGGCGAAGCCGAAGCCGCCGAATGTCTGCAGGCACACGTTCGCCGATTCCCACGAGGCATCCGCGGCAAGCAGCTTGGCCATGTTGGCCTCTGCGCCACAGGCTTTGCGCTCGTCGAACAATCGCGCCGCCTCGAAGCGCATGAGGTCCGCGGCGCGCACGTTGGTGTAGGCGCGCGCGATCGGGAATTGCACGCCCTGGTTTTGCCCAGTCGGCCGCTCAAAGACGATCCGATCGCTCGCGTACTTCCGCGCCCGATCGACGAACCAGTATCCGTCGCCGATGCATTCCGCGGCGATGAGAATTCGCTCCGCGTTCATCCCGTCGAGGATGTAGCGAAACCCTTTCCCCTCCACGCCAATGAGGTTCTCCGCCGGAATCTCGAAGTTGTCGAAGAACAGCTCGTTGGTTTCGTGATTCACCATGTTGCGGATCGGTCGCACGCGCATGCCGCGCTGCTCGGCGTCCTTCAGGTCGACCAGAAAGACGGACAGGCCGTCGGATTTGCCGACGCTCTCGGAGCGCGGAGTCGTGCGAGCGAGCAGCAGCATCAGGTCGGAATGCTGAATCCGTGAGATCCAGACTTTCTGGCCGTTGACGACGTACCGATCGCCGCGACGCTCGGCGAAGGTCTTGAGCTTCGTGGTGTCGGTCCCCGTGGTCGGTTCGGTGACGGCGAACGATTGAAGGCGGAGCTCGCCCGAGGCAATCCTGGGGAGGTAACGCTGCTTCTGCTCCTCGGAGCCGTGACGCAGCAGTGTGCCCATGATGTACATCTGTGCGTGGCACGCGCCGGAATTCGCGCCAGATCGGTTGATCTCCTCGAGAATTACCGAGGCTTCGGAGAGCGACAGTCCGCTGCCCCCGTATTCCGTAGGAATGAGCGCGGCGAGCCATCCCGCGTCGGTCAGCGCTTTGACGAACTCCTCGGGGTACGCGGCGATCTTGTCGACGCCCTGCCAATACGCGCTGTCGAAGCGTGCGCAGACTTCGCGGACGCCGTTCCGGTACTCCTCGTGCTGATGAAAGCGCGGATTGATGTCGGTCATTCGGAGTGCGGCGCCAGGATGTCGCCAAAGTCGCGGAACACGGTGCTCATGTCGTGTACCGACGCGAGCGAGCGAACCGCATCGAGCGCACGTGACATGGCCTCCTTGCCCCAGCGCGGAACGACCATCGTCGCGAATTTGTCCTCGAGTTGCATCGTCGTCACCGGATTTTCCGGATTGCCAACGGGGTAGTCGCTTGCCGCGTTCACGACGGTTCCGTCCGCAAGCTCGATCGACATGCGCGTTGGCCAGGCACTCGGGTATTTCGCCGTGAGGTCCGGGGCAACCGTGACGCTCGTTCGTCGCAGCAGACGCGCGGCGTCGTCATCGACGACTCCGGCGTTCGCGAACTTGTCCGGCGCGAAGACCTCGAGCGGCGCTCCGCCGTGCAGCAGTGCAGCCACGACGCAATACGCGAGACTGAACTTTGCTGTGTAGGTCGAGCTCGGATTCTGCTCCTTCACGATCTCATAGCCGGGCCCGTACGTCTCGATACGAATCGCCACGACGTCACGCAGGACGCTGGCCGCGTTCCATCCGTTCTGTGCGCGCAGCTTGCGCGCGACATCGATCGCCGAATGGGTGTGTCCACAGCACGCCCAGATCTTGTAGCAATTCTCGGTGATCTTCCATCGCTCGCCGAGTCCGTCGGTGATCCGTGTCTCGTCGTGATCGATGCTCATCGATCGGAAGAACCCGCGATCACCCTCGAGAATGCGGCGGGCGCCCGTGAATCCCGATCGTGCGAGATCTGCCGCGAGCACACCGTTGAATGACGCCTTCCCGGGATGAAGATGCTTGCTCATCGTTCCGTCGGCGTTGAACTCCCAGAGGCCAGCCGCCTGGGTGCCGGCCGAGCCCAGCGCGTCTAGCATCTGGTCGGCGTCGAGTCCGAGCAGCGAGCCGGCGGCCGCCGCGGCGCCGAACGTTGCAGCGGTTCCGGTGGGATGCCAGAAACGGTAATGACTAGGATTGACCGCCTCGCCAACGCGCAACGCCGCGTCGTAGCCAACGGTCACGGCGAGCAGGAACGCTTCGCCGGTGGCGCGCTCACGCTCGGCGACGGCCAATGCCGCAGAGATGACGGGTGCCGCGGCGTGCATCGTCGATCCCTTGTGCACGTCGTCGAGCTCGAGGATGTGCGATGCGACGCCGTTGGCCAGCGCCGCGCCAGCGGCCGACGAGCGCCCGCCGGCGAACACGGTTGCCTCGTTCGATGCGCCGAGGCCCGAGACGACATGCTGCGTCATCCGCGCCGGCGGCTCGAGAGAACCGGACAGCGCGGAACCAAGCCAATCGAGGACGGCGCGACGTGTGTCGCGGACAACCTCGGGGTCGAGATCCCGGTACGACGTCGATGCCAGTACGGTCGCGAGCTCGCGTGAAACGGAAGTCATAGCGAGAGAAAATTTCGACGAAGGGTCATGCGGGAACTGCGTCGCGCATCGCCCGTTCGGCGCGCACACGAACACGGCGCCACGCCTCCCACGCGTTTGCGACGAGCAGGCCGGCGAGTAGAAAGTACGCGGCTCCGATCAGCTCGAACGCCGCGTAGCTGGCCACCGCGACGATGACGCCGAACACCAACTGATCGCGCGGCTTGGGTGGCGACGTCGGCGGATCGGTCACCATGAAGAAGGCGAAGTAGAGCGCCGCGTGCAGGTCCGGTGCGCGATACATGTCCGCTACGCGTGCCGGGTCGCCGACGAACGCGGTGATCGTGAAGAGCAGGTAATGCACTCCGAGGAACGCCAGAACCGCGGGAACTTTGTTGACGCGATAGCAGATGAAGATTCCCGTCGCGAACAACGCTACGAGCGCGAACGGCGAGATGTCGGGCAATGCGCCCCACCAGCTGTGACCCGCGTGGAACACGTAGAACGTTGCGACGAGTGCCAGGGCCGCGGGGTTGAAGACGTTGGCCGTGCGAATCCGGAAGAGATACTTGCTCACGATCGCTACGGCGGACGTCGTGGCCGCGATGTACCATGGCTGGTACGGGCTGAGAATCATCGCAACGATCAATCCGGTGAGCAGCGCACCGCTCGGGAACGTCCACTCGCCCTCTCGCCAGCGAAGGATCGGTGCATCGACGAGCATGGCGGCGACGATGCCTGCAATCAGCCCGGGTCCGACGAGACGCGGTCCGGCGCCGACGGTCGCGATTACCGCGACGAGCCCGATGGCGAGCAGCGCGAGGCCTTTCGGTGTACGGAAAAAGCGTTTGAGGCTGACGAGCGACATCGGGTGGGGGGACGACTGGGTCAGATTGACGAGCTTCTGGCGTGTCGCGGAGCGAACTTCGAGGTGGAGAACCGATCGAGCGATGGCGTCACGAGCAGGCCCTCGACGCCGTGCCGCTCGAGCAGTGCGATGCCGTCGATTGGGCCGAGGACGAACGAGGCGGTGGCGAGCGTGTCGGCAACCATCGCCGATGGAGCTAATACGGTGGCGCTCGCGACGGCGTTGGCCGACCCACCCCCGCGCGGGTCGAGGATGTGGTGTCCGGCGTCCGTCTGCCGCTCGTAGTCGCCCGACGTGCACACCGCGACATCGGAGAGGTGAAGTGTCTCGAGCAGACTGTCTTCGCGCGGATGGCGGATGCCCACCGACCATGGCTGGCCGACGGCGTTGCGCCCGCCGAAGTAGAGGTCGCCCCCGGCGTCGATGGCGAAGTTCTCGAAGGGCTGGAGCTCCCGCGCCGCCATGTCGATCGCCAAACCTTTCGCGACGGCGCCGAGGTCGAGGAGCAAGGGTCGACGCAGCGTTATGGTTCTCTCATCGTCATCGACTTCGACATCGAGATAGCTCGCTTCGCCGGCGGCGATCCGTGTATGGACGACCTCTCCCGTGCGATGCTCCCGGTCGAATCCCCGGCGCTCCATCGCCAGCCCGATCGTCGGATCGAATGCGCCTCCACTCTCAGCGGCAACGGCGACGGCAAAGCGCACGGCCTCGAACAGCATTGGACTCGCGGGCACGGCGACGCCGATCTGCGTCGAGAGCAGTTGAAGCTCGCTCTGCGGATTGAAGCGACTGCAGGTGGCCTCGACTTCTTGGAACCAGGCGACCGATCGTGCGATGGCGTCGTCTCGCGCCGCGCGCTCGACGTCCGTTGCGCCATGGCCTACGACCTGAAAGCTGACTACTGTGCCCATCACGGCGACCGTGTGGACGTAGGCGTCGCTCACTTCGCTTTTTTCAGCGCGTCGACGACGGCGTAGTAGAAGGCGTTGGTGCTTTGCGTCGCACCCGACACGAAGTCGACTTCCGGACTCTGTCGGGCGATGACCTGCGGCGGCAGCATCGAGATCCAGGAACACGAGTACTGGGTCAGGCACTCGCTGATGAACGCGGAGATGATGCGGCCGTTCTTCACCTCGAGCCCGGCCTGAATGTCGCCATGCCGCGACGTGCCCCAGCCGAAGAAGATCCCATCCTTGAGTTTCGGCTTTTCCTTGTTCGTGGAATCGGGTGCGGCCGGCGCTACTGCTGCTGTCGCTGTACGCGACGAATCGTGGGCGGGCGCAGGCGCCGCCGGTGTCGCAGGCGTCGTGGTCGCGACAGCGGCAGCGACGGGTTCGACCGGCGCGCTGGTCGCTGTTTGCTGGGTCGGGACAGGATTTGCCACGGTATCGGTGGCACGCGCGGGCGAAGTCGCGACGACCATCGGTCGCTTCGGCGGCGCCATCGACCTCGTGTCGCTCGCCGGTCCTTTCGGCAGCTTCTTGTCCACGGTCGGTTCCGCGGTCGGTTTCGAGGGCGACGGCGGCGCCTCCTGCCGATCGACGGGCGATGGTGTGGAGGCCGGAGTCTCCGCCGCGGTGTGCGTCGCCGGCGCGGGCCGTCGCTCAGCCTGCTGCGCGAATCGTTGCGCGGCGGGTCGAGTGCGGACGAAGCCCGCCGCGTACACCGTGATCACGGCGGCAGACCCCAGTGCGACCAGATTGTTCGTGACCCGATCCTTCGGATTCCCCAACGGATTCCTCCCCCCCTCTCCACTCACTCGCGGAGCCGGTGTGTCGAGGGTGAATATGTAGTGTGGGCTCACCGGTGAGAAGGCGGCGACGATTCGGACGGGTTCGTCTAGGCCGTCGCGGCGCCGGTCGGACTTTGGTAAGGATCATCGAATGAGGCGTGCAGCATCGGCGTACGTGATCTAAGGTTGGATCGACCGAGAAGCGGAGAGGCGGCGTGGAAGCCTGGTGGAACGACCTTCGACATGGCGCGAGAGTTCTCGCCAAGGCGCGCGGATTCACCGCCGTAGCCGTGCTGTCGCTCGCCATCGGAATCGGGGCGAACACGGCGATCTTCAGCGTCACCAACGCGCTGCTCCTGCGGCCGCTTCCATACGCCGACGCCGAGCGCATCGCGATTCTGTGGCAGCGATCGCCCGGGCTGAACGTGCCGCAGGATTGGTTCTCGACCGGCCAATATCTCGATATCGCGGCGGAGAACACGGCCTTCGAAAGCGTCGCAGCGGCGATCGGTGCGAGCTTCAACATGACGGGCAACGGCGCGCCCGAGCGGATCGACGGTGTGCGCGTGAGCTCGTCCGTCTTTCCGCTGTTCGCCGCGCGCGCCCACGTGGGCCGTGTGTTCACCAGTGACGAGGATCGGCCGGGTAGGACGCTCGCCGTGATTCTCATGAACGGGTTCTGGAAGCGGCGCTTCGGCTCCGACCCGTCGATCGTCGGAAAGACCCTCACCCTCAACGGCAACACGTTGACCGTCATTGGCGTGATGGCGAGCGACTTCTCGTTCAACAAGGAAGTCATGCCGGCCGTCAACGGGATTCAGCAGGCCGATCTGCTGCTGCCCCTCCCATTGAGCGCGAGCGCGCGCACCAATCGCGGAGGCGAAGACTACACTGTGTTCGCGAAACTCAAACACGGCGTCTCGCTGGCGCGCGCGCAGGCCGAGATGGACGGCATCGCGACGCGAATGAAGCAGCAGTATCCAGCGAACTATCCGCCCAACGGCGGCCTGACGATCAGCGTCGTGCCGTTGATCGATCAGGTGGTTGGCGACGTGCGCCTGGCGCTCTACGTGCTGTTGGGCGCGGTCGCGTGCGTGCTGCTCATCGCCTGTGGCAATGTTGCCAACCTCCTGCTGTCGCGAGCGGCCGTGCGCGAAAAGGAGATCGCGATCCGTTCCGCCGTGGGAGCCGATCGCTCGCGGATCGTGCGGCAGCTGTTGACCGAGAACCTCCTTCTCTCGGTCGCGGGCGGTGTCGTGGGGCTCGGCATCGCGGTGCTCGGCATCGTGGCGCTTCGATTCTTCGGACCGGCGAACATCCCCCGCGTAAACGACATCGGGATCGACGGACGTGTGCTGTCCTTCACATTTCTCATTTCACTGGTGACCGGCGCAGCGTTCGGGCTGGCGCCGGCGCTCCGGGCCGCGCGTGTCGATCCGAACTCAGTGCTCAAAGAGGGCGGCCGCGGCGGGGTTGGGTCGAGCGCGTTCGGTCTCGGACATGACATGCTGCGAAAAGCGTTGATCGCCGTCGAGGTCGCGCTCTCACTCGTCCTGCTCATCGGCGCGGGCCTGCTCATTCGCAGCTACGAGCGAATCAGCAACGCGAATCCTGGGTTCGATGCGCACAACGCGCTGTCGTTGCGCGTGTCTCTGCCTGGATTTCGGTACAAGACACCGGACGCCGTATCGTCCTTCTATCGCCAGCTCGACGATCGAATTCGTGCATTGCCGGGCGTGCAAGCAGTTGGAACCAACTACCAACTGCCACTCAGCTCCGTCGCACTGGCGTGGGAGCCGATCGGCATCGAGGGGTACGTCCCCAAAGCGGCCGGCAACGATCTCATCATCTCGAGCAGCGCGTATATCAGTCCCGACTACTTCCGTGCGATGGGAATGTCGTTGGTCGCTGGTCGCCTGTTCACAGATCACGACGACAAACAATCTCCGGCGGTCGTGATCGTGGACGACAAACTCGCGGCGCGCTTCTGGCCTCACGAACGCGCAATCGGGAAACGGTTGCGTCGGGGAGCGGACGGTCCGTGGCGAACGGTCGTCGGGGTCGTCGCCAGCGCGCGTGAGTACGAAGTGAACGCGCAGCCGCCGATCACAGCGTACTTCCCGGTCGAGCAGTACAACATCGGAAGCAGATACGTGGTCGTTCGCACCTCGGTGGACGCGGCGACGATGACGAATGCCGTCACCAGAGCCGTCCGTGCGCTCGATCCCGACTTGCCGGCGTACGATGTCGCCACGATGGAATCACGGTTGCACGACTCGTTGGCTCGGCGTCGCCTGTCGATGGCGCTGCTCGTGACGTTCGCCATTTGCGCGTTGCTGCTCGCGGCGATCGGCATCTACGGCGTGATCGCCTACTGGGTCGATCAGCGTACTCGCGAGATCGGTATTCGCATCGCGCTCGGCGCCGACCGTGCCAACATTCTCGGTTTGGTTGGCCGCGAAATGATCGCCATGGTCTCGATCGGCCTAGCCGTCGGCCTGATCGGAGCATTCGCGTTCACGCGGCTGATGTCGAACATGTTGTTCGGCGTCGGCGCGACCGATCTGCTGACCTTCGGTGTTCTACCCGCGGCGCTGGCGTTGATCGCGATGGTCGCCGCGTATCTGCCGGCGCGACGCGCGCTTGGTGTCGACCCGATTGTCGCGGTGCGCGCCGAGTAGCGCCATCACATCCAGTAGGTCCAGTGCGCGCCGGCAATCACGTAAAGCGACAGCGCGAAGTTGGTCACGCCGTGGACGAGGATAAGATCGCCGAGCGATTTCGTCCGCCACATCCACCAGTTGTAGATCATACCGGTGAGCAGGCCGACTTCCCAGTATGGTCCGTGCTCGGCGGCGAAGAGCAGCGTCGTCGCCCAGAAGGCGAGCGGTGTGTATTGCCCGAGCGGCACGCGCTCGAAGCGCGAGTCCTGCAGCCATCGCACGAGCCACCCGCGCCAGAACAGCTCTTCGATCACCGCCACGAGCAGCGCCGCCCTGGCCGTTCGAAGCACCAACATGATTGGCGTGAGCTCGGCCGGCGGGATCGACGTCTTCAGGTGGCCCGTGATCCCGTTCTGAAACAGCCAATGGCTGCGCCACGCTGGGAAGAGGGCGTCGGGCGCGATCCAGAGCGCACAAACGGCGAGGCCGAGCGCGATGCTCGCTGGCCAGTGCGGCGCGCGCGCCGGCAGCACGTGGCGCGAGAATCCGAAGATGGCGGCGATCAGAACAACGTCGCGCACCACTTCCTTGGCCGGATACGACAGCGGGATGTATCTGTCGAGCGCGAGCCAAACCATGAAGACCGCGAACGGTCCGACCCACGCGATCGTGCGCGAGGACGCCGGGCTGTCTTTCGGAAGCGCGTCGGGTGGGGGTGGGGGTGGGGGTGGGGTCGACATGGTCAGCACACTAAAGCATCGGCGGCGCGACGGAAATAGTTCACTCGTGCTATTTTTCGCGTATGGCTCGATCGCGCTCCGCTCCGGTTACGGATCCCATGGGCAAGGGAGAAACCACGCGCGCGCGAATCATCGACGAAGCGATTCGAGTGGCCAGCGTCGAAGGGCTCGCCGGACTGACGATCGGCCGGCTGGCGGAACGCACGCAGATGTCGAAGAGCGGACTGTTCGCGCACTTCGAATCGCGCGAGGCGGTGGAGGTCGCAGTTCTCGAACATGCGATCGCACGCTTTCGCGATTCCGTGATTCTGCCGGCACTGCGCGAGGCCCGAGGGGAGCCCCGAGTTCGAGCGGTCATCGAACGCTGGCACGACTGGGCGAACGATCATGCCGTGATGCCTGGCGGTTGTCTCCTTCTCCAAGCGGCGGTCGAGCTGGATGATCAGCCGGGACCGCTGCGCGATCTCGTCGTGGATGCGATGCGACAGTGGAGCGAGATGCTGCGCCGCGCGGCGTCGATTGCCGTCGAGGAGGGACATTTCCGCTCCGATCTCGATCCGGCGCTGTTCGCGTTTCAGTTGCAGGGAATCATCCTCGCCACGCATCAGTCGGAGCGTCTGCTGCGGACGCCGGGCGCCGCGGCTCGCATGCGACGCGCGGTCGACGCCCTGATCGATTCGGTCCGACCGACGGCAGCGCGCTTGCGAAAAAAATAGAACGATCGTACTATTTTTACATGCCGAAACCATCGGCGGTTTCAGTGGCCCTCCAGCGCGCGTCGCTGCGGGCGCTCGGTGTGGTGGCTCCGTCCGCGGTCGATCGACTCGTGCTCGACCGGTTCGCGACGCCAGCGCGCGAGCGAGCTCAGAGCGCGGAGCCGATCGGTGCGCCGTGGAACGTGACGTCCGACGGCGAGACGTTGACGGCGTACACCGCGGGTCCCGCGCCTCGCGTGTTGTTCGTGCACGGCTGGGAGGGACGCGCGACCGACTTCGCGCCGCTCGCATCGGCGTTTCGCGCGGCCGGATTCGGTGCGGTTGCGTTCGATCACCCGGCGCACGGCCGCTCGTCGGGCTCCCGAGCGACGCTTCCGCGGATGGCGGCGGCAACGCTCGACGTTGCGAGAGCCGCTGGTCCGGTGGTCGCAGTCGTCGGTCACTCGCTTGGCGCGACAGCGGGGCTGTTCGCGCTCTCGATGGGACTCGCCGCGCAATGCGCGGTGCTCATCGCCCCGCCACACGACGCGCATCACTTCATCCGATTGGCCGGGCAGCAGATGGGCCTGCCATCGGACCGCATTGCCGGCGCAATCGCACTGCTCGAGCATCGCCTGGGCCCGGTCGATGGTAGGGAAACCGACCGCGTTGCAGGAGGGCTGCGACTGCCCGGGCTGGTGTTACACGATATCGAGGATCGACAGGTACCCTTTGCGCACGGCGCCGCAGTCGCCAAAGCGTGGCCGGGTGCGCGACTGGTTCCGCTCAAAGGGATTGGTCATCGCAAGGCACTCGTCGACGTGGCGGTGCAGCGACACATCGTAAGCTTCGTTCAGGAGAGCGTGATATGACGTCGCACCATGTATCCGTGAAGCGCCGGATCGGAGCGCCGGCGCCGCTATCGTACGGGATCATCGCGGACTATCGGAACGGTCATCCGCGCATCGTTCCGCCAAAGGTTTTTCAGAACTTGATCGTCGAGGAAGGCGGCACGGGAGCCGGGACGACGATTCGTTTCGACATGAGAGTTTTTGGCAAACTGCGTCACGCGCGCGCCCGGATCGCTGAGCCGTCGCCCGGTCGCGTGCTCACGGAGGAGGAGCTCGACACCGGCACGTTCACGACCTTCCTCGTCGAGCCGGCCGACGGCGGCCGGGCGTGCGACGTCACGATCACGACGGAGCTGAAACTGCCCGACGGACCTTTCGCCGCGCTTCAGGGCAAGGTGGCCGTTTGGTTCCTCCGTCGCGTCTATGCCGACGAATTGGGATTGCTCGACGCTGAGGCGCGCCGGCGTGATCGGTCGACGCACGGACCGGCGGCGGCGTGACGAGCATCGTGGCGGGACCGCGCCGAGCGCTGCCGTGGTGGCTGCTCGTCGTGGCCCTGTTCGGGCTCACGGTCCCGAATGGACTCTTTCTCTATTGGGTGGCGCGTGAGTATCACGGGCTCCCAGGTGTCTTTGCCGACCGCCTCGCGCTTGGCTTCATCCTCGACGCGTTCATCGCGATGGCGCTGTTGGCGTGGTGGTTCGCGCGTCGTCCGATCGGGCCGGTGCGATGGCCGGTGTTCGTCCTTCTGTCGCTCGTGGGCGGACTGGGATTCAGTCTACCGTTGTACTGGTGGCTGAACGACGCCGTCGACCCATCTGCGGGTGGCGCCGACGCGTCGTAGAGGTTCTCTTGAAGGGTCGCCAAGCCGTCGCCTGGCCGGACCCGAATGGAGACCCCCATGCTGGATCGCAATCGGTTGAGTCGTCGTGGATTTGTTGGTGGCGTTGCCACTGCAGTCGGATACCTGACGCTCAAGTCGCCGATGGAGCTGATGGCGCG
>Ga0310811_10012366_pt1 | contig 11079 bp, 21 predicted proteins | sample YCmetagenome_FD_207642 | JGI IMG/M metagenome (GOLD analysis project Ga0310811, IMG submission 207642) | Soil microbial communities from experimental microcosm in Duke University, North Carolina, United States - YC | ecosystem: Engineered > Artificial ecosystem > Soil microcosm > Unclassified ...
GTGTAGAAGAAGCAGAAGAACACGATCAGCGCGCCGTACAGCAGCATGAACAGCGGCCGGCCGTGCTGCAGCTGGCCCACCGCGCCCGGCAGCCACTGGGCCCAGGACGGCAGGTTGGCGGAGGCCGCGATGCCCATCACCGTCGCCGGCAGCAGCAGCAGCGAGGAGGCGAAGATCGGCGGGATGACGCCCGAGGTGTTGATCTTCAGCGGCAGGAAGGAGGTGTCGCCGCCGAACATGCGGTTGCCGACCTGGCGCTTCGGGTACTGCACGAGCAGCCGGCGCTGCGAGCGCTCGACGAAGACGATGGCCGCGGTGACCGCCACCACCAGGAGGCCGATGACGAACAGCGCGCCGCCGCTCATCGCGCCGGTGCGGGCCAGCGAGAAGGCCTGGACGATGTAGCGCGGCAGCACCGCGACGATGCCGGCGAAGATGATCAGCGAAACGCCGTTGCCGACGCCGCGGCTAGTGATCTGCTCGCCGAGCCACATCAGGAACATGGTCCCGCCGGTCAGGGTGACGACCGTCGACAGGACGAAGAAGACGCCCGGATGCTCGACGACGCCGGTCGAGGCCTGCAGGCCCATGGCGATGCCGAACGACTGGAACACCGCCAGCACGACCGTCAGGTAGCGGGTGTACTGGTTGAGCTGCTTGCGGCCGGCCTCGCCGCCCTCCTTCCGGAGCTTCTCCCACGGCGGATAGACCGTGCCGAGCAGCTGCACGATGATCGAGGCGGAGATGTAGGGCATCACGTTCAGGGCGAAGACCGCCATGCGTGAGACGGCGCCGCCCGAGAACATGTTGAACATGCCCAGGATGCCCTTCGCCTGGCCCTCGAAGGCCTGGGAGAAGGCGACGATGTCGATGCCGGGGATCGGGATATAGGCCCCGAGGCGATAGACGATCATCGCCCCGAGGGTGAACCAGATGCGCTTGTGGAGCTCCGTCGCCTTCTGGAAGGCTTCGAAGTTCATATTGGCTGCGAGCTGTTCGGCGGCCGAAGCCATTCGAGATCCCTTTGAGTCCCCGGACCCTGCTCAGATAGGACGGTCCGCGGCGATGCGCGAGGCCGTATTGATCGCAGGCGGGCCGCTTAGGCTTCCGCCGCGGCCGCTTCCGGCTTGGTGGTGGTCAGCGAGCCGCCGGCCTGCTCCACCGCCGCCCGGGCCGAGGCCGTCGCGGCATAGACCGTGATGGTGAGCTTGGTCTTCAGCTCGCCCTTGCCGAGCAGCTTCACGCCGTCCTTGGCGCGGCGGATGACGCCCGCCTTGAGCAGCACGTCGGCGTCGATCGGGGCCTTGGCGTCGAGCTTGCCGGCGGCGATCGCCTGCTCGATGCGCCACAGGTTCACCTCGGCGAAGTCCTTGCGGTTCAGCGAGTTGAAGCCGCGCTTGGGCATGCGCATGTGCAGCGGCATCTGGCCGCCTTCGAAGCCGTTCACGGCGACGCCCGAGCGCGCCTTCTGGCCCTTCACGCCGCGACCGGCGGTCTTGCCCTTGCCCGAGCCCGGGCCGCGGCCGACGCGCATGCGCCCCTTGGTGGAGCCTTCGCGCGGGGCGATTTCGTTGAGCTTGGTCATCGGTGCCTCTCCTTGGAGATCAATCGCCCGGGCGGCGCCCGGACTCGGCTGCTATGAAAACGCCGCTCATCCCGGCGAAAGCCGGGACCCAAGCTGAGAGCCAGTATGGGCCCCGGCTTTCGCCGGGGTGAGCGGATGTGGGACTAGCCCTCGACCACTTCCACCAGGTGGGCGACCTTGGCGATCATCCCGCGCACGGACGGGGTGTCTTCCAGGGTCGAGGTGCGGCCCAGACGGTCGAGGCCGAGGCCGCGCAGGGTGGCGCGCTGGTCCTGGGTGCGACGGATCGGGCTGCCGGTCTGACGGACGGTGACCTTGCCGGTGTCTTTCGCCATGAGCTTAACCTTCCGCGTCCGCGGCCGGCGCCTGGGCCGAGGCGCCGTCGGCGCGACGGCCGATGACGTCGGAGACCTTCTTGCCGCGCTTGGAGGCGACCTGACGCGGCGAGGCCTGGGCCTTCAGCGCTTCGAAGGTCGCGCGGACCATGTTGTAGGGATTGGACGAGCCCATCGACTTGCCGACCACGTCCTGCACGCCGAGGGTTTCGAGCACCGCGCGCATCGGACCGCCGGCGATGACGCCGGTGCCGGGCGGCGCCGCGCGGACGAGCACCTTGCCCGCGCCCCAACGGCCGTTGCCGTCGTGGTGCAGGGTGCGGCTCTCGCGCAGCGGCACGCGGATCATCGACTTCTTGGCTTCCTCGGTCGCCTTGCGGATGGCTTCCGGCACTTCGCGCGCCTTGCCGTGACCGAAGCCGACGCGGCCCTTCTGGTCGCCGACGACCATGAGGGCGGCGAAGGAGAACCGCCGGCCGCCCTTCACGGTGGCCGCGACGCGGTTGATATGCACCAGCTTCTCGACGATTTCGCTGTCGCGCTCTTCTTCGCGATTGCGACGATCGCCGCGCTGTTCGTCTCTGCGAGCCATCTGCGGTTCCTTAGAAGTTCAGGCCGGCTTCGCGCGCGGCGTCGGCCAGCGCCTTCACGCGGCCGTGATAGAGATAGCCGCCACGATCGAAGACGACGTCCTTGACGCCCTTTTCCATGGCGCGCTGCGCCACGAGGGCGCCGACCCGGGCCGCGGCGTCCTTGTCGGAGCCCTTCGGCTTGGCCTTGGCTTCGGCGCCTTCCAGCGACGAGGCCGCAGCCAGGGTCACGCCGCGCTCATCGTCGATGATCTGGGCGTAGATGTTCTTGGCCGAGCGGAAGACCGACAGACGCGGCCGGCCGTTCGCCAACTTGCGGAGGCGCGTGCGGTTGCGCTGCGCGCGACGCTTGGTGGTATCGCGGGAGGAGAGCGCCATGGCTTACTTCTTCTTGCCTTCCTTGCGACGGACCTGCTCGCCCGCGTAGCGCACGCCCTTGCCCTTGTAGGGCTCCGGCGGCCGGATGCGGCGGATCCGGGCGGCGGTTTCGCCGACCAGCTGCTTGTCGATGCCGGAGATCTTGATCTCCGTCTGCTTCGGCACGGCGAAGCTGATGCCGGTCGGCGGCTTCAGGTCGACGTCGTGCGAGAAGCCGAGCTGCATGGAGAGCGCCTGGCCCTTCATGGCGGCGCGGTAGCCGACGCCGACCAGCTCGAGGGTTTCCTCGTAGCCCTGGGTGACGCCGACGACCATGTTGTTCACCAGCGTGCGGGAGAGGCCCCACATCGCTTGCGCGCGCTGGGTTTCCTCGCGCTTGGTGAGCACCACGGCCTGGCCGTCCATGGCCGGCACGACTTCGTCGGCCAGGGTCCAGGCGAGCTGGCCCTTGGGGCCCTTCACGGTGACGGTCTGACCCTCGATCGTCACCTGGACGCCGTTGGGGACCGCGACGGGTTTCTTGCCAATCCGCGACATCTTAATAGACCCGGCAGATCACTTCGCCGCCCACGTTCGCGTCGCGCGCGGCCGTGTCCGACATGACGCCCTTGGGCGTCGACAGGATCGAGATCCCGAGGCCGTTCTTCACCGGCTTCAGGTCCTTGATCGACGAATAGACGCGGCGGCCGGGCTTCGAGACGCGGCTGATCTCCGCGATGACCGGCTGGCCATCGAAGTACTTCAGCTCAATCTCGAACTCGGGGAAGGCGCCCGGCTTTTCCACCAGGTGGTAGCCGCGGATGTAGCCTTCATCGAGCAGCACGTCGAGGACGCGCGCGCGCATCTTCGAGGCCGGCGTCATCAGCTTGGCGCGGCCCCGCTGGGCGGCGTTCTTGATACGGGCGATCAGATCGCCGATCGGGTCGTTGACCATGATCCCCTCCTACCAGCTCGACTTGACGAGGCCGGGGATCAGGCCGTTCGACCCGAGGTCGCGCAGCGCAATCCGGCTCATCTTGAGCTTGCGGTAATAGGCCCGCGGGCGGCCGGTGAGCTCGCAGCGGTTGCGGATCCGGGTCGCGGACGAGTTGCGCGGCATCTGCGCGAGCTTCAGCCGGGCGTCGAAGCGTTCTTCCAGCGGCAGGGACTCGTTGTTGGCGATGTCCTTCAGTTGCTGGCGCTTCGCGGCATACAGCTTCACGAGCTTCTTGACGCGTTCGTTGCGATTGACGGCGCTTTTCTTGGCCATGTCTCTCTTCCCTCCCGTCCGTTACGCGGTGAACGGGAACTGGAATTCCCGGAGGAGCTGACGGGCTTCCTCATCGGTCTTCGCAGTCGTGGTGACGATGATGTCCATGCCCCAGACCTGGTCGATCTGGTCGTAGTTGATCTCCGGGAACACGATGTGCTCGCGCAGACCCATGGCGTAGTTGCCGCGGCCGTCGAAGGACGTGGGCTTCAGGCCCCGGAAGTCCTTCACGCGCGGCAGCGCGATGGTGATCAGCCGGTCGAGGAACTCGTACATCCGGTCCTTGCGCAGCGTCACCTTGGCGCCGATGGTCATGCCCTCGCGCAGCTTGAAGCCGGCGATGGAGGTCCGCGCCTTGGTCGACACCGGCTTCTGGCCAGCGATCTTGGCGAGGTCGGTCATGGCCGACTGGATCTTCTTGGAGTCCGCCACCGCCTCGCCGATCCCCATGTTCAGCACGATCTTGTCGAGCTTCGGGATCTGCATCTCGTTGGTGTAGCCGAACTTCTCGCGCATCTCCTTGCGGATCCGCGCCTTGTATTCGGTCTTCAGCCGCGGTTCGTAAGCTGCGTCAGCCATTGATCACCTCGCCGGTCGTCTTGGCGAACCGAACCTTCTTGTCGCCGTCCACGCGGAAGCCGACGCGGGTCGGCTTGCCCTTGGAATCGACGATCGCGACGTTCGACACGTGGATCGCCGCTTCCTTGTTCTTGATGCCGCCCTGCGGGTCGAACTGCGTCGGCCGGGTGTGGCGCTGAACCATGTTCAGGCCTTCCACGACCACGCGCTCTTCCTTCGGGAGCACCTTGAGGACGGCGCCCTGACGGCCCTTGTCCTTGCCGGTGAGGACCACGACGCGGTCCCCCTTTTTGATCTTCGCCGCCATTACAGCACCTCGGGAGCGAGGGAGATGATCTTCATGTGGTTCTTGGCGCGCAGTTCGCGCGGAACCGGGCCGAAGATCCGCGTGCCGATCGGCTCGCTTTGCTTGTTGACGATCACCGCCGCGTTCTTGTCGAAGCGGATGACGGAGCCGTCCTTGCGCTTGATGCTCTGGCTGGTGCGCACGACGATCGCCTGCAGCACGTCGCCCTTTTTGACGCGGCCGCGCGGGATCGCCTCCTTGACGGAGACGACGATCTTGTCGCCGACGCTCGCATAACGGCGCTTCGCGCCGCCGAGCACCTTGATGCACATGACCCGGCGGGCGCCGGAGTTGTCGGCGACGTCCAGGTTAGTTTGCATCTGGATCATGTGTAGCGATCCTTAGGCTTGGGCCGCACTGCCCTTAGGCAGCACTTCCCAGGTTTTGGTTTTCGACTTCGGCGCGCATTCGATGATGCGAGCCACTTCGCCGGTCTTGTAGGCGTTGGCCTCGTCGTGGGCGTGGTACTTCTTGGACCGACGGACGGTCTTCTTCAGCACCGGGTGCAGGAAGGTCCGCTCGACCTTCACCACGACCGTCTTGTCGCCCTTGTCGGAGACGACCACGCCTTCGAGAATTCGTTTCGGCATCGATCAGAGCTCCTTAGGCCTGAGCCTGCTTCGTCCGCAGGACGGTCTTGATGCGCGCGATATCCTTGCGCACCTCGTCCACGCGGTGGGTCTTCTCGAGCTGGCCGGTCGCCCGCTGGAAGCGCAGGTTGAACTGCTCCTTCTTCAGGGTGACGAGCTGCTCGCTCAGTTGGTCGGGCGTCATGCCCCGGACGTCATCGATCTTCATCACGCGTGCTCCAGAGCGGCGGCGTCGATGCGCGTGACGATCTTGGTCCGCACCGGAAGCTTCGCCGCGCCGAGGCGCAGGGCTTCACGGGCGACGTCGTCCGGCACGCCGTCCACTTCGAACATGATCCGGCCGGGCTCAACGCGCGCGGCCCAGTACTCCACCGAGCCCTTGCCGGAGCCCATCCGCACTTCCGCCGGCTTGCCGGTGACCGGCACGTCCGGGAAGATGCGGATCCACACCCGGCCCTGACGCTTCATCTGGCGGGTGATCGCCCGACGAGCGGCTTCGATCTGGCGCGCGGTGATGCGCTCGGGTTGCAGCGACTTCAGGCCGTAGGAGCCGAAGTTCAGCGACGAGCCGCCCTTGGCCATGCCGCTGATGCGGCCCTTGAACTGCTTGCGGTACTTGGTCTTTTTCGGAGACAGCATCGATCAGCCCTTAAGCGTTCTGCGGCTCGCCGCGGCGCTCGCGGCGCGGGCCACGGTCCGGACGATCGCCACGTTCGCGGCCACCGCCGCCCTCGCCCGCCGGGCCGCTCTCGCCAGCCAGGCGCTTGTCGAGGGCCATCGGGTCGTGCTCGAGCACTTCGCCCTTGAACACCCACACCTTGACGCCGATCACGCCGTAGGTGGTCTTGGCCTCGGTGACGCCGTAGTCGACGTCGGCGCGCAGGGTGTGCAGCGGCACGCGGCCTTCGCGGTACCACTCCATCCGGGCGATCTCGGCGCCGCCGAGGCGGCCCGACACGTTGATCCGGACGCCCTTGGCGCCGAGGCGCATGGCCGACTGGATCGAGCGCTTCATGGCGCGGCGGAAGGCGACGCGGCGCTCAAGCTGCTGGGCGATGTTCTCGGCCACCAGCTGGGCGTCGGTCTCGGGCTTGCGCACCTCGACGATGTTCAGGTGGACCTCGCCGTCCGTCATGGCGGCGATGTCCTTGCGCAGCTTGTCGATGTCCGCGCCCTTCTTGCCGATGATCACGCCGGGGCGCGCGGCATAGATGGTGATGCGGCACTTCTTGTGCGGACGCTCGATGACGATCCGCGACACGCCGGCCTGGTACAGGCGCTTCTTCAGCGCGCGGCGGACCTTGATGTCCTCGTGCAGCAGGCGGCCGTAGTCGGCGCCGTCGGCGAACCAGCGGCTGTCCCAGGTGCGGTTGATGCCGAGACGAAGCCCGACCGGATTGACTTTCTGACCCATCAGGCGGCCTCACCCAGCTCGCGGACCACGATGGTGATCTCGGAGAACGGCTTTTCGATGCGAGACGCCCGGCCGCGCGCGCGGGCCGCGAAGCGCTTCATCACCAGGTTCTTGCCCACGAACGCCTCGGCGACGACCAGCGAGTCGATGTCGAGGTTGTGGTTGTTCTCGGCGTTGGAGATCGCCGAGTAGAGCGCCTTGCGCACGTCCTTGGCGATCCGCTTGTGGCTGAACTCCAGCTCGTTCAGCGCCCGCTGGACCTTCAGGCCGCGGATCGACTGAGCGACCAGATTGAGCTTGCGCGGGCTGGTGCGCAGCGTGCGCACCTTGGCCACCGCCTCGGCGGCCGTGAACCGGCGCTCTTTGGCTTTCTTGCTCATCCTACTTCCTCTTGGCCTTCTTGTCGGCCGCGTGGCCCGGGAAGTAGCGCGTGGGCGCGAACTCGCCGAGCTTCATGCCGACCATGTCCTCGCTGATGAGGACCGGCACATGCTTCTGGCCGTTGTGGACGCCGAACGTCAGGCCCACGAACTGCGGCATGATGGTGGAGCGGCGCGACCAGGTCTTGATCACGTCCTTGCGGCCCGAACCGTGGAGGTTCTCGGCCTTCTTGAGCAGGTATCCGTCGACGAACGGACCTTTCCAGACAGAGCGGGTCATGCCTTAGCGAGCCTTCCTGGCGTGACGCGAGCGGATGATGAACTTGTCCGTCGCCTTGTTGGTGCGGGTCTTGCGGCCCTTGGTCGGCTGACCCCACGGGGTGACCGGGTGACGGCCGCCCGAGGTCTTGCCTTCACCGCCGCCGTGCGGGTGGTCGACCGGGTTCATGGCCACGCCGCGGACGTGCGGACGCTTGCCCTTGTGACGGTTGCGGCCGGCCTTGCCGAGGACCTCGTTCATGTGGTCGGGGTTCGACACCGCGCCCACCGTGGCCATGCAGCTGTCCTGCACCATGCGCAGCTCGCCCGAGTTCAGGCGGATCTGCGCGTAGCCGGCGTCACGACCGACGAGCTGGGCGTAGGCGCCGGCGGCGCGGGCCATCTGGCCGCCCTTCAGCGGCTTCAGCTCGATGTTGTGGATGATCGTGCCGATCGGCATCGAGCGCAGCGGCATGGCGTTGCCCGGCTTCACGTCGGCCTTCTCGGCGGCGATCACCTCGTCGCCGACGCGCAGGCGCTGCGGGGCGAGGATGTAGGCCACCTCGCCGTCCGCGTAGCGGATCAGGGCGATGAAGGCGGTGCGGTTCGGGTCGTACTCGAGACGCTCGACCTTGCCGGCGACGTCGAACTTGCGACGCTTGAAGTCCACGATGCGGTACAGGCGCTTGGCGCCGCCGCCGCGGAAGCGCACGGCCACGCGACCGCCGCCGCCCCGGCCGCCGGACTTGGTCAGGCCCTCGACGAGGGACTTCTCCGGCTTGCCCTTGTGGAGCTCGGACTTGTCGACCAGCACCAGGCCGCGACGGCCGGGCGAAGTCGGGTTGAACTGCTTCAGAGCCATCTGGCTAGAGCCCCGTGGTGATGTCGATGGACTGGCCTTCGGCCAGGGTCACGACAGCCTTCTTGACGTCGGACCGACGGCCGACGATGCCGCGGAAGCGCTTGGTCTTGCCCTTCACGTTGAGGGTGTTGACCTTGGTCACGTTGACCTTGAACAGCGCTTCGACCGCGGCGGCGATCTCGTCCTTCGTGGCGTCGGCGGCCACCTGGAAGACGACCTTGTTCTGCTCGGAAAGCAGGGTGGCCTTCTCGGTGATCACCGGAGCGACGATGGCGTCGTAGTGACGGACGGTGGGCTGATCGGCCATTACGCAGCCTCCTCAGGCTGGAAGCGCGTGCGGATCGCTTCGACCGCGTCCTTGGTGAGGACGAGGGTCTGGCGGCGCAGCACGTCGTAGACGTTGAGGCCCGCGTTCGGCAGCACGTCCACGTTCGGGATGTTGCGCGCGGCGAGCTTCAGGTTGGCGTCGACCTCCGGGCCGGCGATCACCAGGGCGTTGGTCACGCCGATCTTGGCGAACGAAGCGCGCAGCGCGGCCGTCTTGGGGTCCGACACCGCGGCGCTGTCGAGGACGATCAGCGCGCCGGTCTTGGCCTTCGACGACAGGGCGTGACGCAGGGCCAGGGCCCGAACCTTCTTGGGAAGGTCGAAGGCGTGGCTGCGCACCACCGGCCCGTGGGCCTTGGCGCCGCCGACGAACTGGGCCGCCCGGCGCGAGCCGTGACGAGCGCCGCCGGTGCCCTTCTGGCGGTACATCTTCTTGCCGGTGCGAGAGACCTCGTTCCGGACCTGGATCTTGTGGGTGCCGGCGCGGCGCTTGGCGAGCTGCCAGGTGACGCAGCGCTGCAGGATGTCGGCGCGGATCTCTTCGATGCCGAAGATATCGTCCGGCAGCTCGATCGAGCCGCCCTTCCCGCCGTCCAGCTTGATGACGTCGAGCTTCATTAGGCTTGATCCCCAGATTCCGGAGCGGCGGCTTCCGGCGCGGCGGTCTCTTCAGCGGCGGCTTCCACCGGCGCGTCCTCGCCCGCGGCTTCAGCCGGGGTCGGCGCGCCGTTGGTGCGGAAGGCGCCCGGCTTCGGGGCCTCGGCCGGCAGGGCCGACTTCACCGCGTCGCGGATCCGCACGAACGTGCCCTCGGTGCCCGGGACGGAGCCCTTGACCAGGATCAGGCCGCGCTCGATGTCGACGCGCCAGACGGTGATGTTCAGGGTGGTGACGGTTTCCTGGCCGAGATGGCCGGCCATCTTCTTGCCCGGGAAGGTGCGGCCCGGATCCTGACGGTTACCCGTGGAGCCGTGCGCCCGGTGCGACACCGACACGCCGTGCGTGGCGCGCATGCCGCCGAAGTTCCAGCGCTTCATGGCGCCGGCGAAGCCCTTGCCGACCGTCAGGCCGGTGATGTCGACCTTCTGGCCCGGCACGAAGTGGTCGGCGGTGATCTCCGCGCCCACGTCGATGAGGTTGTCCTCGGACACCCGGAACTCGGCCACCGTGCGCTTCGGCTCGACCTGAGCCTTGGCGAAGTGGCCGCGCATGGCCTTGGAGGTGTTCTTGGGCTTCTTCGCGCCCGCGCCGAGTTGGAGGGCCACATAGCCGTCCTTGTCGGAGGTGCGCTGGCCGACGACCTGGCAGCCCTCGAGGCTGAGCACGGTCACCGGCACATGGCTGCCCGCTTCGTCGAAGAAGCGCGTCATGCCCAGCTTTTTGGCGATCACGCCGGTACGCATCGGACCGATCCCCTTAGAGCTTGATCTCGACGTCCACGCCGGCGGACAGGTCGAGCTTCATGAGCGCGTCCACGGTCTGCGGGGTGGGGTCGACGATGTCGAGCACGCGCTTGTGCGTGCGGATTTCGAACTGCTCGCGCGACTTCTTGTCGATGTGCGGCGAACGGTTGACGGTGAATTTCTCGATGCGTGTCGGCAGCGGGATCGGCCCGCGCACAGCGGCGCCGGTCCTCTTCGCCGTGTTCACGATCTCGCGGGTGGAATGGTCCAGCACGCGGTGATCGAAGGCCTTCAGCCTGATGCGAATGTTCTGAGCCATATCGCTCTTTACGTTTCCCTACAGACGGCGGCCCGCCGCGTGATCTCGACCATTTCAAAGACCAGCCCAGACCCTCGATGAGAGTCCGTACGCGAAAGTCCGCACAAACGACTTAGGCCCGCGCGAAACCCGCGAGGGCCCTTCCCCGAAACGCTACAGAATGCACTGTCTCAGGCCGTTTCTGCGAACCGCGTCTGCGCCGAAGCGCACAGCCGGTCCAACAGGAGGCGCGTAGATACCTAGGCGACTCGCCCCCGTCAAGGGCCGGGCGGAGCATTTGCGCCGCCCCGCCTCGCCGGTCAGCCGCCGACGGTGACGCCGCCCGAGCCCATCACCGCCTTGGAGATCGGGCCGCGCACCTCGTGGGCATGGACGTCGCCGGAGCCGGCGATGCGGGCCTTGAGGCTGTCGGCGACGCCGCCGAAGTCCACGTCGCCGGAGCCGGCGATGGCCACGTTCATGGT
>Ga0310811_10012367_pt1 | contig 11079 bp, 9 predicted proteins | sample YCmetagenome_FD_207642 | JGI IMG/M metagenome (GOLD analysis project Ga0310811, IMG submission 207642) | Soil microbial communities from experimental microcosm in Duke University, North Carolina, United States - YC | ecosystem: Engineered > Artificial ecosystem > Soil microcosm > Unclassified ...
GATGAAGCGGCTTGCGATCGTGCAATTCTTCAGCTGGTCGGCGTTGTTCATCATGTGGATCAACACGACGCCAGTCGTCGCGCAGGACTTCTATCATTCGCCCGATCCGGCAAGCGCCGGCTACCAGGATGCGGGCAATTGGGTCGGCGTTCTGTTCGCAGTCTACAACGGTGTCGCGGCAATCGCTGCGCTCGCGCTCTTGCCGTTTCTCGCGAGGACCGTCGGCAAGGCGCGCACGCACACCATCTGCCTGCTTTGCGGCGCTGCCGGCTATGCTAGCTTTCTCCTGATCAAAGATCCGAAGATGCTGATTTTATCCGAAATCGGGATCGGGATCGCCTGGGGCTCGATCCTTGCCATGCCCTATGCGATCCTCGCCAGCAGCCTTCCGCAGCGGAAGCTCGGCATCTACATGGGGCTATTCAACATCTTCATCGTCGTGCCCCAGCTCCTCGTCGCGACCGTCATGGGCTCGATCATGAAGGCCTTCTTCCCTGGCCAGCCGATCTGGACGATGCTTGTAGCCGCAATCGTCATGGCTGTTGCCGCAGCGGCAATGCTTCGCGTAAGTCCGGTCCGCGACGCGAACTAATGGCTGCATCAAGCACCCTCTCAGACCGGCGGGGCGTCTGGGCCTTTGCGCTCGGCGTGATCCTCGTGACGGGCGGGGTGCTCATGCATGCGCCCATGTTCCTGATGGGCCGGCATAACCACTTCGTCCTCAACGGGATGCCGATCGGCTGGGACATGGTTGCGGGAATGGCCGCAATCGTCGGTGGGTGCGCCATTGCGGCATACGGCCTGCTTCCAAGGAACATCGCGGGCCAGCTCGCCGCTCAGCAGGAACTCGTCGTCTCGCCACCCGAGGATGCGCCGCTGAGCAGAGCCCACTGGGGGCTAATGTCCGTGCTTGTGATCGCCCTCATTATCGACATCATGAAGCCCGCCACGCTGGGCTTTACCTTACCCGGCATGATGACCGAATATCATGTCACCAAGGCCACGGTTTCGTCGTTCCCCTTCTCGGCTCTTGCCGGAACGGTCATCGGATCGATAATCTGGGGAGCGCTCGCCGACATTTATGGGCGCAAGGCGACAATCCTCCTTTCGGCGGTGATGTTCGTGGGCACGTCGATCTGCGGCGCGATGCCGTCGCTCGCGTGGAATGTCGGCATGTGCTTCATGATGGGCGTTGCCGCGGGTGGGATGCTGCCGGTCACTTATGCGCTGCTCGCGGAGATGATGCCCAGCAAGCACCGCGGCTGGGCGCTGGTGCTGGTAGGCGGCCTTGGCGCGGTCGGCGGTTATTTCGCGGCAAGCACCTTTTCGGCGGTCCTGCAGCCCTTCTTCGGCTGGCGGATCCTCTGGGTCCTCAATTTACCGACGGGTCTTTCGCTCGTGCTGCTCGGCGCCTTCATTCCTGAATCCGCCAAATTCCTGCTGGCGCGTGGGCGACGCGAAGAAGCCCGACAAATCATGGATCGCTTCGGATCGAAGGCACGACAGACCCGCGTGGCCGAACAGACGGCACTGGAGCGCGGTCCGGCGGTCGCCCTCACCGGTCGTGCCTTCATCGGCAAGCTGTTTGCGCTCAGCCTCGCCGCGATTTGTTTCAGCCTCGTCAATTTCGGGCTCTTGCTGTGGCTTCCGGCAGACCTGATCGCCAAGGGCTACAGCGTCGGAGTCTCGAGCAGGCTCCTGGCGGAATCAGCCTTAATCGCCTTCCCGACGGTGTTCATCGTCGCTTACCTCTATAGTCGCTGGAGCACGAAATGGTCGCTCGCCGCATCATTGGCCGTGACCTTTGCCGGCCTTGTCGGCGTCTTGTGGCTTGAGCTCACAGGCGATGGGAATCCTGTTCTGCCGGTTGCCTTGCTGATCATCGGCACGAATGCGCTGATCGCCATGCTCCTGCCCTATACGGCAGAAAGCTTCCCGCTGCGTATCCGCGGCCGCACGACTGGGACGGTTGCGGCCTGCACCAAGGTCGGCGGAATGGTCGCGCAGCTCCTCGCGATGTTCACCTTGGTGCCGCCGCTATCCGCCGTCTCCATTGGCATCATGGTGCCGACAGTCGCTGCGCTCATCCTGGTCGCCTGGTTCGGCAAGGAGACTCGCGGCCGCGACCTGCGCGACCTCGACCCAGATGGGCATACGTTCGCGGCGACGGGCATTTAAGGATAGCAGCGTCACCAAAATCTTTCGAGTGTCCCCCGGACACTCGGATTTTGGTGATCCCAACGGGACTCGAACCCGTGTTTTCGCCGTGAAAGGGCGACGTCCTAGACCGCTAGACGATGGGACCTGAAAAGCGGCCCGCCGGTTAGGCGAGGGGCCTTTGCGGGTCAAGCGAGCGCGGCATCCTCGACATGCATCTCGGCTGCATTGCCGCCGTTCCATTCGTCGCGCTTGATCGTGCCAGCCAGCCACCAACGGGCATCTCCAGGCGAAGCGAGTAGAGCCTGCCCAAGCGAAGTCTCGGCGCTTCTGAAGGCGATCCACTTGAATCTCTTGCCGTCGTCGCCGCAGCCAAGCCCGCGGACATGGCCGTCCCCGACGATGCTAGTCTTAAGCAGCCGAACCGGTCCCGCCGCAACATGGGGACTTGGCCAGCCGGCGCCATAGGGTCCCGCGGCGTCGAGCGCGTCGCACAAAACGCCCGCCACTCCGCCGGGAGCCAGCAAAGCGTCGAGCAGAAGGGCACGATCGCTCCGCGCTTTGTCGACGTCAGCGGCTACGCGGTCGTTGATGAAGGTCCGGAACGCCTCGAGTCCGCCAGGCGGAAGCGTCAGGCCGGCAGCCATCGCATGCCCGCCGCCCGCGATCAGCAGGCCGGATTCTTTGGCAGCGAGGACGGCGGCGCCGAGATCAACCCCCGAGATCGACCTGCCGGAGCCCTTTCCTATGCCGCCCTCGGTCTCGGCGATGACGATCGCGGGGCGGCCAAAGCGCTCCTTGATGCGCCCGGCGACGATCCCGATCACGCCCTGGTGCCAGCCGCCGCTCATGACCGTGATCACCGGCACATCACCGAGTTGCTCGGCCTGGGCGTGCGCCTGCTCGCAGACCAGCATCTCGATCGCGCGCCGCTCCTCGTTAAGTCGGTCGAGTTCGGCAGCAATGGTTCTCGCCTCCTCCGCATTGGTGCAGGTCAGCAGGCGGACGCCGAGATCGGACTTACCGACGCGCCCGCCTGCGTTGATCCGAGGGCCGAGCGCGAAACCGAGGTCACGGCATGACGGCGGCTTCACGAGTCGTGCGGCCTCAGCGAGCGCCGAGAGGCCGATGTTCTGGCGCGCTGCCATGATGCGCAGGCCCTGGGTGACGAAGGCGCGGTTGAGGCTCTTGAGCCGGGCAACATCGGCAACGGTGCCGAGCGCGACGAGGTCGAGCAGGTCCAGCATCTTCGGTTCGGCGAGCGCCTCGAAGAAACCACGGCTCCTCAGCTCCCGGATCAGCGCGACGCCGAGCATGAAGGCCATCCCGACCGCTGCGAGATGGCCGTGCGCCGCTCCGTCCTCGCTCTCGTCAAGGCGATTGGGATTGATCAGCGCGTGAGCGACGGGGAGCAGGCTTGCGCATTGGTGATGGTCGACGACGATCACATCGAGCCCGGCGGCGCGCGCTTCCTCGAGCGCGTCGAACGCCTGCGCCCCGCAGTCGACGCACACGGCGACGCTTGCGCCGCGCGTCTTCAGGTCGACCAGCGCCTTGCCGGACGGGCCGTAGCCCTCCATCAGCCGGTCGGGGATGTAGAGGATCGGCTCGGCGCCGAGTTGCCGAAGCAGCAGCACTAGCAGCGCAGCGCTGGTTGCCCCGTCGACGTCATAATCGCCAAAGATGGCGATGGTCTCGCTGCCCTGCGCCGCGTCGGCGAGTCGCTTCGCCCCTTTGTCCATGTCCTTGAAGCAGCTTGGGTCTGGGAGAAAATCGCGAATTCTTGGGTCGCGATGGCGCGGCAGGTCCTCTCGCGCTACGCCACGGGCGAGCAGCAGCTCGTCGACCAGTGCGTCCATTCCGAGGCCCGGTTGGGGTGGCCGGCGCCAGCGCCACGGCTGGCCGGTGACGGAACGATCGATGTTGAGGAAGGCGGTATCCTCGGTCCGCGGAAGAGTCGCCACAGCTTTATTTCGCCGCCGCGTCCGCAGCGAGGGGCAGCGAGGCTTGTCCGAAGGCATAATGCCAGCCGTCGGGACGACGCACATAGGTATCGCTGAACCATAGTTTCCGCTCGAATGGCTGGCCCGCGCGCGAGCCTTTCAGCCACAGAAGCGCAGTGACCACCGCCGTATCGCCGTAGACATGCACGACCTGCGTACCCGGCATCTCATCCTGCTGTTCATAGAGAGCGAGCTTGGTTCGAGCCGAGTCGAGCAGCTGCTCGCGCGAGAACATGGTGCCGTTGCCGAGTGCGAGGGCGAAGTCCTTGTCGAGGATCCGGCCCATCGCCTCCGCATCGTTGCGCTTGACCGCTGCCTGGTAGGCGATGTCGAGCTTCGACACGGCCGCGGCGTCATCTGCCGCCGGTGCGGCCGTGGCGGCGACGGCCATGAACAATGCAATGACGGTCATAGCTCTCCCTCGCCAGGAGAAAGTAAGACTCGCGGAGTCACCGGTCCAGAGGTCGGTCCGCTAATCTGTGGATAGGCCGATCAGGCCTGGCCGATGTCACGCAGCAGCTCGGTGAACCACGGAGTGGAAACGTCGAATTTCTTGCCACCCCTGATCCGTTCGAATTCGATCGCGCGAAGCTCGCCGCCGCGCTCCTCGTCCTGGCCGACGACGCCGGACTCTCCGCGCAATGCCGAATCCACGGCGTAGTTGGTGCACTCGCGGATCAGCGCGAGATCGGCGTCGTTCGCCGCGGCCGAACGTGAGAAATAACCGCTCTTTTGGACGAGTACCTTGTCGGCGCCGAGCTCGGCGGCGAACTGCTTCGCGAACCACTGGCCGGGGTTGATCTTGTCGAGGTGGACGTGGCCGAAGGCATCGCGCGGAATTTCCTCGCCTGCTGCCTCCATCGCGGCGACGATCTCGGTGACCCCCGCGCCCTCGGAGATGAACAGGTTGACGCTGTCCTGCTCGTCCATGATCGTCCGCAGGCGCTTCGCTTCCTCCGCGATGTCGAACGGCCGCTCGGGAACGAACATGCCATGCACGTCCCACCGGATCGCTTGGTTGTCGAGCCAGTCGGCGAATTTTGCCTTCTTCACCCACTTGTGATGCGCAAGAGCGGTCGCTGCGGTCAGCCACCCGCAATTTCTGCCCATGACCTCGTGGACGATGAGCATGCGCGGGTTGGTCGAATGCTCGGCGATGATGTTCCGGGCATAGATCGCCCCCTGCTCGGCTGCTGTCCACGCGCCGAGCGACTGCTTGATCGGCACCACGTCATTGTCGATGGTTTTGGGAAGGCCGACGACGGTCAGCTCGTAGCCGTTTTCGCGCAGGTAGCTCGCGAGGTCAGCGGCCGTGCCGTTGGTGTCGTCGCCGCCGATCGTGTGCAGGACGTCGACCCCGTCGGCCTTCAGCTGTTCGGCGGCGACTTCAAGCGGGTCCTCGCCTTCTTTGACCAGCCCGCGCTTCACGCAGTCCTTGACGTTGGTCAGCTTGACCCTGCTGTTGCCGATCGGGGTGCCGCCGAAGGCGTGAAGTCGGTGGGCTTTCGCCCGAACTTCGTCGGTCACCTCCACCGAGTTGCCGGTGAGCAGACCGGCATAGCCGTTCAAATAGGCGATGATCCGAATGTCCGGCGCGACAGCGGTGTAGCGCTCGATGAGGCCGCCGACAGCGGAGGAAAGGCACGGCGCCAGGCCGCCCGCGGTCAGCATTGCAACGGTCTTGACGGGCATGGCCCGCCGATAATCGGGCTAGCTGTCCTCGTCCACCGTATGCTGGAGCAGCTCCGAGCGGATCCGTACCGCCCGCGCGGCGATGGTCGTTTCCACCAGGAACACCGCAAAACCCACGCCGATGGTCAGCATCGACGCCATGAACAGCCACGCGATCTCGGTGCCGAGGCGCGTGCGGATGAGGCTGGCGGCGAACAGCAGCACCACGACGAGGCAAGTCAGCACCGCCGAGGTCACCGATAGACCCGTCGCCCAGCTGATCAGCGACATTCGACGGTCGAGGATCTTGAGCTCGTTGATCCAGCGGTCGTGTTCAGCGCCACGGCTGGCCAGAAGCATCGGCTCGACCTGGCGCGACCGGTCGACGATCCGAGAGAGTCTGGAGGCGAGCACGTTCACGAACGCGCCGATGCCGCTCAGCAAGAACACCGGCGCGAGCGCAAGTCGAACGATCTCGGCAACCGTGTTGACGGAAAGGTCGGGCGAGGTGTCGAACATCAAGCGCCGCTATGCCCAGCAAGACGCGACAGTTCCAGCGGGACTATGATTCCACCGCGTCGGCGCAGCTCGCGACTTCGAGAAGCAACAGGCCGTTGACGACGAAGCTCGCCGCCAGCACCCAGGCGAACGTCGCAACGAGTTCGCGCGTCGGCCCGAAAATACTGACCACGATGGTCGAGATCGAGAGCCCGGCGATGAGCAGGATTGCGAGCAGGAAATCCATCCCCGCTGAAAGCGCGGTCCAGCGGCGTACCGACCCGCCGGTCTCGGTTGCGCTCGCCGCGAGGATCAAGCTGCGGATCAGCAGCCAGGCGATGATCGGGGTCACCGTCGGGAAGAAATGAGTCTCGGGATTGATGACGAACAGCACGCCGGCGAGCGCCGTGACTGCGCCTGCGGCCATGGCGAAGAGACGAACCGACCGGCGGAGCGAGCCCGCGACGATCTCGATCAGCCCCGCGGCGATCAGCAGCCCGCCGATCATCGCCGAGGGAATCGTCTTGCCGGCGGGCAGAACCGCGGCGCCGACTCCGAGCAGCATGATCGCGATCCCTGCAACCCGGATCGCCCGGGCGCGGAAACGGTCAGACCATATTCTTCGAGCGTGGCTTGCCATTCTATCTTCGTCGCGAACCCTGCTGTGGGTATCGCGGTTCCCTTTCAGGGCGCGATCACCCTCAGCGCCTTCTTTCGAATCTTATAGTCGAGAGGGGGCGTGGCGCGAACCACCTCGCCGTCGAGTGACACCGCAAAGTGCGATCGATGACTAGCGACCCGCAGGCGCTCGACGCCATCGAGGCGGACCATGTCGTCAGGCCGGGTGCGGTTGAATAGCGCCCGCACGCTCGCCGCGATAAGTCCCCGGCGCGTCTTCTTGCGCATGACGAACACGCACAGCTCGCCGCCGTCCAGCCGCTCGCGGGCACCCGGCGCGGCGATGTCGGTGCGATAATCATTATTGCCCACGAACAGCAAAGGCGTGTCCACCCGCCCAGTCCGCTCCTCGTTGACCGTAAGAGTCAGCCGCTGATGGTTGAAGCGGATCAGCGTCCTCAACGACGCGATGATCATCGCCAGACGCTTGCTTCGGCCGAGCGTTCGCCGCTGCAGGTCGCGGTCGACGACCATCAGCGGATAAAGCCCGATCGCGCTGTTGTTGATGAAGATTCGCTCGTTCATCTCGCCGACGTCGACGCGGCGCTCCTTGCCTGAGGCGATCAGCTTTGCCGCTTCCTCGAGATCGGTCGGGATATCGAGGTCGCGAGCGAAATGATTCAGCGTCCCCAAGGGCAGGATTGCGAGGCGCGTTTCGGTCCCGACGAGTGCCGAAGCGGCGGCGCTGACCGTCCCGTCGCCTCCGCCGACGACCAGCAAGTCTTCTTTGCGCTCGGCGATGGCACGGCAGCGGAGCGGACATTCGCCGCCGGATATGAGTTCGACCTCGGCATCGACGCCAGCAGCGGCGAGCGCCTTGCGGACTTTCGACGGCAGGTGCGGGTCAGCGGCAAAAGCGCCGCCGCCGCGATTCAACAGTACGGTGACGCGCGCCATGCCGGCGCTAACGCGTCAGTCGTCCTTTCCGGTGCACTCGCCGACACGGCTCGCGTCGACATGCGCCTTCATGCTCATTCCGTTCTCATGGCCGCCGCTGCCCGTCATCGACGTGTCAATCGAATAGCTGGTCGGCGTGTAGGTGCCGCTGACGTTCATCCTGTTGGTGGATTCTTCCTCGTGGCAGACCATCGCGACGTCGATCTTCCCGCCGCCCATGATGAAATGGTCGTACTTGCATGACTTGTCGGCGCCGAAGAAATCTTCCTTCGGCTTCTTGACGTCCTCCGGCTTGATGCAATGCCTGCTCGCTTCATTGCGGCGCGCGGCCATGCTCGCCTTTGCCTGGGCGGCATATTGAGCCGGAATCCCGGGGATGTTCATTTCTTCGATGGTGGTCTTGGATTCCCACAGCCCTGGTTGGACCATTGTGTCGCTGTTCATCACGCCCGCCGACGTGACGGCTTTCGCAACCTCGTTGCCGGTCGCATTGTGAAGCTCGACCGTTGGCCCTTTGTTGCACGCGGTCACGGCAAGAACGGACGCAACGACGCAAACTGCATTTTTCATGGCAGGCCCCCTCTTAAAAGAGGCCGCACCATAAACTTGGCGTTAAACGAGCGCCAGCGCCGTGCCGTTCTTTGGTTGTTCCGGTGAGGAGCGGCGACCATATAGCCGGCGATGGCGATTCAGATCCGCACGAGCCTTGCAGAACCGGAAACGGCCGAGACCTTCGTGCCGCACAAGCCGGCGCGTCCCGAGAAGCATGAGGGTGGCAAGAGCTTCAAGATCGTCTCGGATTATGAACCCGCGGGCGACCAGCCGCAGGCGATCAAAGAGCTGACCGAAGCCGCGAACGAGGGGGAGAAGAACCAGGTCCTGCTCGGCGTCACGGGCTCGGGCAAGACCTTCACCATGGCGAAGGTCATCGAGACTCTGCAGCGGCCGGCGTTGGTGATTGCTCCCAATAAGATCCTCGCCGCCCAGCTCTACGGTGAGTTCAAGAGCTTCTTCCCCGACAACGCGGTCGAATATTTCGTCAGTTATTACGACTACTATCAGCCCGAGGCCTACGTCCCGCGCACCGACACCTATATCGAGAAGGAGTCGAGCGTGAACGAGGCGATCGACCGCATGCGCCACTCGGCCACGCGGTCGCTTCTCGAACGCGACGACGTGATCATCGTCGCGTCAGTCTCGTGCCTATATGGCATCGGCTCGGTCGAGACCTATTCGGCGATGACCTTCGACTTGAAGAAGGGGAAGGTCGAAGACCAGCGCGAGGTGATCCGCAAGCTCGTCGCGCTCCAATATCGCCGCAACGATCAGGCGTTCGCGCGCGGCAACTTCCGGGTGCGCGGGGACAGCCTGGAAATCTTCCCGTCGCACTATGAAGACATGGCCTGGCGCGTCAGCTTCTTCGGCGACGAGATCGAGGACATCAGCGAGTTCGATCCTTTGACCGGCAAGACGATCGCCTCGCTCGAAAGCATCCGCGTCTACGCGAATTCGCACTATGTAACGCCAGGGCCGACGCTCAAGCAGGCGATGGAGGCGATCAAGCATGAGCTCGCGGAGCGGCTGAAGGAGCTGACGGCAGAGGGGCGACTGCTCGAGGCGCAGCGGCTGGAGCAGCGGACCAACTTCGACCTCGAGATGATCGGGGCCACCGGTTCTTGCGCCGGCATCGAGAATTACTCGCGCTTCCTCACCGGCCGCCTACCCGGCGAACCGCCGCCGACGCTGTTCGAATATCTCCCTGATAACGCCTTGCTGTTTATCGACGAATCTCACCAGACGGTGCCGCAGATCGGGGCGATGGCGCGAGGCGATCATCGCCGGAAGATCACGCTCGCCGAATATGGGTTCCGGCTGCCGAGCTGCATCGACAACCGGCCGCTTCGCTTCAACGAATGGGACGCGATGCGTCCGCAGACGACCTTCGTTTCGGCGACGCCCGGCCCGTGGGAGATGAACGAGACCGGCGGAGTCTTCTCCGAGCAGGTGATCCGCCCCACGGGCCTCATCGACCCGCCGGTCGAGATCAAGCCCGTCGAGGACCAGGTCGACGACCTTGTCAACGAAGCCAAGCTGACTGCGAAGAAGGGTTACCGCACCCTCGTCACCACGCTGACCAAGAGAATGGCCGAGGACCTCACCGAATATCTGCACGAGGCGGGGCTTCGCGTCCGTTACATGCATTCCGACGTCGAGACACTGGAGCGCATCGAGCTGATCCGCGAGCTGCGGCTCGGCGTCTACGACGTGCTGGTCGGCATCAACCTGTTGCGCGAGGGTCTCGACATTCCCGAATGCGGGCTCGTCGCCATCCTCGACGCCGACAAGGAAGGCTTCCTCCGCTCCGAAACGTCGCTGATCCAGACGATCGGCCGCGCCGCCCGCAACGTCGAAGGGCGCGTGATCCTCTACGCCGACACGATCACCGGCTCGATAGAGCGCGCGCTCGCCGAGACCAACCGCCGGCGCGAGAAGCAGCTCGAATATAATGCCGAGCACGGCATCACGCCCGAGAGCATCAAGCGCCAGATTCACGACCTGCTCGCCGACGTCACCCAGCGCGACGGCGTGCTCGTCGACACGGGAGACGAGGAGCGCCCGCATCTCGTCGGCCACAACCTCAAGGCTTATATCGGCGATCTGGAGGAGCGGATGCGGAAGGCCGCAGCAGACCTCGAGTTCGAGGAAGCTGCGCGGCTCCGCGACGAGATCCGCCGGCTGGAGGAGGACGATCTCGGAATCCCCGAATTCGAGCGCGTCGCCCCGCGCCCGCTCGGCCATTCGACCGAAGGCAAGCCCGGCACCCGCAAGGGTCGCTTCGGCAAGCAGCAGCGGACGCGCTTCGGCGGCCGGCGCGGTTAGAAGGCCGCCTTCACCCCGACCTGTCCGCTCGTCTCCTGGCCGTGGTTGCGGCCCATGGTCGTCGACACGAACGCATCGACGCTGAAGTTGCCGGTCAGGGTTGCGTTCGCGCCGCCGGAAAGCCGCGCATAGGTCTCCTTGCCGCGCGACACTTGCCACGAATTGACGATTGTCGGCGCGCTGGTCTGGGCGAAAGTGATGACTCGGCCATTGCCACTGAATTCATGCTCGGCGGTCAGGTCGATGAAGGGGTGCAGCCCGGCAAGATCGCCGCGCGCCTCCAGGCCCGCCTGGC
>Ga0310811_10012369_pt1 | contig 11077 bp, 7 predicted proteins | sample YCmetagenome_FD_207642 | JGI IMG/M metagenome (GOLD analysis project Ga0310811, IMG submission 207642) | Soil microbial communities from experimental microcosm in Duke University, North Carolina, United States - YC | ecosystem: Engineered > Artificial ecosystem > Soil microcosm > Unclassified ...
GCCCTCCTATCACGACCGAGACCGGGAGCGCCATTGTGAACAGTGCCGTGGTTTTTGCTCGATGATCCGAGGGAAACCAGTACGTCATGTACAACAGGATGCCGGGAAAGAAACCCGCTTCGGCGAGGCCCAACAGAAAGCGCATTACGTAGAAGCTCGTCGGACCCACGATAAAGGCGCTCGCCATCGTCACGAAGCCCCACGTTATCATGGTGCGAGCCAGCCAGCGCCGCGCCCCATACCGTTCCAGCAAAAGGTTGCTGGGTATCTCCAGCGACACGTAGCTGAGGAAAAAGAGCCCCGCACCGAACGCATAGCCGGTTGGCGACAGATGCAGATCCTGATTCATCCGCAGTGAAACGAAGCTCAGCAATGTGCGGTCGAGAAATGAAACGACAAAGCCGAGAAACACCACTGGGATGATGCGCCAGTAGACCTTGCGCAGCGTCGCGGCAAGAAGGTTGGCGCCGCCTTGCTCGATCGAATTGATCTGCATGCTCATTTCCTGATGCTCCCGACGTCGAGTCAGTGCGAATGCTGAAACATCATCGACACGACCGCGTGCCTGCGATGACGTTACGTGACGCGCCGCGATAGCAATCGCGAGGTCGGTTCGTTCACTGTCATGGTATCCAGTCACGAGGTACTCGGAATCTGCAACCATCAAAAACGATGGGCCACTCCAACGCCGATCGCAACCTGACTGCGCGACGACGACGGCGATCCGTTCAGTCCATCGCCGATGGTCGGCGTGGCCTTGATGATGTTCCCGGCGCCGTTGCTGCCCAGGGTGTTGCCGTTTGCACGTTGATAAACTTCGAGTGCGTAGAACTCGGTGCGCTTGCTGATGTAGTAAAACTGCGCGAGATTGAACTGCTGGTATTGCGCGCTGGCCGTGATTCCGTTCGCGTGGGTCGCCCGGGTATAGCTATAGCCACCAGCCACGTCGACGGTCGGAATTGGCCGCCAGTGCAGCACGATGCCAGCCGTGTTGAAGATTGCAGTGTCGCGGAAGCTGGAATTCACGCCGGGAATGTATTGCACATTCGAATAGCTGAGCCCGAGGTCCCAGTTCGGCAGGAATTTGATGTTGCTTGCGACGGCGAAACGCTGCTGCGCCTGATTGGTCTGGTAGCCGTTGTTCAGCGAAGAGACACCCGGTTGCCCGCCTGTTGTCGTAGTCGTGTCGGCACCCCACACTCCGCCGCCCAATGTCGAGTTGTTGATGCGCTGGAATCCGGTGCCAATCGCGAAGACGCTGTTCACGTACTGTGCGCCTGCGCTCCATGTAGAACCCCGGTTAAAGCTTCCCGCCACGCCACCCAGCGCATACGACCCGCCGAACGAGAAGCCGCCGAAGCTTGGCGAGATGTATTGCAGTGAGTTGTTGGCGCGATACACGAGGTCCATCGAATCGAGGTCGCCCGGATGCGCGCCGTAGAACCCCGTAATGTACGCGGTTGGCCCATAGGGACCGACAAAGAAGTAGTAGGCAGTGTATTGCCGGCCGGCGGTGAACGTACCGTAGGCCGGATTCGTCAAGCCGATGAACGCCTGCCGGCCGAACATCGCGCCGCTGTATTGCTGGCCGCCCAGATCTTCGCTGCCACGAAAACCGAAACGATTTCCAAATGCCACGCCGTTAATCATGCTGATTTTCGAACGGCCGCCCGTGGTCGAGCCTAACGTCGTGGCGCTGCTCTGATAACCTATACCCGTATCGATGATGCCGTACAGCGTGACGCTGCTCTGCGCAATCGCTTCGCTGGCCAAAGACATCGTTGCGCCGATGACGAGTCCGAGCGTTGTCGCCCGCACGATCTGCTTCTTCATGCGATCTCCGTATTATATATAGTTATACTAATTGATGAATTTGAGCCAGAATCGACTGGCTGATGGATGACGGCCGCGCTAGTTCGTTCGGGCAGGCGGCGGCCGGCCCCGCCTGCCCGAATCCCTATCGGTAACGCTGCTCCAGCTTGTCGTAAAAGGGTTTGTCGACCAGCCGCTGACGCTCTTTGAACGGCGTCACGATGTCAGGATCTTCGTTCAGAATGCCGTCGCTTCGAAGCGAAGTGAGTGCCCGGTTCATGCCGGCGACCGCACCTTGCAGCGCCGCGTTCGCATATAACACCAGTGAGAATCCCATCATGCCGAACTCTTTCGCGGTCAGCGCAGGTGTCTTTCCTCCGATCACGATATTGATCAGCAATGGCTTGTCGAGGAGGGCGGGAATGCGCCGGATGTCTGCTTCGTTTTCGACGGCCTCGACGAACAGAATGTCCGCGCCCGCTTCGCCGAATTGCTGGGCGCGCTCGATGGCGGCTTCGAAGCCGTGCACGGCGGCGGCGTCGGTGCGTCCGATAATCAGCAGATTTTCGTCTTTTCGCGCGTCGACCGCCGCCTTGATCTTCGACAGCATTTCGCTGGTCTCGACCACGCCCTTGCCATTAAAGTGCCCGCATTTCTTGGGGAAAATCTGGTCTTCCATCTGCAACGCGTCGGCACCCGCGCGTTCGAGCCGTTGCACCGTGTGATACACGTTCACTGGGTTCCCGAAGCCCGTATCGATGTCGACTATCACCGGCACGTCCACTACATCGCGGATGCGCTGCGTGTTTTCCGCGATTTCATGCAGACCCATGAAGGAAAGGTCGGGCAAGCCGAGGTTCATATTCGTTACGCCGGCACCGGTGATGTACACCGCTTCGAAGCCGGCGTCGACGATGCAACGCGCGCTCATCGCGTTGAACGCGCCGGGAACCACCAGACCGCGTCGCTCCTCGACAATACGTCGCAGGGTTTTTTTGGTTTCACTCATGGATAAGCCTGTCAAAGTGTTGAGCAGAATGGCACGTCGTTACGACGTCTTAAGCCATACGGCTTTCAGGTTGAGATACTCGTCGACGTGATGCACGCTGCTTTCGCGTCCATAACCGCTACTCTTGTAGCCGCCGAAAGGCATAGCCGGGTCCATCTCGCCGTAACAGTTGACCCATACGGTGCCGGCTCGCAACGATTTCGCCATCGCATGGGCCCGGCCGACATCTCGCGTCCACACGCCACTTCCCAGTCCATAAGGGGTGTCGTTCGCCCGTCTGATCACCTCGTTCACGTCGGTAAAGGGAATCGCAGCGATGACCGGCCCGAAGATCTCCTCTTTCGCGATCCGCATGTCGTCGTTGACATTGCCAAATACGGTCGGTGCAACGTAGTAGCCGCGCTCGTACGCGTCGCCGCGTAGTCTGGCGCCACCCGATAGCACGCGCGCCCCTTCGTCTCGTCCGACGTCGAGATAGTCGGACACTCGCTCGAACTGACGTTGCGAAATCAACGGACCGATTTGCGTGTCCGGATCGATGCCCGCGCCAATCCTGAGGGACTTGCCGAACTCGGCTACCCGCTCGGTGAAAGTTTCGTAAATGGATTGCTCGACGAACAGGCGCGTGCCCGCGCTGCATACCTGGCCCGAGTTGCCGAATACCGACATCGCCGCACCCGGCACGGCCAGATCGAGATCGGCATCAGCAAATACGATGTCCGGCGATTTGCCGCCCAACTCCAGCGACACGCGTTTCATGTTGACCGCCGACGCCTCGAGAATTTTTTGCGCGGTCGGCACCGAGCCGGTGAACGCAATCTTGTCGACGTCCATATGACGCGCAAGCGCGTCGCCCGCCCGCGCGCCATAGCCGGTGACTACGTTGATGACGCCCGCCGGAATGCCCGCCTGCTGGCAGAGCTCGGCGATGCGCAACGGCGTCAGCGAGGCATCCTCGGCTGGTTTCAGCACCAGCGTGCACCCCGTGGCGAGCACAGGGCCGAGCTTCCAGATGGTCGCGGTCAAGGGCGAGTTCCACGGAATGATCGCGCCGACCACGCCCACCGGTTCCTTGGCGATATACGTGAAATACTGCCCGGGGAACGAATTCTCCACCGTGTCGCCGCTGATCATCGTCGCCTGGCCGGCGTAGAAGCGCAGCATGCCGATTGCGCGGCGGCGATAGTTGCGCACGCGCGAAATCGGTACTCCCATGTCGAGTGTGTCAAGCATCGCGAGCTCGTCGAAACGGGCGTCGACCAGTTCCGCAAGCCTTAGCAGCATCGCTTGCCGTTCGAACGGCTTCACACGTCCCCAGTCGCCTTCAAACGCACGTCTTGCCGCACGCACGGCGCGGTCGATGTCCTCGGCCTCGCCCTCGGGCAGATGAGCGAGCACCTCGCCGGTCGCAGGATTGACGGTCTCAAAGGTCTTGCCGGATGCGGCAGCGACCCACTCGCCGCCGATCAGCATCCGTTTGACCGGAGCGGCCGGCATCGACGACTGCGCAGCGGTAGCGTGCGTGCCCGCGACGCACGGATCGTGCGCCCCACGGGCCTCGCTGCTGTACGACGGATTCATGTCATTTCTCCGTAGACGACAGGCTTGACTCCCGGATCCCGGATCGGGTCTTCATCAGATCGGCGATGCGCTCGGCGACCATGATGGTGGGAATGTTCAGATTGGTGGTTGGTATTTCGGGCATCACCGATGCATCGGCCACATACAGGTTTTCGCTGCCGAGCACCTTGCCCCGGCTGTCCGTGACGGCCAGCCGGTCGGTGGCCTGTCCCATGCGGCAGGTGCCGCACGGATGCCAGATACCCGTGACCGCGCGGCGCACATAGGCGGTCAGCGCACCGTCGTCGTGCAGCAGATCGTCGATGGTCAACCCGCCCGTGACGAAGCGGCTGATGATATGCCGCCGCACGAGCGCTGAAGCGTCCATCGCCTGCGCGGCAAATCCGGTCATCATCCGGTTGCGCCAGGTGATGCGACCGAGCTTCTTGATCTTGTCGGAGAAGCCGACTGTGAAAGGGTCGAGCGCGACACGCGGCACATCCCCGGACGCGAGCAACGACGCCATGTAACGAAACGAACCGGTGGCGCGTTGCAGATCCCGCTCGTCGCCGAGCCAGTTGAAGTCGACTTCGGGGGGGCCGTGCGGCTCATCGGCCGCAAGCCGCACATGTCCCGCTGAAAATGTCTTGCCGACGTATGCGCTCAATGTTCCGAGGCGTTGCCCGACCGCATGCCAGGCCGACTTGACCACCACCATCATCACCATATCGTTCGGCAGGCAGTCGACCGACTGTGACGAGTAGATCAGATTCACGTAGTTATGGCGGAGGATCGGACGGCTGCGGACGACGCGCGGCAGATAGGCGGACAGCGAGATCGACGGATGGTCCTGCAGGTTTTGCCCGACGCCCGGCAGATCGAGCACCGGCTCGACGCCGCGCTCGCGCAAATGTTGCGCGCTGCCGATTCCCGCGCGCAACAGCAACCAAGGCGAGTGCAACGCCCCGGCGCACAGCACCAGCGCGCAGCCTGCGGGCAGATCGATGCGGCCGTGCCCGTCGACGTCGAGCGCCGTCGCGCGCGGACCGTCCATCACAATGCGGCGCACCTGTGCGTCGGTCCAGATGGCGAGATTGCGGCGCCGGCGCACGTCGGCGGTGAGATAGCCGACCGCCGTCGACACGCGTCGCTTGCCGTCGTTGGCGAGCGGAATTTCCGCGAAGCCTTCCTCGAAGCTGCCGTTCATGTCGGTACGGCGAGCGAACCCTTCCGCCGTCCAGACCCGGGTGACGGCGCGCGTGAACTCATCCCAATGCGTCGCGTCGATGCGATCGATGGGAATAGGGCCGTCATTGCCGTGTAGCGGACCGTCGAAATTCCGGTCGCTTTCGAGCTTGCGGAAATACGGCAGCACGCTCTGCCAGTTCCAGCCCTCGGCGCCCAGCTTCTCCCACGCGTCGTAGTCGCGCGGCGCGCCGCGCAGCGCCACCTGACCGTTGATACTCGAGCCGCCACCCAGCACGCGCGCCTGCTCGTAACGTACCGCGCCGACGCCGGGACGTTGCATCTTCAGATCCGGCCAGAAATAGGCCGGATTGTTAAAGGCGAATCCGGCATAGGTATTCGCGATGTCCTGCGGGACCTGCTCGGGCGAATAATCGATACCGGCCTCCAGCAACAGCACGCGATTGGCCGGCTCTTCGCTCAGACGGCTCGCCATCACGCACCCCGCCGAGCCGGCGCCGATGACTACATGCGTCGGCGCGAACGGCAGGGCAGCAGGCATCGTGTCAGGCGCGAATCGATTCATGGACGCGCCTCTTCCAGGGCAGTTTCGTGTGGCACAAAGCCTAGCAGTAACGCCGAAATCAGAAGCGACGCCCCAAGCGCGAGCAGCGCATAGGTAAAGTTGCCAAAGCGCTCGTTCAGCCAGCCCACCATGTAAGTGCCAAGAAAGCCGGCCAGATTCGAGAAACCCGTGATGAACGCGATCCCCGATGCCGCGCTCGATCCACGCAGAATCGTCTGGGGAATCGGGTAGAACACGGCCGAGTAGCAGTAGATGCCGATCATGCCGACCGTGATCGACACCATCGCCAGCATCGGATCGGTCAGCAGCGCACTGCCGAACAGGCCCACGGCTCCGACGATATTCGCGATCACCGCATGCCGGCGACGATGCCTGGTGCGGTCGGAATGCGCGGCCCACAGGATCATCGCGATCGCGCCGAGAATCGCCGGCACCGCGATCGCCCATCCGACCTGACTGTTGCTCAGGCCCAGCTTCTTGACGACCTGTGGCAGCCACAGCGCCGCGCTGTACAGACCCATCGCCCAGAACAGATGCAGCACCGCCAGCAGCAGCACGCGACGATCCTTTAGCGCGGCTGCAAAGGAGCGCGTATGGCGTTGATCGCCCGGATGTTCTTCCGCGCGCAGGCGCTCCAGCAGCAGTTCCTTTTCATCGTCGCTCAGCCACCTGGCGTGCTCGGGTTTGCTGGACATCGTGATCCAGATATAGAGGCCCAGTAGCACCGCGGGCACGCCCGCAATCACGAAGGTCCAGCGCCACGGGGCCATGCCGCCCATATTGCCGAGCGCCAGCATCGCTGAACTCAGCGGCCCGCCGATCACCACAGAAACCGGCAATGCCATCGTGAACAATGCGGTGGTCTTGGCGCGATGATTGGACGGGAACCAGTACGTCATGTACAGCAGAATGCCCGGGAAAAAACCTGCTTCCGACATGCCGAGCAGAAAGCGCATCAGATAGAAACTCTTCGGTCCGGCGATAAACGCGGTGGCGGCGGTCACGATGCCCCACGTGATCATGATCCGCGCGATCCACAATCGCGCGCCGACCCGTTCGAGGATCACGTTGCTGGGAATCTCCAGGCAGATGTAGCTAAGAAAGAAGAGTCCGGCGCCGAATGCATAGCCCGTTGGCGACAGGTGCAGATCCTGGTTCATTTCGAGCGACACGAAACTGAGGATCGTGCGATCGAGGAACGAAATCACATAACCCAGAAAAACCACTGGAATGATGCGACGATAAACCTTCCGGATGACATCGGCGAACGCCGAGTCGTTTGCCGTCAGCGTTGGGCTGATCAACATGATCCGTCTCCATGTTTTTGTCTTTCGCTCGCGCCTTCTGAGAGGCCGAGGGCTCACTACCGAGTGGCCCACATGATCGCGTCGGCGATACCTGCAGGTGATGCCAGTAACGTCGCCAAGTTGACTACTCAGCTTTGATACTATTCGAAGCAGGTAAGCATGTCAAAAGGAGAATGCAGGTGGAGTTTCCGACACAACGGAACTCCAGGCATGATGCGGTGAAGCGACAGGTGGTATGCACGCGGCGCGCGCACGCGCGCCAAAGCGACCGAAGTCCGTGGCTACGGCACGGTCAAGGATGCGGCCGACGCTCAGGGCGCGTCGGTCGAGTGAAGGGAGTAGTGGATCTTGAAGTCGCCGCCGTAAATCGCCTTGCCGTACAGCAGAGGGCGATTCTGCGCCGCGAAAATGGTGTGTTCGCGCACCAGCAGCGGATCGCCGCGACGCACGTTCAACAGCTTTGCAAAGCGTTCGGTGGCAATTGCGGCGCTCACTGCATTGTCGATGCGGGCGATCCGCAGACCGAGGTGCTCACGCAGGATGTCCTGCACGGTCAGACTGCGCAACTGCTCCTCGTCGATCCGTTCCGCGATCGACGACGGCAGGAAGCGAACTTCGATGGCCGTCGGCGCGCCTTCCACGAGGCGCAGGCGTTCCAGCTGGTACACCGCGGCGCCGGCCGTCAAGCCGAGGCGCTGCTTCACCTCGTCGGACACGTCTTTCGGCTTGAACGAAAGCAGTTCGTACTCGAGCCGTTCACCGCCCGCCAGCACGTGCTGTTCATAGGAAGCGAATTCGGTGGTGTCGACACGGTCCTCGCGGCGGCCATCGCCTACATAGGTACCGCTGCCAATACGCCGCGAAATCACGCCTTCGAAAGCCAGTTGCTGCAAGGCCTTCGCGACCGTCGAACGGGTGGTGGCGAAGCGTTGCGCCAACTCCGGTTCGGAGGGCAGACGGTCGCCGTCGCGGAAGCGGCCATTGGCGATGCCACCTCGAATGAAGTTCTGGATCTGGACGTAAAGAGGAACACTTGGCGCGCGCATGGCGCCAAGTATGCCATGAAGTCGACGCGCAATCGACTGATCCGCGGTGGTGCATGACCCGCTCGCCATTTGGACTAGTCAACTATCTATTTGACCCAAGTTGAGTAGTCAACTAAACTGGCCCGGAAATCCAGTGATTTTTTCATCCGGCAAGGCCGTTCGCAGCGGCCTGCAAGACACGGCCCGGCGTTCGCGACGCGGGCCGGCACAGGAGACAGACGCAATGAAGGTGGTCGATACGCATATCCACGTGTTCGTGCGTGGCCTGAAGCTCGCGCCCGTCCGGCGCTATGTGCCGGACTACGACGCAACCATCGATGACTACATCGAGCGCATGAACCGCTACGGCATCACGCACGCGGTGTTGATTCAGCCGAGCTTCCTTGGCACCGACAACAGCTATATGTGCGAGGTGCTGCGCCGGCATCCCGATCGTCTGCGCGGCATTGCAGTGGTTGAGCCGGACGTTACCGAGGACGAGCTCGATGCGCTGCAGAGAGATGGCGTGGTCGGCATCCGCCTGAATCTGGACAGTCTGCCGATTCCCGAATTCGATCGCGGCGCATGGCCCAATCTGCTTGACTCGCTCAAGCGCCGCGACTGGCAAATCGAAATCCACCGCGAGGCGCGCGATCTTCATCTGCTGGTTGATCCGCTCATCGAAGCGGGCATACGCGTGGTCGTCGATCACTTCGGGCGGATCGACGACGATCTCGGCGCCGACGATCCCGGCTTCCGGCACATGTTGACCCAGGGCGCGAGCCGGTTGTTATGGGTCAAACTTTCGGGGGCCTACCGCAACGGCTCCGGTGGACGCGGCTTCGATCACGCGCCGGCCGCCGCGCGTATGCTGCTCGACCATCTGGGTTCAGACCGGCTGATCTGGGGCAGTGACTGGCCGCACACGCGGCACGAATCGTACATCGACATTCCGCGCATGCGGCGCGAAGTGGAAGCGTGGGTCAAAGACCCCGCCGATCTCGAACGCGTGCTGGGCACCACGCCGCTTGAGCTGTTCAAATTCTGAGGCCGCCATGGCGCTTTCCTGTTTCGATACGTTGCGCGATCTGAGCGTCGAAGGCCGTGTAGCGGGTCAGTTCCACTCGTTGCCGGCGCTTGCTCAGAGTCTCGGCTTGTCGCTGTCACGGATGCCGTTTTCGTTGCGAATCGTGCTCGAATCGCTGGTCCGCCATGCCGACGGGTCGGTGATCGACGAGCATCACGTGCGCGCGCTCGCGAACTGGCAGCCGCGCGCGACGCGAGAGGACGAGATACCGTTCGTGGTGGCGCGCCTCGTCGCGCCGGACGCGTCGGGTATCCCGTTTCTCGCCGATCTGGCTTCGATGCGGGACGCCGCACAGGCGCTCGGTTTTCCGCCGAAGCTGGTCGAGCCCGTCGTGCCGGTGGATCTGATCGTCGATCACTCGCTGCAGGTAGAGCGGGCCGGCAGCGCTGACGCACTGCTGTACAACCTGACCGAAGAATATCGCCGCAACAGCGAGCGTTACACGTTCCTCAAATGGGCCGCCAAGGCGTTCCGCGGCTTCCGCATCACGCCGCCCGGCGTCGGCATCATTCATCAGGTCAACATCGAGCAGCTGGCGCGCGGCGTCTGGCACAAAGATGGCGTGTTGTTCCCCGATACGCTGGTTGGCACGGACAGCCATACGTCGATGATCAACGGCATAGGCGTGCTTGGCTGGGGCGTGGGCGGCATTGAAGCCGAGGCCGCGATGCTCGGGCAGCCGGTCTATCTGCTAACACCCGACGTGATCGGCGTGGAATTGACCGGCGCGCTGCGTGCGGGCGTTACCGCCACCGATCTCGTGCTGACCCTGACGCAGACGTTGCGCGCGCACAAGGTGGTCGGCAAATTCGTCGAGTTCTTTGGGGAAGGGGCAGCACGCCTGCCGGCCCCGGATCGCTGCACGATCTCCAACATGGCGCCCGAATACGGACCGACTGCCGCGTACTTCCCGGTCGACGAAGCGACGCTTTCCTACCTGCGCGCCGCGGGCAGAACTGCCACCGAACTCGCTCAGCTGCGTGCGTATTTCGAAGCGCAGCAGATGTTCGGCATGCCGCGCGCCGGAGACCTGGACTACAGCGACGTGATCCGCTTTGATCTTGCAAGCGTCGTGCCCAGTGTCGCTGGACCGAGCCGTCCGCAGGACCGCATTCCACTGGCCGCGCTGAAGCCCCGCGTGCAGCAGCTGATCGACGAGCAAGCGAATGCGGTGACAACGACCACGGCGACGCAGCAGCAACTGCTGCACGGCGACATCGTGCTGGCCGCGATCACGTCGTGCTCGAATACATCCAACCCCGGCGTGCTGCTGGCGGCCGGTTTGCTGGCGAAAAAGGCTGTTGAAAAAGGCTTGCGGGCGAATCCGCGCGTCAAGACCTCGTTCACGCCAGGCTCGCGTGTGGTCAACGCGTATCTGCAACAGGCCGGTTTGCAACCGTTTCTTGATCGGCTCGGCTTTCAGGTGGCCGGCTATGGGTGTGCGACGTGCATGGGCAATTCCGGCCCGCTCGATCCGCAGATCGAACAGCAGATCGTCTCCGGCAA
>Ga0310811_10012370_pt1 | contig 11077 bp, 13 predicted proteins | sample YCmetagenome_FD_207642 | JGI IMG/M metagenome (GOLD analysis project Ga0310811, IMG submission 207642) | Soil microbial communities from experimental microcosm in Duke University, North Carolina, United States - YC | ecosystem: Engineered > Artificial ecosystem > Soil microcosm > Unclassified ...
CCACAGTGTTTCTTACGGCCTCGGCGGCACCCGCAGTAGAGCAGAAAAGGTTCGGGATAGCCGCCCATTCTGTCTGCCATCCACCAGCAGCGCGCTCGTGCTCCTGCGCCATAGCGGACAGGAGCACCGGGACTTCGCCAATCGCCAGGCGAGCTGCGGCAATGGCCCTGGTTGCATCAACGGGATTATGTTTCTGCGGCATCGCGGACGATCCCCCCTTACCCGGCAACGCCTCTTCAGAAGCCTCGCCGACCTCTGTTTGCGCGAGCAGCACGACGTCACCTGCGATCTTCAGCAGCGAGCCAGCGATGACGCCCAGCGTCCCGGCAATCTCAGCGATGCGATCGCGTTCGCTGTGCCAGGGCAGTTCTGGAGCGGGAAGATGCAGTTCTGCCGCCAGGAGTTCGACCACTTGAGGTCCCTTCTCGCCCAGCGAGGCAAGCGTGCCAGCCGCACCACCCAGTTGTACAGCCAGGGTTCGCTCTCGACGCTCACGCAGAGTGATGACCTGACGCATCACCAGTGCCAACCAGCGGGCGGCTTTGAGACCGAAAGTGATTGGCAGCGCCTGTTGCAAGAGCGTACGCCCGACCATCGGAGTATGCCGATAGCGGGTCGCAAGGGTCGCGCACGCCTCACAGAGAGCAAGCAGTTCTGCCAGCAGGAGATCGATACCGTCGCGCATCTGGAGCATCAGGGCAGTATCGATGGCATCCTGGCTCGTTGCACCCCAGTGGACGAACTTGCTCGCTTCTCCCCCGACGCGCGCCGTCAACATGCGCACCAGAGGAATGGCTGGCGTACCTGCGAGAGCAGCTTCACGATACAATGCGGCGATGTCGAAGAACTCCTCCCGGCAATGAAGCGCGATGGCATCTGCCGTTTCCGACGAAATGATCCCGGCGCGCGATTCCGCACGCGCGAGCGCGGCCTCAAAGAGCAGCATCGAACGCACATGCGTGCTGGAAGAGAAAGTAGCAATCATTGCTGGCGTGCTGAACAAGGAGCTTATCGACTCAGCCATCTGATGCGCCCTCCTGTCACAGATTAAAAAACGCCGTCTCGCCTGCACCTTGCAGAATAATATCAAAGCGATAAACGATCTCGGCGTCACGATCTTCCCGGCGCGCCAGCAGGGTCGCCTGCCGCTCGTCAGGAACGCAACGAAATACGGGATCACTGGCATTCGTGGGCTCGTCTGCAAAGTAGAGACGCGTCACCAGATGATTGAGTAGCCCGCGGGCAAACACCTGAACACAGATGTGAGGTGCCAGCATTTGCGTTGCATTGAAGGGAACCGCGCCGGGTTTGATCGTCTCAAACCAGTAACCACCATCCTCGTCGGTGCCCGCGCGCCCAAACCCCAAAAAAGAGGGATCGAGCGCGGCTGGTCCCTGGTCGGTAGGATGATTATAGCGGCCATGCGCATTGGCCTGCCAGATCTCGATCAGAGCATCGGCCACCGGCACATGATCGCCATCGAAGACCTGTCCTTCGATGCGGATACGCTCACCAGCGGTTTCCGGCTGGACCAGCACATTGCGACGTGCGTCCTCGCGCAACAGAGCGGGCGCGAAAAATGGGCCAACCGTCTGGGAACCAGTCAGGAGAAGGGCGCTCATCGTGTCACCTCCGACGCTTCAAACGGGGTTCCTTGCGGTCCTCGTACAACGATATCCCAGCGATAGCCGAGCGCCCACTCCTCCTCAGTCACATCATGGGCATACATAGCAATCAGGCGTGCCCGCGCGGCTTCAGTGGGGATCGATTGCATGATGGGATCAAGCGCATGCAGGGGATCATCAGGAAAATACATCTGCGTGACCAATCGTGAGAGCATAGATGGGCCAAAGAGCGAGAAATGAATATGGGCCGGTCGCCAGGCATTGGGCTGATTCTTCCAGGGATAGGCACCTGGCCGGATCGTCAAAAAGCGATAGACGCCCTCTGCATTCGTGAGACAACGACCCATGCCCAGGAAATTAGGGTCGAGCGGACCGGGCCATTGATCACGTTTGTGTAGATAGCGACCGGCGGCATTGGCCTGCCAGATCTCCAGGAGCGTATCTGGCACGGGATTGCCATGCTCATCGAGCACGCGACCAGTCATAATAATGCGTTGCCCGATGGCCTCCCCGCCGGTCCCGGCATTGCGCGTGAGATCGGCATCTTCAGGCGTCACGGCGCTAATCACAGGGCCAGGGCCAGTCAGATCTGAAAGGGTCAGCGGCACCTCAATCAGAGGAAGAGTTGGCGAACGCCGCCGCGTGGATTGATACGCCTCATACAAATAGGGGGGAAAGACTTCCCTGTCTCCGCGAATGATTGCACCGATAGTGGTGTTCATACTTCCTCCCGGCTCACTCTGCTCGATGAGCCTCTTCTGATCCAGATGGTTGCTGATCGAATTCGTGCTTCGCTTTAGCAAACGCAGCATTGGCCGCAGGAACGCCTGCATAGACAGCGACATGGAGGAGAACCTCAGCGATCTCGTGGGGGTCAACTCCGATGTTGCGACTGGCCCGCAGGTGGAGAGCCAGTTCTTCGCGGCCAAGAGCCGCAAGAATGGCAATCGTGACCAGACTTCGCGTCCGTCGATCCAGATCCGGGCGGGACCAGACGGAGCCCCAGGCAGTCTCTGTAATAAAACGTTGGAAATCGGCGTCAAATGAGGTGACATTGGCCTGTGCACGTTCGACATGCTCGTTTCCGAGGACTTCTTTGCGGACTTTCATCCCCATGTCGTACCGCGATTCTTGCATATTCGCGACCTCCTTTTCTTCAAGTATTATAACCAATTTATGGGGATATAGCGAAATATATCTATTTTCATTGATACGTACGCATATATTTCTTTTTTTCTCTTTTATATTGCAACAGAGGCCGCTTGCTAAAAAGCAGAGACCTCTACCTATCGGAAACGTCAGTGAAAAAAAGGAGATAGAGCTCGATGAAACATCGAATTGCCCAGTTTGTGGTCATGCTCTCGTTACTACTCATGGGAACATTCGCGCTACCCGGCGTCACCCATGCGTCCGTACAAAAAATTGCCCAACCGCCTCCACCGCCCCCACACTGTTATGGTGAACAGTGTAACGGTCGGCCGGCCTTCGGTATCTGCACATTTGGAGCATATCCTGTGCGATCGGTAGACATCTACGCCCAGCGATTCGTTATTGCTCGCGTGTCCATTGTACGATCTCCCCAGTGTTATACCTATTATGCTCGCATCGAAAGCTATGTAGGACCGAGATTCGAATCCGTAGATATTCGTCGAGGTTTCCTCTTCTATGGAAGTGGTTTCCACTACGCAGTAGCGACAAATTCCCCAATGGTGGGAATAAGGCCTTTTGTCACAGTGTATGCTACCGGTAATTTTAACTACCATAGCATAAATTACAGTGCTAGCGTCTTTGTTTAGGAAAAACGTTCAAGGCATAGAGCATCGAATGCGCGGTGCTTTATGCCTCGCGACTTCAGAAATTGAGATTAATAAAGGCTACTTGATGTAAAGTATGCATGCCATCTTTTTGCTCAGCTTTTTCGTGCTATTGATCGCGTTGATCGTTGCCTGCGTTCTTCACGGATTGAACTGAACGACAAGCGCCCGCATACCGGGTAAGCTTATATATAAAAATGGCGATGATCTATCAGAAAAAAGGCCCGCAGGCGTTGATAGATGGCGGCCCTATACGCCTGCGCAACCGGTGATGCAATCTCATCGTACCTGGACGCGATTCCGCTGAGGCACCATTGCATCCAGGTACGATGAGATTGCAGGTAAATAGAAACTGCGTTCCCTATAGCATTTCCACGACGACAGCAATCCCTTGCCCAACACCGATGCACATCGTGGCCAGACCGTAGTGCCCACCACGACGACGTAATTCGAAGAGTAGAGTGCCGAGAATGCGCGCCCCGGAAGCGCCCAATGGATGGCCCAACGCAATTGCGCCGCCATTCACATTCAGCTTCTCCTGATCGATCTCGAGTTCGCGAGCACACTGCAAGGACTGCGAGGCAAAGGCTTCGTTCAGTTCAACCAGATCCATATCGGCGATGCTCAATCCAGCACGCGCCAGGGCTTTGCGGCTGGCGGGTATCGGTCCCAGGCCCATGTAGGCGGGATCGACACCGGCAACGCCCATCGAGATGACGCGCGCCAGGGGTTTCATACCACGCGCCTCGGCCCATGCGGACGATGCCAGCACCAGAGCGGCAGCCCCATCGTTAATCCCGGCGGCATTTCCTGCGGTGACGGTCCCATTGGCGCGAAAGGCTGGTTTGAGCTTTGCCAGCGCTGCCAGCGTCGTATCGGCGCGTGGATGCTCATCGTGAATAACCTGCGTCGGCTCGCCCTTTTTCTGTGGGATGCTCACCGGCACAATCTCTTCTGCCAGGCGGCCCGACGCGATGGCGGCGACGGCCCGCTGCTGGCTGCGCAGGGCGAACTGGTCCTGGTCAGCACGACTGATCGCATAGGTCGTAGCGACATTTTCCGCCGTCTCGCCCATGCTGTATGGTGGATGCATTTCTGCCAGGCGCGGATTGATGAAGCGCCATCCCAGCGTCGTATCGTGCAGGGTAATATTGCCACGAGGGAAGGCGGTCTCGGCCTTGCCCATCACAAAGGGAGCACGCGACATGCTTTCGACCCCTCCGGCCACAAAGACATCGCCTGCCCCAAACGCAATCGCCTGAGCCGCCGAACAGACGGCCTGAAGACTTGAGCCACAGAGCCGGTTGACGGTCTGGCCCGCGACTTCTACAGGCAGTCCGGCCAGCAACAGAGCCATACGCGCCACATTGCGATTATCTTCGCCCGCCTGATTGGCACACCCAAGAATAACATCCTCAATCTCGCCCGGCTCCACGCGAGCCCTGCTGATCGCCTCACGAATCACCAGGGCCGCCAGATCATCGGGGCGAACATCTTTCAAAGCGCCATTGTAACGCCCAAAGGGCGTCCGAACGGCAGAGAGAATTACAACGTCGCGGGTCATCCTTGATCCCCTTTCCTTAGAAAGCACGTTAGAACGTCGGATACACGTTCATGCGACCTGGCTGATTGCCTGCTACGCTTTAAAGTTCGCAATACGCTTTTCCATATAAGCGGCGATACCTTCCCTGGCATCCTCGCTCTGGAAACACTGTTGCTGCAATTCACGCTCAAGCGCCAGCGCCTCGGAGAATGCTATCTCCGCGCCTGACTGTACCGAGCGCTTCAAGCGGCCAACGGTCTTCGAGGCCTTGTTTGGTGGACAGAAGCTACGTGCAAATTGTAACACCTGCTCCCAGTAGTTTTCCGACTCATAGATGTAATTGATCAACCCCAGAGCCTGAGCCTCTTCAAAGCTCAGCAGCTTCCCTTCCGCCATCAGCTCAATCGCTTTATTCTTTGGCAATGCTCGTGCCAGACGCTGGGTGCCACCAGTACCGGGCAAAACGCCCAGATTGATCTCCGGCAAACCAATTTTTCCCGCTCCCCGCCGCGCGATACGCAAGTCGCAGGCCAGCGCGATCTCAAAACCGCCGCCGACCGTATGCCCGTTGAGCGCGGCAATAACCAGCTTGGGCGTTTGCTCCAGACGTAGCAGCGTCTCGTTGGCATGGAGACAAAAATAGTATTTAAATTCCGGGGTGACGGTATTGAGCATGCCAATATCAGCTCCAGCGCTGAAAAAACGCTCACCAGCACCGCGCAACAACACAACCGAGACCTTCTCATCGAAGCGTGCCTGGAGAATTGCTTCATCGAGCTGGCGCATCATCTCATAGCTATAGGTATTTGCCGGTGCATTCGTCAGTTCAATGATCGCCACGCCATCAGCGGTCGTATAGTGCACCAGGGTACGCTCTGTCGTCGTTGTCATGAACGGGTATCCTTTCGTTGCTACAAATTTCTGTCGCGAAACCTGAGTGAGCAAGAGGATCACCAGGAGCCGCTTCTTCAGCACAAAACAGATCATCGTCCTTGATGCAGGCAAATGGAGTATGACAGGTATGACAATAATAGTGCATGGTCAATAGCTGCTGACCAAAAAGCGAAATACGCTCGGTCTCTGTGGAAGCACAATATGGACAGGCAACCGCCTTTTTTTCTGCCGCTTCCTCCATCATGATCCCCTCAATCTTCTCGCCTCGGCATCCCACAGGGGCCAGGGGAGCTCGCACGTCAATTCCCAGTTCTTCGCCTCCCCATTAAAGGTGACCGGAACAGCTATTTGCAGAGCGCTCAGGGTAGGCATGATTTTGTCAAAATAGCGGTTGCGCAGTGTATCGGGAGAGGCATTGATAATTCCCTCGTGATGCAGTTGCAGCATGCAATGATCATCGGCGGGACCAAACCAGCAGAGCGTTTCCGTCCACACTTTCCGCAAGGCGACTTCGAGGTTTGCACGCACTGCCCCTCCAGTTTTCGCCAGACGACGTACCCATCCCTCGGCATGGATAAAATGAATATGCTCTTCCTGAAGAATTTTGCGGGCGCGCTGACGCAATGGCTCGTAGGTTGAGTCCTGAGCCGCCTCGAAAAACGTGGTAAAGGCCGTATCGATCAGGAAATTGAGCGCGACAAAATCGAACCATCCACACGGCGGATCATCGAGTACGGCGAGATGATAGCGCAATGTGCGAGTCGCGGGCACGATCTGTTGCGGCTGATTCTGCGCCTGCACAAAATCTTCTAAGAGCGGGTAGAGCGTGCGCGCATGCCCCAGCTCGTCCTGCGCCATCGCAGCGGCAGCGACTGAGGCTTCTAATGCGGGCGCGCCATTACACCAGGAGGCATAGTGTCGCCCGATGGCCTGTTTATTGTCGGCCAGCGAGGAGATGATCGAGAACAGGGGCACGCTATTTTTTCGTATATGTACAGCCATATCCACCCTCTTTGCTACGACGTATTACGAAGCGATGATAGTTACGATCGCTTCGCGTGGCACCATCATCATCTCAACCCAGCTATATTCATCATAAATGCTGCGTGCATACACGCGAGCCAATGCTTCATCATCGGCCATAACATTGCCGATCTCGTGTAGCGGCTCTTCGTACTGACTGCGTGCATAGACCTGCCAGACACGCGTTTCGTTGAGGGCTTCGCGCCGCTTCGTGTTCTCACGCTCTTCTTGATTACTCATATCGATACACCCCAGGATCTCATCACAGTACATCCTTCCTCGCTCAAGCGCGCCTTCGTCCAGACCGGTTGCCAGACAACCTCGATCTGTACCTGCTGCACACCCGGCTCTTTCAGCAAACGATCGCGAATATCGTCCATGATAAACTCTGTCGCCGGACATCCCATCGCCGTAAACGTCAGCGTGACCTTCACGACGTCCGCCTGTTGTGCAAGATCGACGATCAGGCCCATATCGACCACACTGATGGGAATTTCCGGGTCGGTCACCTCACGCAAGGCATCCCATAACGCCGGACAGGTGACATCATCGGCGGGATGCGTTCGGAGAGATGGATAGGCCGTGGTCATGACTTCTGCTCCAGAAGCTGCAACAGTTCTTTTTTGCCGCGCTGAATCATGCCGACGAACTCTTCGTTCTTTGGACCACGGGCTTTCCATCGCTTCAGCACATCGTCCCAGCTACACGGTCCCTCTTCAAGGAGCCAGTGTTTGGCCTGAGCATCAAAGTGGGTCGGGAAAGGACAAGCGAGCAGATATTTTTGCTGCTCTTCGTCATAGTGCGCCGGGACGTAAAGGTGCAATTCCTGGCAGAGCGGCACCGCAGTGGACAACCAGATCTGCCGCAGCTCGTCGTTACTATGGCCTTTAAAACCATAGGCAAGCTGTTCGCTATGCATTTTCAGATCGTCAGGCAAACCAAACCATTCGACGGTCAACAAAAACATCCAATCTATCGCACGTTGCAACAGATCATGACCCTCACGAGTCTGATTGATCTTGCGCATATGCTGCTCACCGTGGCGCAGATGAAATGTTTCTTCTTTATCGACTTTGACAAGGGCGCGCTTCCATGGTCCAAAGGTGGTGCTGCGATGGATATCGCCAAGCAACGTATAGCCAGCCCGATCGTAGAAAGCATTGGCAACAACGAGCTCAACCCAGCTTTCGAGCGGGACATCAAAAGCGTAGGGATATTTAAACTGGCGTGGTTCGCGCTCGAATATCAGTTGATCGGTATCCACGCCCAGATCGCGCAAAAGACGAAAGGCAATATGCGCATGTCCCAGTTCATCTTGAATAATCGAGATGGCCGAGCCAAAACTATTCAAGTTGGGAGCATGAATGGCGGCACTATAGTACGCGGGCGCACTGATCAGCTCGGTATCCGCTGAAACGGTCAGGATTCGTTTCATCCCCTCCAGATAGACGGGGCTCATGTGCTCGCGCAATTCAATGAGGTGCTGTTTGTGTAAACGCGCCAACAAAGCTTCTTCGCTCTGCAACGGACCAGATGAAGTAGAGATCATAAAAAAGTCGCTCCCATGATGTCGCAACCTTTCGCATGTAAGATATCCACGCTCAACCATGAGCGGTCTTACCCGCCAACTTCTACGAATTATCCACCTGAGAGAATCATAAACAACAAAAGGTCGAAAGTCAATTCAAGTTATTGCTCATAAGCTCAACGACTTTTCAGCAGATTGCTCGCCATAATTATGCAAGTACTATTTCAGCTTACGCTGCGATAGGATACAATACAGATAAGGAACAGGCACGCTCTTACCCGAACGCTATTTCGCGGCCTGCTCATGAAACAAATCGAAACACTAGCATGTACTGGAAAACACAGAATGATGACAAGACTTTTTCAACGCACCTATCCTCCAACCCAACCACCTTCTTCGAGTCCAGCACTCTGGTTTCTCTTCCGTGGAAGCGAGCTCCTGGTACAAGAACAGGATAGGGGCCTCGCACTGTTTCAAGGATGGGAAGAAGATATCGCCTTTCTTCATCCTCGCGCACGCCTCTATTTCGGCACACTCAGAGGAATACCCTGTATCGCCAGCAGGGTAGTGGAGGAAGAAGAAGTCCCGGAAGGTTGGCGAGCGATCGGTCTGCGTACGCTTTTCGGTCAGCTCGATGAAATCAGTTATGGTCTTGCGGGCTATGCGCTCCATTTGCTCTACTGGGAAGATCATAGCCGCTACTGCCCGGCCTGCGCGACGCCGCTCGAAGCGATTCCCGGCGGGTGGGGGCGGCGCTGTCCCAATGGGGATTATCAAGGCTATCCACCAGTGACACCAGCCGTGCTGGTCCTGATTCACGATGGCGATCGCATTCTCCTGACGCATAAACCGGGCTGGGGCCCAAGACACAGCATCGTCGCGGGCTTTGTTGAGCCAGGGGAAACACTGGAGCAGTGCGTGCGCCGGGAAGTGTTCGAGGAAGTCGGAGTAGAAGTTGACACTATTACCTATGCGGGAAGTCAGCCCTGGCCTTACCCTGATCAAATGATGATCGGATTTACTGTCCATTATGCTGGAGGACTGGTTCAGCCGGATCAGCAAGAGTTGGATGAAGCGACGTGGTTTACCTTTGCGACCTTGCCACATTTGCCAGCGCCTTCCAGCCTCTCCTATCAGATGATTAGCGGCTGGGCTGAAAGTCGGCGTATTCACCTGCAAAAAAGTGACAGGTAGTAATTTACGAGCAAACTTCAAGGGGTCACGATGCTTTTAAAATTCTACGCACCAGAGAACAAACATCAACATCAACGTCCACCTTCTTTTTGCCAGCGCATATCTCGCTTTCGTGTATTTACGACATTGGGATTTGGGTTGCTACTGCTCTCACTCGCCGCATGTTCATCCGGTACAGTAGTTCAGCAGACAACACCCACACCATCTCAGGCAACTCCAATATCGACTCCTGCAAATACAGTTCTTTTCCAATCTGATTGGTCTAAAGGGCTGAGTGCCTGGAAGACCACATCCGGTTGGAAAGTAAAAAATGGCTATATTGAGAGCGATCTGAGCGAGAAGCTCTCACTTACACTCCCCTACCAGCCAACTGTGGCAAATTACGCAGTTGAGTACCGTCTCCAGATCGTAAATGTGCCAAAGGATGGGGGCCAGTTTCAGCTCACCGCCGACAAGCAGGCAGATAAGGACGGATATACCGCTGATGTGCTTAATTTGCTTGGGCCGGGACAGCATCGCTTTGCCATTCACCCCCTCGCAGAAGTGCTTGTAGAGCCAGAAGAGTCCATGGAAAATAATGCGCAGATTTTAGATTACGAGCCAACAAGCGAGTGGCGACTCTATCGCGTCGAAGTTCAGGGCACACGCGTCAGCCTTCTTGTTGATGGCAAGCCAATAAGTCGAGCCAGCACCACCCAGACAAAAACGCTCTCGAACGGCCCGATCCATCTTCTCAGCAGCGCCGCCATCCTGCGCATCAGCAGCTTCCGCGTCCTGACAATCTAAAAGAGTCAAGACCATCCCTGTAGGAGCGCCTGACGACTATCGACGCTACCACATTGCCCCAAACGGCATGCAATTCTCACTGATATAGCATATACTTACCTCTCAAGAAAAAAACGTAGAGACGAGATAGAGCGTAGCGAAATTGCGCAGCTGGCGTCGGTACGCTCTATCGGGCAAAAATCGTAGAAGCGCGACGAATCGCATCAAACATGCGTTATATTACGAAAAGAGAGAAATCGTCTCTTTCGCCGTGCTCGCTCTCCAAAACTCCCACAAATAGAAGCGGGAACCATTTGTAGATAAACCACACACATGCAGCCATAATAGCGTATTACTGCTATTGACAAATTTGTACGAGTATGGTAAAAGAAATGAAAGATATCGAAACAATGTGAAATCAGAGAGCAAGTCCAAAAATGAATACAGAGCATATACTTCCCCTACCAGCAGAGGTCCCCGAAAATACCGCTCCCATTCTTTTTACACATGAGCGCCGACAACATATTCTCCAACTCCTGGAACAACAACAGCGCGTGACCGTCCCGGAATTAAGCCAGTTATTCGCAGTTTCGGAGGTCACGGTCCGCAAAGATCTGGCCTGGCTAGAAGCGCAGAAACTGGCAGTCCGCACGCATGGAGGCGCAGTCCCGCCCAATAGCAATACCGCAGA
>Ga0310811_10012371_pt1 | contig 11077 bp, 6 predicted proteins | sample YCmetagenome_FD_207642 | JGI IMG/M metagenome (GOLD analysis project Ga0310811, IMG submission 207642) | Soil microbial communities from experimental microcosm in Duke University, North Carolina, United States - YC | ecosystem: Engineered > Artificial ecosystem > Soil microcosm > Unclassified ...
ATACATGGGACTGCTGGCTCCAGGGAAGTAGTGCGCCTCTCACTGCGCCCTGCGATAAAATCGATTTCGCAGTTGCGGGCATGCAAACCCTTGTCAATACGGTCCGCGCGACTGGAGCGAACAATGTTCTGATTACCAGCGGGCTCGGTTATGCTGACTATCTGAAGGATTGGACAGAGAACAAGCCGCAAGACCCTGATCATAATGTCATGGCCGCATTCCATGCCTACAATTTCGCGCAATGCTCCAGCGTTTCCTGTCTCCAGGAGAACATTCAGCCGATTCTGGCAACTGCGCCCGTCATTGTTGCAGAGCTTGGAGAAAATGATTGTCAGCAAGGATATGTCGATAAAACGATGGATTGGCTTGATAAGATGCATGTTGGCTATCTTGGCTGGTCCTGGAACGTTGCCGATTGCAAGAAATTCCCTGCGCTTATTAACAGCTACAATGGCACGCCGACCGCTTTCGGGGCAGGACTGAAAGCACGGTTCTCAGATCTGGCATTCAATCCATTTAATGCAACGGCCCTGGGTTACATCTCGGGTCCGATGTTCGCTAACATCACCAGTAGTTCTTCGGAATCGCTCAGAAAGCTTTTCCCGGGAATTACCTGGTGAGCCAGCCCCAGGCGTTGCGCTTGCAAAGCGGTGAGGGTCTCTTCGCTCTGCACGAGCCTGGTTGCGGTCTCCTGTCCAACAAGCTTGGGCAGGTAGACTGAGAGGGCTGAGGGGAAAATTTTTTCGTGCATCGTGGGAAGGCGAAATGTAGCATCATCACGAGCGATCACCGTTTCGCAAAATGTCACCAGCTCACAGCCTGCGCCAAGAGCCTTTCCTTTAACCAGGGCGACCGTCGCGATTTTTTGTTGCCGTAATACATTGAATGCCTCGTCCACCTCCTGCGCACACCTGAGCAGCTTTACACGCTGCGATTCCACATCTTCCTCTAACTCCACACCTGCACAAAACGCCTGCTCTCCCATGCTGGTTATGACGACCAGACGAGGCCGCTCCTGTTTCGCTTTGCGAAGGCCTGCGGTCAATTGTCCAAGCATCCCTACCGTCAGTGGATTGAGTGGTTGCTTGTCCAGCACCAACCAGAGAATATCTCGGTGCAAGCGTATATGTGTATCCGGCATGAATTCTTTCTCAATACGAAGCGCCTTTAAAAATATGTTGCGAAAATAAGGGGCAAAAGGCGAATTTCCCTCAATTCTTGCGGTCGGACGTACGCAGAACATCTTTGTCCTATCAGCTATAAGCTTCGCCTTTTACTGTATCACGCTCATGACGCAAGCGTCAACGAACGAACGACGCTCAGCAATTGCGAGCGAAATTTTTCTGCAAGCTTATCCGTTGCGGTGATTGTCTGGGGAGCTTGAGGGGGGAGCGAGCAAGTTCGCCCTGATCAGGAACTGCGCCCAATATACATCAACCTAAGGGGCGAGATGGCCGGTGGGGGCCGCGGACCGGCATAAAGCCTGGTCCCTACCTCGGCCTTTCTTCGAGGATGGGGACCATCGGCGTCCCCTTGCCAAAGACGATACGAGCCGCAAAACACCACAGGTAGGGACCGGGCTTTATGCCGGTCCGCGGCCCCACCGGCCATCTTGTCGGCGATGGGGACCGGGTACAGGCTTATTTACGTGACATTGGAGACAAGCAGCGACTCTACGGAAATGATGGGAGATTCCCCTTATCTACACCCAGATGTCGGACGTACAATCCCCACCGGGATAACGCATCTCGTGCGCTCGCGCCGGACCCGCAGGCTCTTTGCCGAAATCAACGTAGAAGTTCTCGTTGATCTTCAATCCGCCCTGCTCTGTGTCGCAGTCGATTTGTAAGAGATACGAACCGGATTTCGCAATACCAGGATAAAACTGATTGTCCCAGGTGCTATAGAGCGAGTTGGTGACGTACAGCCGTTTCCCATCCAGGCTCAATTGAAGCATCTGTGGACCACCTTGCAGCTTGTGCCCCTGTACCGTGCCGTTTTTCCCGCTCAACCCACCGCACCATACCTGTCCTGTCAACCGTGGATGCGAAGGATCGCTTATCTCATATTGACGAATATCGCCGTGAAGCCAGTTCGAGAGATAGAGATATCGGTCGTCCAGTGAGATCAAAAAGTCGGTGATGAGTGCCGGTACGGGAATGGGCCAGCCTTCTACTTCAATAGAGGGCTCTGTAATGACCTTTTCAACCTGCCATTGCCCATTGGGCTTGTGCCAGTGCCACATGTTGCTACTGAGCGCGGCCCCAACAAAGCCATGCGTGCTGTCCGGATTATGCTGGAAGCGCACCTCAAGCGGGATCAATCCTTCCTCGCCCAGATCAACGTTCTGCACAATTTCATGTGTGTCCCAGTCCCAGAAGTGCAGGCTACGACCATATTTCCCGGCTGCGACATCTTCTAGATTGAAGCCTTTCGTGTAGGTGTTGGGCGCGCCCCATTCGCTACTGACCATGATATGATGGCGCGGCTGATACCAGAAATCATAGTTGTAGCGCATGCCATCGGTTTGTTGTTCCCAACGTCCCGCTATGTTGAACTTTTCGTCGAGTAGCAGGAAGCCACCGGGACCATTGCCGTCACGATCACCGAGCATGGAGAGCATGACGTTGCCATCGGCGAGACAATGGACGGTATGAGGTGCCGAGAGGTTGACTTTCTCTATCACCTCTTCCGGTTCGATGACTTTCTCCAATCGGGGCGCTCGTTCATTTGTTGTATCCAGAATGTGAATGCGGCTGGACCGATTTCCAGGCAGGATGAGAAAGCGCCGCGCTTTACTTTCATCTCCATGGCACGAACTACAGGTGTTCCACCCAAAATGGTGCAGTTCGTCGCCGATGTTGGGCATGGATGTACGATGGATGATCTGGGAGTAGGTTGGGGATGCGGGATCAACGTCGATGGTCGCCAGATAATCGGGCGCTTTGATCTCTGTTCCCTCATACAATGCGACGGTGTACAGGATCTTTTCGGGCTCGGCCTTCATTGCCTCTTCAGGGGAAGCGTAGCCTGGTCCGCAGCAGGCATGATCTTTTTGAGGCATCTCATGTGTGTCTGCCATAGTATATAAAGCTCCTTTGCTATTGGCCCCTTGACAACTTTCCTCTTTTTCCCTCTCATATAGCACGAGAACTATTGTGTTTACTGGCTAAGCAGCTCTTCCTGTGAGCAACTTGCCTGTAAAATGTATCTCATTATGTCTTTCTTGTGCATTACATGTCAACTGGATGAAGCATGCGCGTTAGCAACGCTCATTGCTCGTTTCGATCGGGGATGCTCCGATCGACAGAGGAAGAGGATCGTATCTACCAGCCGGGCCAACTCCACGCGAGTTGATCAATGGAAGACAAGTACATTCATGATCTCGTTAGATCAGATACTATGCAACTATGTGATGCTACCTATAAAGAACTACTTATATGTAAGCTTACTTTCCTGGCTGGCTCTGTGTATGCGTACAGAGAAGGGGGCTTTTTCTGGTATATAATAAGGACAAGATAAATTGACTTTATAGGAAAGCAGGAAAGGCTATGGTGTGATTGTAGCCTCCTCTCCCTTGCATCTACATTGTTAAATGAAAAGGATCTGCTAATGTCTGCATACAAAGATGTATTTGGGGCTCGTGCCTCCCTCCCCGGAGTAAATGGCTCCTTCGACTATTTTCGTCTGGAGGCACTGACTCAGCACGGTGTGCAGGGTCTCGAGCGTCTTCCCTTTACGGTGAAGATTATTCTGGAAAATCTTTTGCGCCACGCTGGCGGCGAACTGGTCTCGCGCGAAGATGTTCTCTCTCTGGCTGGCTGGCAGCCAGGCAGTGCTGCAACCAGTGAGGCGGAGTATCCCTTTATGCCCGCACGCGTGCTGTTGCAGGATTTCACGGGGGTTCCCGCGGTCGCTGATCTGGCGGCGATGCGCTCTGCGGTGGCTCGTATGCATGGCGATCCGCAAAAAATCAATCCCCTGGTTCCGGCTGATCTGGTGATCGATCATTCAGTACAGGTCGATCTCTTCGGCTCAACGCTTGCTTTCGAACGCAACGTTACTCGCGAATACGAACGCAATAGCGAACGCTACGCTCTCTTACGCTGGGGACAGCAGGCATTCGATAATTTCCGGGTGGTTCCTCCCGGTACCGGTATTGTGCATCAGGTGAATCTGGAGTACCTTGCTTCTGCTGTTATGAGGAAGCAAGATGATGGCAAGACGGTGCTGTTCCCGGATACGCTGGTGGGCACCGATTCGCATACGACGATGATCAATGGCCTGGGCGTGCTCGGCTGGGGCGTGGGCGGTATTGAGGCCGAGGCGGTCCTGCTCGGTCAGCCTCTCTATCTCCTGACGCCTGAGGTGATTGGCATGCGCCTGACTGGTGCTCTCCCTGAGGGCGCAACTGCTACCGATCTGGTGCTGACGGTGACGCAGATCTTGCGTAAGCGCGGCGTGGTGGCGAAGTTTGTGGAGTTCACTGGTCCAGGTCTGAGCCAGCTCGCTCTGGCCGATCGCGCGACGATTGCGAATATGTCCCCCGAGTTTGGGGCGACGGCGACACTCTTCCCTGTGGATGCCGAGACGCTACGCTATTTGCGCGATACCGGACGCGATCCCGAACTGGTGAAGCAGGTTGAACGCTACACGAAGGCACAGGGCCTCTTCCGCACGGATGATACTCCTGAGCCACAATTTGATGATCTTCTCGAACTGGATCTGGGCACGATCGAGCCCAGTCTGGCTGGTCCGCGCCGCCCGCAGGACCGTGTGCCGATGCAGAATTTGAGCAAGGCATTCCGTGCTGCTTATGCGGATCGTTTCAAAGAACTTGAGCAAAATCTGACGACCGAGAATGGTCTGCTTCGTCTCTCCAATGAGGGCGGCAAGTCCGATCCTTCTCCTGTGGAGCAGCAAGAAGAGGAGCAGAAGCAACTGGTCGCGCTGAAAGAAGGCGCTGCCAGACCCTCGACGCGCATCAATGGCCGCAATAGCCATCCAGGCATTCCGGTTGAGGTTGCGGGGACCCAGGGTTCGCTCTCTCACGGTTCTGTAGCGATTGCTGCGATTACCAGTTGTACCAATACCTCCAATCCCTCAGTGATGATTGCCGCTGGTCTGGTCGCCAAACGCGCGGTTGAGCGTGGCCTCTCGGTGAATCCGGCGGTGAAGACGAGCCTGGCTCCTGGTTCGCGGGCGGTAATCGACTATCTCCAGAATGCTGATCTGATCCCCTATCTGGAGGCGTTGCGCTTCCACCTCGTCGGCTATGGCTGTACGACCTGTATCGGCAATAGCGGTCCTTTACCCGATCAGGTAGCTGATGTGGTGCAGGAGAACGATCTGGTCGTGGCCGCCGTGCTCAGTGGCAACCGCAATTTCGAGGGTCGCATCCATCCCCAGGTGCGAGCGAGCTTCCTGGCCTCTCCTCCCCTGGTCGTGGCGTACGCGCTGGCTGGCACGGTTGATATCGATCTGACTACTGATCCTATCGGGACGGATGTAAATGACGAGCCGGTCTATCTGCGCGATATCTGGCCTACGCAAAAGGAGATCCGCGATGCCGTCTCGCAGGCCGTGACGCCCGAGGTCTTCTCGAAGAATTACGCTCACGTCTTTGATGGCGACGAGCACTGGCAGGCGCTGAGCAATTCGACGGGCCCGATCTTTGCGTGGGATGCGAACTCGACCTATATTCAGGAGCCTCCTTTCTTCCAGGGCATGACGATGGAGCCTGCTCCTGTAAAGGATATTCAGGGCGCACGCGTTCTGGTGATGGTCGACGACTCGATCACGACCGATCACATCTCTCCTGCGGGCAGTTTCGCGCCGAACAGCCCTGCCGGACAGTATCTCCAGGAGAAAGGCGTTGAGCGCCGCGACTTCAACACGTACGGTGCGCGCCGTGGCAACCACGAGGTGATGGTGCGTGGAACCTTCGGCAATATTCGTCTGCGCAATCGTCTTGTTGAGGGCAAAGAGGGCTTCTACACGCTGCATCTCCCGGATGGCGAGCAGACGACGATCTATGACGCCTCGATGCGCTATCAGCAGGAGGGCACGCCTTTGCTGGTGATTGCCGGTAAAGAGTATGGCTCTGGCAGCTCACGCGACTGGGCGGCGAAGGGACCATTGCTGCTGGGCATCCGTGCTGCGATCGCCGAAAGCTTCGAGCGTATTCACCGCAGCAATCTGGTGGGCATGGGTATTCTGCCCTTGCAGTTCAAGCCTGGCGAGAACAAAGAATCGCTCGGCCTGACCGGCCACGAAACCTTTGATATTCTCGGTATCGAGCAGGGCCTGAAGCCTCGCCAGGAGGTATCGGTAAAAGCCACGCGTGAGGATGGCTCAACCTTTACTTTCCAGACGGTCGCTCGCCTGGATAGCCCCATCGATGTCGTTTACTACGAAAATGGCGGCATTCTGCTCACCGTCCTCAGAAGATTGCTGAAGGACTAGTTTTTCTTCCCCGCTTTTCTGCGCAAGAAGGGTCTCAGTTACACAATTCTGAGACCCTTTTAAATTTTTGGCTGTGTATTTCGTCTTTAATTATGTAGAATATCGATAACGTATTCGGCGCAGGGCGCTTGTCTGCCCCAGTATCAAATAGCAACCATAGAACGTATTACAAAGTAGTACCAGAGAGCCTATCTTATTGCGTATGTATCTGTTTTCACCCGTGATTGCATGCAAAAAGCGTCCACGCTTCTGTAAGCAGAAAATGTTATTTTCCGTTTACTCTTATTCTAAAGTGTAGAGGCGAATGAATGTTGCTAACGGAAATTTCTACAAGATGTACAGCATATATGTTGACTGCGTATATCATCTTCTGTATACTGCTTTTGCATATCAATCTGTCTATTTTATGGTAGAGTGGACTCGGCCTGGAAGGAATCAGAGAGCATGGAAGCTGAGGATAAATACGTCGGCAAACAGATTGGCAATTATCGCATCGAAAAGGCTTTGAATAGCGGGGCTTTTGGTAAGGTTTATCAAGGGGTCCATATTTATCTGTCCAATCGCGAAGTTGCCATTAAATTGATGCATCACAATCATCTCGGCTCCGATGAGGAGCGTGAAAGTTTCCTCCAGGAGGCCAGCTACCTGGAGTTGTTGAAACATAAACATATTCTGCCGATTTATGATGTCGGTGTCGATGAGGAAGGTTTCCCTTACCTGATTGCCGAACTGGCTGAGAAGGGATCGTTGCGTGATCGCCTCGATGATAGCCCGGACCAGTTGTTGTCTATAGATGAAATTCTCGATATCTCGACGCAGGTCGGTCAGGCGCTCCAGTTTGTCCATGAGCAGAATATTGTGCACCGCGATCTGAAGCCGGAAAATATTCTCTTTAATAGCAAGGGTCGGGCGCTCCTCGCTGATTTTGGCATTGCGGTCTTCTTGGAGACGACAAAGACGAAGTATGCCAATGTCATTGGCTCCCCTCTCTACATGGCTCCCGAGCAGTTCGAGGGCCTGGCCAGCCGTCGTAGCGATCAGTATGCGCTGGCCTGCATTCTCTATGAACTGGTCACCGGTCATCCCCCTTTTGTGGCGAACCATGCTCTCGCGATTGGTATGAAGCATCAAAAAGAGCAGCCCCTTCCACCTTCTCTCTTCAATCCTGATCTGCCCGCACATATGGAGCAGGCGATCTTGCGCGCTCTGGCGAAGCGTCGGGAGGACCGCTATCCCGATGTAAATGCCTTTATTACGGCTTTGCTGACGACCACGACGGGCACGCTCCAGAAGACGCGTGAGCAGTGGCTGGATGAGGGCTATTCGCATTTTAATACGCGCCGCTTTAAAGATGCTATTTCTTCTTTTGAAGAGGCGGTGCGCCAGGACCCGGCCTATGCTGACGCCTATGAGGGGATGGGCAGTGTCCTTTTCCAACTGGGTCGTTTTGCCGAGGCGCTAAAATGTTACGATCGCGCTATCCAGCTTGAGCCCCTCTATGCCGCTGCCTATTGTGGCAAGGGCAACATTCTTGCCGAGCAAAAGCACTACGACGAAGCATTGCGTTACTATGAGCGCTCTGTTCAGCTCGATCCGCAGCTCGCCGAAGCGTATGTGGGGATGGGGAGCGCTCTCTATTATCAGAGCATGTATCCTGAGGCCAATCTGGCGTATGAAAAAGCTATCGCCTGCGATTCCACCAACGTTCTCGCACATGAGGGCCAGGGGTGGGCTTTGCAGCATATGAAACAGTACCAGGCCTCGATCCGCTCGTTTGCCGAGGCGATCGATCTCGATCCTACCAATCTCCCCGCCCATACCGGTCAGGGTCGCTCGTACTATCGCCTCGGTCGCTATAAAGAGGCGATGCATTGCTACGATCGGGCTATCAAGATCGACCCGAACTATGTGCAGGCTCACGATTTCAGGTCCGATGTCTTTTTCTATACGCATCGCTATGAAGAGGCGCTTGCCAGCTACGAACAGGTGATTAAGCTCAATCCGACGATGGCTACTGGCCACGATGGTCGCGGCTGGTCCCTCGTTCGTCTGGGACGTTTTGAAGAGGCCGTTGCGCCTTTTGAGAGCGCGATCGAGATTGATCCCGACGATGCCTCGGCCTGGAATGGCAAGGGGCGTTCTCTCTATGAGCTGAAGCAATATAAAGAGGCGCTGGCGTGCTATGATCAGGCTATCCAGATCAATCCTCATCTTGCCAATGTCTACAATGATAAGGGCAATCTACTCTACGACTTCCGACGCTATGAAGATGCTTTGCATGCGTACGAGCAGGCCATTCAGATTCAGCCCAAATCCGGTGCCTATCACTATAACCGGGGCGATGTGCTGAAACAATTGGGCCGTGCTGCCGAGGCGGAAAAAGCCTACGCAACCGCCGCCTCCCTTGGCTACTCTCCCGCTTAATACATTTCAGGACAGGCCAGCATGGGCCTGTCCTGCTTTTCGCTTATCCCAGATGGAGCAACTCTGCAAGATTAAAGAGGTAGAAGTTCTACAAGCATTCAATATAGAGTAGCGGCCATTGTTTATGCTACAATAATCGTATGAAGAAGCTTACCTACATCTCCGGGCCAGTTTTGCAACGCATGCGCCATATTCAGGCCCTGCTTGACCAGTTGAAACGCGATGCTACTCCTCGCGCCTTGCCTGTCCCTGGCTCGCTTCAGCCTCGTGGGGATGTGGTTGTACTGCCAGGCTCGTTCAATCCTCCCACCAGCGCGCATCTCGCTCTCCTCAAAGCCGCGCACTCCTACATCCATCAGCACCGTGCTCCAATCCAGCTTTATGCGGCTTTTACCATTCATACGGTGGATAAAGAAGCCGTCGAGCGCCCTCTGTTGCTGGATCGTGTGCTGCTGCTCCAGAAGCTGCTGCGACGCATTCCGCATACCGGCATTCTGCTGATCAATCGCGGTCTGTATGTTGAGCAGGCTGAAGGGATACGGCGTTCGTTTCCCTCTGTTCGCCAGATCTTTTTCCTTATGGGGTATGACAAGATTGTGCAGATCTTTGATCCGCGCTATTATGAGGATCGTGATGCTGCCCTCTCGCGTCTCTTCTCATTGGCACAGGTACTGGTGGTGCCGCGTGGCGATGGGGACGAGCAGGATGTGTCTGCGCTTCTGCAACAACCTCAGAATCAGCAGTTCGCTCGCTTCGTTCATCCTCTCCCCTTTAGCCCTGCCTATCGCGATGTCTCATCGACCCGTGTACGCCAGCATGCGTGGACGACCAGGCAGGATATTCCCAGGGAGGTGCGAGAATTTATGCGCCGCACACGAGCCTATGCGCTTCCCATCCGATCTCGTGATGGAGCGCAGATTGACTATTACGCTCAACGTATGTGCGCCCTTAATGCCCTTCTGCATGACGAAACGTAAACTGGCTGGCCCCTATCTGGATGCTGTCTCCAGCCCGCAAGATGCACTGTGCGATGGCCTGCCCGTTGACGAAGGTGCCGGTTGCGGAACGGTTGTCTATGAGCTCGAATCTTCCGTCCGCCAGTTCTCGCATGGTTGCATGCAGTCGACTGACGGCCAGATCCTCTAAGAAGATGTCGCATTCACGGCTTCGTCCTATAGTCATATTTGACAATAATTCAATGCTGTGGAGGATTCCGGTACGTGTGTTTTGTTGTTCCAATCGCGCGATGATGTGCGCCTGGGGGTCTGGCTTCTTGCCTATATGGAGCTCTTTCCCTCGCGATGAGGGGAGCTGGAAGGGCCTGGTTCCTTCGTTGGCATAAAATATGAGGGTGGTGTGTCCAAAGAGTAGTTGATCGCCATTGCTGAGCACCTGCTCCTGCGCCGATTGGCCGTTCACAAAACTATCTCCGCTGCCATGATCATCCCTCAGGACGTACCCGGCTGGCATGCGTAAAATGCTTGCTTGCTTGCGATGGACGGCGATATCTTCGATAAAAATATCGCATTCACGGCTTCTTCCAATGGTGGTACTTTCTTTCCATAACTCTACGCGCTTGCCGAGATTATTCCCTGTGTGTATGACAAGGTAGGCTCCCGATATATAATCTTGCACCATTGGCCCCGCTTTCTTCCCTATGACATGTTACCGCACCTACGGACTGAGTATAACGAATTGACACGAGGAGTGTCAAGTTTCTTTTCCTCTCCCTCGGAAGATGATTTCTGGCACCTCTTCTTCTTAGCGTTGTATGATAAGTGGTGGTTCTACGTCCGTCTGATTCTGATGCGCCTGGTATGTTTGTTCTGGTAAAAAAGGAGTTTTTCCTATGGTCACGTCTATGGGGCAACAAATCATTGCTGACTTTGATGTTCCTGCTCAAATGAGAGATGGCGTTGTTCTTCGTGCGAATATCTATCGCCCGGCCTCTGATGGCCAGTGGCCTGTGTTGTTGACACGCCTTCCCTACGGGAAGGATTATCCTCTCTCGAGCGCTCTTATGGACCCTGCGCAGGTGGCGCGTCGGGGCTATGTGGTGGTGATTCAGGATACCCGTGGTCGTATGACTTCTGAAGGCGATTGGGACCCTATGCGCAATGAGATCTTTGATGGCGCTGATACGGTCGCCTGGGCTGCTTCTTTGCCCTATTCTAATGGCTCTGTCGGG
>Ga0310811_10012372_pt1 | contig 11076 bp, 8 predicted proteins | sample YCmetagenome_FD_207642 | JGI IMG/M metagenome (GOLD analysis project Ga0310811, IMG submission 207642) | Soil microbial communities from experimental microcosm in Duke University, North Carolina, United States - YC | ecosystem: Engineered > Artificial ecosystem > Soil microcosm > Unclassified ...
TCCAAGGGCTATTGGAAAAACTGGAATTGCCTTATCGAAAACTTTTGCTCTGCGCAGGAGATATGGGCTTCAACAGCGCCATGACCTACGACTTCGAAGTTTTTTCTGCGGCACAGCAACGATGGCTTGAAGTAAGCTCGGTAAGTAATTTCGAAACCTTTCAGGCCAACCGCCTAAAACTGCGCTACAAAAACAAAGAAGGGAAAACGCAATTGCTGCACACCCTGAACGGAAGCGCCTTGGCACTGCCCAGGATTGTAGCGGCGATTTTGGAAAACAATCAAACGGAAACAGGAATCAAAATCCCTGAGGTGCTGAAGAAGTACACAGGATTTGACTGGATAAATTGATCGAGTGAATATCCGATGTTAAAAAACAAAGCACTCACCAGACTTACATTTCTAGGCGCACTCATCGCCTGGCTGGTATTGCTTTTCTCTGACGTCACGATTTTGCTGAGCAGCATGCAGGGGGTTCAGCCCGATGTGCCGCTGTGGCTGCCCCGCGTGATGCTTTGCGCCTACATCATCTCACTTTTTTATTACTACAAGTTCCGCATTGAATTAGATGACTCACTGAACTTCACCGATCTTCTTTGGAAAGTGTTTGCTTCGGGTCTCATCACCACGGTGGTGTCGTTGGTGTTTCGTCTGACGCTTTATTTGGGCTCAAAGGCACTGGCAACAAATCTGGTCTTCATTGACTTTGTGTATCAGATCAACTTGGCACTGCTGATTAACTTCCTACTTGCCGCACTGGCATCGTGGAAGCGCCTGATCCTATACCAAAAATCGAAGTGGCTTATCCGCACGTGGGCCGTGTTTGAGGTTTCGCTTTTTGCCATCCTAATCTACAGCAGCGGTGGGATTGTGCTTTCGGAGACGGTAAGCAACACATTTAACATTCTCATTGCTATACTGGTGCTGGCGCTATCCGCAAACATGCGTTGGGTGGCTTATCTGAACTTCAAGCAAAAGTGGACGAGCCTCTTGCTCTTGTTGCTCACTTTTTTCTACCTCACTTATTTCTTTATCACCATTGAGGACTTGACTAAATCATTGGATGAGGGGGCGATGGTCTACCTCAACTACCACAACCAACTTGTGGTGATCGTGCTCATGTCTTTCATTGTGACGTACGGAATTTTTTCATTCCTGGTAATCCTGTTCAACCTACCAACATCGTCGGTGTTCGAACAGAAGCTCGAGGAAGTAGTCAACTATCAACGAATCAGTCAATCGATCCAGACCGAACAAGACGAAGAAAGTGTTTACAATATTTTGCTGGAAAGTACGGTGAGCTCGGTATTTGCCGATGCCGCCTGGCTAGACATCACGGGAGCCAACAACGTGCGAAAGATGTACACGTATCGCGTGACCGAGGGAGAGAGCCGCTCTATCTGTGAGCACCTGGAGAATCATCACGTGAAAGGAATCCTCGATTCAGGAAGTGAGAAAACCAAAAACCTTTCAAAACATTTGGCCTCCATGAAAGGCTCTCGCTTCCGTTCGCTGTTGGCATTTCCGATCGTGGTGAAGGAGCAGAATATCGGGACCTTGGCGTTGCTCAAAGAACTGCCCGATGGGTTCAACAAAGAGATGACACGCATTGTCTCTACGTTCGCCAACCAGGCGGGGATATCCATCGAGAACTTCCGATTGATGGAAGAGGCTTTCCAAAACGAACGCTACAAAGAGGAGTTAAAAATCGCAAAGACGGTGCAACAAAGTCTTTTGCCCAGTAAGCTTGAACAAGATGATTCGTTTGAAGTCGCTGCGTTCTCCGCTTCCGCCGATGAAGTGGGAGGCGATTACTATGACACGTCCAGGATCAACGCGCACACTGTGGCGCTAATCATAGCTGACGTCTCGGGCAAAGGAACTACGGCTGCCTTCCACATGAGCCAAATGAAAGGGATCTTCCACAGCTTGGCACAATCGCATTTAGATCCCAAGGAATTCATGCAGCGCGCCAACCAGGCATTGGTATACTGTTTAGAGCGCGGGTCGTTTATCTCTGCGTCGTATTTTATCATCGATACTAAGGAAAAAAAGATTGCCTATGCACGGGCGGGCCATTGCCCCGTGCTCTATCACAAAAACGGGGACCCACAGGCAATTTACCTAAAAGACAAAGGCGCGGCCCTCGGTATGATTCGCAGCAAAGACTACTGCAACTTCATCGAAAAGAATGAAATCAAATATGCCGCAGGTGACACAATGGTGTTGTACACCGACGGCATCACGGAAGCCAAAAGCAGCAAAGGCGAGGAGTTTGGAAATGAGCGACTAGCCGATGCGTTAAACGAAAAAATCGGATCGAGCGCCAAGGAAATAGAAGACAATATTATCAAGAGGTTATACGATTTTTCAGGTTCTACTAGCCTTAATGACGATTATACCTTAATGACCGTAAAATTTAGAGGATAACTTAATTCGTAAATAAACCGTTAGAAAAATATGGTTAGCATCAAAAGATTGCAAGAGGCGGGGGCCGACATTATCGCGGTAATTGGCGAGATCGATGCCAGCTCTTCCATTGAACTGGACTTGGCTATTGCAAAAAGCGTGGGCGAGGGTTTCAAAAAGATTTTGGTCGACTGCCATGCGCTAGAATACATCTCTTCGGCCGGCCTCGGTGTCTTTATGTCGTATATAGAAGAACTGCGGGAAAAGAGAATTCAGATGGTGCTGTTTGGACTAAAGGAAAAAGTGGCTAACACTTTTGATATCCTGGGCTTGGCAGACTTGCTGCACATTCGCGAAAATAAAAGTGAGGCTTTGAAATTGGCAAATGAGCTATCGGTATAACATAGGTTGTAGCCTGGCGAACCTCAAAGGCATTCGCGATTTCGTTCGAAAGACGTTGATCGAAAACAACGTGCCCGAAATCCAGGTGAGCTCGATTGTTCTGGCGCTGGACGAGATGTGCTCCAACGTGATGATCCACGCGCACCACTGCAATCCAGAAGATTCAATCGAACTGAACATCGATCATCCTCAGGCACACATGTTTATTTTTGAAATCATCGACGACGGCTCCATTTTCGACATCAACAAATTCGACGAGCCATCGATGGACAGTTTGGTACATGATAAACGTAAGGGTGGGCTGGGCATTCGGTTGGTTAAATCCATCATGGACAAAGTGGAATATGTCAACGAAGAAGGCAAAAACATCTGCCGCCTAACGAAGAAAATCTGATTTCAGCCTGAATTCAAACCTCTTGCTGTGCCTGGTGAGGGTGAGGTTTTTTGCCCTGAATCTTTGGAATCAGCCAAATCATTCACTTGATCAAGGTATAAGCGTATGAGCAGTCAGTCACATTGTTGATGCGCAATCCTGGTTTATCTTTGCACCCGAAAAAAATTCTACGTTCTGATGAAGAAATACCTTTTGTTGGCGCTGTGTGTCAGGTTGAGCTTCGGTTTGGTCTTTGGCCAACCCAAACCTCAAGTGCTTTTCACTATCGACAAGAGCCCAACGACGACGAACGAGTTCTTGTATCTCTTCAAAAAAAATCACACAAACAAACAAGACTTCACCGAAACAAAGGTGAATGAATACCTGGACTTGTTCGTCAATTTCAAATTGAAAATCAGAGAGGCCCATCAACGCGGCTATGACACCACCGCGAAATTTATCAAAGAACTCAAGACGTACGGAGATGAGCTTAAGAAACCCTACCGGGCAGAAAAAGACCTGCTGGACAAGCTCACCAAGGAAACGTACGAGCACCTTACGCAAGAAATAAAGGCGTCTCACATTTTGGTGGAGATCAAAGCCAACGCTACGCCTGAAGACACCATCAAAGCCTTCGCCAAGATTTCAGAGATCAGGAAACGGGTGCTCAGCGGTGAGGACTTTGAGAAAGTTGCCGCCGAAGTGAGCGAAGATCCCTCTGCGAAATCAAATGGCGGAAGCCTTGGGTACTTCACTGCGATGCAGATGGTTTATCCCTTTGAGGAAGCCGCTTATGAGGCCAATGTTGGAGAGATTTCGCCTATCGTACGCACGCGATTTGGCTATCACGTAATTAAAGTGATGGATAAAAGGAGCTCGCGAGGCGAAGTAGAAGTTTCACACATCTTGTTGCGGATGACAAAACCGGATGAGGCGAAAGCCAAGAACCAGATTTTTGAAATTTATGACCAACTGAAGTCAGGCCGCAGTTGGGAGGAGTTGTGCAAAGAGTTTTCCGAAGACACGAATACAAAAAACACCGGGGGCAAACTCCGTCCTTTTGGCGTCGGCGCACTGCCTGCGGTGCCAGAGTTTGAAGCAGCGGCTTTTGCTCTTGACAAACCGGGCGACGTATCTGATCCCTTTCGGTCGAACATCGGTTGGCATATCATACGTCTGGAGAAAAAAATCCCCATGCCCGCTTTTCCGCAGATAGAGGCTTCCTTGAAAAAAAGAGTGGCACGCGATGAACGGTTGAAAATCTCCGAACAAGCCGCTTCTTCCAAGCGCAGAACGGACTTGGGGTTCAAAGAAGACGCGGTAGTGAGAGGTAAACTCTTATCCTTGGCAGACTCTAACCTTCTGAAAAACAAATGGAAATTTGGAGGCACGGACGAAACGCGAAAGGGCGTACTTTTTGAGGCAGGGGGCAAGACTTTTACCATTGGGGATTTTGTTATTTGGCTCGGAAAGAAAAAGACTTCCAGCACCCAATCTCCAAAGGATTACATGAATCAACTCTACAATCAATTTGTGAACGAGAAAATCGATATCGCGGAGGAGGAAAAAATCGTAAAGGAAAATCCGGACTTCTCTTATTTGTTGTCGGAATATCGAGAAGGTATCTTACTGTTCGAGATCATGGAGAAAGAGATCTGGAACAAAGCTTCAGATGATACCGTCGGCCAGAAAAAATTTTATACAGAGCACTTAGATAAATATAAAGCCGGACCTCGAGTAGAAGCCAGGATTTTCTCCGCTACGGACAAAGCAATTTTGGACGACACAAAAAAGAAAATTGCCCAGGCGGATACGCTCACGTCGGCAGACCTGAAGAAGTTTAAGTCCGTCCAGCATTTTCGTAATTATGAGAGAGGCGAGAGCAAAGTCATCGACAAAATAAATTGGGTACCTGGCGTGCAAGAGACAGAGCTTGACGGCGTGTATTATTTGGTAGAGGTTGTGCGTTTAGTGGAGGCGGGCACCAAAAAATTCGGCGATGCGAGAGCGCAAGTGATCTCCGGATATCAGGACACGCTCGAAAAAAACTGGGTGGAGTCGTTGAGAAAAAAATATCCTGTAAAAGTGAACACCAAAAACAAGAACGCCATTGTTCAGGAATTGATAAAGAAATGAGTTCAATGATACAATACCGGTTTTTATTTTCTTGTTTGGCTATCACCGCGTTGATGTCGGGCTGTGACTTGATCAAGCGAAAAAATGATAATACGTCAGGCACCTCTTCTCGCAAAGCCATCGCCCGCGTAACCAATACCGTGCTTTATGAAGATGAACTGAAAGGCATTGTACCGGAAAAAACCACAAAAGATGACAGTGCCGCACGCGTCAACGCCTATGTCAGCAGTTGGGTGAGGAAACAACTCTTGATGCAAGAGGCGCTGAAAACCATCAGCATCGATGAGGCAGAAGTGGAAAGAAAAGTACTGGACTATCGCTACAGCTTGATTGGGTACGAATTTCAAAACTATTACATCCAACAGCATTTAAACGACAGCGTAAACGATGCTGAGATTGACGGATACTATAAAGCCCATCTCGACAACTTTATTCTCAAACAAAACATCATCAGGGGTACGTACATCAAAGTGGCAAAAGACGCCCCGCGAACAAAACGAATCAAAGACCTGATGTTTTCTGCGAAAGAAAAAGAGAAACACGAATTGAAATCCTACTGCCTCAGTTTTTCGGCAGCCTATCACATCGCCGACTCCTCTTGGATTGAATTTGATAAGCTTACGGTCAATTCACCGTTGGCGGAGATCCCGAACAAAATTCAGTTTTTGAAAACCTATCCTTATTATGAAACGTCAGATCAAACGTTCCTTTATTTTCTGAAGGTAGATGGATACAAAATCAGTGACAACGTGTCGCCCCTGGAGTTCGTCAGGCAGGACATTAAAAACATTATTTTAAACAAAAGAAAAGTAGAACTTGCGAAAAAATTGGAAGACGAGGTATATGAAAATGCAGCGAAACGGAAGGATTTCGAGGTTTTTGGGAAGTAGCCTGATTGCGGTCTGTGCATTCGCGATTCAATCCTTTGCCCAGGGAACAAAGGAAAAAGAAGACAACAGTTTTGTGCTCGACAAGATTATTGTCAAAGTCGACAACTACATCGTCCTAAAGTCTGAACTCGAAGCAGCTTATCAGAATTACCTCACGGAAGGAAACGTCGCGTCTGAAGAGGCCAGGTGCGGTATGTTGAACCGTTTGATCATGAGCAAACTCATGGTGGCCAAAGCAGAAATTGACTCTGTTACCGTGACTGACCTGGAAGTGGACCAAAACACGTCGAACCGCATGAACATCATCATGCAGAATTATGGCAACTCTCAAGAAGAATTGGAAGCACAGTTTGGTAAATCACTGGATCAAATAAAAGTGGAACTCAGGGACCAGGTGAGAGAACAGATGCTCGCAGCAGAAATGACACAACGGATCACTAAAAAGATCGACATTACGCCGGCGGAAGTGAAACGTTTCTATAACAAGATACCCAAAGACAGTTTATTTTATTACTCTGCGGATGCAATCATCGGGCAGATCGTCAAAGCGGCCGAAGTAAGCCCGCGCCAAAAAGAAGAGGTGAAAGCGCGCCTGGAAGACTTGCGCGATCAATTACTAAAGGGAGAGAACTTTAACCAGCTAGCGAAGAAATATTCGGAAGACCCTTCGGCTCAAGCCAACGGAGGTGAAATGGGTTACTTCGGAAGAGGGGCAATGGTGTCTGAATATGAAGCCATGGCCTTCAAGCTGCGCAAAGGAGAGATATCACACCCATTTGAATCACCCTATGGCTTTCACATCATGCAGCTGATCGATCGGAGAGGGAATGAGTACAACTCCCGTCATATCCTCATTGCAGCAACTCCAAGTACCGCGGACGTCAATCGCGCCACTCGCTTTCTTGATAGCTTGCGAACGAAATTGATTCAAGACAGTATCAAATTTGAAGTGGCGGCCAAGCAGTTTTCGGACGACAAGACCACCAAAGGAACGAATGGATATTTCACCGACCCCGAAGGCGGCATGAAGGTAGCCATCGACAAAACCCTCGACCCCGCCGTCTATTTTGTGATCGACACAATGAAAGTGGGGCACTATTCTCACCCCTTGCACTACCGCACGGCAGAGCAAAAGGAAGCCGTGAGGATTATCTACTTCAAGGAAAAACTACCCCCGCACGCCGCGAATCTTAAGGATGACTGGCACCGCATCCAGTCGGCAGCCCTGGCCGAGAAAAAGGACAAAGCCATCAACAAATGGTTTTTAAAGGCGCGCCAAGACGTCTTCATCAACGTGGATCCCGTATACAACGGCTGTAAAGTCTTGGAGTAGAGATAATCCTGTACTAGCGTAAGACACGGGATTTTGCGAGACAAACAGATTGCCTTGCTCTGACTTCGATAAAAAGTTATTTTCACAGCAAAACATTTTAAGGAGCATGACAAAGAATTTTGCGAATGATGTGGAGGCTGCCAATGCTCTCGCACAAGCATACAAGGATTTAAAGAACGAAATCGCCAAAGTGATTGTCGGGCAAGACGACGTAGTTCGATTGACACTGACGGCCATCTTTTGTCACAGCCACGCTTTGCTGATCGGAGTTCCAGGCCTTGCAAAAACGTTGCTTGTTCAGACGATATCACAAGCGCTGGACCTGCAGTTCAAGCGAATTCAGTTCACGCCCGATTTGATGCCCTCGGACATCATAGGCGCAGAGACACTGGACAAAGAAAGGAACTTTCAGTTTGTGAAAGGCCCCGTATTTGCCAATATCGTGTTGGCCGATGAAATCAACCGGACACCACCCAAAACACAGGCCGCACTTCTTGAAGCCATGCAAGAAAACGCCGTGACCATTGCCGGAAATCGATACCCATTGCCTCAACCTTTTTTTGTGTTGGCTACCCAAAATCCGATCGAACAGGAAGGAACCTATCCTCTGCCTGAAGCACAGCTCGATCGTTTCATGTTCAATATTTTCCTGGACTACCCTACCTACGAACAAGAATTGAAAATAGTGAAAGGCACCACGGCAGATGAAACCGCTAAAGTCAATAAAGTGCTCAGTGCAGAAGACATCATGGGGTTCCAGCACTTAGTGCGTAGAGTACCAATTGCAGACAATGTAGTCGAATACGCGGTGAAGCTGGCCTCTGCCACGCGCCCTGGAAACTCGTCCGCGCTGGCAAACAATTTTTTGGAGTGGGGTGCGGGTCCCCGTGCTTCTCAATACCTCGTGTTGGGGGCGAAATGCAATGCCCTTATTCAAGGCAAGTACTCTCCGGACGTCGAAGATGTTCAGGCGGTGGCAAAGGCCGTTCTGCGGCACCGGATCGTCAGAAATTTCAAAGCGGAGGCCGAAGGCGAGTCGGTCGACAAACTGGTCTCAAAACTGATCGAGCAAGTCAAATATTGACCGCTGATTCCGGTTAAAGGCAATCCCGCGACGTAATCGACTCATATACTGAGAAAGTGTTTTGCCGAGCATTTTTATTTCACTGATTTACCTGAGCCTCTAAAATTCCCAAACGGGTCATTTTTTTGAAGCCTTTAATTTTGTGGTCAGATAACCATTCGCACGAAAAAAGATAATTTTGTTGCCGAACCAGAGGTCGATACCTAAATATTCGTGGTCAATGCTCAATCGGATCAAGGAACTTTCCAAGCAGTATGCACAAGACGTTATTGGATGGCGGAGACATCTTCACGCCAACCCTGAATTGTCGTACAAAGAATTCAATACCGCAAAACTAGTAGTGGGAGAGTTAAGGAATTTTGGCTTGCGTCCCACGGAAGGAGTGGCAGGCACAGGCGTGGTGGTATTAATTGAAGGGAGAAACCCAAAGAAAAAGACCGTAGCGCTTCGGGCGGACATGGATGCGCTTCCCATTCAAGAACTAAATGATGTAGAATATAAGTCAAAGAACACGGGTGTGATGCATGCCTGTGGCCATGACGTGCACACGTCGTCTCTTCTCGGAACGGCCAAGATTCTAAATGAAGTAAAAAACGATTTTGAAGGCACTGTCAAGTTGATTTTCCAACCGGGCGAAGAAAAAAATCCCGGAGGAGCTTCTATGATGATTGCCGAAGGCGTTCTGGAAAACCCGAAGCCCTCGGCGATCATCGGCCAGCACGTAATGCCGTTGGTGCCCGCAGGCAAGGTGGGGTTTCGCGAAGGAATGTACATGGCAAGCAGCGATGAAATCTATCTGCGCGTGATGGGCAAGGGAGGTCACGGGGCGGCACCCGAGCTGACGATCGATCCTGTTGTCATTGCGTCACACATCATCATCGGACTGCAGCAGATCATCAGCAGAAACGCTAGTCCCAAACAACCCACCGTACTTACGTTTGGAAAAATTATAGCCGAAGGAGCGACAAACATCATCCCTGATGAAGTGAAAATCTCAGGCACATTCAGAGCGCTGAATGAAAAATGGCGTGAAGAAGGCGTACAGAAAATCAAAAAAATGGCGGAGGGTATTGCCGAAAGCATGGGAGCGAAATGCGAAGTGAAAATCTCGCGCGGCTATCCTTATTTGGAAAACAACCCTGAGCTCACCAGAAGAATTCGAAATGCGGCAGAGGAATATTTGGGCAAAGAAAACGTAGTTGATATTGAACTGACGTTGGGCTCGGAGGATTTTGCCTACTACTCTCATCAAGTTCCCGCTTCATTCTATCGACTTGGCACACGCAATGAGTCGAAGGGCATCACCTCTTATGTGCACACGCCTACTTTCGACATCGACGAAGATGCACTCCGAATAAGCACCGGCCTCATGGCCTGGATGACGGTCAGAGAATTAATGGAAAAATAATTCTCGAAGGAATTTATTTTGGATGAGGACGCGCGCCACTGCTTATATTTACGATAAGCATGGAAGCCACTCCCGACCTTCAGACCATCCCCGAACCCAACTTTCAATGGAGGATTTTTTTTCGGAATGGAATTTATTTTTTGGTTGGCCTTCTCGTGTTTCTGTTTTCATTGGATCTGATGATCTCATCGTTGCATCAACTTGGATCTACGCTTTCCGATGCGATACTCCTGGCCACCTCAAATCCGTTCACTGGGCTTTTTATCGGATTGCTCACTACTGCAATTATTCAAAGTAGTTCTGCAACCACGTCGATCACTGTCGCGCTTGTGGCATCGGGGTCACTATCGTTGCAGGCTGCCGTGCCGATCGTGATGGGCGCCAACATTGGAACGACGATCACCAGTACGATTGTGTCGCTGAGCTTTATCAATCGGAAAAAGGAATTCAAAAGAGCGGTGGCCGCAGGCACTTACCACGATTTCTTCAACATACTCACCGCCGTCATTCTATTTCCATTGGAACTTAATTTCCATTTTTTGTCCAACTTGGCGCAGTATATCGCCACCGATTTTTTTAATGAGCCCGCCAAAGCCACAAGCAATTTCAAAATGCTTGGCCCTGGATTAAGCTGGCCCGTACAATTTCTTACCGAAAACGTGAGCAATGGATATGTATTGGGCGTGCTTTCTCTGGTGATGCTTTTTGGATCGATTCTGTTTTTCAGGAAAGTACTCACCAATCTTCTCGGGCTTGGCTCTCAAACAAAATTCAGAAAATTCTTTTTTAGAAACCCGTTCAAGTCATTTAGCTGGGGACTTTTAATCACAGCATCGATCAGGTCAAGTACGGTTACCACTTCGCTGGTGGTGCCGCTGGTGGCAAAAAAAATCATTCGGCTGCGTCAAGCCGGCGCATTTATTCTTGGCGCAAATATCGGTACCACCGTCACCGCATTTCTTGCCAGCACTTTCAATTCGAATGCCGCCATGAGCATTGCGATCACTCATTTCCTTTTCAATTTTATTGGTGCCTTGTTTTT
>Ga0310811_10012373_pt1 | contig 11076 bp, 7 predicted proteins | sample YCmetagenome_FD_207642 | JGI IMG/M metagenome (GOLD analysis project Ga0310811, IMG submission 207642) | Soil microbial communities from experimental microcosm in Duke University, North Carolina, United States - YC | ecosystem: Engineered > Artificial ecosystem > Soil microcosm > Unclassified ...
CCCATCGGACCGCCCACGGCGAAGCCCGCTACGCCGCCGATGATCTTGCCCCAGTAACCCATGGTGCGAGTCTAGCATGGGCGGGTAAAGAAAGCAGGCTGGCTGAATTGCGGGGCAACCCTCCCCCGCAATTCAGCCGAGCGTTACTCGCTATGCGTGAAGCAGGGAGCGGTCCTGCACCGTGGTGTCCTGTCCGACCACCGGATCGCCAATCGCCGCTTCCAGGCTATTGGCGCCCTTCCACTGCTCGGCCGGACGCACATAGCCATCGCTGCCGATCTGATCGATGCCCCAGTATATTTCCAGGTTGTGGCCGTCCGGATCGGTGAACTCGATCGCCAACTGCACACCGGCGCGGCGACGGCCCTCGAAATGGATCGGCACGTCGTGCTTGCGGAGGTAGTCGCGGGCCCGCAGTACCTCGTCCAGCGAGGAAACCTCGAATGCCATGTGGTGCAGGCCGCCCTTCGGCTGCTGGCCTTCCTGCACCTGGAACAGAGCGACGCCATGATGGTCGGCGCTGACGCGAAGGAACACCACGCCGCCCGGGATCATGCTGCTGTCGTAGGCGTCCGAGATCTGGAAGCCCATGACCTCGGTATAGAACTGAGCCGATCGCTGCACGTCTTTCACGTAGAGCGCGACGTGGCCGATCTTGTTGCAATGGAACGGCATGCCTTGCGGGCGCCGCATCTTGTTGACTGCCTGGACGTCCATGGATGCACCTGTGTTCATAATCGCTGCGTCACCGCAGCCTAGCGAATTTGCCGCAGACGCGTAAGTCGCGAGCCACCCGACGTCGTTGTCACTCCGCGGCGGCCGCGTCCTGCTCCTGCCACCTCCCTGACGGCCCAATCCGGCCGGCAATGACTGAGGCAAGCGCCCTGATGCCTTCGCATCCGATGGTGTCGGTCGGTACGTCCGGCTTGGGCTTCCCCGCCTGGCGTGCCGTCTCGAATACCGTTGCGAGTCGGACGGAACCGGCCTCACCGAGAAGCTCGGCCATCTGGTACCGGCCGAGCATGCGGTAGCTCTCGAACTGGCTTTCGCTGAACCACTGATCCAGCGTGGACTCGTGTGGGAATTTCTTGTGTTCCGCACCGTAGGAGCGCACGTCGGCCGGAATGCGCGCCAGGAAGCTCGGCTTGATGTAGAGCAACTCGCCGGCTTGCTCGTCACCATAGTCGATCGTGCCGCAGGCAAACCCGAGCGCGGAGACGGCCAGATCGGCTTCGGCCTCCAGACGGGCACGCGGATAGACATGCATCGGCTCCTGCATGGCCACACGGATGCCGAAGTCGATCTCCGCCTTGCGGATCGCATTGCCGAGATCAGCCAGCGAACAGGTCTCGTCGGCATCGGCGTCGACCACCAGGATCGAACGGCACCGCCGGCGGAACATCTCATAGAGGCCGAGGTTTTCGAAGTGACCGCCGTCTGAAAGATAGATCGCCTGGCTGTCGTCCGTGGTCTTGCCCAGCATCTCGTCGACCAGAGCCATCAGCGAGTTGCGCGGCCGCGCGAGGCGCAGTTCGTCCGCCGTCGCCTTCGATGGATTGGGCAGCCAGACGCCGAGGCGCACGTTGAACAACGTCATGAGGAAGGCCGTGATGCGCGAGGAGTGATAGCCCCAGTTCGGGCTCACGGCAGCACCCGAGACGGTCAGGACGCTGCCCAGACCGGCGCCGGATTCGGTGGGCTTGGTCGGGTGGTCCTTCAGCGTCTCCAGACCGGCAAAGCGGATGGTCGGAACGAATGCCCCGTCGGGCTCGCACGCGGTCTCAGGCTGTGATGGGTGACGCAACGCCGCCGAACCGCAGACCAGCGGCGTAGCGGTGAACGAAGCTGCTTGGCGCTCCGCCCAGGCGGTATTGTTGCCGGCGGTGATGTTCAAGGTCATGTTGATGACGGGAAACAGACTGGTGCCGGCATTGAGCAACGACGAAAGCGGCAGGTTGTCCCACGGATCGAAGCCAGTGAACGGATCCTGGTCGCGCTTGTTCCGCGCCGATCCCAAGAACGCGCGGGTCAGCCTGTTGCGATAGATCGCGTGCATGGAGAACCGGTTGACGTTGACGTGCTGGAATCTCATCACGCCGATCAACAATGTCAGGCCGACCACGGCCTGAAGGATCAGCGGAAACCAGTCGGACTTGGTGTAGCCCACGAGATCGGGGTCGATCGCCGCGGCGGCGAAGGGAGCGCCGCGCTGCAATTGCCCTAGCACCAGGCTCAGCACGCCACCGAATACGATCATCAGACTGACCCCGAACAAGGCACCCAGCGCGGTGGGCAGATAGGCCCGCACACGGTCCATGACACCGGGTCTCTCGACGAAGCTTTCCACCGACGGCCAGATTTTCCCGAGCCACGCCGCGGCCCCACCGATCAGCACCGATATGGCACTCGTCACCGAGATGGCTCCGCCGCTCCAAACATCGTTGCCACCGGTTTGCTTCTGCACGAGTTCGATCAGCAGCGGGAGAATCAGGCAGCAGAGCGAAAAGACCGTCCAGCCAACGGTGACGCGCAGGATCATGGCGTTCACGCGCCCCAGCCACTCACGATCGAGATCGGCCAGATCGTTTTCCCGCCGCAGGGCGATATACAGGGCGGTTTGCAGTACATGCACCACCGCAAGCGCGAGCGGTGCGAACACGGTCAGAATGGACGCCATATCGACCGGAACCCTGGTGGGCGTCTTGCCACCGCTTGCATCCGCGACCGGGCCGCCGAATTGCAGGATCGCGTGCGCGACGACAAGCATCAGCCATGTCAACAGCGCCGCGCCCAAGCTGGCCGCGACCCACCGACCGAAATTAGCTCGGAATAATCGCAGCCCGGGATCCGAGCGATAGGACTGCAATGCCCATGCCAGGGCGTAGGCCAGCGTCATCAGCAGGAAGTAAACCGCCGGAAGAATCCAGAAAGCATGATCCGCCAGCCACGGCCGCGCCTGGGCATCGTCGGCGGCGTGCACGCTGGCAAAGTCCAACAGCCAGGGGACCAGCAGGGTCCACGCCAGCGAGGGATAGACGACACCTCGGCGGATGCTGAGCTCAGGTGCATAGGCTGGCGTGCGGTCGCCATCTGCGCGCGGTTCGCGATGGCTCGGCAACAGGCTGCACACTCTGATCACGCCATACAACAACGCCAGCCCGGCGCAGCCCAGCAGTATCAGGTTCAGCCACGTAATGGCGCTGCACACCGAGATCGTGGTTCGGTACACGATCGGTATCAGCGCGATCAGCAGGAACAGCGGCACGAACACCGTCCAGTTGATCAGCAGGTTACGCAGATACAGGACGATCGCCGCCCACGTGTCGGTAGAGAACGGGCCGGTCTGCGGCGTCAGGTAGTTGGTGTAGGCGCGCAGCCGGCGCAGCGGTTCCGATCGCGGCGGCGCCAGCGTGTCCTCGGCGCCGGCCACCCCGCCCGCCTCGCGCATCAGGACCTGGAGCCAGCCGCCGATGAAGCCGCCGCCCGAGACGGTGGACAGGAAATCGAACTGCCGCAGCAATCGCTTCCCTGCAAGCGCCTGCAGCACGCCGAGACAGAACGCCGCGCTGCGGATGCCGCCGCCGGACAGGCAAAGCGCGCTGAGCTGCATGCGCCGCGCACGCTCGCTATGCGTCTCGATATCACGGTGTGCATCGTCAGAGGCAGCGCCGCCACGAAGCCGGCGCCGTTGCTCGATCACGTCGAGCTCTTCGCACAGCACCGTGTGTGTATGAAGGATGTCGGATCCGGCCACTTGCGCATCTCCCCACGCGAGCTCGCTTCTTCCGGCTATCCCGCCCGATCTGCCCCAGGCCGCTTACACCGCCATCATGGGCACAACTCTCTGCCAGTTACAATCGGTTTTCTACTTCAGGTAGCAGGGCGACTGGCGCCTCGACGCGTGGCAGCCCAAGGTGGTCGCGCAGCGTGGGTCCTTGATACGCCTGCCGGAACAGGCCGCGGCGCTGGAGTTCCGGCACCACGCGATCGACGAAATCAGAAAAACCGCCAGGAAACCAGGCGGGCAACATGTTGAAGCCGTCTGCCGCGCCCTCCACGAACCACTGCTCCAGCGTATCGGCGATCGTTGTTACGGTGCCGCACAGCACCCAGTGGCCGCGCGCGGCCGCGGTCAGATTGTAGAGGTCGCGCAGTGTCATCTTCTCCCGCTTCGCCATTTCGTACAGGACACTCGCGAATGTCTGGCTGTTGAGGCGAGGCGGTGGCGGCGGCACCGGTCCATCCAGCGGATGGCCCGACACGTCATAGCCGATACGGCTGGCCACCAGCGTCGTCGCATTGCTGGTGGTGATCCAGCTTTGCAGCTTCGCCAGCGTCTCCCGCGCCTGCGCTTCGCTGTCGCCGATGATGGTCATCACACCCGGCAGCACCGCGAGCGCGTCCGGCGGGCGCCCGTACTTCGCCATGCGTCCCTTCAGATCGGCATAGGCGACCTTGGCCGGCGCCAGTTCCTGCACGACCGAGAACACCACATCGGCGGTGCGCGCCGCCAGTTCCAGACCGGACGGTGAACCACCCGCCTGGATGATCACCGGATGGCCCTGTGGCGAGCGGGCCATGTTGAGCGGCCCACGAACCTTGAAAAACCGGCCTTGATGATCGAGCGTCCGCACCTTATCGGCATCGATGTAGCGACCGGTCGCTGTGTCGGCGACGATCGCGCCATCATCCCAGCAATCCCATAGCCCGCGTACGACATCGACAAACTCGTTGGCGCGTTCGTATCGCAGCTCGTGCTCGATGTGCTCATCGAGGTTGAAGTTCAGCGCGGCCTTGGCGTTGGAGCTGGTCACCACGTTCCACGCCGCGCGTCCGCCGCTGATGTGGTCGATCGAGCCGAACATGCGAGCGACGTTATACGGCTCGGAAAAACTGGTGGAGACCGTGGCACCCAGACCAACATGCTTCGTGCAGGCCGCGAGCGCGGTGATCAGCGTGGTGGGCTCGAAGCGGCACATGAAGGACGGATGATCGGTCGGGTCCATCACCATGGAATCCGAGATGAACACGAGATCGAATTTGCCGCGCTCGGCGATACGGGCGATCTCCTGCATCGCCGGCAATTCCATGTGCGAAGTGAACGCGCCATCCATCCGCCAGCCAGCCATGTGATTGCCGGTGCCAAGGACAAAGACGCCCAGATGCATCTGACGGCTCGCCGTGGGCATGGTGCGTTGGCCTCCCCCTTTGCTTGGGCGCGTTCTACCACGAAGGGCTGACGGAGGGCCAATCTGCCCAAGGAATAGGCGGCCGCGCCGCGATGACGTTGCAAACGAAAGCAATTCGTCCTTGTTGCCTGGGCAGGAATGCAGGCACGAATCTTGCTTCGCTCCCTATATCGCATCGAGGGAGTGCCTTCGCCATGCAGCAAAATCCGCTAATTTCACGCGCAACCAATTTGCGGCGCCGCTCTGTCCTGGGCGGCCTGGCCGCCGCCGGTGCTGCCGCCACCATCCGACAATCGGACGCGGCACCCGCGCAGGTGCTGCGCATCGCGATGACGGCATCCGACCTGCCGACGGTCACCGGCATTCCCAACAATGGTGGCGAGGGTTTCCGGTTCCTCGGCTATCCCGCGTACGACGGTGTCGTCAACTGGGACTATACGCACGTCAACCAGACGGCCGACGCCACGCCCGGGCTCTTCGAGTCATGGACGGTCGATCCCGGCAATCCGACGCGCTGGATCTTCACCTTGCGCAGCGGCGTGACGTTCCATGATGGCTCGCCGCTGACGATGGACGATATCGTGTGGAACCTGCGCCGCGTCTGGGATGACAAGTCACCGCAATACGACGCGCCGGCCGCACCGATCGTGCGTGCCACGGTGACGATGCTGGACCGTTGGGAGAAGCTCGACGATGGCAAGATCGCGATCTACACCAAGTCACCATTCAGCTTCTTCCATTACCTGCTGCCCTCCTTCCTGATCGCCAGTCCCCGGCAATGGGAAAAGATGGGTAGCAGTTGGGCAGGCTTTGCCAAGGCGCCGGTGGGTACCGGGCCATTCAAGATCACCCGCGTGGTGCCTGGCCAGTATGCCGAGATGTCGCGCAATGAGAACTACTGGAACAAGTCGCGCATTCCCAAACTGGACAAGCTGATCGTCTATCCGATGCCGGAGGCCACCACGCGCGTGGCGGCGTTGCGGTCCGGCCAGGTGGATTGGATCGAGGTGCCGCCACCGGATTCCATCCCCTCACTGCGTGCGGCAGGGTTCCAGATCAGCCTGTGGCCGTATCCACATACGTATCCCTATGTGCTGAACTGCGCAACCGGCACGGTGTTCAGTGACGTCCGCGTGCGCCAGGCGCTGAATTTCGCGATCGACCGCGATGGGCTCTGCGCGATGCTGAATGGCACGGCCAAGCCTGCGTACGGCTTTTTCCCGCCGGAACACCCGTTGTTCGGCAAGCCCAGGCTCCGCTACGGCTACGATCCGCAGCGCGCCAAGGACCTGTTGGCGCAGGCGGGATACGGGCCGAACAAGCGGCCGCATGCCAAGATCATGATTTCGACGTCGGGATCGGGGCAGATGGTGCCCATACCGATCAACGAATTCCTCCAGCAGAACTTCACCGCCGCCGGGATCGATGTGGACTTCGATGTCGTCGAATGGGGCACCATGCTGATCGCGCGGCGCAGTCCCCCCAGCCCTTCCACGTCGCATGGTGACGATGGCATCAACAACAGCCTGGGCTACACGGACCCATCGACGCTGTACCGGCTGTTCGCCACGCCGAGCTTCCCGCCGGCCAGCACCAACTGGGGGCACTTCAGCAATGTCCGCTTCGACGAGCTGACCACGCGCGCCCAGGCAAGCTTCGATCCCGAGGAACAGATCAGGCTGCTGTCGGAGGCGCACGCGATCCTGGTTGACGAGGCGGCCTGGTTGTATATATGCCACGACCTCAATCCGCGGGCGATGACGAAGAGCGTGCAGAACTTTCGTCCGGCTCAGAGCTGGTCTCAGGACTTTACCCATATCACGATGGGCTGACTGGCAATCCCGGCGCGCGTTGTCACCAAACCATAACGTGCCAGCGCGTCGCGACAATGCGAGTCTTAGTAAGTTTTGCCGAGTCGCCGGCTACCGGCATCGGCACGACTCTGAGCAAGCGGCAGAGCAAGGGATGGCGATGATCGGATTTTTTGAACACCTGCGCGCACAACGCTGGGATGACCACCGCTACTACCACCACAGCCGGATCAACCAGTCTTTGCATCTGCTGAGTGCGGCAAGTTTCCTGTGTGCCTACGTGCTGGCGTTCAAGGATCCCGCTGCCGCCGCGCTGACGGGATGGCTGGTAGCCATGGTCAGCCGCCAGATTGGCCACATTTTCTTTGAACCGAAGGGCTACGACTACATCAACGACGCATCGCACGAGCACAAGGAAGCCATCAAAGTCGGTTATAACCTGCGCAGGAAGTTTGTCCTGCTGAGCCTGTGGGCGCTGTCACCGCTGCTGCTGCTCGTTGATCCGACACTTCTGCACACCGTGCAGCCCCACAAGACGATCAACGAGTTCATCCGCCACGTCGGTTATCTGTGGCTGTGGCTGGGCATCGGCGGCTTGATGTTCCGCACGGTACAACTGTTCAAGATCAGGGACATCGAGACCGGGCTGGTCTGGGCGACCAAGATCCTCACCGACCCGTTCCACGATATCAAACTGTACTACCGGGCTCCGGCCTATCTGCTGCGCGGCGAGTTCTTCGACGATGAGAGGCTGAACCCGCATCCAGGCTGATCAAGTGCCATCGCCTCACGTTCCACGTCATGGCCGGCCTTGAGCCGGCCATCTCCATTTAAAGGCGCCCGATCCCTGCGAAACGGTCGGGATTTAAGCCGTTCCCCACTTCAACCCCAGCCGCTCACCGTAGTTGGCCAGCATTTCCCGCAGAACCTGCTTGCGGATCGACTTGTTGCTGGCGGCCGGTGCCGACCACCACCAGCCGTCCTGCTGCATCGAACGGGCCGCAGCCACGACGCGGTCCATCACCGCAGTGAAGTCATCATCGCTGTAGTTCAGGCTGAAGATCAGCCGCCCGGTGCCGACCCAGCTCAGCACCAGCCCTTCGGCCCGCAGATAGTATTGCAGCATCCAGTTGTAGCGGGATGGGCGCGTGTAGCACATGGTCCAGATCGACGAGAAATTTACCACCCGCAACGGCAGGCCCGCCGCGTCCAACCGCTGGTTCATCACCGCGGTGCGCTGGTCCCAGCGCTCGTCAATACCATCGTAGAGGCGCAGCATGTCGGGCGCTTCCAGCCGACGCAGGAACTCATTCATCGCGCCCATCACGTACGGATGGGCATTGAACGTCCCACGCGCCAGGCAGACGTCACCCGGACGATCGTCGTGGTAGCGTTTCATCCATTCATGGCGGCCACACACCACACCCACCGGGAGCCCGCCACCGAGTGTCTTGCCATACGTGACAAGATCGGCCTTCACCCCAAAATACTCCTGAGCGCCGCCAACTGCGATGCGGAAGCCCACGAACATCTCGTCGAAGATCAGCGCGATCCTGCGTTCGGTGCACACCTGGCGCAGCTGCCGCAACCATTGTGTATACGCAGCGCGGTCGAAATGCGCCGTGCGGCCACTGTCCACCAGCGACGAATCAGCCGGCGGACCGGCATTGGGATGCAATGCCTGATAGGGATTGACCAGCACACACGCGATGTCACGCCGTGTGCGCAGAACATGCAGCGTACGTTCGGACATCTCGGCGAGCGTGTATGTCTCGCGCACTTTCTGCGGATTGCCGATGCCAGGCTGCACGTCGCTCCACCAGCCGTGATAGGCACCGCTGAAGCGCACGATGTGCGAGCGCCGTGTGTGGAACCGCGCAAGCCGCACCGCCTGCATCACAGCCTCGGTGCCGGACATATGGAACGACACTTCGTCCAAACCGGAGATCTGTCGGATGCGTTCGATATTGTAGGCGACGATAGGATGATACGCGCCCAGCACCGGCCCCAGGTCGCGCACGCGCTCAGCACCCCGCTCGATGCATTCCTTATAGAAGTCGTTGCCGAACAGGTTGACGCCGTAGGAGTTGGAGACGTCGTAAAGCGTGTTGCCGTCCGCATCCTGCACCGTCACACCATTCGACGATGCCAGCACGGAGCCCGCGGTCAGGTGTTCCCGCACATGGCGGCTGTATTGAAACGGCACACGATACGCCGAGGTGAACTGCAAATCCGAGGCACCGTCGCGAACGCGCGCCGTCAGGGCACTGGTCTCCCTGAACCGTTCGCGATACAGCGCCGCAAGCCGCTGGAACGCCGCCTCGCGGCGCACGGCGACGTTTTCCGGCGCCCCATCGGAGCGGAAAAACCTGTGCTCATCGTATTCGTAGAACGGCACCAGCGCAGCGATCCGACGCGCCATCTTCGTGTGGCCCGCGAGCGACGGGTGTTTCGCCAGCGACAGGTCCAGCCGGTGCTTCGCCTTGGCGAGCGGCACGCTCAGCACGGCGGCGCCGGCGGCATAAGCTGCGAGCATCGTCATTTCCATGGCAGAACCGCAACTCCTTCAGTCAACAAGTCCGTATCATGAAAATGCTGCGTGCCGCGATTGCCTCCATCGCTTGTCATGAAGACGTCAACTTTCTGCTGACCAACCGGATTCCGCGGCGTCTGGCGACGAATTTCATCGGCTGGTTCAGCAAGATTGAAAATCCGCTGGTGTGCTCCCTCTCGATCGCGGTGTGGCGGCTGTTCTCCGACCTGGATCTGTCCGACGCACGTGAGACCCAGTTCCGCAGCCTGCATGACTGCTTCATCCGCCGCCTGCGCGAAGGAGCGCGGCCGATCGATCCCGATCCGGATACCCTCGTCAGTCCGTGCGATGCGATCGTTGGCGCGTGCGGCACGGTTCAGGATGGACACGCGCTCCAGGTGAAGGGCATCACCTATCCGCTACAGGACCTGCTCGGTGATGATGCGCATGCCTCCGCCTATCGCGACGGAACCTACGTCACGCTGAGGCTGACATCATCGATGTACCACCGCTTCCACGCACCGCACGACTGTCACGTCGAGGCTGTCACCTACATTTCCGGCGACACATGGAACGTCAATCCCATCGCGCTGAAACGGGTCGAGCGGTTGTTCTGCAAGAACGAGCGTGCAGCGATCCGTGTGCGTCTGGACAGGGCGGCCCATCGTCTGACGCTGGTACCCGTCGCCGCCATCCTGGTGGCCAGTATCCGGCTGAATTTCCTAGGCGGCAGCAACGACGTCCGGCAGGGCGGTCCGCACACCACGTGGCTCGATGCGGCGATGACGAAAGGGCAGGAGATGGGATGGTTCCAGCACGGCTCGACCATCATCGTCTTCGCCCCGCGCGGCTTCGCGCTGGCAGAGAACGTGCAGCAAGGTCAGTCGATCCGCGTTGGCCAACCGCTAATGCGCATTCCGGGGCCGGCCTGAGCGACCGACGGCCCGGCTGAACCGTTTCAACCCACTCCATTGCTGTGCGACATACGACCCGGTTGCCAGCGCTTCTTCTCCGGTGGGATCGCCGGTCGCCACGTACTCGCGGGAGAAATCAGCAGTGCGGAACAGCATGTCCCACCACGGCAGCACGGCTCCGTAATTGCAGCTCCGCTGCCCCGCTGCCAGCAGCCCGTGATGCGCGCGATGGAACCGCGGCGAGATCAGCAAACGCTCGCCGAGCCAACCGAACGACACCCGCGCGTTGGCATGCGACAGGCTTTCCAGGAAGCGCAAGAGCAACACGAGCAGGGGGAACTGCAACGGTGGCACGCCGATCGCCAGCGCGATCGCGCCGAACCACAGCGCGCTGATCACATCATCCAGGATGTGGTTGCGGTCATCCGACCAGAACGTCATCTGGCGCTGTGCGTGATGCAGCGAATGCAGCGCCCACCACCAGCGGACCATATGCGAAAGGCGGTGCCGCCAGTAATCCGCGCAGTCCAGAATGATCGCGTAGATGATGAAGGTCAGCACCGGCTGGCCGAGCAGGAACGGGAATGCCCGCTCCAGCATCGGTGGCACGTAGCCGTGATCGGCCAGGA
>Ga0310811_10012374_pt1 | contig 11076 bp, 11 predicted proteins | sample YCmetagenome_FD_207642 | JGI IMG/M metagenome (GOLD analysis project Ga0310811, IMG submission 207642) | Soil microbial communities from experimental microcosm in Duke University, North Carolina, United States - YC | ecosystem: Engineered > Artificial ecosystem > Soil microcosm > Unclassified ...
CACACGGACTGAGTATCTTTGCTCCCCTCTCAAGCCGTGAAAATAGAAACCCGGAAGATTCATGTCCTCCGGTTTGATCGCAGCATTTAGCACGGCCAACTGTCGAGCCAGCTTTCTGGCAGCCGCCCCTCGTACCGGCAATTTTCGTGTATCCCAGGTCGTCGCGAAGGCTTCCAGCCCCTTGTTGCGAAAGCTCTTGATCATGGCAAAGCGATAAGCATCACTCCACGTGTCGTCAAGTCTCACTTCACAGTGATACTCGCATGAACCTTTCGAATGAGTGAATGTTCCGATGAACGAAAATGCCCCGCCGAAGCGGTCCCTCGATTGCCAGCCGTGGGCTGGGGTTAGGCTGGTGCTTGGTTTTCGAGCGAGCGCAGGACCGACACGAGCAGGCTTGCGTTCCGATCTAGAATGCTTTCGGCCGGAAGGATTGCGGAAAAGTCCTTTCGGGCCGCAGCCAAGCGGCTGTCGCGCCACCCTTAGTCTCGTAGCGTCCTCGCCCGAAAAAGTGGAACCGAACGCGGCCCTCACAGCCTTCCGTGATCCGGCAACACGTCGTGCGATTCGATAGGTCGTAATCCTCGCCCTTGGCCTTGGCGATAACCTCCAGGTCAACGTCACGATACCCGCCGCAGCTCGCGCACATCGCCCTGACCGGCACCTTTCCGGCAATCATCGCCCCGACATTCGCGGTCCATGACGGACGCACTGGCGTTCGTTTTCCCATGCCTCTGGATTGCGCCCAGCGGCACGATTCGGGCAAGATATTTGTTCGTGTTGTGTTCCGTCTGCGGCCGGGCCGCGAAGCCGGTGCAAGATGTGAGTAATCGTGCAAAGATGCACTCGGAGGGAGTCGGAACCCCCTCGGACGTGCGCAAAGGCCGAAAATACGCGTAAGTTCAAGGTATTAAGTATTAAGATGTACTCGGAATTTGCCGGAAGGCCAGGCGCGTGGACTGTAAGTCTGCCCGCGCAAGCGTACGGTGGTTCGAATCCCCCTGTCCACCAGCCGCCGCCCGCTGTGGCTTGTTAGCCGCCAAGCAACTCCCTAGATGCACGTCATGGCCGGTGACCTTCTCGACAACCGGGGCCGAGGCGACGCCGAGTGGGGCTGGCCTCCGATTCATCCCGAAGGGCGCAAGTTCGGCCTCGGCGCCGTCGTCATTTCGCTGATCGTGCTGTTCGGGCTCGGCTGGGGCTTCCCCGGCTGGGCGCTGCTGTTCGCCTCGCTTGGCGTGTTCGCGTTCTTCCGCGACCCGGAACGCGTCGTCCCGCAGGGGCGCGACCTGATCGTCTCGCCGGCCGACGGACTTGTGACCCTGATCGAGCAGGTGCCGCCGCCGCCGGAGCTGCAGGCCGCCGACGCCGACGGCTCGAGCGGGCTGCCGCCGGAGCCGGTCACCCGCATCTCGATCTTCATGTCGGTGTTCGACGTTCACATCAATCGCGCGCCGATCGGCGGCACCGTGCGTCGGGTGATCTATATCCCCGGCCGGTTCGTGAACGCAGATCTCGACAAGGCCAGCGAGGAGAACGAGCGCCAGCACGTGCTGATCGAACGGCCCGACGGGGTGCAGGTCCCATTCACCCAGATCGCCGGGCTGGTGGCGCGCCGGATCGTGCCGTTCATCAAGCCGGGCGACATCGTTGCCGCCGGCCAGCGGGTCGGCCTGATCCGCTTCGGCAGCCGTGTCGACGTATACCTGCCGCAGGGCACCGATTCGAAGGTCCTGCTGGGGCAGAAGGTCGTCGGCGGCGAGACGGTGCTGGCCGAAATAGGGCAACAGCAGCTGATCGAAGGCGTCAGCCAGTGAATCCGCCCGACTTCGACGAGGAGCGGCCGATCGACCCCGGCCCGGCTTGGCTCGGGCCGAAGGCGAGCGAGGACGAGGTGCCGGTGGCCCGTCGATTCGGCGGCGGGCTCACCTTGCGGGCGGTCTTGCCGAATGCGATCACCGCGGCGGCGCTGTGCTCGGGCCTCACCGGCGTGCGCTTCGCCATTGCCGCGGCTTACGGCAAGGACGGTGATTGGCAGAAGGCGCTGTTCGCGATCATCCTCGCCGGGATGCTCGACGGGATCGACGGGCGGATCGCCCGGCTGCTCAAGGCCCAGTCGCGTTTCGGCGCCGAGCTCGATAGCCTGGCGGATTCCCTGAGCTTCGGCATGGCGCCCGCTTTGGTGCTGTACCTGTGGTCATTGCAGGACCTGCCAAGGTTCGGGTGGTTCGCCTCCCTGGCATTTGCGATCTGCTGTGCTTTGCGGCTCGCACGCTTCAACGCGCGGATCGACGTCGACGACCAGCCGCACAAGTCGGCGGGGTTTCTCACAGGTGTCCCGGCTCCTGTCGGTGCCGGCCTCGCCTTCCTGCCGATGTACTTGTGGCTCGCAACCGGGATGCAGATCTTCCGCGAGCCCTGGCTTGTCACGGTGTGGGTCGCAGCGATCGCCTTCCTGATGATTTCGAACCTGGCGACGCTGAGCTGGAAATCGATACGTCCCGGGCGCTCCATCAGGCTGTGGGCCATTGCGCTCGCCGGCCTGGTGTTTGCAGCGCTGCTGTCGGACCCGTGGTGGACGCTGGCCGGGATCAGCGTGATCTATCTGGCGGTGATGCCGTTGGCGGTTGCCAACTACGCCAAGGTCAAGCGGCAGCGCGCGTCGGCAGCCGCGATTGAAATGGCGCCGAAGGCCTGATCGGCAGGGGGGCCGTGCGCCCTGCGACGGCCCACCGGGCGCGGGCATCGCGCTCCTGTCTTACCACGACCATCCGGGTGTCGCCGCACAGGTCGAGTTGCCGCCGCAGCGAGGATGCGGCGGCAAGGCCCTGCGCAAGGGACGCGGCAATGGTGCAAAGGGCAAGTCCGGCGGCGGCCATGACGGCGAAGGCAATGAGCGGTGCGAGCATGTCAATCAACCCTTGCGCTGTGCCTCCCCGGCCGCGAGTTCGGCTTGGCGAGGCTCCTGTTTGACAAATATAAGGTCGGCTTGTTCCCGATCTGTCCCTATGTTCCCTCTTTGTTCTAGCTGTCAAGCAGGATTTGCGGCGGGGCAGATCGCCGGCGCGCCGAATTGAGGGTGGATTTCCTCGCCGTTCGCCGCTAAGGCGCGGCCCCTGCCGACCGGTCCGACTTCGGACAGCTCGGCAAATTCACATGGAAGGCACACAGCTCCGGTGCCCAGGCGGGATGCTCCGCAAGGGTTCCAGCGCTTTCCAGAGGCAGAACCGGAAAGGAAATACCTATGGCGGCTCCGACCGTCACCATGCAGCAATTGATCGAGGCCGGTGCGCACTTCGGCCACCAGACCCACCGCTGGAACCCGCGGATGAAGCCATACATCTTCGGCGCCCGCAACGGGGTCCACATCATCGACTTGTCGCAGACCGTGCCCTTGATGGCACGCGCGCTCGACTTCGTGCAGGACACCGTCCGCGCGGGCGGCAAGGTGCTGTTCGTCGGCACCAAGCGCCAGGCGCAGGAACCGATCGCCGAGGCCGCGCGCAGGTCCGGCCAGCACTTCGTCAACCACCGCTGGCTTGGCGGCATGCTGACCAACTGGAAGACGATCTCCCAGTCGATCAAGCGCCTCAAGAGCCTCGAGGAGCAGCTCTCGGGCGACACCGCGGGCCTGACCAAGAAGGAAGTCCTCCAGCTTACCCGCGAGCGCGACAAACTCGAGCTGTCGCTCGGCGGCATCCGCGACATGGGCGGCATCCCCGACGTGATGTTCGTCATCGACGCCAACAAGGAAGAGCTCGCGATCAAGGAAGCCAACGTGCTCGGCATCCCGGTCGTCGCGGTGCTCGATTCGAACGTCGACCCGAGCGGCATTGCCTTCCCGATCCCCGGCAACGACGACGCCAGCCGTGCGGTGCGCCTGTACTGCGACGCGGTCGCCGAGGCGGCGATGACCGGCCGCGGCGAAGGCGTGGTCGATTCGGGCGCCGATTTCGGCGCGATGGCCGAACCGCCGGCCGAACCGGCCGCGGAGCCGGCTGCGGAAGAGACGCCGGCCGAAGCCTGAGCCAGCGCTCGCTACCAGCGATCCGTGCGCCGGGCCCCCATCTGACGAGGCCCGGCGCCCGAGCCCATTTTGAGAAGGTACGATAACCATGGCTTACACCGCCACCGACGTGAAGAACCTGCGCGAGCGCACCGGCGCCGGCATGATGGACTGCAAGAAGGCGCTCGACGAGAGCGCCGGCGACTTCGAGGCCGCGGTCGATGCGCTTCGCGCCAAGGGCCTTGCCGCCGCAGCCAAGAAATCGAGCCGCACCGCCGCCGAAGGGCTGGTCGGTCTCGCCGTCAACGGCACGACCGGGGTTGCCGTCGAGGTCAACTCCGAGACCGACTTCGTCGCCAAGAACGAGCAGTTCCAGGACTTCGTGCGCAAGACCACCGAGGTCGCGCTCGGCCTGCCCACTGACGATGTCGAAGCGCTCAAGGCATCGGCCTATCCGGGCGGCGGCACGGTCGCCGAAAAGCTGACCGGCAATGTCGCCACCATTGGCGAGAACCAGCAGGTTCGCCGGATGAAGCACGTCACCGTCAATGAGGGCGCCATCGTCCCGTACATGCACAACGCCCAGGCACCCAATCTCGGCAAGATCGGCGTGCTCGTGGCGCTCGAGAGCGCGGCTCCGCGCGACGTGCTGGAGCCGCTCGGCAAGCAGCTCGCGATGCACATCGCCGCGGCGTTCCCGCAGGCGCTCGATGCCGACAGCCTCGACCCTGCCGTGCTCGAGCGTGAGCGCAAGGTCGCACAGGAGAAGGCGGCCGAGAGCGGCAAGCCGGCTGACGTCCAGGCCAAGATGGTCGACGGGGCGGTGAAGAAGTTCGCCAAGGAGAACGCGCTCCTCAGCCAGCTCTCGGTGTTCGACAACAAGACGCCGATCAGCGACTTCGTCGCCAGGGCCGCGAAGGACGCCGGGGCCGAGATCGTGCTGAAGGATTACGTCCGCTTCCAGCTCGGCGAAGGCATCGAGAAGGAAGCGAGCGACTTCGCCGCGGAGGTTGCCGCCGCCGTCCGGGGCTGACAGCTCTTCGCAGCCATACGAAGAGGGCCGCCGGGCATCCATCCCGGCGGCCCTTTTCATGCCTTCAGCGGGGGCGAACCGTGATCAGCCAGATGTCGGGCGGTGCATCGAGCCGGAACGGCAGCAGGCTCGTTCCGAGGCCCGCGGTCACGATGAGGACATTGCCGCGTTCCCGGACCAGCCCGCAAGCGTAGCGCTGGCCAAACCGGGAATTCGTCACCGGCGCCCAGCCGAGCAGGCGGATCTGGCCGCAATGCGTGTGACCCGCCAGCATCAGGCCGGTGTTGCCGGGAAGGCTCCCGAAGGCATCGGGACGGTGGCTGATAACCACGCGAGCGCCGCCGACCCCTTTCATCGCTGCGAGGGTCCTTTCGAGATGGCGAACGGGATGGAAGCCGTCGGCAAGCCCTCCGAGGGCAAGCGGACCGGCTCGCAGGGCCGTATCGGCGATTACCTTTATGCCTCGGCGGGCGAGTTGCCGGCGGACCGCGAGACGGCCGCGGGCGCCGTCATGATTACCCAGCACGGCAACGACGCCGAGCGGCGCGCGAAGGCCTGCGAGCGGGGCGATCGACAGGTCGACGGGGTAGGGATGCACAAACGTCCCATGCTCGCTGACGAGGTCACCGGCGATCACGATCACGTCGGGCTTGAGCGCGTTTACCTGCCCGACGATCCGCGAAAGGCGGGCAGGCGGCATGTCGGGCTCGGCGACATGGATATCGGACAGCAAGGCGATCGTGACGGGCCCGGAACCGGCGGGCATGCCCGGGACGGCAAGCGAGGCGCGGCGAACGATCGGGTCCTCCTTGGCCTCGTACCAGGCGCGCGCGCCGAACCCGCCGACGAGCAGCATGACGACGAGCAGGGCCATGGCGCACCCGAATCTGCGCCTGTTCAGTCGTTTGCCGTCCATGCCTCACGGCATCGGGCGCGGCGCCGCCAAAGGCAAGGGCTTGCCACTTGGCACCGCATCGCCGCGCTCTATAAGGGCCGGAAATTCGCCCCGGAGAGGTCCACCGCCCGATGCCCATGCCGCCCGTCAAACGCGTCCTGCTCAAGCTTTCGGGCGAGGTCTTGATGGGCGACCAGGCATTCGGGATCGATCCCGCCGTGGTCGCCGAGCTCGCCCGCGAGGTGAAGGCCGCGAAGGACAGCGGCCTCGAGTTGTGCCTGGTCATCGGCGGCGGCAACATCTTCCGCGGAATGGCCGGCGCGGCCGCCGGCATGGACCGGGCCCAAGCCGACTACATGGGCATGCTGGCAACGGTCATGAATGCGCTCGCGATGCAAAATGCGCTGGAGCAGATCGGCGTTCACACGCGCGTGCAGTCGGCGGTGCAAATGGACCAGGTGTGCGAGCCGGTGATCCGCCGCCGCGCCGAGCGGCACCTCGAGAAGGGCCGGGTGGTGATTTTCGCCGCCGGCGTCGGAAGCCCCTATTTCACGACCGATTCCGGGGCTGCCCTGCGCGCTGCGGAAATGGGCTGCGACGCGTTGCTGAAGGGCACGAGCGTCGACGGCGTCTACGATTCGGATCCCAAGAAGAACGCTGACGCCAAGCGTTTCGAAACAGTCAGTTACGACAGGGTCCTGGCGGACAACTTGAAAGTCATGGACGCCTCTGCGGTCGCTTTGTGCCGGGACAACAACATTCCGATCGTGGTCTTCTCGATCCGCGAGAACGGCAACCTCGCACGGGTGCTGGCGGGCGACGGTATCCAGACGATAGTACGGAAGGAGGCCTGAGCATGGCCAAGTATGACAAGGCCGACATCGAGCGGCGGATGCACGGGGCTGTCGAGGCGCTGAAGCACGATCTCGCCGGCCTGCGCACCGGGCGCGCCAACACGGCGTTGCTCGATCCCGTTCATGTCGAGGTCTACGGCGCGATGATGCCGCTCAACCAGGTGGCGACCGTTTCCGCCCCCGAGCCGCGCATGCTCAGCGTGCAGGTGTGGGACAAGGCGAACGTCATCCCGGTCGAGAAGGGCATCGCCAAGGCCAATCTCGGCCTCAATCCGATGATCGACGGCCAGACCATCCGCCTGCCGCTGCCTGACCTTACCGAGGAGCGGCGCAAGGAGCTCGCCAAGCTGACGCACAAGTACGCCGAGAACGCCAAGATCGCCATTCGGAATGTCCGGCGCGACGGAATGGAAGCGCTCAAGGACGACGAGAAGAAGAAGGACATTTCCGAGGACGAGCGCAAGCGCCACGAGGACGAGGTGCAGAAGCTGACCGACAAGCATGTTTCGGAAGCCGACACCATTGCTGCGGCCAAGGAAAAGGAAATCATGACGCAGTGAGCGCCCCCCCATCACGGAACTTTCAGCATGGGGTCTGAGGCCGCCAGGGCCCGCCACGTCGCGATCATCATGGACGGGAATGGCCGCTGGGCGAAGCGGCACCACCTGCCGCGGGCGATGGGCCACCAGCGCGGCGTCGAAGCCGTGCGCCGGCTGGTGCGCGCGCTGAAGACGATCGATCTGGAGTGCCTGACGCTTTACGCCTTCTCGAGCGAGAACTGGAAGCGGCCTCAAGAAGAGATCGGCGACCTCATGAACCTGATGCGGCGGTTCATCAAATCCGATTTGCCGGAGTTCGTCGAGAACTCCGTGAAGCTGAAAATCGTCGGCGATTGGAAAGGGTTGGCACCCGACATTGTCGAGATGCTCGAAGATGCCTTGGCCAAGACCGCGGGGGGCAAGCGGACGCTGGCCGTGGCGCTCAACTACGGCTCGCAGCAGGAAATCGCCCGCGCCGCGGCCAGGGCCGCAGCCGATGGCGAGGTGACGGTCGAGGCCATCGCCGGCCGCCTCGATACCGCCGACCTGCCGCCGCTCGACCTGCTCATTCGCACGAGCGGCGAGCAACGCCTGTCGAATTTCCTCCTCTGGCAATCGGCCTATGCCGAGTTCTGGTTCACGGACGACCTGTGGCCCGATTTCACGCCGGAGCACCTCAGCCGGGCGCTCGAGGAGTTCGCTCGGAGGGAGCGGCGTTATGGCGGGCGATGAGGGCCTCGAGGTTCCGCCGGCGAGGAGGAAGTCGGACCTGCCAGTTCGAGCCGTGTCAGCGGTCGCGATGCTGGCGGTTTTCGGCGCCGCGCTTTGGCTCGGCGGATGGTGGTGGAACCTTTTCGTCCTGATCGTCGCGACCGGCGTGTTCTGGGAGTGGCGACGATTGGTGGCCGGCTTCGCGACCACCAACGTCGAGCGCGTCAATTGGGCCGTTGCCGGCATCATCTACATCGCCGTTGGCACCGCTTTCCTGATGACCTACCGCAACCTCGGCGACGACCGCTTCGAAAGCATCGTCCGGGTCCTGGCTCTGGTGGGCGCCGTGATCTTCACCGATATCGGCGCCTATTTCTCCGGCAGGGCGATCGGGGGGCCGAAAATCGCCCCCAAGATCAGCCCGTCGAAGACCTGGGCCGGATTGATAGGAGGAATGGTGGGGGCGTCCCTTTGGCTGGCCCTTGTCGTGCATGTCATTGGAGGAGCCCAGTGGCCTGCCATCTGCGCCGTTGGCGAGTGCACGCCCTCCTCGCGCAATGTCGGCGCAAACCAATTGCCCGCTTGGCCGTTTATCGAGGAGTTTCTCCTCGGTTCGGCGATAGCGATCGTGGCGCAGACGGGTGACTTTTTCGAAAGCTGGATGAAGCGACGTGCCGGCGTGAAGGATTCGAGCAGCCTTATTCCCGGACACGGCGGGATCTTCGACAGGGTGGACGGTCTGCTCGCGGTGTCGTTCGTCGGTGGCCTGGTGTTCCTGGGCCTTGCACTGGGGCCCCATTGATGTCGCGCTCGATCTCCATACTCGGCGCGACCGGCTCGGTCGGCGCCTCGACACTCGATCTCATCCGCCAAACCCGCGACGAGTGGCGGGTCGACGCCCTGAGCGCGAACTGCAACGTCGCCGAGCTGGCGGGGCTGGCGCGGGAGTTCGGAGCGAACATCGCGGTCGTGGCCGACGAGGCCCGATTGCCAGAGCTTCGCGAGGCCCTTGCCGGAAGCGGCATCGAGCCTGCCGGGGGGCCGGACGCCTTGTGCGAGGCCGCGGGCCGCGGCGCCGACCTCACCATCGCGGCGATAGTCGGCTGCGCCGGCCTCAGGCCGACGATGGCGGCGATCGAGCAGGGCGGGGTGGTCGCGCTCGCCAACAAGGAGGCGCTTGTCTCGGCGGGCGAGGTGATGACCGCGGCCGTCGCCAGGCACGGGGCGACGCTGCTGCCCGTCGATTCCGAGCACAACGCGATCTTCCAGTGCCTCCATGGCGAGGACCTCGCCGACGTGCGCTGGATTACGCTTACGGCGAGCGGCGGGCCGTTCCGCACGTGGACCGCCGAGCAGATCGCCGTCGCCACTCCCGCGCAGGCGGTCGCCCATCCCAACTGGAGCATGGGCGCCAAGATCAGCGTCGATTCGGCGACGATGATGAACAAGGGCCTCGAGGTCATCGAAGCGCATCATCTCTTCCCGGTCGGCCTCGAGCGCATCAGGATAGTCGTGCATCCCCAGAGCGTAATCCATTCGTTGGTCGAATACGGCGACGGCTCGACTCTCGCCCAGCTCGGTCCGAGCGACATGCGCGTGCCGATCGCCTCCTGCCTCGCCTGGCCACGCCGTATGAAGATGGCCCTGCAACCGCTTGACTTGCCGCAGATAGGTACGTTGACCTTCTTCGCTCCGGACGAGCAACGCTTCCCCGCCACGCGGCTGGCGCGCGAGGCGGCGCAGGCGGGCGGCGCCGCGCCGGCGGTGCTCAATGCGGCCAACGAGGTGGCGGTCGCCGCCTTCCTCGCCGGTCACATCGCGTTCACCGACATTTGTGCATTGGTGGCACAGACCTTATCCGGCACATTGCTGAGTGCGCCCCAAACGCTCGACGAGGTACTCGCCGTCGATCGGGAAGCGCGCGCAAGGGCGGCCGAAGCGTTGGAGCACGTGTAGACTTGTTCGAAACCGTACCCTGGTGGATGTGGATCGTCGGCTTCCTGCTGGTCCTCGGGCCGCTGGTCACGCTGCACGAGCTTGGCCATTACCTCGTCGGCCGCGTGTTCGGGGTGAAGGCGGATTCGTTCTCGATCGGCTTCGGCCGGGAGATCGCCGGTTTTACCGACCGGCGCGGAACCCGCTGGAAGTTCGCCGTGCTGCCTCTAGGCGGCTACGTGCAGTTCGCCGGCGACATGAGCCCGACCAGCCAGCCGAGCGACGAATGGCGCAGCCTGCCGCCGGAGGAGCGCGAGAAAACCTTCCAGGCCAAGCCGCTGTGGCAGCGCGCGCTGATCGTCGCCGCCGGCCCCCTCACGAATTTCCTGGTCGCGATCGCCATCCTTGCCAGCTTCAATTTCGCTTACGGCAAGCTGGTGATCCCGCCGGTGGTCGCCGAAGTGCAGGCCGGAACCGCGGCCGACAGGCTCGGAATCGTTCCGGGCGATCGTTTTCTCGAGGTCGAGGGAACGTCGATCGACAACTTCGATCAGCTCCACGACCTGATCGCGCCCAATCCGGGGGCAACGCTGCACATGGTGATGCAGCACAGGGGCGAGCGGCGGGCCCTGACTTTTGTCGTGCCGATGGTGATCGAGCACGACAGCTTCGGAAATGCGTTCCGCGTCGGATTGCTCGGGGTGAAGCCGGACGTGAACGCGGTCGCAGTCCTCCCCGTCGGCCCCATCGAGGCGATCGCTCTCGGTCTGCAGCAGACCGGCCAGACGGTCGATCTGATGGTCAATGGCATCTGGCAGATCATCACCGGCCGGCGGCCTGTGGAGGAGCTTGGCGGCCCTCTCAAGATTGCCAAGTTCTCCGGTGAGCAGCTGAGCCTCGGATGGCGGAACTTTGTCGGTTTTGTGGCGCTTATTTCGATTAACTTGGCATTCATTAACCTGTTGCCAATCCCTGCCCTCGACGGCGGGCACCTGGCTTTCTACGCGGCCGAAGCGGTCCGCCGGAAGCCGGCCAGTCCGCGCAGTCAGGAATGGGCGTTCAGGACCGGCATTGCCTTCGTGGTTGCGCTGATGCTGTTCGTC
>Ga0310811_10012375_pt1 | contig 11075 bp, 5 predicted proteins | sample YCmetagenome_FD_207642 | JGI IMG/M metagenome (GOLD analysis project Ga0310811, IMG submission 207642) | Soil microbial communities from experimental microcosm in Duke University, North Carolina, United States - YC | ecosystem: Engineered > Artificial ecosystem > Soil microcosm > Unclassified ...
TCCTTTTCCTCCGTAATTCGGATGGCGTAGATGATCACTTTACTAATCCCGCCGTCCTCTTCCTTTATCGGAGTCACCCGGTGCATATAGTGCTGTAAAACGCCTTTTTCGTCGCGGATGGCTTCCGTCCATTCCACCATGCCGCTGGTACGCAATACTTTTTCAAAGACCATTCTCCTGGCCCTGGCGATAACCTCCGACCGGCCGGCGCGCTGGCAGAACTCCTCGTTGGTCCTGCCAACCATCCATTCGCGCAAGGCGGCGTCCGGCACTGCACTCGGATTAGCGTACAGATAGCGGTATTCAGGGTCAGCAACGATGATCTCCGCAGGAGCCTTGTCCAGGATCTCCTGAAAGAAATTAGTTTGTAAATACATGCCAGCGTCATTTTTTCGGGGTGATGAGCCCCGCGGTTTACTTCATTTTCAGCTCACCGTTCTGGATCATGCGATAGAGCGTGGACTTGCCAACGTCCAGTTTTTTCGCGACGAGCAGAACGTCCTTGTCATACTTGTCTAAATAATGCTGCAGGATTTGTATCTCGAACTCTTTAAGGGTCATTTCTTTGTTCAACAGATCGGCAATACTCGCCGTCGTGTTGAGGGTAATGTGCTCGGGCTGGATAAGGTCGCCGTCCGCCATCACAACGGACAACTCCACGACTGATTTCAGCTCGCGGACGTTGCCGGGAAAGGGATACTGCAGCAGTTTTTGGCTTGCCTCGGGGGAGAGGGTCTTCTTGTCCATCTTGTTCTCCCGGCAGAAGCCGTCTATGAAATGTTTGGAAAGGATGAGAATGTCGTTGCCTCTTTCCCTTAAAGGGGGGAGGTAGATTGGGAGACCGATCAGACGATAATAAAGGTCTTCCCGGAAGTTCTTGTTCTTTACTTCTTCCAGCAGATTCTTGTGGGTCGCCACGATGATGCGAACGTCGATCTTGGTGACGCCGTTGGCGCCGATACGGGTGATCTCCCTCTCCTGCAGAACACGCAGCAGCTTGGCCTGCAGATTGATATCCAGTTCGCCGATCTCGTCGAGGAAAAGGGTGCCCTTGTCGGCTTCTTCGAACTTCCCGATACGACGGGTGGCCGCACCGGTGAAGGCCCCCTTCTCGTGTCCGAACAGCTCGCTCTCGATGAGGTCGCGGGGAATGGCTGCCACGTTGACGGCCACGAAAGGCAGTTTGTGGCGGTCCGAATTATAGTGTATCGCCTTGGCGATCATTTCTTTGCCTGAACCGGTCTCGCCGGTGACAGAGACGGTGATATTGGTCTTTGCGGCCTTTTCGATCATCGAAAAGACCTTATTTATCTGCTCGCTTTTCCCCAGGATCATCTGGGAGAAGTCATACTTCTTGCCTACCTGGCTTTTGAGGGTTTCGACCTCCTGTTTGAGGTTGCTGATCTCGCGGAGGTGGAGGATGCTATTCCAGAGGCGGTCTTTGGTGTCGTCGTCCTTGACGATGTAGTCGAAAGCCCCGTTCTTTAGCAGATTGATGGCCGTCGCGACGTCCTCCTGGCCGGAGATGACGATGACCCGGATATCGGGATTGTGCTCCTTTATCTTCTTTAATACCTCAGCTCCGTCACAGTCGGGTAAGGAGTAGTCCAGCGTTACAACTTCCGGATTCTCATGTAGTGCAGCAAAAAAATCGCGTGGAGATTCAAACCGTTTGACCTCATACTCGGGGTTGAGCGAGAGATAATGCTGGAGCATAGAGCCATACCAAACATCATCTTCAACGATGAATACTTTAAAGGAGTGATGGTTTTTCATACTTGCGTTTGTATAGGATATGGATTAAACGTTGGATTTGCTAAATTATTCCCATATTAAGACATTTTCCAATCCATTTCCCATCTTTTTGTTGAATTATGGGTAATATAGGACGAAAATAGGGGTTTACCACTAATTTTTAGCACGTAGGGGGCGGGTCCAGGGGTAGATTGGGGAAGGATTTTGACCCAAACTGGGAATGGAATGGCCTATTTTGGAGGATGGGTCAGGACCCCGGGGGCTGGGGAAGGGTTGGCTGTGAACCGCGTGTGAACCGCAGGACAGGCAGGCGGGGTGGGAGGATGGTAGGCCACGGGGAAGGATGTGTGAACCGCGGGACAGGCAGGCCGGGTGGGAAGATGGCGTGAGGTAGGCGGGGTGGGAGGATGGCGTGAACCGCGTGTGAACCGCGGGACAGGTAGGTCGCTGGGCTGGGGAAGGGTTGGCTGTGAACCGCGTGTGAACCGCAGGACAGGCAGGCGGCGGAGGAGGATGGCGTGAACCCCAGTCCGGAGGCCGGGCCCTCAACCGCGGAACCCCGGCGGGCCCGTGGTGCAAATTCTTATCTTTGGACCATGTCTATAAATCGGGAAAAACTCCGCGCGCATTTTCGGGAAGAATACCAGCGGCTCAACGAACAGCAACAGCTGGCGGTGGATACTACGGAGGGACCCGTTATGGTCATTGCCGGGCCGGGAACCGGAAAAACGCAGATCCTGGCGGCCCGCATCGGGAAGATACTCCTCGACACGGACGTATATCCGCAGAATATCCTCTGCCTTACCTACACGGATGCCGGTACCATCGCCATGCGGCGGCGCCTGTTGTCATTTATCGGTCCCGACGCCTATAAGGTCAATATCTATACCTTCCACGGCTTTTGCAACGATATCATCCAGGAGAACCTGCCGCTCTTCGAAAAAACGGCCCTTGACCCCATCAGCGACCTCGAACGCATACAGCTGTTCAAGACCCTGATCGACTCCTTCCCAAAGAACCATCCCTTAAAAAGATACCGCGGCGACGTCTATTATGAGATGCGCAACCTGCAGAACCTCTTCTCCACGATGAAGAGAGAAGGCTGGACGCCCGACTATATCACACAGAAGATCGACCAGTACCTCGCCGACCTCCCGACCCGGGACGAATATATTGCCAAACGGGCCACGAAGGAGTTCAAAAAAGGCGATGTCCGGACCGACAAGATCGCCGAGGAAAAGGACCGGATGGACAAGCTCCGCGCCGCCGTCGGCGAGTTCGAGCCCTTCCAGGCCCTGATGCGGAAGAATAACCGCTATGACTTCGACGACATGATCAATTGGGTCATAAAGGCCTTTGAAGAGAACCGCCCCCTGCTGTCCTCCTATCAGGAACGCTACCAGTACATCCTCGTTGACGAATACCAGGATACCAGCGGCACCCAGAACCGACTGGTCTCGCTGCTGATCAGCTACTGGGACCAGCCCAACGTCTTTGTAGTGGGCGACGACGACCAGAGCATATACCGGTTCCAGGGCGCCAACGTGGAGAACATGCTGGAGTTCGCCAACCAGTACAGCAAAGAGCTCCTCACCGTGGTCCTAACCAACAACTACCGGAGCACCCAGCCCATACTCGATGTCTCGCGGACGCTGATAGAGAACAACCAGGAGCGCCTGGTAACACAACTACCCGGTCTTTCCAAAAACCTCCTCTCGAGTCACCCGCTGATAAAGCAGCATGTCTTTCCGCCGCGGCTGCAGGAATGTCTCAGCCCCCGCCAGGAGATGACGCATATCACCCTCCAGATCGGGCAGCTCATCGCGCAGGGCGTCGTGCCCGGCAAGATCGCCGTCATATATAAAGAGAACAAATACGGCGAAGAACTGGCGCGTTTCCTCCAGCTGAAAGGGCTACCGGTATATAGCAAACGAAGTCTGAACCTTTTCGAGATACCGCTGGCGCAGAAGATACTGCTGATGCTGCGCTATCTGGCCGCAGAGCACGACGCGGCCTATGGCGGGGACGAGATGCTCTTCGAGATACTGCACTTCGACTTCTTCGACATCGCGCCCATCGAGATCGCGAAACTTTCCGTCGAGGTCGCCGAACGGCAGTTCAGCAATGACCAGCGTACATCCATGCGTCGCCTGCTGCACGAAAAAGCTACCCGGCCGGCCAGGGACCTCTTTGACAGGGGTCTTCCGGAGGGGATGAAGAAGGCGAGCCGGGCGATGGAGCGGCTGATCGGCGACGTACCGAATGTAACCCTGCAGGCACTTTTCGAGAACCTGATCCGCGAGACCGGTGTACTGGCATTTATTATGAAGAGCCCGGAGAAGATCTGGCTGATGCAGGTGCTGACGGCGCTGTTCAATTTTATCCGGGAAGAGTCGCGGCGCAACCCCGACCTGACGCTGGAGCTGCTGATCCAGATGACCGACCTGATGAAGGACAACGGTCTCTCCCTCCCGCTGGTGCAGGTGTCGGGCAGCGACAAGGCCGTCAATCTGCTGACCGCCCATGGCTCAAAGGGTCTCGAGTTCCAGTACGTATTCTTTGCGGGTTGTAACGCCTCCACCTGGGAGAAGAAACGCAAGCTGAATAACGGTTATAAATATCCGGACACGATATTCACGCGCGTAGGGGGTTCCGCCGGAGCCGGAGCCGGAGCCACAGCCGGAGCCACAGCCGGGGCCGCACCCCGCGATCAGGACGAGGAAGAACTGCGCCGGCTGTTCTATGTGGCGCTGACGAGGGTCGAGCAGCACCTGTTCATCTCGTGGTCGCGCTTCAGGGACGACGGGAAGGAACTGGAGCCCTCCGTCTTTATCGCGGAGATACAGGACCAGCACGTCCTGCCGGTCGAAAAGATAACCGTCTCCCCCGAAGAGCAGGCCGATTTCGACGCTCTGCCATTCAGCGACAGCATCGCTCCGGAAATAGAATCGGCCGAAGAAGACTTTATCAGCAGGATGCTCGAGAAATTCGTCATGAACGTGACGGCCCTCAACAACTATCTGAAGTGTCCGCTGGAATTCTACTACCGCAACCTGGTGCGTATCCCCTCCCCCAAGAATGAAGCAACGGAGTTCGGAAGCGCTGTTCACTTTGCGCTGCAGCGGCTTTTCGAGAAGATGAAAGAGCACGTGAAAGAGCAATTCCCTTCGAGGGATGAGATGCTGACCGATTTTCAGTGGTATATGCGCCGCCACCGGGAGATATTTACGCGGGAGGCTTTCGCCCGGAGGATGGAATACGGACAGGAGGTGTTGTCGAATTACTACGATAAATATATCCACCAGTGGATCAGGATCGTCACGGTAGAACGGAATATCCGGAATGTCATCGTTAAGGGAGTGCCCTTAAAAGGCAAGCTGGACAAGCTGGAATTCCAGGGGAAGGAAGTGAATGTCGTGGATTATAAAACGGGGGATGTCGACAAGGCAAGAGAGAAGCTGCTCCCTCCCAGCGAAAGGGACCCCAACGGCGGCGACTACTGGCGGCAGGCCGTTTTTTACAAGATACTCGTCGACAGTTATGAGCAGAAGGACTGGAAGGTCACCAGTACCGAATTCGATTTTGTTGAGCCCGACAAGAAGAAGGAGTACCGCAAGGTCCGGATCACGATCACTCCTGAGGATATTACCACGGTCACCCAGCAGATCGTCGACACCTGGCAGAAGATACAAAACCGCGAGTTCTATACGGGCTGCGGCAAACCGGACTGTCACTGGTGCAGTTTTGTTAAAACTAATAATCTGGCGGTCGCGCTGCACGAAATAACGGATGACTGAGCGAAGCGAAAGTCACGAACGAGGCTGAGCGAGGGCCCGGAGCTCAGGCGAAGTTCTGATGAGATTTAATTATGTTTGTAAAATGAAGCTTCGAAACGGTCTATTCTTTTTCGGCCTTTTTTCCCTGTTGATCATCGGCGCCGTCAGTCATTCCGGGTGTGCGAATATAGTTCCCCCCACGGGCGGTCCCCGCGACACTCTCCCACCCCGTCTCGTCTCGGCAGTTCCCGGCGATTCGGACAGGAATTTCAATACGAACAAGATCGTTTTCACCTTCGACGAATACATCGACCCCAAGGATATCCGGACCGAACTGGTCGTCTCTCCACTGCCGAAAGTCGAGCCTATCGTGGACTCCAAACTAAGGACGCTGACGGTCAAGCTGAAGGACACGCTGGAACCCAATACCACCTACTCACTCAACTTCGGGAAGTCGATAAGAGATTATAATGAGGGAAATATTCTGAGGGATTTCAAATACGTCTTTACGACGGGCCGCCGTATCGATCAGGGGGCTTTCGGCGGGACGGTGGTTATCGCCAATACGGGTAAGCCGGACAGCAGCCTGGTGGTGATCCTGCACCGGAAATTCGACGACTCCGCGGTGGTGAAGGACAGGCCCAGGTATCTGACCCGGATGGACTCCACGGGACAGTTCTATTTCGAGAACATACAGCCGGGCAGATATGCCGTCTATGCGATGAAGGACGAAGGCGGCTCGCATAAATACCTTTCGAAGGGCCAGATATTCGCGTTTGCGGACTCACCGGTAGTCATTACCGAAAATACGCCGCCGCTGACGCTGTACGCCTATGCGGAAGAGACCGGGAGCAAACCGAAGACGTCGACCACCCAGGCTCCGGTGCAGCCTCAGGGCAGAAAGACCGCGAGGGAGCGGGAAAGGGACCGTCGCCTGCAATTCCAGACCAATGCGACCAATGGCGTTTTCGACGTCCTCGATACCTTCAAAATATCGTTCGCAACGGGGATGAGGGCCTTCGATTCCACGCAGATACGCTTCACGGACGAGAATTTCAAGGATATCGACCCGAGGCGCTACCGCTATGTCCGGGATTCCACCAACAAGGTCTTCGCCATGTTCTATAACTGGCCGACGGATACCAAATTTAATCTTATCATACCCAAAACATTTGGGCAGGATTCCGCCGGGAGAAGGCTACTGAAGGACGATACCGTGACCTGGCGGACCAAGAAGGATATCGACTATGGCGAGATCCGGATAAGGATACCGAATCTCAATATGTCCCAGCGGCCTGTCCTGCAGATGGTAGTGGGCGACAACGTAAAATATTCCTTTCCCTTCAATACCCGGAGAGAGGTGCGGATGGTCCTGTTCCCTCCCGGGGAGTACGAGCTCCGGATTCTCTATGATACCAATGGGAATCTCCGCTGGGATACGGGCAACTTTTTCGGCAAGAAGCTTCAGCCTGAGCGGGTGATACCGATACGGCGAAAGCTCACGGTCAAGGCGAACTGGGACAATGATATAGACATAACACTATAGCCAGGAAACACCGGCCTGCCGACCCCGTGAAGCCTATAATATTCGTACCTTTACAGGATGCAATTTTCTTCAACTTTACTGGAGAGTGCGGTCGGTGAATTTGCCAAACTGCCGGGTATCGGAAAGAAGACGGCCCTGCGGCTGGTGCTGCATCTGCTGAAGATGGAAGCCGGCAATGTGCAGGGTTTCGGAGAGACCCTTATCCGGATGCGGCAGGAGATAAAGTTCTGTCAGCGCTGTCATAATGTATCAGACGGGGATATCTGTTCGATCTGCGCCAATTCGCTCCGCAAGCAGGAGCTGATCTGTGTGGTGGAGAGTCTGCGCGAGGTCATCGCCATCGAGAGCACCCAGCAGTATAGCGGTACCTATCATGTGCTGGGGGGGATCATCTCTCCGCTGGATGGGGTGGGTCCCGACCAGTTGAATATAGAGACCCTTGTCAACCGGGTTAAGAAGGAGCATACGCAGGAGCTGATCTTTGCCCTGAACCCCAATATACAGGGGGACACCACCATCTATTACATACAGAAGAAGCTGCAGGACCTGCCGGTCCGGGTCACGACGATCGCCCGGGGGATAGCCTTTGGCGGCGAGCTGGAATATGCCGATGAGATGACGCTGGCGCGGAGTATAACCAACAGGCAGCCGGTGGGGAGTTACCGGTGAGTCGGCCACCCGACCTTGCAGATAACTTATTTTTGTATATCTTTGCACCCTGTACGGGCGGATTTGTTTATTGTTCAGCCTGTGCGGCCGGCCAAATGGCCTGAGGGTCATCACCCGAAAGGGGGGACCGGTATTACCTGAACTAATAAACGTCTGAAATAATCCCTCTTTTTATTTCCCTCGTTGAGCAGTTCAGAAAATTTTTTACGGCATAACACGTTTAAACCCAGGAGGTAAGTCATGGACGCACGTTCAACTATTCAGGAATTGTTAAAAAAACGCATACTCATCATCGATGGCGCCATGGGGACAATGATCCAGCGTCACAAACTGGAAGAGAACGACTATCGCGGCGACCGGTTCAAAGACTGGAAGATCGATGTCAAGGGAAATAACGACCTGCTGAATCTTACACAGCCACAGATAATCGAAGGCATCCACCGGGAATACCTGGAGGCCGGCGCCGATATCATCGAGACCAATACGTTCAACTCCCAGCGGGTGAGCCTCGCCGACTATCATATGGAAGAGCTGTCGTACGAGCTGAATGTGGCCGCGGCGCGTCTCGCGAAAAAGGCGGCGGCGGAGTATACGGCGAAAGACCCTGCCAAACCCAGATTTGTCGCGGGAGCGATAGGGCCCATGAGCAAGACGCTTTCCCTTTCACCCGACGTCAACAATCCCGGTTTCCGGTCGGTAACCTTTGACGAGGTCGCCAGCGCCTATTACGAGCAGGTGAAGGGTCTGGTCGACGGCGGCGCCGATCTGCTGCTGATAGAGACCATCTTCGATACCCTGAACGCAAAAGCCGCCATCTTTGCCGTTCAGAAATATTTCCGGGACTCCAAAACGCCCGAGCTGCCCATCCTGATCAGCGGAACGATCACCGATGCCAGCGGACGGACCCTCAGCGGTCAGACGCTGGAAGCCTTCTATGTATCCGTCATGCATGCGCGTCCGCTGAGCGTGGGTCTCAACTGCGCGCTTGGAGCTGCCGAGATGCGGCCGCATATCGAAGAGCTGAGCCAGATAGCGGCCTGCTTTACTTCGGCCTATCCCAATGCCGGACTGCCGAATGCCATGGGTGAGTATGACGAGCAGCCCGAGCAGACGGCGCATTTTATCGAAGAATGGGCGGAGAACGGGTTTGTGAATATTGTGGGCGGGTGTTGTGGTACCACCCCCGATCATATAAAACATATCGCGGACCATGTGGCGAAGATCAGTCCGAGGCCGCTGCCTGTAGTAGAAAAAGAATTAGTCTAAAATCATAATAGATCGAATCGATGTCGACGGTTACAATAAAGCCTTTCTTGCGTCTTTCGGGCCTCGAGCCACTGGTATTACGTCCCCTGACCAATTTCGTTAACGTAGGCGAACGCACCAACGTGACGGGGTCCAAGAAATTCGCCCGTCTTGTACGGGAGAACAAGTACGAGGAAGCGCTCAGCGTTGCCCGCCAGCAGGTGGAGAGCGGGGCGCAGATACTCGACGTGAACATGGACGACGCCCTCCTGGACGGGGAGAAGGCCATGCAGACTTACTTAAATCTCCTGCAGTCCGAGCCCGATATCGCGAAGATCCCTATCATGATCGACTCGTCGAAGTTCTCGATCATCGAGGCCGGTCTCAAATGCGTGCAGGGGAAATGTATCGTCAACTCCATCTCGCTGAAGGAAGGGGAAGAGAAATTCATCGACCAGGCGATCATCTGCCGCAGCTATGGGGCGGCCGTCATCGTGATGGCCTTTGACGAGAACGGACAGGCCGACACGCTCCGCAAAAAGGTCGACATCAGCGCAAGAGCCTATAAGATACTTACCGAACAGGTCGGGTTCGATCCGCAGGACATCATCTTCGACCCGAATATATTCGCCATCGCCACCGGTATCGAGGAGCATAACAACTATGCCGTCGACTTTATCGAGGCAGTAAAAGAGATCAAACAAAAGATGCCGCTGACCCGTATCAGCGGTGGTGTGAGCAATATCTCGTTCTCCTTCCGCGGCAACGAGCCCGTCCGTGAAGCGATGCATAGCGTATTCCTCTACTATGCCATCAAGGCAGGGATGGATATGGGTATCGTCAACGCGGGACAGCTGGTGGTATACGACGAGATCGAGCCCCGGCTGCGGCAGCTGTGCGAGGACGTTATCCTGAACAAAAATGCAGATGCGACCGACAAGCTGCTGGCGTTTGCAGAGACCGTGAAGGCAAAGGATAAGACGGAGGTAAAGGACGAGGCCTGGCGCAAGGGCACGGTTGAAGAACGCCTGAAACACGCACTGGTCAACGGCATCACGGAATATATCGAGTCTGATACGGAAGAGGCCCGGCAGAAATACCCGAAGCCGCTGGACGTGATCGAAGGTCCGCTGATGGCCGGGATGGACGTGGTTGGCGATCTCTTCGGCAGTGGCAAGATGTTCCTGCCGCAGGTCGTGAAGAGTGCGCGGGTGATGAAGAAATCCGTTGCCGTACTCACCCCCTTCATCGAACTGGAGAAGGAAGAGCGAAGGAAAGCCGCGGGGGCTGAAGGCGTCGAGACGTCCAGCGCCGCCAGGATCCTGCTGGCAACCGTAAAGGGAGACGTTCACGATATCGGCAAGAACATCGTCGGTGTCGTACTGGGATGTAACGGATATGATATCATCGACATGGGAGTAATGGTCCCGGCCGACAAAATATTGGAGACTGCCCGACGGGAAAAGGTTTCCATCATCGGGCTTAGCGGTCTGATCACGCCTTCGCTCGACGAGATGGTCCACGTGGCCAGGGAGATGAAGCGGCAGGACTTCCAGGTACCCCTGCTCATCGGGGGAGCGACGACGTCCCGTATGCACACCGCGGTGAAGATCGCCCCTGAGTTCGAGAAGGGTGTCGTGCACGTGCTGGATGCTTCGAGGAGTGTCACGGTCGCGGGCTCGCTGCTGAGTCCCGAGCAGAAGCCGGAGTTCCTGAAGAATATCCGCGCCGAGTATCAAAAATTGAAAGAAGATTTTGCCAGTAAGAAGACGGTAAAACAGTATCTGGGATTTGGCAAGGCGCAGGAGAACAAGGTGAAGATCAACTGGGATAGTTTCCGTCCGGTGACGCCGTCCTTTATAGGCACTAAAACCTTTGACGGATATGATCTCGCCGAGGTCGCCCGGTTCATCGACTGGGGTCCCTTCTTTATCACCTGGGAGCTGCACGGGAAATTCCCGCAGATATTGCAGGACAAGGTGGTAGGGGTCGAGGCTACCCGTCTGTTCAACGACGCGAATGCGTTGCTGCAGCAGATCATAAAAGAGAAGTGGCTGAAACCCCGCGCGGTCATCGGCTTCTGG
>Ga0310811_10012376_pt1 | contig 11073 bp, 8 predicted proteins | sample YCmetagenome_FD_207642 | JGI IMG/M metagenome (GOLD analysis project Ga0310811, IMG submission 207642) | Soil microbial communities from experimental microcosm in Duke University, North Carolina, United States - YC | ecosystem: Engineered > Artificial ecosystem > Soil microcosm > Unclassified ...
GGCTGTTCGTTCTCGCAGCGTGCATGTTTGCGTTGGGAGAGCATCCGCAGGCTGCGTTCGCGTTGCCGCTGTTCTCCGACGCGCAGGGCGGCGTGAGCTGCGAGACGTGCCATACCGTCCCGCCGAGCTTGAACGCCTACGGTCGCTACATTCTGGCGACCAACTTCATGAAAGGCATCGATCCGCACGCGCAGATGAAGCAGAATGCGCGCGATCCGCTTGCCTTTCTCGCCACGCTCGACGGCGGAACCGCCGGTCCTCCGAAGGGTTCGGGCGGCAACCCGATCGCGGCGAAGAACTACATGTACTTCGGTGCGCTCGTCTCGGGCGGTTACCTCGGGCCGAAGATGACCTATTACGCCGCGGTGCCGATCGTCGAGAACGGCAATCCCGCCGGCGATCTCTATCAGGCGTGGATCGCCTACAACGGCTTCTCGCACGGCAACGGCAGTTTGCAAGTCGGGAAGTTCGCGACGCCGTTCTTCGCGCCGTGGCTCGGCATGCCGTCGGTCTCGCTGCAAGGCTACGCTCCACAGATCCTCACCGTTGGACAGAATGACGTTCTGGTCGGCGAGGATCGTTGGGGCGCAACCTACACGCAGGTGGGGCCGAAAGGGCTCGTCGGCACCGTCGGCTACATGACCGATCAAGGCGGCGTCGAGAATGCGTTCAACAGCGAGTACAACGCGCCGGCGACGTTCTTGGGAACGCCGGGCGTGCAGAGCGGGACGTACGTCGCTTCGCTGCAGTATCTGGAGCCGAGCTCGCGCTTCACGGGCGGGATCGGCATCCTGGGCGGCGCGACCCCCGTCACCGGCGGACCGCAGTTCGACGGCGGCAAGGATCCGTACCAGCGCGAGATGGCGCTCGTCTCGTACGCGGTCGCGCAGAACTTCCAGGTGACGGCGATGAAGCTGTTCGGCCAGGACGCGAACCCGTTCGCGACCGGCGAGTCGGTGAACAGCAACGGCTGGTCGTTCGGGATCAATTACAACCCGACGTCGTGGGCGCACGTCGAAGTGCGCGACGACCGGATGGATTCGGGACCGGGCACGATCTACAACAACGACAAGCCGGTCCTGCAAGAGTACGTCACGGCCGTCGCGTTCAACCCGATGCCGAACCTCTCGCTCACGCTGTACGACGTCCCCACGGTCGGTGCGAAGCCGACGGCGGGCTACGAGCTGGCGTACACCGGTCCGTGGTTCCACCACGCCGCGGCGCCGCCGGAGACGGTCGCGACGACGAACACAGGTGGCGCGCCGGGTGCGCAAGACTATGCGGTCCACTGCGCGGCGTGCCACGGCGCGACGGGCGGCGGCGGCGTGGGGCCGAACCTGCAGCACCTCACGCTCACGCAAGACCAGACGGTCGCGTTCATCAAGAACCCGGCCGGCAACATCATGCCGCACCTCTATCCCTCGCAGTTGAACGAGGCGCAGGTGGAGGCGATCGCGACGTACATCAAAGGCGGGTTCGCATCGGGCGGCACGGCCGCGCCGACGGCGGCCGCGGACACCGGGGCGGGCGCGCAGGTCTTCAGCGTGCGCTGCTCGGCCTGCCACGGCGCCGACGGCAGCGGCGGGGTCGGCCCGAACCTGCACGGGATCGCGAGCCGCAAGAACCTCGACCAAACCGTCGCGTTCATCGAGAACCCGAGCGGCGGCATCATGCCGAAGCTCTATCCCTCGCAGTTGAACCTGGCCCAGGTCCAGCAGGTCGCGGCGTACATCCAGTCGCTGAAGTAGCCGCGGCCGAAGGGTGACCGAGTCGAAGCATGGGCGGCGATCGTGGCCCATGCTTCGACAAGCTCAGCATGTTAGCGTTATTCGGCGCGGAGGGCTTCGATCGGGTCGAGGCGCGCGGCTTTCGCGGCGGGGTAGTAGCCGAAGAAGATGCCGACGAGCGCCGAGAACGCCACGGCGATGATGACGGCGCCGGGCGGGACGGCGGCGGACCAGTGGGCGAGCGTTGCGATCGCGGCGGCGCCGGCGAGGCCGAGCAGCGCGCCGATCGCGCCGCCGCTGGTCGAGAGGACGACGGCTTCGGTGAGGAACTGTTGGAGGATCGCCGCGCCGCGCGCACCGACGGAGAGGCGCAGGCCGATCTCGCGCGTGCGCTCGGTGACCGAGACGAGCATGATGTTCATGATCCCGATCCCGCCGACGAGCAGCGAGACCGCCGCTACGGCCGCGAGCAGCACCTCCATCGTCATCGCGGCGCCGGACGCGGCGTTCGCGATGTCCTGCAGATTGCGGATCGCGAAGTCGTCCGGGGTGCCCTGCGCGATGCGATGACGCGCCTCGAGGAGGCTGACGATCGCGCTCTGCACGGGCAGGACGTCGGCGGCGTCGCGCGCGGAGACGAAGAGGATCCCGAGCATCGTCTGCCCGGTGAGCCGCTTCATCGCGGAGGTGTAGGGGATGATCACCGTGTCGTCCTGGTCCTGGCCGGTCGCAGACTGCCCGCGCCGCGTGAGTAAGCCGATGACGGTGAACGGGACGCCGCGCACGATGACGGTGCGCCCGACGGGATCCTGACCGGGGAAGAGGTTATCGGCGACGGTCTGACCGAGGACGCAGACCTTCGCGACGCCTTTGGTCGCGGCGTCGTCGAAGAACGTGCCGCGTGCGATCGGCCAGTCGCGGATCGCGAGATAGCTCGGCGCGACACCGATGATCTGCGTCGACCAGTTCGCGGTCGGTGAGACGACCTGCGCGCGGACGACGACGCCGGGGGAGACGGCCGAGACGCCGGGGATCTTCGTGAGCGCGAGGCCGTCGTCGGGGGTCAGCGTGGAGGCGGCGCCGGTGCCGGTGTTCACGCCGCCCTGCGTGAGGTTCCCGGGGATCACGATGATCAGGTTGCTGCCCAGGCCGTTGATCTGCGCGCTGACCGATGCGCGCGCGCCGGCGCCGATCGCAACCGTCACGACGACGGCGGCGACGCCGATGATGACGCCGAGCATCGTCAGCAGCGAGCGAGAGCGATTGCGCACCAGGGCGCGCACGGCGAGGCGGATCGTTTCGGTCCAGCTCATCGGGCCGCCGCCAGCGCATGTTCGATGGGGTGGTCGTCGACGACGCGGCCGTCGCGGAAGGAGACGAGGCGTTTGCCGTGTGCGGCGACGTTCGCGTCGTGCGTGACGATCAGGAGCGTGATGCCGCGCTCTTCGTTGAGCCGCGCGAGCAGGACCATCAGCTCTTCGGAGGCACGCGAGTCGAGCGCGCCCGTCGGCTCGTCGGCGAGAATCATCGTGGGCGTGTTCACCAGGGCGCGTGCGATCGCGACGCGTTGTTGCTGGCCGCCGGAGAGCTGGTTCGGCATGTGGTCGCCGTAGCGCGCGAGGCCGACCAAGCCAAGTGCCTCGAGCGCCGCCTTGCGGCGTTGCGCGCGCGGGATGCCGGCGTAGAGCATCGGCAATTCGACGTTCTCCGCTGCGCTCGTGCGAGGCAGCAGGTTGTAGGCTTGGAACACGAAGCCCAGGCGCTTGCAGCGGATGTCGGCGAGGTCGTCGGCGCTCAGCTCGGTGACGTCGTGCCCGGCAAATCGATACGTACCCGAGGTCGCGCGGTCGAGGAAGCCGACGATGTGCATGAACGTCGACTTCCCCGAGCCCGACGGCCCCATGACGACGACGAACTCGCCGGGCGCGATCGTCAGCGTCACGCCGTCGAGCGCCGCGAGCTGCTGCTCGCCCAAATCGTAGATCTTGCGCAGATCCCGGACGTCGACGACCGGGGTGTTCATCGCACCCCGCGCATCCCGGCGTTGAACGGGGTCGTCGCGGTCGCCGTGCGCGTCGTGACCGTACTGTCGGCGACGACGATCTCCGCGCCCTCGGGGATCGCTGCGCCCTCGCTCACGACCGACGCGTCGGTCCCCGCCACCAGCAGCACGCGAACGGGGATCGCGACCGGCTTCCCGCGCGTGAGGACGTAGAGCCGTGCGCGCGCACCGGAGACGACGCTGGCGCCGTTCGTACCGCTCGTCGCCGTCGCGCCCCAGATCGATCCGGGCGCCGCGCTGCGCGCGGCGGTCTGCTTGGCGGCCTTCTCCCCGGGCGCGACGTACGCGAGCGCCTGAAGCGGCACCACCGTCCCGTTATCGGCCTTGGCGATGTCGATCGAGGCGTTCGCGGTCATCCCGGGCCGCAGGAGCGCTTCCTGGTTGTCGACGTAGGCGACGGTCGTGTAGGTGACGACGTTCTGGACGGTCGTCGGGTTCTGGCGCACCATCCAGATCGTGCCCGTGAAGGTGCGGGTCGGATACGCCAGGACGGTGAAGCGCGCGATCTGGCCGGCGTGCACGCCGCCAACGTCGGGCTCGCCGACCGCGATGTCGACCTCCATCTTATGCAGGTCACGTGCGAGCGTGAACAGGGTCGGCGTCTGGAAGCTCGCCGCGACGGTCTGGCCGACCGAGACGTTGCGCGCGACGACCGTGCCTTCGACCGGCGAGACGATGACGGTACGAGAGAGGTTGAACTCGGCTTGCGCGAGCTGCGCGCGCTGTGTGTCGATCAGGCCGCGCTGCGCTGCGACCAGATCGGCTGCGTTCGCGCGCTGCTGGCCGGCGGAGACGCCCGCGAAGCGCTGCGCGTCGCGCTGCGCCGCGGAGGCGACCGCGCCGGAGGCGCTTGCCGCCGCTTGCGCGCGCGCCTGCCGCGCGGCGACCCGCGCGCTCGCGTCGGCGGCTTGCGCAGCGGCGAGCGCGCTCGTGTCGTTGTCGAACTGGCTGCGCGGGATGTAGCCCTGCGCGATGAGCTGCCGGTCGCGGGCGAGGGTGGTGCGCGCGAGCGCGAGCGCGCTTGCGGTGCGCATGACCTCGGCGTCGGTCGCCGCGATCGCGATGCTCTGCGCCCGGGCGGTCTCCGTCGCGGAGCTGGCCGAGGCTTCGCCGGCGCGCGCGGTGGCGAGCGCGCCGCTCGCGGTCGCCGATGCGGCATCAAGGGTGCGCAGCGACGCGGCGAGCTGGGCTTGCGACTGCGCGAGCGCGCCGCGTGCCTGATCGACCGCGGCCTGGAACGAGGTGGGATCGATGCGCGCGAGGATCTGACCGCGGCGCACGTGCGAGTTGTAGTCGGCGTGCAGCTCGATGATCGTGCCCGAGACCTGTGAGCCGACCGAGATCGTATCCTGCGGATTGACCGTCCCCGTGGCGGTGACCGACTGTACCAGCCGCCGATGAGCGGCGGGGACCGTCTGATAGACGATCTTCTGTCGGCTGCGGTTCACCACGACCACCGCCGCCGCTACGGCGCCGATGAGGATCAGCGCAAGGGCGAGGAGCACGAGCCGGCGGTGCGAGTGGCGCGGAGACGGCGGGGGCGCCGGTGAAACCTCGCCGTCGACGCGAACGGTGCCGGGCGAGGGTACGAGCAAGTCCATCGCGAGGATCGTAAGCGGGCGATCTGCTCTTCCCGTGAACGGATCGTATCCGGTTTTTCACCACCTCTTCGCGTGCCGGCGCTACGGTACGCCCATGGAGATTCGCGGCTTTCGATCGATCCTCGTCCCGCTGGACGGCTCAGCGTCCGCGCAGGCTGCCTTGCGTCTCGCTCTGCGACTCGTCGACCCTGACGGGGACATCGTGCTCGTGCACGCGATCGACCGCACCGCGGTCGTCGCGGAGTGCGTCACGCCGTACGGCGGCGATCCGACGCCGGCGCTCGAGGCTCTCGAGGCGGACCAGCGGGCGATCTTCGAGGCAGGGGAGCGGCAGGTGACCGGCGCCGGAGTGCGGTGCTCGACGGTCGCGCTGGACGGCGCCGCGGCGCAGGGGATCGTGGCGGTCGCGCGTGAGCGCAACGTCGATGCGATCGCGATGGGAACGCACGGCCGGCGCGGCTTCGCTCGAATCGTGCTCGGCAGCACCGCCGCCGCGGTCCTGCACGAAGCGCCCGTGACGACGTTCGTCGTGCACGAGCAGGCCGGGGTGGAGGCGGGGCTGCCGTTCCACCAGATCCTCGTCGCCCTCGACGGCGCGCCGGCGGCGAGCGCCGCCGCGCGGGACGCGGTCGACCTCGCGGCGCGCGACGGCGCGAGCGTGTTCTTCGCGCACGTCGTCGAGGCGCAGGATCAGGCGGAGGCGCTCGCCGCCGCGATGTCCCAGGCGCGCGCCTACGCGCTGGCCGCCGGGGTCGCGAGCGACGCGGCGATCCTGCACGGCGATCCGGTCGACGCGCTCCTCATCTGCGCCGAGACGTGCCACGCCGGAGCGATCGCGGTCGGGGCGCACGATCGCACCAGCAGCTTCTTCGGGATCGGGAGCGTCGCCGAGGCGCTGGTGCGGATGAGCCCGATCCCCGTGCTCGTCTCACCGCTTCCCGCGGCGACGGCGGTCGAACCGCCGCCGGTGCACGCCCGCCCGGCCTGAGCCGGGGCGTCAGTCCTCGACGGCGGGGCGCAGCAGCGCGAAGGCGTTCGCGAGCGTGTCGGCGATCGTAACACGGCCGGTGAGGCCGGTGATGCTCAGCAGGCGCACGAGGCGCTGGTCCTGCGCGACGATCACCAGACGGCCCCGGAGGCGCTCGCAGCGCGTGTGGGCACGGAACAGTTCGTCGATCACCGCGGAATCGAGATAGCGCAGCGCCGTGAGGTCGACGATGACGCGCGGATTGTCGGCCGCCGCCTGGAGGGCGGCGCGCATCTCGCCGCGCGCCGCGATGTCGGATTCGCCGACGATGGCAACCACCGCCGGCTCACGTTCTTGCTGATACACCCGAGGGCGGCTCTTCGACCGCCCCGGGGAGGAACTCTTCTCCGGCCTAGTAGCCGAACGTGTGGGTCACCGAGAAGTTGAAGGTTGCCGGCCCGACGCCGTTTGCGTTCTCCAGGCCGAAGTTGCCGTTCGCGAGCGGGACCGCGATCCCGCCGTTCGCGATCACCAGATCGTTGTTGTGGACGTCGAAGAGGTTGTAAACGGTGAAGAGCGCCGCCGAGTTGCGGCCGATCCCGTACCGCAGGCTCGCGTTCGAGACGAGGAACGGCGGGAGGCCGTAGGAGTTGTTCTTGCCGACGTAGGTCGTGCCGAGCGAGGCGCGGCCGTCGTGTTTGAAGCGGTAGCTGACTTCGGCGTAGCCCTCGGCGTACGGGATGCTGACGGTACTCGTGTTGAGCGCGGAAGCGTTGAAGCCGTTGCTCTCGCCGTTGCCGTTCGAGGCGACGTAGTTGGAGCCCGAGACGATGCCGAGGTTCGCGATCCGCTGACCGTCGACGGTGCCGTAGAAGTCCGGCGGCAGGTTGTAGGGGAACGCCTTCTGCAGCGAGCCCTGCGCGACGAAGCCCCAGCCCAGGCGCGGATCGCGCCGGATCGAGAGCTCGACGCCCTGATAGCGCGCCTGCGAGAGGTTCTGGTATTCCATGTAGTACAGCTCGCCGGTCTTGCCGCCGCTCGTGTACGTCGTGCCGCTCTCGCCGATCCCCTCGAAGAACTGGTTCCAGAGGGTCGTCTCGTAGGCGTCGGTCGAGATGACGGTCGCGGGATCGCGCGCGAGCCGGAAGTCGCCGCCGATATCGTAGCCGAACGCGGTCTCCGGGCGCAGGTTCGGGTTGTTCACGTACTGTGAGTACGCGGTCGTCGCGTTGCCGAAGTAGAGGACGCCCGAACCGGCGGCGGCGGGGACCGTCGTCGGCTGGTAGAGCTCGAGGAACGGCGGCGCGGTCGAGGAACCGGCGGCGGCGCGCAGCGAGACGTCGTCGTTCACGCGCCACGAGAGCCCAAGGCGCGGGTCGTTGTGCGAGAAGACCGAGGTCATCATCCCGTTCGGCGCGCCCGTCGCCGGCTGGTTGGCGTAAAACGTGTTCTCGTAGCTGTTGAGGTAGTCGCTCAGCGTCGCCGAGAAGCCGTGCGGGAAGTTGAGGACCGCGCGCAGGAGCGCTGTCCCCTCGCGCTCGTTCGCGCCCGGGCCGACGGTGTAGTTGGGAACGGGCGCCGCCGTCGTCCAGCCCGTGCCTTGGTAGATCGCGGTCGTCTTGATCCAATTCGCCGCCGAGATCGAGTCGTCGTACGCGACGCTGTAGACGTTGGGACCGGTGACGTGGTCGTACTCGAACGACGCGCCGCCGAGATGGTCGACCGCCGGGGTGGAGTTGTACTGCCCCGGCATCACGATCGTCGCCGGACCGCCGTTGAACGCGACGGTACAGGTGGCCTGGCCGCTGGGGCACTTCGTCGTCGTCATCGTCCCGCTGACGGACTGAAACGTCGCCGTGTAGACCTGGTTCGCCGCCGTCTCGGCGTTCCCGAGCTGCGTGTTGACCGAGTCGCTGTAGAAGCGCGCGAGTGCCGTGTCGTTTTTGGTCGGCGAGGTGCGGAACTCGACGTCGAACATCGGCTCGTCGTTGTTCAGGTACTCGCCCGGCGGGAAGTAGCTCCCCGTCGTGACCGTCATCGGGCCGGGCTGCAGCGATCCGGTGTAGCCGGCGCCGGGCGCGAACGTCGTCGGGAGCAGCTCGGTGCCGTAGCCGTCGCGGTCGGTGTAGAGCTGGTTACCCAGGTACGTGGCGGTGAGGACCGACGCCGAAGAGAGGTTGTCGACGAGCTTGAGCAGCTCGGTCTTGCTGGTGTAGGTCGAGTTGATCGGTTCGCAGCACACGACGAGCGAGGTCTTCGAGCCGATGTACGAGTTCTGGATCCCGGCGGGCGGCGGCGCGGCGCCGTACGGGTTCGCGCCGACCGGATAGCCGTTGATCGTCTGGCCCGCGGGGTTCGTCGCGATCCCGGTCGAGAACGGCGCCTGATAGTTGCGCAGCGGTCCCGGCGAACCGTCGACGTCGTATTCCGCGACCCAGCCGAGCCTGCCGTTCGAGGTCGTGCCGCGCGACAAGAACGTCGAGAACTGGCCGCCGTAGTTGTCGGTGCCGTACGTGATCATCCCGGTCGGCTTTGCGGTCGGGTCGAGGGTACGGAAGTTCACCTCACCGTTGATCGCGCCGTTGTCGATGATCCCGGCGGTGCCGGGCCCTTTGTCGACCTCGACGGAGCCGAGCGCGTTCGCGTTGAGCGACTGCAGCCAGTAGTAGCCGGTGCCCTGCACGGCGACGGGATGGCCGTCGACGAGCGTCGCGGTCTCCCACGGAAGGCCGCCGCGGATGCTCGGGTTCACGAGCGCGACCGGCGACGCGCCGCTCGAGCCGGGGAACGCGGCGGAGGCGCGATCGCTCACGATCCCCGGCGTCTCGTCGAGGATGCGCGAGACTTGCTGCTGGCCTTGGTCGAGGAACGTCGACTGCGGGATGTCGGCGACCGCGGCGGCCGTCGCGTTGAAGTGGCTGCCGCCGGTATTCGTGGTGGTCTGCCCGATCACGTGCAGCGTGGAGAGCGTCTCCGCGGCGAGCGTGACGTTCAGGTTCTGAAGCGTGCCGGCGACGACGAAGAACGTCTCGTGCGCCGGATCGTAGCCGCCGCGCGTCGCGGCGACGCTGTAGCCGCCGGGGCGCACGCCGGTGAAGCGGTAGTGCCCCGCGCGATCGGTCGTCGCCGTGAGCGTCGTGGGGCCTTGGAGCTGGATCGTCACGTTCGCGAGCGTCGCGCCGTTCGCGTCGGTCGCGGTTCCGCTCACCGTCGCGGCGGAGACATCGGCCGCGGGTGGCGGCTCTTGCGCGGACGCCACGTCGTGCGGGAGGCTCGTCCCAAGTGCGCACGCGATGGCGAGACCCGCGACGCGTGCGAGCATCATCGTATGACCTCCGAGCGTGCGATCTGGCGGCGTGGGGTTGGATGAATCGTATCGCAACAAGAGCACCGTTATCGTTGGCGGAAGATAACGGGCTCGTTTCTCAGTGTTGTGTGCTGTTCCGCTTGGAGCGCCGGACGTATCGATCCAGCGCCGCGAGCTGCGCGGCGGCGTGCTCGCTCAGATCCGACTCGATGCTGCGGTAGCGCGTGATGACGTCGCGGCCGAGCGGCGTGACCGCGGCGGTGCCGCCCTTCACACCGCCGGGCTGCGCGATGACGAGCGGCTCCTTGAAGATCGCGTTGAGTTCGTTGACGAGCTTCCAGGCGCGGCTGTACGCCATCCCGAGCTCGCGGCCGGCGGCCGAGATCGAACCGGTCTCGCAGATCAGTTCGAGAAGCCGCACCTTACCCGGCCCGAGCGCGGCTTCGTCGCTGAAACGGATCTTGAGCGAGAGGCGCATGACGCGGCTCCTGCGCCGTCGTGCGACGCGCTCCCTATCCCAGCACGTTCACCGCGCGCGCGGCGGCGATCGCGATCGTCGCCAAGGAGAAGCCCGCCTGGACCGTCATGATCAGCTTCATGCGGCGCGACGCGGGCAGGACGTCGGTGGGGCTAAAGGCCGTCGACGTCGTGAACGCGAGGACCAGATAGTCGACGTAGTTCGGCGACCATCCGGGGAAACGTTCGGACTCGGCCTGCGGAAAGAAGAAGTCGCGCCCGTCGTCGAGGAGCCAGTACCAGAGCGAGAAGGTCAAGACCGCGAGGATCCACACCAAGATCGCCGATTCGAGGAGCGGTCCGCCTTTGAGCGTGCTACCCCCGACGATGATGCGGCCGATGATCGTGCCGAAGTAGCTGACGGCGGCCAGAGACATCAGCCCGGTGAGCGTGAACGCCGCCGAGCGTTCGAGGCGGTGCAGCTTGGGGACGTAACGTGCGACCCACGTGACGACGACGAGCGTATAGAACGCGATCGATATGGCGGGGCCGAGGCCGGCGGGGAAGAGGGTGTAGCGATTCGGCAGCAGGGCGGCCGCCGTCGCGAACACGATCATCACCACGGCAGGCGGCCAACCGAGAACCGACAAGGCGCGCTTGGAAGCCCCCACGGGCGAATTATAGGAGCCTGCATTCAGGTTAGACTGTCCGAATAATGCACAACGCTCGGCGAGGCCGCCGTGGTCGACCAGGTCGACCGGGGGCGGCTGATCGATCCCTTGCACGGCGCCGTCATCGCAGCGTCATCCGCGCGGGCTAGGGTTGGATCATGCCGCGCGCACTCGCCGCGATCGTCTTGGCAAGTCTCGGCGTGCTTCTACCCCTGCCGGCGCAAAGCGGACCGCCGTTCGTCACCGACGATCCGGAGCCGGTCGCGCCGCAGCATTGGGAGA
>Ga0310811_10012378_pt1 | contig 11072 bp, 7 predicted proteins | sample YCmetagenome_FD_207642 | JGI IMG/M metagenome (GOLD analysis project Ga0310811, IMG submission 207642) | Soil microbial communities from experimental microcosm in Duke University, North Carolina, United States - YC | ecosystem: Engineered > Artificial ecosystem > Soil microcosm > Unclassified ...
ACACCGACGACCCACGCGGCAAGCGCGAAGTGCGTGGCCATCCATGCGAGCGCGATGTCGATCTGCCGTGCGAACAGCGCACCGGCCACCATCGCGGCGCCGACCCACAGCGCGGCGCTCGCCGTCGACGCAGCGACGAACGCGGGCACGCGCATTTTCAGCGCCCCGGCGATCGGCGGTGCGACGGTGGAGAAACCCGGGACGAATTTCGACACGACGACCGAAAAGAAGCCCCAGCGCTCGAAGATGCCTTCGGTCTGGCGCACGCACGTGTCCGGCGACAGCGAGATGCGGCAGAGGAAGCGCAGGACCGGATAGCCGTAGCGCCGCCCGGCCCAGAACCAGACGAGATCGGCCAGGAGCGAGGCGATGACCGAGATCGCGAAGGCCTGCGCGAAATCGATGCGCCCGGCCACGGCGAGCGCACCCGCCAGCACCATCGTCGGCACGGCGGGGATCGGCAGGCCGAGCTGCTGCAGCAGCACGTTGAAGCCGACCAGGGGCACGCCGTAGCGCGCGAGCTCGCTCGAGAGGGGATCCATACGGTGGGCCGATCCGAACCGGGGGAAGCTTGCCAGATTGGCACGGCAACGCAACTTCACAAGGCCTCGTCTTTTGCAGTCGCCTACGCGACAATCCCCTTACGGCACGCGTCCGCGACGAATAATCATATAAGCCTCAACGAGGAGCCCGCATGGATGCCAACCCGCCACCGGCTGCACCGGTCACGCCCGTCGACAGCGAAGGGCCTGCACCGCCACCGCGCAAGCTCGCGGCCGGCGAGGGCGCGAGCTGGTGGGGCGAGAGCTGGCGGATCTTCTGCGCCGCGCCGGGCATCTGGGTCGGCATCGTGGTGATCTTCACCGTGATCTCGATCGCTCTGGCGTTCGTCCCGATCATCGGCAGCTTCGTGCAGACGGTGCTCGCGCCGGTGTTCGCAGGAGGGCTCATGCTCGGCTGCCACGCGCTCGCGAAGGGCCGTCCGCTCATCATCGGCCACCTCTTCGAGGGCTTTCAGGGGGCACGCTTCGCGCCGCTGGTGATGCTCGGCCTGCTGTGGCTCGCCGTGCTGTTCGTCGTTGCAATCGTCATGGTCGGCACCGTGTTCCTCACGCTCGGCGCATCGGGACTCGCAGCGCTGATGGACTTCGACGCCGCCGCGCAACTCGATCTGCACGCGCTCGCGTCGGTGGGCGCGTCGCTCGCCGTCGTCGGGCTGATCGCGCTGATCGCGCTGGCGCTCGCCGCGATGGCGTACTGGTTCGCACCGGCGCTCGTCGTGCTGAACGGCGAGACGCCGTTCGCCGCGTTGCAGAAGAGCTTCGCGGCCTCGTGGCAGAACGTCGGCGCGTTCCTGCTCTACGGCCTGATCATGATCGGGCTCGCGATCGTCGCGTCGATCCCGTTCCTGCTCGGCTGGATCGTGCTCGGCCCGATGCTCGTCGGCAGCTGCTATGCGGGGTGGCGGACGATCTTCGGCAGATAGTCAGTGCGCCTTTTCCCAGTTCGGCCCGTGGCCGACGTCGACCTTGAGCGGCACGCGCAACGTCGCGACCGACGTCATCAGCCCGGGTAGCTCGCGCAGCATGCGCGCGACTTCGCCGTCGGGCGCCTCGAACACGAGCTCGTCGTGCACCTGCAGGATCAGCCGGGTGGCGAGGCGCTCGCGGTCGAGATAGGCCTGCACGGCGATCATCGCGAGCTTGACCAGGTCCGCCGCGGTGCCCTGCATCGGCGCATTGATCGCCGCACGCTCGGCGCCCGAGCGGCGCGGCCCGCTGGCCGCACGGATGTCGGGCAGGAAGAGCCGTCGTCCGAACACCGTCTCGACATAGCCCTGCTCGCGAGCGAGCGTCCGCGTGCGCTGCATGTACGCGGCCACGCCGGGATAGCGCGTGAAATAGCGATCGATGAATTGCGCGGCGGCCGAGCGCTCGATGTTGAGCTGTGTCGCGAGCCCGAACGCGCTCATCCCGTAAATCAGCCCGAAATTCACTGCCTTGATGTAGCGGCGCTGGTCGGCCGTCACGTCCTTGGGCGCGACGCCGAAGATCTCTGCGGCCGTGGCGCGATGGATGTCGTCGCCCGCCTGGAATGCCGCGAGCAGCGCCGGATCCTCCGACAGATGCGCCATGATGCGAAGCTCGACCTGCGAGTAGTCCGCAGAGATCAGCGTGTGCCCGCGCGGCGCGACGAACGCCTCGCGAATGCGGCGCCCTTCCGCCGTGCGCACCGGGATGTTCTGCAGGTTCGGCTCGGTGGACGCGAGCCGCCCCGTCACCGCGGTCGCCTGCGCAAACGTCGTGTGCACGCGCCCCGTTCGCGCGTTGACCATCGCGGGCAGCTTGTCGGTGTACGTCGACTTGAGCTTCGTGAGCGCACGGTACTCGAGCAGCACCTTCGGCAACGGATAGTCGGCGGCGAGCGCCTCGAGCACCTCCTCGTCGGTCGACGGCTGGCCGGTCGCCGTCTTCTTCTTCACCGGCAGCTGCATGCGCTCGTAAAGGATCTCGCACAGCTGCTTCGGCGAGCCGAGGTTGAACGGCCCGCCGGCGAGGCGATGCGCTTCCTGCTCGAGCGCGAGCGCGCGCTCGCCGAGCTCACGGCTCTGCGCGGCGAGCAGCGCGGAATCGACAAGCACGCCCGTGCGCTCCATCCGGAACAACACCTCGCGCACCGGCAGCTCGATCGTGTCGTAGACGAACGCGAGCTTCGCGTCGGCCGCAATCTGCGGCGCGAGGCGCCGGTGCAGCCTAAGCGCGACGTCCGCGTTCTGCGCCGCATACTCGGTCGCGCGCTCGAGCGGCACTTCCTCGAACGCGATGCGGTGCGCGCCCCTGCCGGTCACGCTGTCGTAGTCGACCGTCGCCACGTCGAGGTGACGACGCGCGAGACCGTCGAGGTCGTGAGGCTTGTGGGACTCGAGCACGTACGACTCGAGCTCGGTGTCGTGCACGCCGCCACGCAGCACGAGGCCGTGGTTGGCGAGCGCGTGCTCCGCGTACTTGACGTTATGCCCCAGCTTCGCGCGCGCGGCATCGCCGAGCCACGGCGCGAGCGCATCCAGGACCGTCTGCACGTCGAGCTGCGCAGGCGCGCCGGCGTAGCGATGACCGAGCGGAATGTAGCAGCCGCGCCGCTCCTCGAGTGCGAACGACAGGCCGACGATGCGCGCGGTCAGCGGATCGGCGGTGCTCGTCGACGTATCGAACGAGACAATGTCGGCACTGCGCAATGCGTCGAGCCAGCGCGCGAGCGCTTCGTCGCTCGTGATCGTTTCGTATTCCGCCGCTTCGCCCGCCGCCTCGGGCTTGGTCTCCGCGACCTGTTTCGCGGGACCGGCGGCCGCGACTTCGCCGCGGCCGAACTCGGGCAGCCAGCTCTTGAACTCGAAGCGCTCGTAGAGGCCGCGAAGCTTCGGCGTTTCCGGCTCACCGAGCGTCAGATCGGTGACCTTCGTCGGCAGCGCGCAATCGACCCTCACCGTCAGCAGCCGCTTGCCTTGCGGCAGCCATTCGAGCGACTGGCGCAAATTTTCGCCGACGACGCCACCGATGTCGCCCGCGTGCGCGATCACCGCGTCGAGCGAGCCGTATTGCGTGAGCCACTTCGCGGCGGTCTTCGGACCGACCTTCGCGACACCCGGCACGTTGTCGATCGAGTCGCCGGTGAGTGCGAGCAGGTCGAGGACCTGGTCGGGTCGCACGCCGAACTTCGCGACGACGCCGTCGTGGTCGAGCCGCTCGTTGCTCATCGTGTTGACGAGCGTGATGCCCGGCTCGACGAGCTGCGCGAGATCCTTGTCGGATGTCGAGATGATCGTTTCGATACCCGCGGCCTTGGCCTCGCGCGCGAGCGTGCCGATGACATCGTCGGCTTCCACGCCCTCGATCATCAGCAGCGGCCAGCCGTGCGCGCGCACGAGCTCGTGCAGCGGAGCGATCTGCAGCGTGAGATCGTCGGGCATCGCCTGGCGATTGGCCTTGTAGTCCGGATACCAGTCATCGCGAAACGTCTTGCCCGGCGCATCGAAGACGACGGCGAAGTAATCCGGCTTGCCGTCGATCACCAAACGGCGCAACATCGACAACACGCCGCGCAGCGCGCCGGTGGGCTCCCCGCTCGAAGTCCGCAGGTCCGGCAACGCGTGGAATGCGCGGTACAGATACGACGAGCCATCCACGAGGACGAGCGTTGCCATGCGGTCACAAACCCACAAGATTCCCGACTTGATTGACCCGCAGTCGGTCTATTCGACGAACGGGCAAGAGGCGTGGCGATTGATCGGAATTATGGCAGAGTTCCAGATGGCGGCCGATCGCCTGAACGGCGTGCGCCCGGCAGTCAGCATCTTCGGCAGCGCGCGCATCAGGGAAGATCATCCGTATTACGCAACCGCGCAGACGATAGCGCGCAAGCTCTCCGACGCCGGCTTCGCCGTGATCTCCGGCGGCGGACCCGGCTTGATGCAGGCGGCGAATCACGGCGCGCATGCGGGACGCGCACCCGCGGTCGGACTCAACATCGAGCTGCCGAACGAGCGCGCCGGCAATCAATACCAGGACGTCAGCCTCAACTTCCGCTACTTCTTCGCACGCAAGATGATGTTCGTGCGCTTCGCATCGGCGTACGTCGTGCTGCCCGGCGGCTACGGCACCCTCGACGAGCTCACCGAGTGCCTGACGCTCGTGCAAACGGGCAAGAGCCGCCGCATTCCGATCATCCTCGTCGGCGGCGCGTTCTGGCAGGGCTTCCTCGACTGGCTGAACGACAGGGTCGTCGGCGAAGGCATGATCGGCGAGCACGACATCGGCCTCATGCGCGTCATCGACGACCCCGATGCGGTCGTCGAGGCGATCTTCGAGTTCTACGAAAACCGCGGGTTCCAGCCGTCGCGCGACGAGCGCGAGAAGCTGTTGAACCTGTGACGACGCGCACGCGCGCGTCGGCGTCTCGCCGACGCATCGGCGGCTGCGCGGACGACGCGCGTTCGAGACGGCCGCCACTTCGTGAACACACGGTCTTTGCTAGAATGAGCGCGTCATCCTGCCGCTTGCACCGCACGCTCGCCGATCCTCTTCTACGAAGCCTTCGCACCATGATTCCACATGGTCGTTCGATCCTGACGCTGGTCGCTGCGCTCGCCTGCGGATGGAGCTTCGCGCAGGCGCCCACGCGCACCGAGCCGCTGCCGCAACCGCCGCCTCCGCCGCCGGAAGTCGCCGGCGACACCGATCTCGAGCCGCAGGTGACGATCATCCGGCGCGAGGACCAGGTGGTCGAGGAGGTTCGCGTCAAGGGCGAATTGCGCTACGTTCGCGTGACACCGCGCCACGGCCGGCCGTACTTCCTGATCCCCGACGCGAACGGCGCGACGTTCATCCGTCGCGAGAGCACCGACTCGACACTCAAGGTGCCGATGTGGGTGCTGTTCTCGTTCTGACGCGTCGCGCGCGATCCTGTCGCACCAAAAGTCGCCGCCAAAGCGCTGGCCGGCAAAGCGCCTGCTAATCTTCGCCATTCGAACGAAGTGCCCGGCTGCGCGGCGAAAGGGATCGCGGCGCGCGTCTCAATGTCCGTTTACACCGCTGTCACACCCGACGAGCTCGAGGCATGGCTTACGCGCTACGCCGTGGGCGCGCTCGTCGGCCTCGACCCGATTGCGGCCGGCATCGAGAACACCAACTACTTCGTCGCGACCGAGCGCGGCCGCTACGTACTGACGCTCTACGAACGCCTGCCGTCGGAAGAGCTGCCGTTCTACCTCAACCTGATGGCGCATCTCGCGCGCGCCTCGGTCGAGGTGCCTGCGCCGGTGGCCGATCGCACCGGCGCGCTCTTCTCGCACCTCAACGGGCGCCCGGCGGGACTCGTATTACGTATCGACGGTGCGGCGGTCGACGCGCCGTCCAACGGGCATTGCGCGGCGGTGGGCGACGCCCTCGCGCGCCTGCATCGTGCTTCGCAGAGTTACCGGGCGCGCCTCACCAACCGGCGGGGCCCGGCGTGGTGGCGGCAGGCCGCGCGCGCGGTGCGTCCGTACATCACGCCCGAGCAGAACGATCTGCTGACGGCCGAAGTGCGCTTCCAGACGGGATTCGGGAAGGTCAAGCTGCCGAAGGGCGCCATCCACGGCGACCTGTTCTGCGACAACGTGCTGTTTGCGAACGGCCGCGTCGCGGGCATCATCGACTTCGGCTTCGCGGCGACCGACTTCTTCGCCTACGATCTCGCAATCGCCGTGAACGACTGGTGCACCGCCGGCAACGCCGACGGTGAGCTCGACGCAGCGCGCATGCGCGCGATGGTCGCCGCCTATCATGCCGTGCGGCCGCTTACCGACGACGAGCGCGGGCAGTGGCCGGCGCTTCTTCGCGCGGCGGCACTGCGCTTCTGGGTTTCTCGCCTCTACGACCTGTACCTGCCGCGACCCGGCGAGCTCACGCACGCGCATGATCCCGCGCCGTTCGAGCGCATCCTTCGCGCACGGGCGAACGCACCGGCGCGGCCGCTCGATCTCTGAAGCGCCGAGCGTCCGATGGCCGGCGCCGGCGGCGACATCCTGTTCACGCGCTACGAGGGCCGCCGCGGCTTCGCGTGGCTCGCCGAGAGCTACGCGATGTTCCGCCGCCATCGCCTCGCGTGGATCGGCATGGTGCTCGCGTATTACATCGCGCTGATCGTCGTCGACAAGCTGCCGCTGATCGGCGGGCTTTTCGTGCCGCTGCTGAAGCCCATCCTGTCGATCGGCTTTCTCGCCGCCGCGTGGACGCAGGAGCGCGGCGGCAAGCCCAACGTGCGGCTGCTGTTACGTGGCTTCGGCGCCAATGTGATGGCGTTGCTGCTGCTCGGCGTCGTGTTCGGCGTTGGCATCTCGATCGCGGTCGCGGCCACGGCGCTGATCGATGGCGGCCGCCTGCTCGACACGCTCTACGATGCGGCCCCGGCCGCCGATGCGGATCCGACGGCCGCTGCGCGTCAAGTGCAGGAGACGTTCATGTCGGCGCGCGTGCAGCTCGCCATGCTGTTCGGCGCGCTGTGTGCGCTGCCGACGATCCTCGCGATGTGGTGGGCACCCGCGCTCGTCGTGTTCCAGGATGCGGGCGTACGCACCGCGTTGGGAGCAAGCCTTCGCGCCGCGGTCGCCAACTGGCGCGCGGCGCTCGCTTATGGCGTCTCGATGTTCCTGCTCGGTGCGGTGGTGCCGACGTTCGTCACGACTGCGCTCGCGCTGCTCGTGCCGGCGCCGCTCAACGCAACGCTCGCCGCACTGATCGTGCTGCCCTATCTTGCGTTCTTCGTCGCGACTCTGCACATCTCCGACTACGTGAGCTACCGCGACGTGTTCCACGCCGGCGAAGCCTTGGGGTCAGCTTTGGGGTCAGAGCAATAAGCGGGCTTTGGGGTCGGAGCACTAAGTCTGGCGCCAGCGGATGCATGCTCCCACAGCCCGGGGAGATTACTGCTCTGATCCCCAAGCCGCAAAGCCGGCGCATTGCTCCGACCCCAAACGCCGTTTATTGCTCTGACCCCGAAGGATGAAGTCATGCAGCTTCGAGCCTCGCATAATCCAGCGCGAGCCACTTCACCCCGGCGTCGCGGAAGTTCACCTGCACGCGCGCGTCGTTACCACGGCCCTCCGAATCGATGATCACGCCGACGCCGAACTTCGCGTGGCGCACGCTCTGCCCGATGCGCCACGTCGGCGCGGGCGGCGTCGCGAGCGGCCCACCCACGCGCGCTCCCGGCAACGCGGCCGGCGTGAACGCGCGCTCGTCCCATTCTCCGCGCTCGACGTCGTAGGTGCGGCGCCTCTCGCGCGGCGTGAGCCATTGCAGGAGCTCGCGCGGGATCTCGTCGATGAAGCGCGATGCGATGCCGTAGCGCACCTGGCCGTGCAGCATGCGGCTTTGCGCGAGCGACAGGTACAGCCGGCGCCGCGCGCGCGTGACCGCAACGTACATCAGGCGCCGCTCCTCCTCGATGCCGGTCATCTCGTTCAGGCTGTTCTCATGCGGGAACAGTCCTTCCTCGAGCCCCGTGACGAACACCGTGTGAAACTCCAGTCCCTTTGCCGCGTGAATCGTCATCAGCTGCAGTGCCGGCCGGCCTTCGGCGGCCTGCGTCTCGCCCGCCTCGAGTGCCGCATGCGCAAGGAAAGCCGACAGCGGATCGATCGCGCCCTCGACGATGGCGCTTTGCGCCGTTGCGACGCTGTCCGACCCCCGATCCTCGGTCCCCGCTCCTTCATCCCCGATCGGTGACCGCTGATCCCCGATTCCCGCTCGCTGATCCCCGATGGGCGCATCCACCGCCAGATCCGCTTCGCGCACGAAGCTTTGCGCCGCGTTCACGAGCTCCTCGAGATTCTCCCCGCGCTCGGCGCCGTCCTTCTCCTGCCTGTAGTGCGCCGCGAGACCCGACGCCTCGATGACGTGCGCCACCGTCTCGGCGAGCGGCAGCGTCCGCGTCGCCGCTCGCGCCTCCTCGATCATCCGCACGAACGCGGCGAGCGACGCGCCCGACTTGCCCTTGATCGTGCCGGCGCATGCGACCTGCCACAGCGACGTACCCTGCGCGCTCGCCGCATTCTGCAACTGCTCGATCGTGCGCGCACCGATGCCCCGCGGCGGAAAATTGACGACGCGCAGGAATGCCGCGTCGTCGCCGGGCTCGGCGAGAAGGCGCAGATACGCGAGCGCGTGCTTCACCTCGGCGCGCTCGAAGAAGCGCATGCCGCCGTAGACGCGATACGGAAGCGCGGCGTTGAAGAGCGCGTGCTCGAGCACCCGCGACTGCGCGTTGCTGCGGTAGACCAGCGCGACTTCGTCGAGCGCGAGGCCGTCGCCGACCAGTCCCTTCACGACGTCGACGATGAACGCCGCCTCGTCGAGGTCGCTCGGCGCGTTGAACACGCGCACCGGCTCGCCCTTGCCCTCGCTCGTCCACAGGTTCTTGCCGAGCCGCGAGGCGTTGTGCTTGATCAGCGCGTTGGCCGCGTCGAGGATATGCCCGTGCGAGCGGTAGTTCTGCTCGAGCTTGACCAGCCGCACCGGCGCATCGGGCCGGCCGAAATCGCGCTCGAAGTGCTGCATGTTCGCGACGTTCGCGCCGCGAAACGCATAGATCGACTGGTCGTCGTCGCCGACGGCGAACACCGCGGTGTTCGGCCCGGCAAGCTGGCGCAGCCATTTGTACTGCAGCGCGTTCGTGTCCTGGAACTCGTCGACGAGCAGGTGCGAGAAGCGCCGCCGATAGTGCTCGCGGATCGCGTCGTGCGAGGCGAGCAGCTCGTAACAGCGCAACAGCAGCTCGGCGAAATCCACGACCCCTTCGCGCTGGCACATCGCTTCGTAGACAGCATAGTGCTCGACCTGCCGGCGCGTGAACTCGTCGCCCGCCTCGACGGCATTCGGCCGGCGGCCCTCTTCCTTGTTGCCGGCGATGAACCACTGCAGCTCGCGGGGCGGGTAGCGCTCGTCGTCGATGCCGTGCGCCTTGTACATGCGCTTGATCAGCGAGAGCTGATCCTGCGTGTCGAGGATCTGAAACAGCTGCGGCAGCCGCGCATCGCGGTAATGCATGCGCAGCATCCGGTTGCACAGCCCGTGGAACGTGCCGATCCACATGCCGCGGATGTTGATCGGCGTGAGCGCGGCGAGCCGCGTGAGCATCTCCTTCGCCGCCTTGTTGGTGAACGTGACGCCGAGGATCGACAGCGGGCCCGCCTGCCCGGTGGCAAGCAGCCACGCGATGCGCGTAGTGAGCACGCGCGTCTTGCCACTGCCGGCGCCCGCCAGGATCAGCGCCGACGCGTGAGGCAGCGTGACGGCCGCGAGCTGCTCGGGATTGAGATTGGCGAGAAGCGGGGAAGTCATCGGAGGAGAGGTGCAATTATAATCGCGCGGCTCATCCATCGGTCCCGACAAAATGGCTCGCGCACCCGACGCAACGCCGCCGGCGAACTCGGCGACGATGCGCGCGTTCGTGCACTGGATACGTGCCGCAGCGCCCTACGTGCACGCGTTCCGCGGCAAGACGTTCGTCATCGCGTTCGGCGGCGAGGTCGTCGCAGACGACTCGTTCCTCGGCGTCGTGCACGACCTCAACCTGCTGCACAGCCTCGGCATCAAGCTGATCGTCGCGCACGGCTGCCGTCCGCAGGTCGAGGCGATCCTCGCCGCGCAGAACATTCCGAGCCGCTACGCCAACGGCGTGCGGATCACCGACGGCGAGGCAATGGACTGCGTGCTCGAGGCGGCGGGCCAGGTGCGCGCACGCATCGAGGCGCTGCTGTCGCTCGGCCTCGCCAACTCGCCGATGGCCGGCGCGCGCAACCGCGTGTCGAGCGGCAATTACCTGACGGCCAAGCCGATGGGTATCGTCGACGGCGTCGACATGCAGCTCACCGGCGAGGTGCGTCGCATCGACGTCGAGGCGATCCGACAGCGCCTCGACGACGGCGACATAGTGCTGATCTCGCCCACCGGATATTCGCCGACCGGCGAGATCTTCAACCTGACCGTCGAGGAAGTGGCAACGCAATGCGCGGTGCGCATGGACGCGACGAAGCTCATCTTCCTCACCGATGCGGACGGCGTGCGCAACGGGCGCCGGCAGCTGCTGTCCGACCTGTCGACGAGCGATGCGGAGAAGCTCCTCGCGCGACCCGATCGCCTCGCGCCCGATATCCGCGTCTACCTGCCCGCCGCGATCCGTGCGTGCAACAACGGCGTCGCCCGCGCGCACCTGATCAGCCGCCATCACGACGGCGCGCTGCTGCTCGAGCTCTTCACGCGCGACGGTGTCGGCACGATGGTCGCGGGTACCGCGCTCGCGCATATCCGCAGCGCGACGATCGACGACGTCGGCGGCATACTGCAGATCATCGAGCCGCTCGAGGAGCAGGGTGTGCTCGTCCGCCGCTCGCGCGAGCGGCTGGAAAGCGAGATCGAGCGTTTCGTCGTCGCGGAGTACGACAATCACATCATCGGCTGCGCCGCCTTGTACGCGTTCCCGGCCGAGCGCGTCGGCGAGCTGGCGGCGCTCGCCGTGCACCCCGACTTCCGCCG
>Ga0310811_10012379_pt1 | contig 11072 bp, 7 predicted proteins | sample YCmetagenome_FD_207642 | JGI IMG/M metagenome (GOLD analysis project Ga0310811, IMG submission 207642) | Soil microbial communities from experimental microcosm in Duke University, North Carolina, United States - YC | ecosystem: Engineered > Artificial ecosystem > Soil microcosm > Unclassified ...
CGGCCATGGCAAGGTGCGCGCATCCCAGGGTTTCTTCACCATCGAGCGCACCTGCGCTTCCTGCCGCGGCACCGGCAAGATCATCCGCAATCCCTGCAAGAGCTGCCGTGGCAGCGGCCTGGTGCAGAAGGAGCGCGTCCTCAATGTGGATGTGCCGCCCGGCGTGGAGGAAGGCACCCGCATCCGCCTTTCGGGCGAGGGCGCGGCCGGCGTCAATGGCGGCCCGCCCGGCGATCTCTATATTTTCCTGTCCATCGCCGAGCATCCGATCTTCCAGCGCGACGGCCATGATCTTCATTGCCGGGTGCCGGTCTCTTTCGTCACAGCCTCGCTGGGCGGCTCGATCGAAGTGCCCACGCTCGACGGCGGCCGCGCCAAGGTGGCGGTGCCGGAAGGCACCCAGCCGGGGCGCCAGTTCCGGCTTAGAGCCAAGGGTATGCCGGTACTGCGCAGCGCCCAGAAAGGCGACCTCTATGTTGAGGTGGCGGTTGAGACCCCGGTGAAGCTCAGCAAGCGGCAGAAGGAATTGCTGCGGGAATTCGAAGCCGAAAGCCAGGCAGGCACCCAGCCTGAGGCCGAAGGCTTTCTTGCCAAGTTGAAAGATTTCTGGCGCGCCTGCGAGAAGTAAGTGCTTTCGCTGGGCTGATTTTTTGGCCTATGTTCCCGGATATTCCATCCGGGCCGGCCTTTGACCACCAGCTTCGCCGACAATCTGCGCTTCCTGCGCGCCCTGATCAGCCGACCCAAGAATATCGGCGCCGTGTTGCCGTCCGGCCCGGCGCTGGCCAATGCCATGGCGCGTCAGATCACAGCCCAAGGCCCGGTCCTGGAGCTGGGACCGGGTACAGGGGCGATCACGGCTGCGATCCTGGAACATGGCACGCCACCCAGGAGCCTGACCTGTGTGGAATATGATGGCGACTTCGCGCGACTGCTGCGGGCACGTTTCGCCGGGGTGAATATCGTGCAAGGCGATGCCTTCGATCTGGAGCAGACGCTCGCCGCGCCGCATCAGCAGTTTGCCGCCATTCTGTCTGGACTACCGTTGCTGAACTTCCCGCTCGCGGCGCGCCGCCGGCTGATCGATGGCGCGCTGGCACGGCTGGCGCCCGGCGGGGTCTTTGCGCAGTTTTCCTATGGTCCGCATGCACCGGTGGCGCCGCCGCCCGGTTCTGGCGTCACCCGCGCCGCCACCGTCTGGGCCAACGTCCCGCCCGCGCGCGTTTGGGTTTACCGGAAAAACTGATGGCCGATATCGCGGCGCGCCTGGAGCGACAGGGTTTCTGTCTGGTCGAGGGGCTCATCAGCGATGCGCAGACCCGAGCGCTTCGGGATTGGTCGGATGGAGCTGAGCTGACGGGGTTAAAACGTAGCGGTGAAACCTATGGCGCACGAAACCTGCTGGGGTTTTCGTTGATCCGGGAAACCGTGTCTCTTCCCAGTGTTGTGTCTTGCCTCACGTCTGTCTTGGGCAAGGATTTCCGGGTCGTGCGCGGTCTTTTCTTTAACAAGACACCGGAGGCGAATTGGCCAGTGGCTTGGCACCAAGACCTCTCGCTGGCGGTGCGGGAGCGTCATGATCTGACTGGCTGGGGCAACTGGTCTGTTAAAGGCGGTGTGCCGCATGTCCAGCCACCAACCACCTTTCTGGATCGGATGGTGACCGTGCGCCTGCATCTGGATGACTGCCCCTCGGACAATGGCGCTTTGCGCGTGCTGTCAGGGAGCCATTGCCATGGACTGTTGTCGCGGGACGCCATCAACGTCTTGGCCAAGAAACCCGTGACCGTTGCCGCCCGGTCCGGCGATGGATTGCTGATGCGACCTCTGCTTGTGCATTCCTCGTCCCCGGCAAAAACCCCATCTCACCGCCGAGTGTTGCACCTGGAATTTGCCCCCGAGGGCGTCCTGCCGGCTCCTTGCAGTGGGCCGCAGCCTGAATTGCTGCGCCTTATGCTGCAGCAAAAGGCGCAGCATGAGTCAGGCAGCTACATCCCGGCGCGCGATATAGGCGACCAGATTGTCGAGGGTCTGGCTGGTGCCTTTGTCGACGCCGGCCTGGATGAAGTGCTCCAGCTGCTCGGCATTGGGGCAGACGATCTCCACCGTCATGCGGGTCCGGCCTTCGGCGGCCTGGAAGCGGACGCGCCCGGTAGAACCCAGCGCCTCAAACACCAGCAGGTCGGGCGGGGCGATTTCCAGATAGGTCCCGGTGAAGGGCATATGCGGATGGCTGCGGGAGACGAATTTGTAGGCCCCACCGGGACGCAGGTCGATTTCGCAGACCGCCAGCGGCTCGCCGCCCGCATCCCACCAGCAACGCAGCTGTTCCGGCTGCGTCCAGGCTTCGAAAACCAACGCCGCGGGCGCGTCGAAGCTGCGCACAAAGCGGATGGTGTGGCTGCCATAATCGATTTCCATGCCGGTGCGGATGGCGGCTTGGCTGTGTGGGGGCATATCAGGTCTCCTTTTGCAGGCGGGCGAGATGGGCATCGAGATTGGCGAAGCGCTGCTCCCACTGGCGGCGGAAGGGCTCGATCCAGTCGGCGGCATCTTTCAGGGCTTTGGCCGTGAGGCGCCGGGGGCGGCGCTGGGCGTCACGCCCGCCTTCAATCAACCCCGCGCCTTCCAGCACCTTCAGGTGCCGGGAGATGGTGGGCTGGCTGAAGCCGAAGGGCGCCATCAATTCAGAAACGGTCGCCTCGCCCAAGGACAGGCGCGCCAGGATGGCCCGGCGGGTGGGATCGCTGAGAGCATGAAAGACAGCGTTGAGCTCTGTATCAATAGCCATACAGCTATATAGCTATATTGCTATCCTTAGGTCAAGCGGCTTTTTTGCTGCGCCCGTATGCTGCAGCAAAGGGCGCAGCAAAAAGGTGCAGCATGGATTTCATGCTGCACCTTATGTTGCGCGGTAAGTTTCTGATTTAGCGTCTATTCAGCCGCTTCGGCCAATTCCGGCGCAGCCTGCAGCACGTCCTGGCCGACATGAGCCTCGAACTTCTTGAAGTTCTCGCGGAACATGGCGACCAGCTTGCGGGCCTGGGTGTCATAGGCAGCCTTATCGGCCCAGGTGTCGCGGGGATTGAGGATCTTGGCGTCCACCCCCGGCACCGAGACCGGCACCCGGAACTTGAAGTGCGGGTCGATCCGCATCTCCACATTGGCCAGGCTTCCGTCCAGGGCCGCATTCAGAAGCGCGCGGGTCGCCTTGATCGGCATGCGCGAGCCGGTGCCGAAGGCCCCGCCCGTCCAGCCGGTATTGACCAGCCAGCAGTCGGCCTGGTGCTCGGCGATCAGCGCGCGCAGCAGGTTGCCATATTCGGAAGGATGCCGCGGCATGAAGGGAGCGCCGAAGCAGGTGGAGAAAGTCGGCTGCGGCTCCTTGCCCAGGCCCTTCTCGGTGCCGGCTACCTTGGCGGTGAAGCCGGAAAGGAAGTGATACATGGCCTGGCTGGGCGTCAGCTTGGCGATCGGCGGCAGCACGCCGAAGGCATCGGCCGTCAGCATGATCACATTCTTTGGATGGCCGGCGCGGCCGGTGGGCGAGGCGTTCGGGATGTAATCGATCGGATAGGCGGCGCGGGTGTTCTCCGCATATTTGGCGTCGTTCAGATCGAGCGCGCGGGTGGCATCGTCCATCACCACATTCTCCAGCACCGTGCCGAAGCGTTCGGTGGTGGAGAAGATTTCGGGCTCCGCCTCGCGCGACAGCCGGATCACCTTGGCATAGCAGCCGCCTTCGATATTGAAGATGCCGTTCTCGCTCCAGCCATGCTCGTCATCGCCCACCAGGGTGCGCGACGCATCGGCCGACAGCGTCGTCTTGCCGGTGCCGGAAAGGCCGAAAAATATGGCCGATTTGCCATCGGCGCCGACATTGGCCGAGCAATGCATGCTCATCACGCGCTTGGACGGCAGCAGATAATTCAGGATGGTGAAGACGGACTTCTTCATCTCGCCGGCATAGGAGGTGCCGCCGATCAGAATCGTCTTCTTGGCGAAGTTCACCGCGATCACGGTCTGGGAGACGCTGCCATGGCGGGCCGGGTCGGCCGCGAAGCTGGGCAGATCGATAATGGTGAATTCGGGGGCAAAGCTTTTCAGCTCTTCCGCGGTGGGGCGGATCAGGAGTTGATTCACGAACAGCGAGTGCCAGGCATATTCGGTGACGATGCGCACCGAGATGCGATGGGTCAGGTCGGCGCCGCCGAACAGGTCCTTGGCGAACAGTTCGCGGCCTTCGGCATGGGCCATCATGTCGGCATGAAGCGCATCGAACTGCGCCGGGGTCATCGACTTGTTGTTGTCCCACCAGACTTGATTCTCGGTCTCGGCATCGCGCACCACGAACTTGTCGCCCGCGGAACGGCCGGTATGGATGCCGGTGCGCACCACCAGGGGACCATTGGCGGCGACCTGGCCTTCACCGCGGCGCACGGCCTCTTCGTAAAGGGCCGGGGCACTGAGATTCCAGTTCACGGCCTTGAGATTGCGAAATCCATGACGGCCGAGGCCGAAAGCGGTGTCGGTCATAGCTGCTCCGAGATGCCAAAAGATGGGTTTTCCTATACCCATCCAAGCATAGACCGACAAAGATATTTGATAACCCTCGCACAGAAATTTACGTTTATCGTCAATATGATATTTGTATTACTTAACGATTGGCGGGGCCGTCCTGCCCTTCCCTTTCCGTAGTCTCTAAGGCTTGGCCATGCTCTCGGACGAGGAACTTGACCGCTATGCCCGCCATCTGGTGCTGCGGGAGGTTGGCGGTCCCGGTCAGGCGAAAATCCGGGCCGCCAGGGTGCTGGTGGTGGGCGCCGGCGGACTGGGCAGTCCTGTGGCCCTGTATCTGGCCGCCGCCGGCATCGGCCGGTTGGGGCTGGTGGACGATGACACGGTCAGCCTGTCCAATCTTCAGCGCCAGATCCTGTTCCGGACAGCCGATGTCGGGCAGCCCAAGGTCGAGGCCGGACAGAAAGCCCTGGCGGCGCTCAATCCCCATGTGACGGTGGATCTTCACCCGGTACGGCTGACCGAAGCCAATGCCATGGCCTTGATCGGCGCTTATGACCTGGTGGCCGACGGCAGCGACAATTTCGCGACCCGCTTTCTGGTGAACGACGCCTGTTACTTTGCCCGTAAGCCGCTGGTTTCCGCCGCTGTGACCGAATTCGAAGGCCAGCTTGCCACTTACAAGGGCCATGAGGCCGGTCTTCCCTGCTATCGCTGCCTGTTTCCCGAACCGCCACCACCGAACAGCGTTCGCTCCTGCTCCGAGACAGGGGTGTTGGGCGCTGCCGCCGGGGTCATGGGATCGCTGCAGGCCCTGGAAGTCCTGAAAGAGATCGCCGGCCTGGGAACGGGGCTGGCGGGCCGGATCCTGACCTATCGGGCCCTCTCTAGCGAGTTCCGGACCGCCCGCCTGCCCAAGGACCCCGGCTGTCCATTGTGCGGAACCGCGCCGACAATTTCCGCGCCGGCTGGTCACGGTTAACGGGGTTTAAAGCGCCCCCGCGCCACCATCGTCCGCATGGGGCGAGAAATCCACTACGAGATCTTCAAGCGGGTCGGCGCGCGCGGCGGCTGGACCTTGCATGACGTGCGCAGCGATCGGGACGTGGCGTTATCGACGGCCAAGGAATTGATGGCTACCGAGCAGGCCACCGGCGTCAAGGTGGTGAAGGAAACCTATAACGACGATACCGGCGACTATCTCACCCTCAAGATCTTCGAGGATGGCCATAATCAGATGAAGGTCGAGCCGGCGCAGGAGGATGCGCCGAACGCCCTGCCCTGTTTCAAGCCCGACGATCTTTATTCCTATCATGCCCGCGCCACCATGCGCCGGCTGCTGGCCGACCATCTGGCCCGCAACAAGATCACCATCACCGAGCTGATCCATCGGGCCGACATGCTGGAAAAGCTGGAGGCCACCGGCACGCTGTACCAGCATGCGATCCAGAAGGTGGCCGTGGCGCAGGCTGCGAACACCGCCACGCCCGTGCAGCAGATCGTCAAAAGCCTGAACGAGCTCACCACCCAGGCTTTCCACCGCGTCTATCGCGACCAGCGCGCCGGCAAATTTCCCAATCCGCATTCCCACCAGTTCGCCGAGCTGGCGCAACAACTCTATGGCCAGGGCGATGCGGCCTATCTCTTCAATGGCGCCCTGGCGCGGCATCTGAAGGACGCGTCGGGCTGGGACCACAAGGTCTTGATGCTGCTGCGCATCATGGAGCAGGCGCCCAGCGAGGAAGGACCGCGCAAGCTGGTGCTGAGCTCGGTGGATGCGATCCTGGCGGAAATCCTCAATGGGTCTGCCGCACTGCATGAGCTGCTGGGCCGGGCGGAGAATCTGGGTCAGGCGCTGAACAATCTGGTCACCCTGTTCCTGGGCAAGGCGGCGGAAAATCCCGGCGAGGGCCTGGCCGCGCTGACCGGCCATTTTGCGGCCGACACCTTGCCGGAAGCGCGCACCGCCATCGCCAATCGCATCGTTGCCGAATTCAAGAGCAACAAGCGGCTTTGTCCCGATTTCATGGTGGAGGAGCTGAAGACGCTCCGTTCTCTCGCCAACCGCATCGTGATGGGTGTGGGCAAATATTTGTCACACGAAGATCTGGTCGCCGCTTTCACCTTGCGCGCCAAGCGGCTGGTGACCCAGGAAGCGCTGGGCCCTTATATTTCCGAAGCGGGGCCGGACGAGAAGATCGAGCGCATCCTGTTCGTGGAAGACAACATCATTGGGGCGGAAAACAAGCGTCAGCTTTCCTCCTATGTGATGCCGATCCTGACATCGGCGGCGTTCGACAATTTTTTCCAGAGCCCGAAAGTGCCGCTGCTGCAGCGATTGCAGCGGCTGGCGCAGCTTCAGATGCGAGTGCGCCGGTCCGGCTTCATCGATGTGACGCGGGAGGAAATCTGCGCGCGCATGGATGCGCTGGCCGTGCAGGTCGAAGCCCGCGGCCGGCTGTTCGATTCCATCGAGGCCCGCAACACCCCACCCCTCGACAAGGTCCAGACCCTGCTGCGGCTTGCCACCGGTGGCATCCTTACCGAGGGCCGGCTTTCGGCGCGGGGGCGGGAGCTGATCCTGCGCTATCTGTCCCAGCCCGGTTTCCTGACCTCCTATATGGCGGCCCAGACCAGGGAAGCCGAAGTCCGGGACGAACCGGCGCCCGACAGCGAGAAGATGATGGCGGAACTGATGGAGACCTTGGGCAAGGCCGGGATCACGGCGGAAACAGGATTAAAGTCGATCGCCGCCTAGATCTGATCAACGCGCTGCGGAGCAGGCTTTCTGCGACGCCGCTGCCATGCAACGTCCAATGCCAGGGCGACAATCTGGCAGGTCCCGAAAAACAACAGGGGCCGCATCGAAAGATCCTGCATCGGGGGAAAATGGGCACCGGTGAAAATGACGCTTAAAGCCCACCACGCCGATAAAAAGAAAAGAATCGTCACCAGAAACATTGAAACAAGGTGCGCCAAAAGCATGTTGGCAAGCACCGCGCGCGGAAACAAAAGGGCCAGGCCATAGCGCAGGCCGATTGCAACCAAAAAACAAATTGGAACAAAGAGCAAGGCAGCTTCCAACAACAAGCTCAGGCTCCCAGGTCAGCGCGCAGCATTCCAATTGTCGGCAGCACTCATGCTCAGGTCGCGAAATCCTGCGCGCCACTCGATTTTTCCAGAAAAGAATCCAGCAGCACGAGGACGGCACCGGCCGAAATAAAAATATCGGGCAGATTGCAGACAAACAGCGGCACCCTGCCCAGGTGCAGCGCCAGGAAGTCGAACACGGCGCCATCATACAGCAGCCGGTCCCGAAGATTTCCCAAGGCTCCGCCCAGGATCAAAGCAAAGCCCATCGCCATCAGAGTGCTGGACGCGCGCCACATCAACACCGCGACGACGGCGCTTATCACAGCCAGCAGCACCACCAGCAGATGCCAGCCCAGGGTGCTATCCTGGACAAACAGGCTGAACGAGACGCCGTGATTCCAGGCGGGGCGGAAGTCGGCCAGGCCGGGAATCAAGACCCGACCTTCACCACCGATATTCATCAGAAGGCGCTGGATGACGATATTGGCGGCCAGGGCCAACGCAGCCACACCGGCGGCGACGGCGCGCCGGTTCAATGCGCGGCGTCCCAATTGTCGGCCGCCCGCGCCTCGACCACCAGCGGCACCGAGATTTCCACCGCCGGCAACGGCGCCTTCTCCATGATCTGCGCGATCAACTTGCAGGCCTTGGCGGTTTCCTTTTCGGGCGCCTCGAAAATCAACTCGTCATGCACCTGCAAGAGCATGGTGGCGTTGACCTTGGCTTCCGCCAGCGCGTTCGGCAGCCGCACCATGGCGCGGCGGATCACGTCGGCGGCCGAGCCCTGGATGGGGGCATTGATGGCTGCGCGCTCGGCCCCGGCGCGGAAACCCGGCACCTTGGAATTGATCTCGCGGATATGGATGCGCCGGCCGAACAGGGTCTCGACAAAGCCATGGGTACGGGCGAGCTGCTTGGTTTCTTCCATGTAATCGCGGATGCCGGGAAAGCGCGCGAAATACTTCTTGATGTAGTCGGAGGCCTCGCTCTGGGCGATGCCGAGCTGGTTGGCCAGGCCGAAGCCCGAAATGCCGTAGACAATGCCGAAATTGATGGCCTTGGCGCGCCGCCGGATTTCCGCCGGCATGTCCTTCACCGGCACGCCGAAAATTTCCGATGCGGTCATGGCGTGAATGTCGAGATTGTCGGCAAAGGCCGTCTTCAGTTGCGGAATGTCGGCGATATGGGCCAACAGGCGTAGCTCGATCTGGCTGTAATCGGCGCTGATCAGCTTCTTGCCTTTGGCGGCGATGAAGGCCTGGCGGATGCGCCGGCCTTCCTCGGTGCGCACGGGGATGTTCTGCAGATTGGGATCGGTGGAAGCCAGCCGCCCGGTCGAGGTGGACGCCATCGCATAGGACGTATGCACACGCCCGGTCTTGGCGTTGATATAGCCGGGCAATGCGTCGGTATAAGTGCCGCGCAGCTTGGCGAGCGCGCGCCAGTCCAGCACCTTCTTGGCGATGGGATGGCCTTCCCCCGCCACCATTTCCAGGATGTCGCTGTCGGTGGACCAGGCACCGGTCTTGGTCTTGCGGCCGCCGTCCAGCTTCATGCGGTCGAACAGGATTTCGCCGAGTTGCTTGGGCGAGCCGATATTGAACTCCCCGCCCGCCAGCTTGTGGATCTCCTTTTCCAGCTTCACCTGGTCCTTGGCGAAATCATTGGAGAGCTTGCGCAGCTGGTCGGGATCGATGGCGATGCCCGCCCGCTCCATGTCGGCCAGCACCATCACCAGCGGCCGCTCCAAGGTCTCATAGACGCAGCGCTTGCCGGCCTCGAACATCTTGGGCTTCAGCAACAGCGCCAGGCGCAGGGTGACGTCGGCATCCTCGGCCGAATACTTCGTGGCCTCGGCCACCGGTACGCAATCGAACGTGATCTTGTCCTTGCCCTTGCCGGTCACCTCGCCAAAGGCGATGGGGGTATGGGAAAGGTGCAGCTCGCTGAGCTCATCCATGCCATGGCCGTGCAGCCCGCCTTCCAGCACATAGGAAATCAGCATGCTGTCGTCGATGGGGTCGAGCCGAATGCCCCGCTGCAAGAAGATCAGCGCATCGTATTTCAGGTTCTGACCCACCTTCAGGACGCTGTCGTCTTCCAACAGCGGCTTCAGTCTGGCCAGCACATCGGCTTCGCGCATCTGCACGATCTCGCCGCCGCCGTCCTGAGCCAGATCCAGCGACAGGCCGTCGCCGCGGCGATGGCCGCACGGAATGTAGCAGGCCTCGCCCGGCGCTACCGCCAGGCTGATGCCGCAAAGATTGGCCGTCATCGGATCGAGCGAGGTGGTTTCGGTATCCACGCAGACAATGCCGGTGTCGAAGGCCCGGGCGATCCACTTGTCCAAATCTTTCGCCATGGTCACGGTGACGTAGGCGGCGTGGTCGATCGGCGCGCGCAGGGCTTCTGTCTCAGCCGGGGTCTTGCCCTCCACCTCCGGCAATTCCGGCTGCGGCCGCAACACATTCGCCACCGTGGGCGCGGCGGCTATCGCATCCAGGTCTTCGACCTCGTAATGCGCCGCCACCCGCTTGGTGATGGAGGTGAATTCCATCGCCTTCAGGAAGGACAGCAGCGCCTTGCAGTCCGGTTCGTGCACGGCGAATTCATGCGGCTGTTCGGTCAGGGGGACCTTGGCATCCAGGGTCACCAGCTTCAGCGAAATGCGGGCGTTCTCCGCATTCTCGATCAGGGTTTCGCGCCGCTTGTTCTGCTTGATCTCGCCCGCCCGGGCCAAAAGCGTTTCCAAATCTCCATAGGTATTGATCAGCTCGGCCGCGGTCTTGATGCCGATGCCGCGCACGCCCGGCACATTGTCGATGGAATCGCCGGCCAATGCCTGCACGTCCACGACCTTGTCCGGCGTGACGCCGAACTTCTCCAGCACCTCGGCGGAGGCCAGGCGCCGGTTCTTCATCGTATCCAGCAGCTCGATCTTGCCGTCCACGACAAGCTGCATCAGGTCTTTGTCGGAGGAGATGATGGTGCAGCGGGCGCCGGCTTCGTGCGCCAGGCGGGCATAGGTCGCGATCAGATCGTCGGCTTCGTAGCCGGCGAGCTCGACGCAGGAAACGCCAAACGCCCGCGTGGCTTCGCGCACCAGGGGGAATTGCGGCACCAGGTCTTCCGGCGGCGGCGGGCGGTTGGCCTTGTATTCCTTGTAGATGGCGTTGCGGAAAGTCTTCTCACCGGCGTCGAAGATCACCGCCAGATGGGTCGGCACATCGCCGTCCTTCATATCCTCCAGCAGCTTCCACAGCATGTTGCAGTAGCCGGAGACCGCGCCGACGGGCAGCCCGTCAGACTTGCGCGTCAGCGGCGGCAGCGCGTGGTAGGCCCGGAACAGATAGCCGGAGCCGTCAACCAGATAGAGATGGTCCCCCTTCTTGAGGGCGCTCAATGATGGGTCGCCCCGGACTTCAGCACAAAGCGCCGGTCGCAATAGGGGCATTCGACGC
>Ga0310811_10012380_pt1 | contig 11071 bp, 13 predicted proteins | sample YCmetagenome_FD_207642 | JGI IMG/M metagenome (GOLD analysis project Ga0310811, IMG submission 207642) | Soil microbial communities from experimental microcosm in Duke University, North Carolina, United States - YC | ecosystem: Engineered > Artificial ecosystem > Soil microcosm > Unclassified ...
ATGCAGATCACCGGAACGGTGGCGCGCGCGCCGCGGCGGCGCATGCGTCGCGCGGCGATTGCGCCATAAATTGCGGCGAAGGGCGACAGCAGCGTTGCGCGCAGGCTCGATGGCTGCCACCAGAACGCGGGCTCATGCATGACGTGGCGCCTCGCGGGCGGCGCTGTCACGATCTTTCCGCCGCTCCTGCGCGAATTGCAATTGCATGAGATACGGTTCGAGCGCGGCCATCGTGCGCGCCAGTGCGCCGCCGAGTTTTTCGACTGCAACGCGCCCGGCCTCCGCCGTGGCCTGCAGTGCGACGGGATCGGTCAGCCAGGCATCTACGCATTGGATGAGTTCGTCGCCGTCGGCGACGAGCGACGAGCCGCGCGCGGAGTCGAGCGCTTTGTAGATGTCGGCAAAGTTCGAGACGAAAGGCCCATGCACCGTCGCGGTATCGAGTTTGGCCGCCTCGATCGGGTTCTGGCCGCCATGCGGCACCAGCGAGCCGCCCATGAATACGATCGGCGCGACGCGATAGACGAGGCCGAGTTCACCGAGCGTGTCAGCGAGATAGATGTCCGTGTCGCGTGCAGGCAGCGCGCCGCGCGAGCGGCAGGCGACGCGCAGGCCCGCGACTTTCGCCAGCATCTCGATCTCGCCGCCGCGTTGCGGATGGCGCGGCGCGACGATGGTCATGAGATGCGGAAATTTTTCGCGTAGGCGCCGGTGCGCGGCGAACAGGATCTGCTCCTCACCCGGATGCGTGGAGGCGGCGGCGAAGACTGGCCGCGACCCGATGGCGCTGCGCAACCTGGTGCATTCTTCGCTGTCCGCATCCGGCGCCGGCACGTCGAGCTTGAGGTTTCCGGTCATATCGAAGCGCGGCGCACCGAGATCGGACAGCCGCTGGGCATCGGCCGGCGATTGCGCGAGGCAGAGATCGAAAGCGCCGAATAGCGCGGCGACGGTTGCAGGCGCTGACTTCCAGCGACGAAAGGAGCGCTCCGAAAGCCGTCCGTTGAGCAGGATCAGCGGCGTCTTTCGGTCTGCCGCCGTGAGCAGCAGATTGGGCCACAGGTCGGATTCGACGAACAGGCCGAGATCAGGCTGCCAGTGATTGAAGAAACGGCGCACATAGATCGGCGAGTCGAGAGGAACGAACTGATGCAGCGCTCTTTTCGGCAGACGGCTTGCCGCAAGCTCCGCCGACGTCACCGTGCCCGATGTCACCAACACGAAGACGCGCCGGCACAGGCGTTCGATCAGCGGCATCACGGCGTTGAGTTCGCCGACGCTCGCGCAATGAATCCAGACCAGCGTGCCGCGCGGCCGCGCAATCTTGCTCAGGCCGCATCGTTCGCGCAGACGGTTCGGGTCTTCCTTGTTGCGGCGCAGGCGATAGCGAAAGAGAATCGGCGCAAGCGGCGTCGCCGCGGTCATGAGAACGCGGTACAGCCTGAGCGGGAAAGGCCGCCGCTCAGCCATGCGAAGCTCCCTGTGCGTCTTTTTCGGAATCCGGCACGGCGCGTTTCCGATCGACCAGCGCGTAGGCGCGCGTATGGACAATGTCGAGTTGGGACTCCACGGCTCGGCGGGCCGTCTCCTGTGCGCCTTCGTCGGCATCGGGCGCAACGGTAATGATATCACCGATGACAATGGCTGCGCGACCGAACGGCAGATTGATCGTCGACCGGTCCCAATTGTCGAGCACCAGCCTGCGGCTCGTGACGAAAGCGACTGGAACAATGGGCCGCCCGGACCGGGCCGCAAGTTTGACAACCCCGAGTCCGGCGATACGCGCCACCTTGGGGACATCGGCGGTCATCGCAATATTGTAGCCCTCCTCGATCGAGTCGAGCATTGCCCGAAATCCCTTTACGCCACCCTTGCGATGGAATTCCTGCGAATGCGAGCCCGAGCCGCGGATCGTCTCGATGCCGAGGCGTTCTGCAGCGACCGCATTCATCTCGCCGTCGCGATGGCGCGAAATCAGAACCTTGATGTGATGGTTCTGGCGTTTGATGAACGGCATCATGAAATGCTGGCCATGCCACATGGCGACGATCACCGGCAGTTGCGGATCGACCAGCTCATAGAGATTCGGTGGATCGAGGGTCACGGTGTTGGTGTGCCACACCAATCGAAGATATTCGGCGGCAACGAGACCCACCGTCCGCTGAACTGCGGGTTTGGTTGCGATCCACCGGCTCCAGCCCATCCGTCAGACTCGTGTGGTCATTCGGACGGCTTGTCGCCGCCCTCGGGGTCGAGCAGCCGGTGCAGATGCACGATGAAGTAGCGCATGTGCGCGTTATCAACTGTTTGCTGCGCCTTCGCCCGCCAGGCTCCATATGCGGTGGCGTAGTTTGGAAAGACGCCGACGAGATCAACTTTGTCGAGGTCCTTGAACTCGTTGCGCGAAATATCGGCCAGTTCGCCGCCGATGACGAGATGCAGCAATTGGCCGCTCACGCCTTCGCGGGGTATCGCTTCGGCGTGGGTGTTCTTCTCAGCCATCGAAAATTCCTTCCGCAGTCGTCCGAGTCGGCCGAAGGCTATCTGCCTTTCTCGAACCGGGCCATCTCGAACCGGGCCATGAGCGCCGCGTGACGTTGCAGCCCTGCCGCGATCAGCGGCGAATGGACGGGCTCGGGGCAATTATAGGTCAGGATTCGACCCCGAACATCGGTGAGCGTTCCGCCGGCTTCGTGCACCAAAAGATCGGCTGCCGCAAGGTCCCAATCATGACTGTTCCCGCCCGCAAAGGCCGCATCGAGCGCGCCGTTGGCGGTCTTTGCGATGCGCAGCGCGAGGGAATGGATTTTCGGCACGATTACGGTATCGGCGGGCAGTCGTTCGGCAGCCGATAGCGGGCCCGCGACCCGCATGGCTGCAAGGCTGTCTCCGCCATTGGCGGTAATCGGCTTGCCATTGAGGGTTGCTCCCTCGCCAGCAACGGCGAGATAGAAGTCGTCGGTCGCCGGCGCGAACAGCGCGCCCACGACAGGGCGCCCGTCCTCGACGAGAGCTGCCGAGATCGACCAGTCCGGTTTGCCGGCGATGTAGCCGCGGGTGCCGTCGATGGGGTCGATCACCCAGACGCGGCGCATCTGCAAGCGCGTCGGATCGTCCTCGGTTTCCTCGGACAGCCAGGCGATGTCGGTATCCGCAAGCCGTTCGCGCAAAAATTCATCGACGGCGATGTCGGCTTCGGAGACTGGCGAGGCATTGCCTTTGTTCCAGCTACGCACATCAGCGCGGAAAAATTTCAAGGCGATGTCGCCGGCCGCACGCACCGCGCCCGAAAGCTTTTCGGCCTGCACGGCCAGATCGCTATCGTGGTCAATGGCCGGCAACAGTCAGCCCTTCGATACGGACGGTAGGCGCATTGACGCCGAAACGGAATTCGAGATCGTTCGCCGGCGTCAGCGACTTGAAGATGTCGCGCAGGTGACCGGCAATCGTGACTTCGCTCACAGCATAAGTGGGCTTGCCGTTTTCGATCCAGAAGCCGGATGCGCCGCGGCTGTAATCTCCCGTCACCATGTTGACGCCCATGCCGATGAGATCGGTGACGAAAAATCCGTTCTCGATTTCGGCGATCAGCGCGTCCGGTGATTTTTGTCCGGCTTCGAGATGCAGGTTGGTCGCGCCGGGGGAGGGTGAGGACGAAACGCCGCGATGCGCGTGACCTGTCGTGGTGAGACCGAGTTGGCGCGCCGTCGCGCAATCGAGAAACCAGCTTTGAAGAACGCCGCCGTCGATGATGTTCATGCGCTTGCCGCGCACGCCCTCGCCGTCGAATGGCCGCGAGCGCAGACCGCGCGGACGATGCGGATCGTCGACGATGCGGATGGTGTCACTAAACAGTTGTTCGCTCATTGCGTCCTTAAGAAAACTCGTCTTGCGCACGATCGAACTGCCGTTGACGGCGCTTGCCAGATGATTGACGAGCGAACTCGCCACGCGCCGGTCGAAGACCACCGGCACGCGGCCGGTCGCGGCCTTGCGCGGATTGACCCGCGCAATGGCGCGTTCGCCCGCCACGCGCCCGATTTTCTCGGGCGAATCGAGGTCGCGCGTATGGTGCGCGGAGGAATAATCGTAGTCGCGTTCCATGCCGGTGCCTTCACCGGCGATAGCCGTCATCGATATGCCGTGCTGCGAACTCGTATAGGCGCCGCGAAATCCGTTGCTGGTGATAAGCACAACGCCGCCGATGCCGGTCGATGCTGATGCACCGCCCGATTTGCTGACACCCTTGACCGCAAGTCCTGCGGCTTCCGCTTCTTGCGCCATGCGTTCGAGTTCTTCTGTCGTCGGCAAACGCGGATCGAGGAGATCGAGGTCGTTCTTGCCGTCGCAGATCAGCGACGCATCGGCGAGACCGGCGTAGGGATCGTCGGGCGCGACGCGCGCCATCGCGACGGCGCGTTCCGCGAGTTCTGCCGCGCCGCTGCCGCCGACATCGTTCGTCGATACAACGGCCTGACGTTTGCCGACGAAGACGCGCAGGCCCACATCGTCGCTTTCGGACCGTTCGGATTCCTCCACCGCGCCGTCGCGGATTTCGACCGATTGCGACACCGATCGCACCGCCACCGCATCGGCGGCATCGGCGCCGGCCTTGCGCGCGGCGGTAACGAGTTGTTCGGCAAGTTTGTCGAGGGCGGACATATCGAGGAGAGACGTCATGTGCGGGAAATCTGCCGATGTGAGGAATACCGCTCTATCAGATGTCATCTCACAGGCATTGTTTCAAGCGCTGCGGCCCGATCCGCGCCAGCAACATTCCGTCAAGCATGTGCGCAGCCTCACGCAGCGCTACGTCCGGTTAACCAGGGATATTAAGCGGATGCCGAAATCTCTCTGGCATGCTCACGACATGACCGGACACCAAAGTCTGGCTGGGAAGCGAAATTTGAGGCGTCAAATGGAATGCGGTGGGGCGCAGCCTGCCGGGTCGGGCTGCGTCCTGCGGCTCGACCCCCAGGTTTTACCTGTCCGGTTTTCGGCCCAGGATGCCGGAGCGGACCACAATACGCGCATTGTCGAATTGCATCACGACCGGCTCGTCGTGCGGCGGACGGTGCGGGGCATTCGCATGGCGGTGCATCAGCCGCTGCAGGCGTTCCAGGGCATCGCCATGCGCGTCGTCGCGCGTGAGAATGCTGTGCCACTGATCACGCTCGCGCTCGAACACAACGATCCGGGTCTGACTGTTTTTCTTTATGCCTCGACCGATGAGGATGACGTCGTCGCTGAATGGCGTTCGTGGTCGAAGGCGCTGCGTCTGCCGCTGTTGTTGCAACGTCCCGACGGCACCTTGAGCGCAGCGATCCGTCTGATCGGCATGTTGCGTTACGACGGCGCACTTGAGCGTCGGCATGCGCGCACGGTGCTGATGCGGCGGCGGCCGCGCATCGCGCAACGCCGGCGTCGCGGTCTCAAGCAGGATGCACCGCAGGTCCATAGCGGCCGCGAGATCATCGCGCGTCACTAATAAGAAAATTCAGCGCGGTAAATTAGAACGCGCGGCGCGCGATGGCCTCGATCGTCAGCGCCGCGAACAGGATGAATCCGGCGGTCCGATTAGAGCGGAACAGCACAAGGCAAAGTCCCGGATCGTCGATATCGATCTGCAACGCCTGCCATCCGAGATGCGCCGCGAACACGGCCAATCCGACCGCGAACACAAGTCCCGCGCCGGCCGTGAATCCCGCCGCGCCAATCAAGATCACAGCGAGCGAGAAGAAGGTGAGCAGCATCGGCTTGGTGCGCGGGCCGAACAGCAGCGCCGTGGATTTGAGGCCGAGCAGCGCGTCGTCCTCGCGATCCTGATGCGCATAAATCGTGTCGTAGGCGATCACCCAGGAGATGGAGCCGGCATAGAGCAGGATGGCGGGCCAGTCGAGCGAAGCGAAGACGGCGGTCCATCCCATCAGCGCGCCCCACGAGAAGGCAAGCCCGAGCACGATCTGCGGCCAATAGGTGATGCGCTTCATGAACGGGTAGATGGCGACGATGCCGAGTGAGGCGATGCCGGTCAGGATCGTGAAGGTGTTGAACTGTGCCAGCACGATGAACCCGATCGCAGCCTGCAGGAGCAGGAAGACGACCGCGTTTCTGACGCTGACCTGGCCCGATGGAATCGGGCGCGACCGTGTGCGTTCGACCTGTCCGTCGATCTCGCGATCGACGATGTCGTTCCATGTGCACCCACTGCCGCGCATGGCGAACGCACCGACGAAGAACAGGAAGAGATGCCAGGGGTTGGGAAGGCCGTGCTTGTCGGCGATCGCGGCAAGGGCAACGGACCACCAGCAGGGCAGCAGCAGTAGCCACGATCCGATGGGACGATCGAGGCGGGCAAGCCGCAGGTAAGGGCGCAGCCGCAGCGGCGCGAGACCATCGACCCAATTGTCCGTCGAGTCGGCAACAGGACGATGCAGTTCCGTCATCGCGTCAGCACGTTTCCCGTCAACGTATCAAACGTGTTGCGGCCCTTTTTGGGTTTTTCCGAGGGGGCGGTCAGCGGTCCGTTCAATGCGTTGCTCAAACTCGCGGGCGGAGGTCCTTGCGGCCGGGCGGCCACATCGCACACTTTCTTCTTCGTGCCGTTGATCGCGACCAGTTCTTTTTTCAGCGCCGGCACCGCTTCCGGCGGCACGCCGCACTCTTTGCCTTCCTTCGCCAGGTAATTCACATAGGACGTGAAGGCTTTCGAGAAGTTGGTGAAAAGCTTGCAGCCCTCGGCCGGGCTGGGGCGCTTCTTCTGCGCATTCTTGATCGCATCGGCGCTCTTTTCGGCCGCGTCCTTGTAGCTCTCGATCTTGGTGATGCAGGCCGGTTTCTGCTGCGGCTGCCCGCCGAACTGCGATTGCTGACGGGGGGCGGAAAATTGTGGTGCCTGTCCCGGGGCAGAGAATTGCGGTGCCTGTCCGGGAGTGGAGAACTGCGGCTGATTTGAATTCGACGGACCGGCCGGTTGGTTCGGATTCGAAAAACCGGGTTGTTGATTTGGATTGGAAAATCCCGGTTGTTCGGTCGTTTTCGAGAAGCCGGACGGCTGGTTCGGATTCGAGAACTGCGGCTGCTGACCGGGAGTCGTGAACTGGGCTTGCGCCGTCGCACCGGTGGCGGCGATCGCGAGCGTGACAAAGAAGAACGAGCGGCAGAGCGGCATCAAATGTCCTCGAAAAACCCGGGCCGGTGGTCGGCCCTATATCAGGTCGTGCCGAAATTCATCAAAACCTGTTGAATCCGGCGATATGGCGGCAAATCTGGTAGCCGAATGGGGTGTTTTGCGCAATTCCGGCGACTGATGCCCATTTACGTCATACTGCGTCGATCGCCGAGTCTCGAAGTCCCGTGTCCATTGAGCTGAATATCATGTCCCGTTACGATTTTCGCACGCCTCGGCTGTTTGTCGAGGCCCCCCTCCTGCCGCACGCCAGGGTCGTTCTGACGCAGACGCAGGCCCACTATCTGCGCACGGTGATGCGATTGAAGCCGGGCGCACCGGTTCTGGTCTTCAACGGGCGGGACGGGGAGTGGGGCGCGAGCCTGGAGCCGGATGGGCGGCGCGGCGCGGCGGTGGCGGTTGAGGCACAATTGCGCAGCCAGACTGCCCGCAGCGACCTGCATTACCTCTTTGCACCGCTCAAACAGGCGCGGCTCGATTATATGGTCCAGAAGGCAGTCGAGATGGGGGCCGCGCGCCTCGTGCCGGTCATGACACGGCATACGCAGGTCGCCCGTCTCAACGCCGAGCGCATGCGTGCCAACAGCATCGAGGCGGCCGAACAGTGCGGAATTCTCGCCGTGCCGGAGATCGACGCACCGGCCCCGCTTGCGCAGGTGCTGGCGTCGCGCGCGGCGGCGCGCTGGCTGATTTTCTGCGACGAGGATGCCGATGTCCGCGATCCCGTCACCGCGCTTGGGCGCGTTTTGGGGGCCGATGTCGCCGGACGGCCGTCGTGCGACGTGCTGATCGGACCTGAGGGAGGCTTCGCCGAGGAAGAGCGCGCGCTTCTGTTGCGGCAACAGAACGTGATCCGTCTGGCGCTCGGTCCGCGCATCCTGCGCGCGGACACTGCCGCGGTGGCGGCGCTGTCGGTCGTGCAGGCGGTGCTTGGCGACTGGAGATAAAACGTGTGCTAGCCGCGCGCGTGCAGGATGACCCTGCGCTCACGATAGAGTGGCCGTTCGCGATAGATCACCGGCCGGTTGAAGTGGCAGGCGAAGCCGATATAGGCGCCATACTGCCGATACACGCTGGTGATGTGCGCATGCTTGTCGTACTGGGCGCAGTGGGCCCCGGCGATGGCGCGCATGTGATATTCCGTTTCGCGCGACCAGGGGATGATGCCACCGGTGTCGTTTCCGTTGACCAAGGACGACGCGGCAGCGCTGCCCGCCATCTGCGCATCCGTCATGATCGCGCCGAAACCTGCACCGGTCCCCGCGATGACCGTCAGTACCAGGGTCCAGATTTTCAATCGCATCATTCAGCTCCTGTGTGTCACGACGCCGATGCTGTTCGCACGATAAGTCGTCACTTCGTTCATTGCGTCTTTGACGCCATGGCAACGCGCTGTTTTCAGACGCGTTCCGCGCGCGCATGTCCGGCCGCAACAGGTCATCTCGAATCCGTTGTGCAATTCTCCCGAATCACCCGAGGCTTAGGGCATCGCATTTCCGATACGGTTTCAACATGCGCGGCACGGCGCAGAGCATTCTTGCACCCATTCTTGCCTCTCGCTTGCCTCTCGTCTTCTTTCCCGCCCGTTTTCCGCTTGTGCCCAATGGCGTGATGCGGCGGCAGCGCGGATCCAAGCGCGTGTCCGCTGCGCCACGTTCGCCACCAAACTCCACGCGTTTCAGTCTGCTGACCCTTGACCGCCGCGTTCGGCCGGGTCACCGTCCATTCAGAGCGGACGGAGGCTGTGATGGGCTGGAATCGGTGCGGGAGTCGTCACATGAATCGTAAGGTCTTGGATCATAAGATTTTGCACAGAGCTCTCTGGTTGGGGGTGCTGGCTGGCTTGCTGGTGATTGGGGCCGGGTCGGACAAGGCTAGGGCAGCGAATTGGCTCGAAAAGAACTTCTATCTCTCGGGTCCGCGCTATGATGGCGACTTGCCGGCGTGTAACGCGGCGTCGGCGCTGAGCGCGATCACCTCGAATTTCCAAACCCGGGAAAGCCGTTTCTGGAACTCGAGCCTGCAGATCGCAGGTTACGACCGTATCCGTGAAGTCGCCTTTCGTCCCTGGGCGCCGGATACCATTCCGCGCCGCTTCTGCGAGGCGCGCGCCTATGTCTCCGATGGCAAATGGCGTTCGGTCTATTACTACATCGGCGAGGATACCGGCGTGATCGGCGCAAGCTGGGGTGTCCAATGGTGCGTCATGGGCCTCGACCGCAACTGGGCCTACAACCCCTCGTGCAGGATGGCACGGCCCTGATCTCTTCTTGTTCCCTGTTTGATCTTTATGCGGTCCTGATGCGTGGTAACATATTGCCAAATTATCATATGAATAACTGTTGGAATCGGCCTCGCCGGACCAAGGCGGCGGGGTGACGGTGTCGCGAATGACGGTGTCGAAACGGTTTGCCGCCGGTCTGCTGGCCGTGCTGGCTCTTTCTCTGGTTTCGGCGGTGGCCCAGGATCGGCGCCAAAACCGTCCGGGCCAGTTTGACTTCTATGTCTTGTCGCTATCGTGGTCGCCCTCGTTCTGCGAGGCGGCGCGGGAGCGCGGACATGGGCGGGCGCCGCAACAACAATGCGGCGAGCGGCCGTTCTCCTTCGTCGTGCACGGGCTTTGGCCGCAATACGCGCACGGCTTTCCGGAATTCTGCCAGATCCCGTCGCCGCGCTTGTACCGCGGCATCGTTTCTTCGATGCTTGACCTGATGCCGAGCCCGCGCCTTGTTTTCAACGAGTGGGACAAGCACGGCACCTGCTCGGGATTAGCGCCGCAGGCCTATTTTGACCTCGTGCGTAAAGCGCGTGCGGCGATCAAGATTCCCGAAATCTATCGCGATCCCACGACGCCGCAGATGGTCGCGCCGGGTAATGTGGTCGACGCCTTCATCCGTGCCAATCCCGGCCTGTCGCGTGACGCGATTTCGGTGAATTGCGATAGTCGCAGGCTCAATGAAGTGCGCGTCTGCCTGTCCAAGACACTCGGCTTTCATGACTGCCCGGAGATCACGCGCCGCGCCTGTCACCGCGACAAACTGCTGATGCCGGCCGTGCGCGGCGGATAGGCCGCGTGACGCCTGCTCTTGCGATGCCTGCTCCCTGTCGTGCAGGCTATTTGTCGCCTGTGTTATTTATCGAACGTCAGGCGCGTCTCCACATAGGTCGCGCAGAGCTCAAGATTTTCGACGATATTCAGGTTGGTGTTCGAAAGTGTGTAATACGCTTTCGCAACAGCCTGGTTGACTTCACGATGGAAGGTATCAAGCGCGATAGTCAGATTGCCGGGAAGGACGGATTCCAGCGACGGGTGTCCCGCGCTGTAAAGAAATCCCATGACCGCAAGGCTACGCCACACTGGCTCGTTCCTTCAGCGGGGTGCCAGTTTGGCGCTTTCCGCAATCCTGTTTCGCATCTTGAGCCTAAAGGGCATGTGTCGCCATCTCCCTACGGCAAGTCTTAAATTTTTAACCAACGGTCCGTTTGGGCATTTTGCGGGCCGTTTCTCCGCGGATTTTGGATATGAACTATCGGCATGGTTACCACGCCGGAAATTTTGCGGATGTGATGAAGCATGCGGTGCTCGCGCGCATCATGACGCATTTGCGCAGCAAGGCCGCGGCGTTTCGCGTCATCGAGACCCATGCCGGACCCGGTCTTTATGACCTCGCCGGCGCGGAAGCCGCCAAGACCGGAGAATGGCGCGAAGGCATCGCGCGGCTGAGCAAGGCTGCTTTGCCGCCGGCCGTCGCGGATTTGTTCGCGCCCTATCTCGACACGGTCGCTGCCTATAATCCCGACAGTCGCGAAGACCTGTGTGCGTATCCGGGGTCGCCGCTTCTCATTCAGGCGTGGCTGCGGCCGGTGGATCGCGCGGTATTA
>Ga0310811_10012381_pt1 | contig 11071 bp, 12 predicted proteins | sample YCmetagenome_FD_207642 | JGI IMG/M metagenome (GOLD analysis project Ga0310811, IMG submission 207642) | Soil microbial communities from experimental microcosm in Duke University, North Carolina, United States - YC | ecosystem: Engineered > Artificial ecosystem > Soil microcosm > Unclassified ...
CGCGATCGCGGCGGTCTTGTGGCTGGCCGCCTCACATCGCCTGAGCCTTGCCTCGGCCGTCGCTGGGACCGCGGCGCTCGTGATGCTCGGCGGCCGGATCGCGTTCGCGGGCCAGAGCGCCGGGATGCTGCAGGAGTCGGCGATGTTCGTCGAGGACTTCCTGTCGTTCGCCAGGCTCGCCCCGCGAGTAGCGGCTCCGCCTGAGGGCGTCGGCAAGCCTGTCGCTCCCGCGGAGCGCGCGGCCATCGGGAAGATCGCGGCGCGGGACGTGACGTTCAGCTATCCTGGCTCCTCGCGCGTCGCGCTGCGCGATGTCGCCCTGCATATCGAGCCGGGCGAAGTCGTCGCCCTGGTAGGCGCGAACGGCTCGGGCAAGACCACCCTCGCCAAGCTGCTCGCCGGGCTGTACCTCCCGACGAGCGGCACGATCACGTGGGATGGCACCGACACCCGCGACATCGACAACCGCGAGCTGCTGTCCCGGACGGCCATCGTGTTCCAGGATTTCATCAGGTACAACCTGTCCGCCGCCGACAACATCGCGCTCGGCCGCCACGAGCACGCCTGCGACACCGAAGCGATCATCGCCGCCGCCGTCCATGCTGGAGCGGACGCTGACATCAGCGCGCTGCCCGAGGGCTACCAAACACTGCTCGGCCCGGCGTTTATCGACGGCACGGACCTGTCGCTCGGCCAGTGGCAGCGGCTGGCGATCGCGCGCACGTTCTTCCGGGACGCGCCGCTCGTAATCCTCGACGAGCCCACGGCAGCGCTCGACGCCAAGGCCGAGCACGAGCTGTTCAGCAAGATCGGCGAGTTGTTCGAGGGCCGCTCGGTCCTGCTGATCTCGCACCGGTTCTCCACGGTGCGCTCCGCCGACCGGATCTACGTCCTGCGCGGCGGGAGCGTCGTGGAGTCGGGAACGCACGAGCAGTTGATGGGTCTGGGCGGTACTTACGCAGAACTGTTCACGCTGCAGGCGTCGCCGTACCGGTGACAGGATTTTCCGCTTTCTCTGACCTCATCTCGTAGGCCGGGATAGGTGCAACGCCGTTGGTCAGGCGGCGTGTTCGGTGGGTGGGGCGTGGCTGTGGAGGACCTGCTTGCCGTCAGGGCTGCGGGCGGAGAACTGCGGCGACGCCAGCCGGGCCAGAGACCAGGTCGACGGCTAGGCGGGCCATCGCATGGCGTATTGCGCGCCGTGCCTCCGGAGACAGGGTCATCGAGCGGGCGGTCGTGGCCGACATGATCTTGGCCGACGTGGTCTTGGCCGGTGTCGGTCACTGAGCTGATGTTGTCCGGGGCGTCCGCTTCAGCCGCTGCCCTTGCCAGGTCGATCATCTGGTCGATGACCGTGTCGTCCATTGGCGGCCGAAGTGGAAGGCTCGAGGCAAAGACCTCTACTCTCCGGATGGGTAATCATATACGATCGCGTTGATCGTCGGACGGAACCGGCTCGCGCCCGTCCCGCCGAGCGGCGCGAACCACGGGGAGAGCTCGGCCCAGCGGTACACGCTCGAGGAGGTGACGTGGTAACGGGCCGCGCGGGGACCAGGGCATCAGACGAAGGGGATGAACGTGGCCGGGAGAGTAGCAGGCAAGGTGGCCTTTATCACCGGTGCGGCGCGTGGTCAGGGCCGGAGCCATGCCGTGCGGCTGGCGCAGGAGGGCGCCGACATCATCGCGCTCGACTTGTGCGGCCAAGTGGCTTCTGTGGGTTACCCGCTCGCGACCCCGCACGACCTGGACGAGACCGCCCGGCAGGTCGGTGCGCTCGGCCGACGGGTCGTCACGGTCCAGGCGGACGTGCGCGACTACCCAGGCCTGGCAAAAGCCCTGGACGACGCGGTGGCGGAGCTCGGACGGCTGGACATCGTGTCGGCAAACGCGGGCATCTTGTCCCACGGGACAGCGGACGCGCTGGCCGAGGCCTCCTGGCAGGACATGATCGACATCAACCTGACCGGCGTATGGCACACGGCCAAGGCGGCGGTACCGCACCTGATCGCGGGCGGCCGTGGCGGGTCGATCGTCTTGACGAGCTCCGGCGTGGTGATGAAGGGAATCCCGAACTTCGCTCACTACGTGTCGGCCAAGCACGGGGTGGTGGGCCTTACGCGCACGATGGCCAGGGAGCTGGCGCCGCACTTGATCCGGGTCAACGCGCTGCACCCGGGAAACGTGGACACCGCGATGATCCGCAACCCGGAAACCCTCCGGCTATTCCGCCCAGACCTGGAGAACCCGACGGCCGAGGACGCGGCCGCTGCGTTCCAGGCGACGAACGCGATGCCGATCCCATGGGTGGAGCCGGAAGACATCAGCAACGCGTTGCTGTTCCTGGCCTCGGACGAGGCTCGCTACATCACGGGCGTATCGCTGCCGGTTGACGCTGGCTACGCCCTCACCTAGAAGGCGCACGAGACGACAGGCCGACGAAGGGCAGGGCACATGACCGGGCGGGTTTCAGGCAAGGTGGCCTTCATCACTGGCGCGGCGCGCGGCCAGGGCAGAAGCCACGCGGTGCGGCTGGCCGAGGAAGGCGCCGACATCATCGCGGTGGACATCGCCGAGGACATCGCCAGCGTGCGGCGGTTCTATCCAGGTGCGACCGAAGCCGACCTGGCGGAGACCGTCAGGCAGGTCGAGGCGCTGGACCGGAGGATCGTGGCGATCAAGGCGGACGTGCGAGATTACGACGCGCTGAAGAAAGCACTGGACGACGGCGTCGCCCAGCTCGGCCGCATGGACATCGTGAGCGCGAACGCGGGCATCTGGATCTTCGGCGACCTGGCCCACGAGGTGGCAGAAGGCGACTGGCAGGACCTCATCGACGTGAATCTCACCGGCGTGTGGCACACGGCCAAGGCGGCCATTCCGCACCTGATCGCCCAGGGGACCGGCGGGTCGATCATCATTACCAGCTCGACCGCGGGTCTGAAGGGCACGCCGCACGCCGTGCAGTACGTCACGAGCAAGCACGCCGTGATCGGCCTGATGCGGACGCTCGCCATGGAACTGGCGCCGCACTCGATCCGGGTGAACACCGTCAACCCGACGGGCGTCGACACGATCATGATCCAGAACGAGGCGACGTGGAAGCTGTTCCTGCCTGACGTCGAGCATCCCACAAGGGAGCAGGCCGCCGAGGTCTTCACACCGACCAACGCGCTGCCGGTGCCGTGGGTGGAGCCGCGGGACGTCTCGAACGCGGTCCTCTTCCTGGCCTCAGACGAGGCCAGGTACATCACCGGTACCACGCTGCTCGTCGACGCCGGTTACACCCTCAAGTGAAATGGAGCGGCGGACCAGCAGATGGCGCTGCGCGGACTTCGCAGCGGTAGCTTCACTTTTGCATCGTGAGTTTTTCGCCTCAGGCCAGATAGCCATAAGCTGCCCTGATCTCAAGATCCTCCGACCTGGCTTCGAGCAGGCCGGGCCTGCCGCTAAGCAGCACGCGTCACGCTGGCGAGGCACCGCGCTCTAGGCACTCGGCGATCCAGACCTTGATGATGGACTGGCGGTTGCCCCAAGGCGCCGCGCTTCAAGGTCCAGGGACTCGATCATCCACGCGGGGAAGTCAACGTTCACTCGCCGCTGCTCTAGGCCCGGCCGCCGCGCGGCCGACATGTCCAGCTGGGACGTGACGTCCTCGCCGTCGTCAAAGGCTCGGTCGAACTCCTCAGACTTCATCGATCCTTATCTCCTCATCCCGCGCCCGACGGACGGAGATGATTAGGATACGGAGATCGTACCCGCTTAATCACCGGGAGATACGGAAGTCAACTCGAACCCGGCGATGCGCTGGTCGCCTCGATACCAACTTCCGGCGATGACATCCCCGGAAACGATGGCCTGATACTCACCCGTCAGCTCGACTGAGCGGTTGCCCGTAGTCACGTAAGCCCTCTCCTGCCACACGATCGGGGTCTGGCCGCCTCCCGGTTCTATCGCTGCCAGATAGCCGGTCACGCTGGTGGTGGTGCCGGAACCGGGATAGTTCATCTCCCCGTCGAACCCGCCGCTGTCATGCCATTGATGGATATGCAGCTCGATGATGAAATCCCGGTTATACCAGCCGCGCCATGACGGCCTGATCGGTGTCAGCCCGTCGGCGAGCGGGGCATGCGCAATCTCGCTGGCGTGGATTTTGGCACTGCGGAGGATCCCGTGAATGGCTCCTTCCGCCAAGAGGAGAAAAAGGTAGCCTTGCTCCTTGTCCACTTCGGCGTCCGTGTTGGACCTATCCAGCAGTTTCTGCAGTTGGACGATCGCGTTCTCCACATCCGGGTGCAGCACGCCGCGCCGCGCAAGATCGCTGATGGCGCCAGGAAGCCGCTCCTGAGGAACAGACGCCAGGTCCGGATAGAATTGATCCAGCGCCTTGCGGACCAAGAAGAATGCCTTGCGTATGCCGCTGCGCGGACTGCTGTTTACGTCTTCGATCAGATCAACCAGGCTTGTCGGGACCGGTACGCTTTCAGCGGCGTCAGGCGGCATTGACTTGAGCGCGCTCCCCACGTCCTCCCCCACCGTACCGATCTCAGTGGACCATTCGATTTCAACGGGGCCAATCTTGGCCCGCTTGAGCAGCCTGCCCTTGGTCAACGCCTTGGTGGCCGCTGGAACGCTGGACATGATCCAATCCCGGTACACGATGAGCGCGAGGATGACCACGATAGGCCAGGCGAGAACGGTGATTATGTTCGAGCTAAGTTGCATTCCGTTCATTCAAGGTTCCTACCTGGTCATTGAGCGGCAACCGATAGGGGCACCATAACGTACAAAACTGCCCCTGGTGGAGCGAGTACACGGCCCGCTCAGTCCTAGAATCGTAGTCAACGACAAGTTGCTTTCTGGTCACTTGCAGCGAAGCATCGGATAACGGGAATAAGTAGCTCACGCCGGGCGGGAGCGAGAAACTGCTGTCGCAGTAGACCGCCGGGCGGCCGCATCTCGGCCAGGCGCACTTCTTGTCCCGAAGGAGGACGGCGCGGCGGATGTGGCCGGGGATGGTGTCCTTGTAGCCGATGTCGAGGGGGAGGCTCGGGGTGTTGTAGGGCTTGCCCAGCACACCACGGCGGAGGACCGTCGCTGCGCCGGTCGGGCCGGAGACCAGGTCGACGGCCAGGCGGGCCATCGTGTAGCGCAGGGCACGCCAGGCACCGGGTGACAGGGGCCTGGCGCGGGCGTCTGACTCCGCCGCCGTCCGGGCCAGGCTGACCATCTGGTCGATGACCGTGTCGTCCATCGTGCCGGTGACGACCGGGACCACCTGGGCGTCGCACGCGGCGGCCTCGGTGTCCTTGCCGGTCAGGTAGCCGTCCTCGCCGAGGCGGGCGCGGATCCAGGCGTCCTCCAGATCTTGCGCGCTGCGCAGCTGCGATAGCGGGATATGCGCGATGACCTGGGTGTCGGCGCCCGCGCGCGCGAGGACCAGGCGGGCGCGCGGGAGAAGCTCGCAGCGGTAACTTCACTTTTGCGTCATGGTTTGGATCACACAGTGTTCGCGTGGGTGCGGTCATCCCGCAGGGTCAGACAACTCGAAGTGCTGGACCCGCACCACGAGGACGACGTCATCCCGGTAATCCTCGAGGAACCAGATCATCACGGAGCCCTCGCCGTAGCTCTTCACGTTAGACACGGCTTCGGCTGCATCGAACGGGGTACCGATCCGACGCACTGCGACGGCGTCGGCGATCCGGGCTGCGAGGCTTTCCACATGGTCAATCTGGGCCTGGGTGAGCCCGCCAACGACATTGGCCGCGTCCGGAACGTACTCCCACGTCCAGTCGCTCATGCCGTGATGGTCTCAGCCTGCCGCAGGATCTGGCTGATCTCGATCGCAGCCTGCCGTCGCTCCGCCCGGTCCGAAGACTCGGCAACAACGCGCTCGCAGGCACGGAGCCGGGCCGCTAGTTCCGGCCAGCGCGCTACGGCAACCCAGGTGAACCAATGCTCTACGAAGTACCTCGCAGGAAGCAGGCTGTACTCATCCCGCGCCCGGGCAGTCGCCGCCGTCCAGTCAGCCTCGAACCTCGCCAGAGCCGCCGGGTCAAGACGTGCCACGGCCGCACGGATCGCCGCGGGCTCGCGCTCCGGCAGAGGCACGACCGGCTGACCCCCGGATACCGTCAAGTGGCTCATGAAACCGATGCTAACGCACCCCTCCGACAGTCGGCGGGCTTCAGGCGGGCTCGGGTCCGTAGACTTCCAAGACCCTAGAGAAGAACCCAGGGGTGGCTCCACTTTTGCGTCGTGAATTTTCAAGCTGGTCTAGCTGGCTGTCCCAATCTTCTGTGCCCATGCGCGCATCCGGGCCTTAAGCGCTGCCGTATCTTCCGGGCTCAAGTCGTAGGGCAAGAACAATCTGTCGGGCAGTCGGTCAACGGCGCTCAGTGCCTCCGCGAACCATGAACGGTCGAAGCCTGGATCGTGATCCGCCGCAAGGTCGAGCAGTTCGTCTTCCGTGTAGCGGCCGCTGGCTATGATCGCGTCCACGTCGACATAGTCCCTGACCTCTGCCCTGCCAACAGCGCGCAGACCTTGTTGGCCACAGCGTCGTCTGGATGCAGGACCGGCCCAACGGCCAGGCTGATCGGCTGGTTCTTCCGCCAGTCCAGGCCGAGCTCGACCTTCGCTCTGTCTGATGCTGAGCTGACGTCCAAGCGCGCGAAAGAAGCCGTCAGGACTTCGGCACGCACCTGGAGCCCTTCGCGCTCATACGCGCTGACTACAGCGCGCGCTGCCGCTGAGAAATCGAACTCCGCGCCGGCCTCGGCGAATAGGTCGACATCGGAGGACATACGGTTCAGGAAGCCGTGAGCCTGAACCGCGTACCCGCCTGCAAGGGCAAAGCCAAACGATCCGGCCGCATCGAGTGCGACGCGAGCGAGACGCTCGTGAAATGGATCCATGGCGAAAGTCGCCGCCGCTACGCGGCGAGCCTCAGGTCGGGAAACCGGCCTTCCCAGGTCTGCCGCACTCGAACCGGCAGGAACAGCTGCTTCCAGACCTGAAGGAGAACCTGCCCGTTGAGATAGGAGCGGAGGTCTTCGGCCCGGGTCGCTTCCCGGATCACGCGCTCGTACATCACGTTCCGCTCGGCTGGGTCATCGAGACGGAACTCCGTTCGCTCTGACCAGTCCAGCCGCAGCGGCAGCTGGACAACACCAGTCAGCGGCCCGGTGAGTTCTCCCAGCGTCTCGGGCAGCAGGTACGGCCGACTCTCCGCGTAGCCTCCACCAGCCATGCTCACCAGCCTATCTCAGCCACCGTGAGATCGTGTTTGACAAGGTTCTCGCGTACGCCGCAGCCGGTCCGCTCTGTCCGGCAATGGGCAGACGCGGGGCAGTCGCGCGCAGGCCAGCTGGAGCGCGTCGTGGAAGCGCTTCTGCTCGGTGCGGTCGTCTTTTTCGATTCTTGTGACAGGTCATTATGGCAAGGAAGAAGGGCTCGCTTCGGCGTCGTACGGGGGGCGCCGTAGCGATGGACCCGCTCCGCGTGGCTAAAGGTTCCGCTTCGCGCGCTCCTGAGCGTGCTTAGACCGCTGCCGCCTAGCGATGGCCGGTGCCGGGGCGGTGCCGGGATCGAAAGATGGCGGAACGTGCCAGAGGAGCCGGCTGCCGTTCTCTATTACTTGAGGGCCGGGCCACTGATGAAGCGGCACTGGGCTGGGGCGTGGACCAGACGCCGGGCGGCCGCCATGGTGGAGTCGCGTGCGTCCCTGGCGGTTCCGTGTGATCGCCAGTAGCGTCAGGGGACGTGCGGATTACCGATATCACCGTCGTCCTCCACGAACGGAAGCCCACCGGCTCAGCGAGCTTCGGCCCCGCCCGGCCGGTCCCCCTCGGGGTGCTGCGCATCCAGACCGACGAGGGCATTGAGGGCAACGCGTTCCTGTCCAGCCCTGGGCCCGGCGCGGCGCAGATCGCCGACCAGATCGTCACCGTCGTCAAGCCGTGGCTCCTTGGCGCGGACCCCCTCGACATCGGCAGGCACTGGCGGCGGCTGGAGAACCTTGTCCACTACCTGTCGCCGCACGCCGTCGGGACGGTCGACGTCGCCTTGTGGGACATCGCGGGCAAGGCCGCGAACCTCCCGGTCCACCGGCTGCTCGGCACGTGCCGGGACCGCATCCCGGCCTATTTCTCCACCGCCCATCACAAGACCGCCGTCGAGTACGCCGAAGAAGCCGTCTACTGGCAGGAGCAGGGCTGGAAAGGCTACAAGCTCCACCCGCCGCGCGGTCTGTGGACCCCGAAGGACGACAGGCCCCCGGTCGACTTCGACATCGAGGCCTGTACGGCCGTGCGGGACGCGGTCGGCGACAGCATGACGTTGATGCTCGACTCGTCGTGGTGCTACTCCTACACCGAGGGCCTCAAAGTCGGGCAGGCGATCCAGGACCTGGGCTACCACTGGTACGAGGACCCGTTCCCCACCCACGACATGTACAACTACGTCCGGCTCAGCAAGCACCTGAGCATCCCACTGCTCGCCACCGAGATCACCCCTGGCGGCCTGGGCGCGCTCCCGCCGTGGATCACGAGCGGCGCGACTGACTTCCTGCGCGGCGACGTGGTCATCAAGGGCGGCATCACCGGCCTGATGAAGATCGCCCACCTGGCCGAGGCGTTCGGCATGAACTGCGAGGTCCACGACTCCTACAACGCGTTCAACAACGTCGCCGCCAGGCACGTCATGATGGCCATCGACAACTGCGACTGGCTCGAGGTCCTCGCCTTCAACCGCTCCGGCGACCACAGCCTCGCCCACTTCAGCTACGGATTGACCGAGCCCTTCGCGGTGGACGAGCACGGCGATGTCCACGCCCCCGACGGCCCCGGCATCGGCGCGGAGATCGACTGGGACCTGATCAACTCCTCAGTTATTGCCACCGTCGCCTGACGCCGCCTGGCGGCACCCCTGCCCGCCGCGCTGCGGCGGGCAGGTATCGTCGGGCAGGCAGTTATCTCCCTGGCAGCGACCCAGGCCCAGGGAGCGGGAAGTCGCCGGGCGGAGGGCGTGGATGGTCGAGATCAAGACGGCACGGGAGATCGACGCGATCGGTGCCGCTGGACAGGTCGTCGCGGACATCCTGGCGGCGGCCCGTACCGTCGCTGCCGCCGGAGTCACGCTCAAGGAGCTTGACGACGCCGCGCGTGAGGTCCTCGCTAAGGCGGGAGCGACCTCCCCGTTCCTTAACTACCACCCCAAGTTCGCGCCCGTCCCGTACCCGGCGGTGATCTGCACCTCGGTGAACGACGCCGCGCTGCACGGCATCCCCGGCAACTACCGGCTTCGCGACGGTGACCTGCTCAGCGTGGACGCCGGCGCCACCCTGGACGGCTGGGTGGGCGACGCGGCCATCTCCTTCAGTATCGGCACCGCCGCCAACGGGGACGCGGAACTGATCGCGGCGACCGAGGCCGCCCTCGCCGCGGGCATCGCCGCCGCTCGCCCCGGCGGCAGGCTCGGCGACATTTCAGCCGCCATCGGGAAGATCGGCCGGGACGGCGGCTACGGCATCTCCACCGACCTCGGCGGACACGGCGTCGGCCGCACCATGCACGAGGACCCGCACATCCCCAACCGGGGCAAGGCGGGCCGCGGCCTGCGCCTCGTCCCCGGCTTGGTCCTCGCGATCGAGCCGTGGTTCATCGCCGACGGCAAGGACGACATCTACCTGGACGAAGACGGCTGGACGATCCGCACTGCCGACGCCAGCCGCGCCGCTCACGCCGAGCACACCATCGCGATCACCGCCGACGGCCCCGTCATCCTCACCGCGCCCCAGCCCGCGCTATAACGGCAGATCGCCCGGATTAGCTAGGCGTTAGCTGAAAAACACGCAACATACGGGTCTCGATACACCAACGCGCCCGTCTTCGCTGCCAGCATGGTCACGCAGGACCCGGGGGCGGCCGGGCATGGCGGAGGCTGCGGCCCCTCCCCAAGCAGGGCCGCAGCCAGGGCTCGTGCGAGCCAAGATCAATCCTGGCTCTTCGCCGAGCCCGCGACTAGCCCCATAATCGGGACAAAGAGGCGTGGAAGGTGACAAAAAAGTGACACCCGAAGGCGTGCCGATCACCCAGGCGGCGCTGGCCGGCGAACTCCAGGCCCTGCGCAGAGGACGCGGGCTCCGTGGGGACGTCACCGGGCGGATCGGCCCGCTTCTGCACGAACTCGCCACCGGCACCGCCCCCCAGCCGCCCGCGGGCACCATGGCGGATACCGGAAGCGACGCGGCCGGGTTGCGCGCCGCCCTCGCGGGCCAGCTGGCGCGCCTCGCCGGACGGCTCCCCGAAGACCTCGCCCTCGCGATCCTCGCCGCCCTCGCCCTGCATGAGGACACCAGGAACATGCGGACCTATGAGAGCCGCAGGCAATGGCTCGCCGAGCGGATCGACCGCGTCCCCCGTACCGCCGAGCGGCGCATCGACAGCGCGCAGGAACTTCTCGCCCAGGAGATCGCGGCGGAACTCGCGAACCAACGCGCCAGGCCCCCGTCCGTCGCCGATGAAGACAAGTGGTACATCGAGCGGTTCACCGCCTTGCTGCTGCTCGACGGCAAGCGCCCGGAAGCCATCGAGCGCAGGGTGATCCGCGCCAGCGTGGACGACCTCGCCGAGGTCACCATCGCGCTCGACGTCCCCGTGGAAGCCGGCCAGCCCCGCCTCCCGCTGAACCTCCAGGCGGTCAGCGGCGGTGACCTTGACGTCGTGGAGGACACCGCGCCGACTAGGACCCGGTACGTGATCAGGCTCCCGCGTCCATTGCGCCTGGGGGAGGCCCACGAGTTCGCCACCCGCGTCCAGGTACTCGACGAAAGGCCAATGCGCGACTACTACGTCCTGCGCCCCGAACGCCGTTGCGACCGCTTCGACGTCCGCGTCAGGTTCAGCCGCGACCGGCTGCCCGCCTGGGTCCGGCGGGTCACCGACGAAGACGTCTACTCCTACAACACCTACGCCGGCGTCCCGCCGGCCGGCGAGCGCGTGGGCATCGACCTCACCGGGGAAGCAGCCCAGGCGTTCGGCCGCCTGCGGCCCCACTACGGTTCTGGCCT
>Ga0310811_10012382_pt1 | contig 11071 bp, 8 predicted proteins | sample YCmetagenome_FD_207642 | JGI IMG/M metagenome (GOLD analysis project Ga0310811, IMG submission 207642) | Soil microbial communities from experimental microcosm in Duke University, North Carolina, United States - YC | ecosystem: Engineered > Artificial ecosystem > Soil microcosm > Unclassified ...
CCAGGCTGGCACGCACAAAAACTATTGCGCGCGATGCGCAGGTGCCGCTGATCGCCGTCAATGATGTGCTCTATCACCATCCCGACCGGCGGCCGCTTGCCGACGTGCTCACCTGCATCCGCGAGAAAGCCACCATCGATCACGCCGGGCGCAAGCTCGCCGTCAATGCCGAGCGATACCTGAAGCCGCCGCAGGAAATGTCGCGGCTGTTCCGCGATGCGCCGGAAGCGATCGAGGAAACGGTGGCTCTCAGCGACGCGCTTTGCTTCTCGCTCGATGAGTTGCGCTACGAGTATCCGAATGAGGAGGTCCAAGGCTTCGACAGTGCCCAGGATGCCCTGACGCATCTCACTTACGAAGGCGCGACGCGTCGCTATCCAGCTGGCATTCCCGGCAAAGTACGCGACAATCTCGAACATGAGCTCAAGCTGATCGCGCAACTGCAATACGCACCCTACTTCCTCACCGTCCACGACATCGTGCGCTTTGCGCGCTCGCAAGGCATCCTCTGCCAGGGGCGTGGCTCGGCCGCCAATTCCGCGGTCTGTTTCTGCCTCGGGGTGACGGAAGTCGATCCCGGCCGCGCCGATTTGCTGTTCGAGCGCTTCATCTCGCCCGAGCGGCGCGAGCCGCCCGATATCGACGTCGATTTCGAGCACGAGCGGCGCGAAGAGGTCATCCAGTACATCTACGGGAAATATGGACGCGAGCGCGCCGGCATCGCCGCGACTGTGATCTCATATCGCGGACGCTCGGCGATCCGCGAGGTCGGCAAGGCCTTCGGCCTCTCCGAGGATGCCATCGGTGCACTGTCATCGTCGATCTGGGGCGGCGGCGGTGGCGCGGTGTCGAAGGACGCCGTTACTCGCACTGGCCTCGATCCGCATAGCCGACGCATGCGCCAGGTTCTGGCGCTGGCGCGCGAAATCAACGGCTTTCCACGTCATCTTTCCCAGCATGTCGGCGGCTTCGTCATTACGCGCAGCCGGCTCGACGAGGTGATGCCGATCGGCAATGCGGCGATGGACGACCGTACCTTCGTCGAGTGGGACAAGGACGATCTCGACGCGCTGGGCATTCTCAAGATCGACGTGCTCGGGCTCGGTATGCTGTCGTGCCTGCGCAAGGCGCTCGATCTGGTCGACGGACATTACGGCAAACGATGGACGCTTGCCTCCATCCCGCCCGAAGATCCCGCCGTCTACAACATGCTCGGTCGCGCGGATTCGCTCGGCGTATTCCAGGTGGAAAGCCGCGCGCAGATGACCATGCTGCCACGCCTGAAGCCGGCGAATTTCTACGATCTGGTGATCGAGGTGGCGATCGTGCGGCCGGGACCGATCCAGGGCGACATGGTGCATCCCTATCTGCGCCGGCGTCGCGGGCAGGAACAGGTCACCTATCCGTCGAAAGAACTTGAAGCGGTGCTGTCGAAGACCCTGGGCGTGCCATTGTTTCAGGAACAGGCGATGAAGATCGCGATCGTTGCCGCTGGCTTCACGCCATCCGAAGCTGACAGGCTGCGCCGCGCCATGGCAACCTTCAAACGCGTCGGTACCATCGGCACGTTTCAACGCAAGATGATCGACGGCATGCTGGCCAATGGTTACGAGCGCGATTTTGCCGAGCGCTGTTTCCAGCAGATCGAAGGTTTCGGCGAATACGGTTTCCCCGAAAGCCACGCGGCGAGCTTTGCGCTACTGGTCTATGCCTCGGCCTGGCTGAAATGCCGCTATCCGGATGCCTTTGGCGCGGCACTTCTGAACGCGCAGCCGATGGGTTTCTACGCGCCGGCCCAGATCGTGCGCGACATGCGTGAGCACGGCGTCGAGGTGCGCCCGCCCGACATCAATCATTCGCACTGGGATTCTACGCTCGAACCGGGACCGCGCGCCGCTGACCGCATGCATGATCTGCATCGGGAGATGCGGAATGATATCCGGACAACGCACGCCGTGCGTCTCGGCCTGCGCGAGATCAAGGGGCTGCGTGAGGAAAATGCCAAGCTGATCATGGAAAGGCGCGGCGGCGCTTATGACTCTATGCGTGATGTCTGGCTACGTACCGGACTTTCACCGCGCGTGCTGGAGCGGTTGGCCGACGCCGATGCCTTCGGCTCACTCGGCCTCACCCGCCGCGAAGCGTTGTGGGCGGCCAAGGCCCTCGGCCGGGTTGGTGACAGCAATGATGATTTGCCGTTGTTTGCCCCTGGCATCGCCGCGCAGGCACGCATTGTCTCACAGGAACCCGATGTCCACTTGCCGCCCATGCCGGTCGGCGAGGAAGTCATCAACGACTATCGCTTCCTGCACCTCTCGCTGCGCGCCCATCCGTCGCAGTTCCTGCGCGCCGATCTCGATGCCCGCAGTATCAAGCAAAACGAGACGCTACGCCGTACGGCTTCCGGCATGCGCACGCGCATTTCCGGCCTGGTTACCTGCCGTCAGCGGCCGGGCTCGGCAAATGGCGTGGTGTTCATGACCATCGAGGATGAAACCGCAGTCGCCAATGTGATCGTATGGCCGAAAGTGTTCGAGCGTCTGCGACCGATCGTTTTAGGCGCGCGCTACGTGATGATCATCGGCCGCGTGCAGGAAGAATCGGGCGTCATCCATGTTGTCGCCGAGCAATTGGAAGATCTCACCTATTTGCTTTCGCGGCTCGCCGAGCATGGCGCCGAAATCGACGGCCTCGCACGGTGTGACGAGGTCCGCCGGCCGATCGAGGAACAACGCGAGGCACGGAATGCCGGCAACCGGCGCAACCGCCTCGTCAGCCTGATGCGCGAAATGCCCGAGCTTGCGGGCGACATGGATGTTTCCGCCCGCGGCTCGGCGCACGCACCCACGCGGCGGGCTATTGCGGCACCACCTCGCCGCGCCCGACATTGACGCGATTGGTCTCAAGGGAGCCATCTGGCTTCTTGATCGCACGCACGATCGCGATAAACGCGCCGGGCTTCAGCTCGCTCTTGTCGCCCGCGTGGTAAGCAAGGATACGGGCATCCGGAGGCACGATGATTTTCTTCTCACCATCCTTGTACTTAACGATCACGACGCGTCCGTCGAAGCCGGCGACCGTCTGGTCGACAGTACCGTTGGTCATCGTGCTGTTCGGCCGCGCGTCCCACGGCCGGTGGCCTTCGCTGAGCCCACGCTGCGACTCCGCCAATACAGTCACCTGAATCGCACGCTGACTCCCATCCGGCTGCGGCATGGCGCCCACGCCGATATAGGCACCAGTCTTGATGTCGGCGATCGTCGCTTCGGTGACGCCAAATACCGTGGCATCCGCGGTGAGATTGATCTTCACCTCACCGAGCTTTTCCGACTTGACTGCCAGCACATGGCCATCGAAGTTTTCGACGGCCCCGACGACGCGTATGGCGGCGGGCTGTTGCGCAAATGCGCCAGTGGCCGCCGCAACCAGGATGATAGTTGCAAAAATACTTTTGGACATCACATCGCCGGTGCCACGTTGCGGCCGATATACAGCGTCTTCGCAAGCACCGAGCCATCCGCCTGCTTGTCCCAGCCGAAAATTATGATCGGGGTCCCGGCCTTGATCTCTTCTTTCTTGGCCGGCGCTGCTGCGGCAATGACGGTCTGCGGCGTGACAACGATTTTCTTTTCTCCGTCCTTGTATTTCACGGTCAGAACTTCGCCGTCCTTCTCCTTCACCATGCTCGTCACATAGGCATTGGTCATCGTGCTGTTCGGCCGAGCGTCCCAGGGGCCGTGCCGGTCGGGCACAACGCCGCGCTGCGCCGGCAGAAAGATGTGAATCGAGAACGCCTCGATGCTGTCGTCCGGCTTGGGCATGCCGGCTATACCGATAAAGGTGTCGGTCTTGATGTCGGCAAGAGATGCCTTTTCGAGCGCCGATACCCGCGCATCGTCGGCGAGCTTCACATTCAGCGTCGTGCCATCGCGTGACTTGATGACATAGGTAGCGCCATCAACTTTTTCGACCTCTCCGCGGAGACGTCCTTGCTGTTGCGCATGGGCAGCCGTCGCGAAAAGCAGGACAATTGCCGCTGTGCCGATTGCACGGCGCATCATATTCAATTTGTACATTCTAATTCCTCCCAATCCGGTGCCTACTTGCAGCCGGCCTCAATCAGGCGAATAACCCCGCCCCTGTCACGCTTATTCCACGCGGGAAACGCTCACTTCTTCTTGAGCAAATCGGCTTCGACCAAGGCGCGCAGCTCAGGCGTCACTTCCGGACGCACGCCGAACCAGAGCTGGAATCCTCGGACGGCCTGGTGCAGCAGCATACCGAGGCCATCCGCTGTTCGCAGCCCGCGCGCACGCGCCGCCGCAAGCAGTCCCGTTTCCAGCGGCGCGTAAACAAGATCGGCCACGACAAGCGAAGCCGGGCAGCGCAAATTGATCTCCAGCGGCGGCTGGCCGACCATGCCCAATGTGGTCGTATTGACCAGTATTCCCGCACCGCCGAGCAGACCGGTGGTCTCGTTCCAGCCCGCGAGGTGCACGCGGTGACCGAATTTTTTCTTCAGCGCTTGAGCCCGATCGCGTGTCCTGTTGATGACATAGACGCGGCCGACTTCGCGCTGGAGCAACGCAAACACCACCGCGCGCGCGCCGCCGCCGGCGCCGAGCACAACGGCAGTCTCGAGGCCGCGATCCCATCCCGGCGCCGCCACGTCGAGATTGGCGAGAAAACCTTCAACGTCGGTATTGGTCGATCGCAGCGTATCGTCGTCGTACCAAAGCGTGTTGGCTGCACCGACCGCGCGCGCGCGATCATCGGGCTCGGACGCCGCCAGCGCGGCCTCCTTATGGGGCACCGTGATATTAGCACCGATATAGCCGTTGCCGCGCAGACTCCCGACAAACGCATCAAATTTATCGGGTGGCACTGCCTCACGCCGGTATTCGGCGTCGAGCTTGTGCTGCTTGATCCAATAGTTGTGAATCAGGGGCGAACGCGAATGACCGGCGGGCCAGGCGATGACGCAGACAGCTTTGTGTTCTTTACTCATTACTCCGCTACATTATGTTGCATCGGCGATCGGTGCATGTAATCCGCACCCTGCGACCCGTCAACGCTTGCGAATTTAATTCCGGCTCAGTAACGCCCGAACGAGATTTCCATGAAAGCGATTTTCCTTGACTGCAACGATCAGCTGGCTCCCGTCTGGGAGCGTGTTGTCCGGAGGGATGATCCACCTATCGACGTGAATCGCAAGACATTTGCACGCGACGAGCTGCCGCGCATCATCGGCGGCTATGACATCGCGATCGACGACCATTCTTATATGCCGACACCGCTTGTCGCCCAATGTCCGGAACTCAAGCACATTGTGTTTTTGGGTACCGGGCCCGCGAGCTACATGAACGTCAGCGAACTCAATGAGCGCGGCATCAAAGTGCACATCATCAAGGGTTATGGTGATACCGCGGTTGCCGAGCACGCCATCGCTCTGATGTGGGCTTGCGCACGCGATATCGCGCGAATGGACCGCGAGGTCCGCCGCGGGGTATGGACGCCGCACGAAGGCGTTCAACTGCTGGGCAAAACACTGGGAGTGATCGGACTCGGCGGTATTGGCCGCGAAGTGGCTCGTATCGGCAAAGGTTTGGGCATGAATGTGATCGGCTGGAATCGAACAAAACACCCGGACCTCGAAGTGCCTCTTGTCGATATCGACACGCTGCTCGCGCGTGCGGACGTCGTGTCGATGAACCTGACCCTCGGCGACGAGACACGCGGATTTCTCTCCGCCGAGCGGATCGCGCGCATGAAAAAAGGCACAATCTACGTCAACACTGCCCGCGGTGCGCTGGCCGACGAGGCCGCATTGATTGCGGCACTTCGAAGCGGCCATATTCGCCATGCAGGTCTCGACGTCTTCCACAATGAGCCGCTGCCGCCGGACCACGCGCTCGCAAAGCGCGAGAACGTCACGCTGTCCGCGCATGCGGCATTCCGTACCCCCGAGGCGTCTGAAACATTGCTGCGCCGTGCGATCGATATCGTGAAGGCCATTTCCTAGCCGTATCGGGCCGCATTGACCTGCCCGCATCAGCGGTCAGAATGAGAAAAAATGGGGAGGACAGGTGAAGCCGGCGCCATTCGCATATACCAGGGCGAAAACGGTCAAGGAGGCGATCACGCTCCTCGCCAGGCACAAGGACGACGCGCGGCTGCTCGCCGGCGGGCAGAGCCTGATCGCCACGCTCAATATGCGCCTGTCGGCACCCGATTTGTTGATCGACATCAACGGCATCAAAAACCTCAGCGGCATCGCCAAGAAGGGCAAATACATAGAGGTCGGCGCACTGGCGCGTCACGCTCAGGTCGAGCATTCGGATGTGATCGCAAAGCACGCGCCCCTGATCGCGCTGGCGATGCCGCATATCGGCCATCCGGCAATCCGCAACCGCGGCACCTTCGGCGGCTCCATTGCCTTTGCGGATCCAGCGGCCGAGCTGCCGGCTTGCCTGCTGGCGCTCGGCGGCGAGATCGAGATCGCGGGGCCGCGCGGAAAGCGCAAGGTAAAGGCCGACGCTTTTTTCAAGGGCCTGTTCGAAACCGCCCTGCGCCCACAGGAAATGATCACCGCCGTACGCATTCCTGCCGCTGACAAAACCACACGCATCGGTTTCGCCGAGCTTGCGCGCCGTCACGGCGACTATGCGATCGTCGGCCTGGCGGCGAGCGCGCGCGGCAACGGCAAAGGGCTGTCCGACGTGCGGCTCGCTTTTTTCGGCGTCGGCGATACTCCGACGCGCGCTAAAAAGGCCGAAGCGGCGCTTGCGGCCGGCGATGTCGACGCGGCGGTCAAGGCGCTTGATCTAGACCCAAACGACGACGTGCAGGCGACGGCAAAGACGAAGAAGCACCTCGCCGGTGTCCTGCTCCGCCGGGTCGCGAAGCAATTGATGGAGGCGCGCGGATGATCAACGCCGTCGATATTTCGCTGACGGTCAACGGTGAACGCGTGCAAAGCCGCGTCGACGCGCGCAAGACGCTGGTTGACTATCTGCGCGACGACCTCTTTCTCACCGGAAGCCATGTCGGCTGCGAGCACGGCGTATGCGGTGCCTGCACTGTGCGTGTTGACGGCGAGATTGTGCGCGGCTGCCTGATGCTCGCCGCCCAGTGCGACGGCACCAAGGTGGAGACCATCGAGGGTCTGTCCGACTCTGGCGAGGTCGCCGACCTGCAAGCGGCCTTTGAGCAGCGCAATGCGCTGCAGTGCGGCTTCTGCACGCCCGGCATGCTGACTGCGGCCCAAGACCTGCTGAAGCGTGCAAAAAAAGTGCCGAGCCGAGACGAAATCCGTGAGCATCTATCGGGCAACTACTGCCGCTGTACCGGCTATCACGCGATCGTCGATGCCGTTGAGGCAGTGGCTCAGGGGCGGGCGAAAGGAAGGTAAGTCATGAACGAGCATGCCCATCCGCTGTCGATGTCGGATCGCGCCGACGAGCTCGAAGAAGAAAAGATGCACGAGATGGAGCGCATCATCACCAAATCGACCATCGCGCATCTGATGGACGGTGAAGTAAAGATGGATACCGGCCCTGAAATGAAGGCAAAGCATCCGGGCAAGTTTTTCCTGATGGGCGATGACCCGCGTCTGCCGCCGATGCCGGAAAAGCCAACATTGGTGGATTACTTCCGCCATCGCTTCGCGTCGACCGCGCACCTTCTGCAGAGTGCCACGCACGCTCTCAAGGGCGGGCAGCCGGAAAAGGTGGTGCTTGCTTGTCTGCTGCACGACATTGCCATCGTCAGCTTCATTCGCTGCGACCATGGCTATTGGGGCGCGCAGATGATCGAACCCTATGTCGATGAGGAAGTGGCCTGGGCGGTGAAGACACACCAGGCGCTGCGCTTCTTTCCCGACGAGACGGTCGGCTATGGCTATCCCGACCTTTACAAGGAGCTGTTCGGGCCCGACTACAAGCCGGAACCCTACATCGTCGAAGAGTACAAGCGTGCGCGGGCGCACAAGTGGTACATGACCTCGCGCCTCATCTGCGTGAACGATATTTACTCGTTCGATCCGAGCGCCAGGGTCAATCTCGACGACTTCGTAGACATCATCGGCCGCAATTTCAAGCAGCCGAAAGAGGGCCTTGGCCTCGACAACAGTCCGTCCGCGCATATGTGGCGCACGATTCTGTGGCCGACGCGATTTCTGTGAGGCTACACATTCATGAAGATCGTCGATGACTCCCCGCCCGTTTTGACCGCCCTTGACCGGCCGAATTCATATATCGGCCGGTCGGTGCCGCGCCCAAACCTGCAGCGGCTGATGCAGGGCCGTGGGCAATATGTCAGCGACGTCGTGCTGCCGCGCATGGCGCACGTGGCCTATGTCCGCTCGCCGCACGCACATGCCCGCATCGTCAAGATCGCGACCGAAGCCGCCAAGAAATCGCCCGGCGTCGTTGCCGTTGTCACCGGCGCCGAGCTCGCGAAGGTCATGACGCCATGGGTAGGCGTTCTGACTCACCTCAAGGGGCTGAAGTCCGCGCCGCAGTCGCCGATCGCCGTTGAGCGCGCCTGCTGGCAGGGCGAAGCTGTCTGCGCTGTGGTAGCGAACACGCGCGCCGAAGCTGAGGACGCCTGCGAGCTGGTCGACGTGAAGTACGAAGAACTACCCGCCGTCGCCGATCCGGAGGTCGCGCTCGACCGGCAGACGCCGGTGATCCACGCCTCGCTCGGCGACAATCTCTGCTTCGAGCGCAAGCTTGATGTCGGCGCGGTCGACAAGGCCTTCGCGGATTCTGACGTTGTCGTCGAGACAACGTTCCGCTTCGGCCGCCATACCGGCGTGACCAACGAGCCGCGCTCGATCGTCGCCGACTGGAACGAAGGCGAGCAGCGGATGACCGTCTATCAGGGCACGCAGGCTCCGCACATGATGCAGAACCTGTTCGCCAAGCATCTGGGCATCGCCGAGCACCAGGTGCGCGTGCTCACCAAGGATGTGGGCGGCTCGTTCGGCATCAAGGTGCACACTTACGCCGACGAAATGGCGACGGTCGGCCTGTCAAAGCTGCTCAAGCGTCCGGTGAAATTCGTCGCCGACCGCATCGAAAGCTTCGTCACCGACATCCATGCACGCGATCACCGCATCAAGGCCAAGATCGGCGTCAGCAAGGACGGCACCATCAATGCCTTCGAGATCGATGATCTGACCGGAATTGGCCCCTACTCCGTCTATCCACGCACCAGTGGCATCGAGGCCAACCAGGTCGTCAATCTGGTCGGCGGACCGTACAAGTGCCCGAACTACCGCGCCCAGGCGCGTGTCGTGTTCCAGAACAAGAACGTGATGTGCCAGTACCGCGCAGTCGGCCATCCGATTGCCGTTGCGGTCACCGAAGGCCTGGTCGAGCTTGCGGCGGCCAAGATCGGCATGGACCCGCTCGAGTTGCGCCGGCGCAATCTCATCCCGGACGATGCCTATCCGACGCAATCGGCCGCGGGCCTGAAATTCGAGCTGCTGTCGCACCATGAGGCGCTCGCTCATCTCGATTCGATGATGAACTACGCAGGCTTGCGTGCGGAACAGAAGAGGTTGCGCGAAAAAGGCGTGTATCGCGGCATCGGCTTTGCAAGCTTCATCGAGGTCACCAATCCATCGGCCGCCTTTTACGGCGTCGGCGGTGCCCGTATCACCTCGATGGACGGCGCAACGGTCAAGCTCGACGCGCAGGGTGCGATCATCGTGCACACCGGCGTCACCGAACAGGGCCAGGGTGCGGAGGCCGTTGTCGCGCAGTGCGTGGCTTCGTCATTCGGCGTGCCGATCGAAAAGGTGCGCGTCGTCACCGGCGACACCGACAATACGCCCTATGGCGGCGGCACCTGGGCGTCGCGCGCCGCCGGCATCGGCGGGGAAGCAGCCTGGCAGGCCGGCAAGGCGCTGCGGGCCAACGTGCTTGCCGTTGCCGCGGCGATGCTTCAGGCAAAGCCGGACGATCTCGACATTCGCAACGGTGCCGTCGTTGACAACGATGGCACCGAGCGCCTCCCCCTCGACGAACTCGCGCGGGTCGCCTATTTCCGGCCGGACACGCTGCCGCCGGGCTTCCAGGCCGAGCTGATGGCGACGCGCCATTATGTACCGCGCGCCTGGCCGTTCGCTTTCACGAACGGCATTCAGGCAAGCTATCTCGAAGTCGACGTCGACACCGGCTTCGTGAAGTTGCTGAAGCATTGGTGCGTGGAAGATTGTGGCACCATCATCAACCCGCAGCTGGTCGACGAGCAGATCCGCGGCGGCGTCGTGCAGGGCATCGGCGGCGCGCTATTCGAGCATTGCCTCTACGACGAGCGCGGCCAGATGCTCAACGGAAACATGGCCGACTACCTGGTGCCAATGGCAGCGGAGATGCCGGACATCGAATGCGGTCACGTTGTGTCGCCGACCGCCGACAGCGAACTCGGCGCCAAGGGCGCGGGCGAAGCAGGCACCGCCGGTGCGCCAGCCTCCGTGATGAATGCAATCAACGATGCGCTGCGCCCGCTCGGGGCGCAGCCGCTCACCGACATGCCGTTCACGCCGGACAAGGTCCTGCGCGCGTTGGGTAAGGTCTGAACGATCAGAACTTGATCATGTCGCTTTTCGTCAGTGTCGTCTTGGCCGACACCGCCGGCGCGTTCATAAAAGTGAAGACCGTGCTGTATTCGGCATAGGGATCGACCGCCGACATGCCGTCAACCGGAATGATCACATTCATGCCGCGCAACGCAGCGCCGCTCGCCGTGTAAAGGACGGCGCCATTGGATGAGGTCCCGACGGCAATAACCGTCGTAATGCCCTTGTCCTTGAGGATCTTCTCGAGGTCGGTCTTGATAAATTTATCAGGACCCGAGAGAACCGAGGCCTCGCCTGCCGCGGGCGCCACATCCTTGATCACATCGGCCGCGGTCGTGTTGGCGATCAGGCTGTACACAACGGTCGCCTTGGCCGCGCGCGCGGCTTCGAGCAGCTTTTTCATTGCCGGAATCGTGTCAAGGCAACGCGGGCGCTTGCCGCAGTTCTGATTCATGAAATCAAGCATCAGCAACGCCGTCGTCT
>Ga0310811_10012383_pt1 | contig 11070 bp, 9 predicted proteins | sample YCmetagenome_FD_207642 | JGI IMG/M metagenome (GOLD analysis project Ga0310811, IMG submission 207642) | Soil microbial communities from experimental microcosm in Duke University, North Carolina, United States - YC | ecosystem: Engineered > Artificial ecosystem > Soil microcosm > Unclassified ...
GATGGATCTTTTGGCGCGGGGGAACCGGTTGCGGGAGATGGATATCGATGGGCTGGCGGAATTGTTGGGAAGATTTCACCGGGGGGCAGCGGTGATCCGGGAGGGTGATGCGAGAGGAGAGGCGATGGTGATGCGGGATCTTTTCAATGACCTTGGACGGGAGAAGGAGGTGTTGAGACTTGGGCTTGGGGCCTGGGCAGCGGAAGTGGTCGACCGGGCGATGGCTTTTTCCGACCGGTTCCTGCGAGCGAATGGGGCGCTGCTGGATGCGCGGCGGAGGGCCGGTCTGTACAGGGACGGGCATGGGGATCTGCATTGCCGGAATATCTTTTTGCTGGAGCGGCCGCAGGTGTTCGACTGTATCGAATTCAACGATGGGTTGCGGCAGGTGGATGTGTTGAATGATATTGCCTTTCTTTGTATGGACCTCGACAGTTTTGGATGTGGGGGTTTGGCGGAGCGGTTTGTGGAGGGTTATTGCCGGGCGTTTCCGGAGGCCATGGGCGGAGAGGAGCGGATGGGCGGGGATGAGCGGCGGTTGCTGAACTATTATAAAGGCTACCGGGCGAATATCCGGGCGAAGATCAACAGTCTTCGGGCGAGGAGCGCCACTTCTGCGGAGGAGAGGGGGAAAGCGATGGAGGCCGCGGCGGGATACCTGCGGCTGATGGATGGTTATTGGGAGCTGACGGGAGTCAGCGGGCGGGATGATGGGAGTCAGCGGTTATCGATCGGGCGGCGTGTAGTTTAGCCGAAACGATACGATCATGAAACCTATAGTAGTTCCAGTCAATTTCAGCGAGAATTCGGCTAATGCAGCCCGATATGCGGCTGACCTGGCCCTGTCGATCGGGGCGGAGATCCAGTTGCTGTATATCTTCCAGATCCCCATGAGTATGTCGGAGGTACCGATGCCGGAAGCGGCGTACGAGGGCCTGCAGAACAGCGGCCGGGAGATGCTGGACAGTCTATCCCATGAATTGTTCAGACGGAGCCGTGGCAAGCTGCACATCCATACCCATATGGAGATCGGCACCGTGGAAGGCCAGATCGAGAAATTCTGCGCCGAGAAGGAGCCGTTGTTGGTCGTGATGGGTGCTACGGGCCGCGGATTGGAAAATGCGCTGACCGGCAGCAACACGGTTAGAGCGGTGCGGAGTCTCCCCTACCCTGTGCTGGTTGTGCCGGAGGGGGTGCGGTTCCAAAACATCCGGTATGTCGTGGTTTCCTGTGACTCCGAGGACCTTTCGGCCGGGTTGCCGGTGGCTACACCCGTGTTGCAGTTGTTGGGCAATATGCCGGATATCCGGTTGGAGGTGGTGCATGTGCTCGGGGAAGATGAGAGTGCGACCGAGTTCACGCTGGCCTATAATCATTGGAAGAGCGAGATGAGGGGCTTGCAGCCTGCCTTGCGGTTTGTGCGGGCCGGGAATATCATGGAAGGGATGAATGAATTTTTGGATAACTGTGGGGCGGACCTGGTGGTAGTCTTTCCGAAGAGGCACAGCGTGCTGGAATTCCACCGGAGCCAGGCCAAGCGACTGGTGATGCATTGTGGGGTGCCGGTAATGAGCATTCACGAATAATGAGTACCTATTCAATTCTAAGAAGATGAAGAAGATATTAATCGCAACGGACTTTTCTCCGGCGGCGCGAAATGCCGCGGAGTGGGGTGTGAAGCTGGCGGAGGCATTCGATGCGCAGGTGATCCTTGTGAGCGCGTTTGAGCAAATGCCCATTCCTGTTACAGAGACCCCGATGATCCTGAATGCCGAGGACTTGCGGGTTGTGATCCAGCGGGATTTGGACCAGGAGAAGGAAGTGCTGAAGGGTGAGACCCCGGTGTCGATCGAGGCGTTGGCTTGTGAGGGTTCGTCGACGCCGGCGATGTTGCGGGTGGCGCGGGCGCGGCGGGCGGACTGGATGGTCGTGGGGATGAAGGGCGACGGAAAGGGCTTGCGGCAGGCCTTTGGAAGCACGGCTACCGGGCTTGCCCGAAGGACGTCCTTACCGTTGCTGATCATCCCGGAGGGGGTGCGTTTTTCACCGCCGAAGGCCATTGCGCTGGCTATCGATGTGTATTCGGAGACGGGGTTTTCGATCCCGGCGGCGGTGCGGGAGCTGGCCGAAAAATTCCATTCGAAACTGTTCATCATCCGGTGGTTCAACAAGCAAGCCGGTGAGGTGATCGAAATATTGCATCAGACTGATGGGGGGAACCGCACGATCGGCGCCTTTTCGCCGGTATGTGAAATGCCTGCGGACGAATCGGTGAGTGATGCGCTGAACGAATACATTGCCGCCAGCCCGATCGACCTGCTGGTGATGAAGCCGCATCCGCGGATGGGGCCGGAGCGTTGGTTCCTGCGGAGTGAGACGAGGCAGATGATCTTCAAAACCCATGTTCCCCTGCTGGTGTTGCCAGGGGAGCCGCTTAAAAACTATTTATCATGAGCATGATCTCCGAGGTGCGAAGCGTTGTGCGTTATTGGTGGCTTTTCGTGTTGCTGGGTTCGTTGCTGATCTTTTTTGGGTTGCTTGTCTTTGATCTTCCGGGCTTGGGATATGCCAACCTGACCCTTTATTTTGTTGTGGCGTTCCTGATAAACGGCCTGTCCGAGTTGGGTTTTGCGGTGAACAATCGTGGGACGGTGCGAGGATGGGTCTGGCATCTGGCGGCTGGGATTTTTGACTTACTGGCAGCGGGGGTGTTGTTCTTTACGCCTGTGCTGGCGGCGGTGTCGCTGCCCCTATTTGCGGGTTCCTGGCTGTTGTTCCGGAGCATTGCGATCGTAGGGCGGTGTTTTGATCTGCCGGTTGCCTGGGAGGAGAGGCTCTGGATGACGATGCTGGGGGTGGCCGGTCTTGCCTTTTCCTTCCTGGTCCTTTATGATGCGTCACCGGTGAGGGGCGGGCTTTTTCTTTGGACGGGTTGTGCGCTGTTGTCGATCGGTCTTTTCTATATCTTTTTGGGGGTTCATCTGCGTGGATTGAATGATGCGAAATAACCTTTTTCGCGGTATCTTTAAGTATGTTAGTTCTTATCATCAGTGGTCTTGGGCTTGCAGCCATCCTGGTGTTTTATCAGTTCAACCGGCGGAAGGGGGCTGAGCGGACGCTACGCGAGTCGCAGGCGAGATTCGACTGGCTGGTGCGACATATAAAAGATTATGCCATTTTCCAACTGGATGCGGAGGGGCGGGTATTGAGTTGGAATGAGGGCGCGGGACAGATCAAGGGGTATTCAGAGGAGGAGGTGTTGGGCCGGTCCATTTCCATTTTTTATCCTGATGAAGAGAATGGGCGGGGCGAATCGGTGTATAATCTGAAGATGGCGGCGGAACAAGGGAGGTTTGAGTCCATTGGGCGAAGGAGGAGGAAGGATGGGTCTGTTTTCTGGGCGGATGTGGTGGCGCTGGCGGAAGAATGTGTGGAGGACATGAAAGAGAGTGGCCGGGAGGTGCAGCGGATCGGGCTGGATGTTGTGGGGGTGGCGAGGACCGTACCGGTGGATGTCCATTTACTGCGAAATATCCTGAACAATCTTGTTTCCAATGCGATCAAATATTCTCCTTCGGGCTCGCGTGTCGGCCTGACCGTAGAATTCCGATGGAGTGAGGTGCGGATCAGCGTTTCGGACCAGGGGATCGGGATCCCGGCCGAGGAGCAGGTGCATCTTTTTGAGCGTTTTTTCCGGGCGAGCAACACGGCGGGGATATCCGGTACGGGGCTGGGTTTGAGTATTGTCAAGCGATATCTCGATCTGATGGATGGGGCTATCGAGGTGACGAGTGTGCCGGGTAGTGGGAGTGTATTTACTGTTATTCTGCCGGCGATGGCTTTGGCGACGCATTGATGGCAGGTCAGGCCGGTACAATTTGGCGGTGGGCCGGGATCTCGAGGTGGGTGTGGAACCAGGATAATGCGAGCCCGGCTGTTTCGGCAGTGGCGGCTTCGTCGAAGAAGTGGGACGCCCCCTGGATAACGACGAGCTTTTTTTCACCCGAGAAGCTGTCCATGGCTTGGCGGTTGAGTTGAATGACGTAGCGGTCGAGGCTGCCTGCGAGGAGGAGGACGGGGGACTGGATCTCGGGGAGGGCGTCCGTGACGAGGTCGGGGCGGGCGCTACGGCAAACGACGGCGCCGATGAGCGGGTCCAGATTGGCGGCAACCTGTAATCCGCAGGCAGCGCCGGTGGCGGTGCCGTAGAATCCAAGGCGGTAATGGCCGAAGAGGTCGCGGTCGTTGATGAACTTTGTGACTGCGACGAGTCTTTCGGTTAGCAGGGTTATATTGAATTCCCCGGATGCGGCGGACTCGGATTCGTCGAGCAGGTCGGGGAGTAAGGTTCCGATGCCGGCCTGCTGTAAGCGGGCGGCCACCAGCAGATGGAGGCGGTTGAGTCGGCTACCGGGTCCTGCGTTAGCGAAGATGACGATGGCGTTTGCTTCGCCCGGGATGACGAGATCGGCGGTGATATGGCGGTGGTTGGTTACGGGTATATGCAGCTGCTGATGAAAGGCGGACATATTCGTTCTTTTCCCGAAGCTATCTTTTGTTTGAGGGCTTCCTTATGAAGCGGATCATGTGGCGGGATGATCCTTGTCATTTTCTTTAGTTGGATGCTGCGGTAGTTTCGGTACAAAATTCAACGTCATGTTAGGAAAATTAACTTCTCCGGAGATTGAAAAGCTATTGCGCAGGGAAGTCGTGGGCCGGCTCGGCTGCAGCGATGGGAAGCAGGTGTATGTGGTGCCGATCAGTTACCATTATGACGGCGAATATGTTTATTGTCATACGCATGAGGGGCTGAAGATCGAGATCATGCGTAAGCAACCGGTGGTTTGTTTCGAGGTGGACCGGATGCAGAATATGGGCAACTGGCAGAGTGTGGTAGCGCATGGCCGGTTCGAGGAGCTGACCGATCCGGAGTTGCGGAAGCAGGCCCTGCAAAAGCTGCATGAGCGGGTCTTGCCGGTGGTCAGCAGCGAGACGACCCATTTGTCGCCGGACTGGCCCTTTGCGCCGGTGGAGTTGAATAAGATCGAAGGGGTCACGTTCCGGATCCGGTTGGAGGAGAAATCGGGTCGGTTCGAGCGGGACCAGCATGTGGCGGCGACCTTTTTCAGTATTTGAGTCTGGCCGGGAAGGCCTGCAAGCCATATTCATCGCCAAGCCTGAAGAGCGTGTTTCATATTTATTTTTTGCCGAAGATGACGGGGTGTTTGTCGTTCTGCGATGATTACGATCATCCTTTTTGCTGACGGCCCTCATGGGAAATGGGGTGTGCGGGCGGATATCTTTGAATCATAAACTGTTAACCATGCGACTTCCCGAAATACAGACCAGGTTCCTGCCGCAGGCGATCGCGGCGCCGACCAGGCCCAGCGTTGCGCTGGTGCTGCCTTATAATCCCAAGATGACGCCCCGGGGTGAGCTGGACGCCCGGCTTAGGGGGGCGCTGACGGCAGCCGAGAAGAAGCTGTTAAAAGCCCACCCGGCCGAGACGGCGATGCCGATCGTCCGGAACCTGCAGCAACTGGTGCGGGGATTGAACACGTCGACTCATAGGGCCGGCGTCGCCCTGTTTGTTTCCGACGAGGTTTCGAAGGTGATCTACCTGGATTACGAGGTTGAAGAGCGGGTGATGGTGGACGAGCCGTTCCTGGTGCGGGACCTTGCGGATTGCAAGGCCGGTTCGCAGGATTTCCTGGTGCTCTTGCTGGGCTCGAAAGAGTCGAAGATGTATTGGAGCAACGGGAACGCAATGAAGCTGATCAAGACCAATGGTTCCCAGAATGTATATGCGGAGGATCGGGAAGTGATGTTGAATAAGTTCCTTCATTTTATGGACCAGGGGTTGGGGGCGGTGTTGAAGGTGTATCCCCTGCCTGTGTTTGTCGTCGCCCCCGACCGCGTAGCCGGTCATTTTGAGCGGGTGACCCGTCACGGCCACCAGATCGCAGGCGTTATCCACAAGGACTGGATCGGGATCGGCGAGAAGGAGCTGAAGGCCCTGCTGGAGCCTGAGCTGGAGGATTGGGAGGCAACGAGATCGCGTTTGTTGCAGCAACAAGTGGAAAAGGCCGCCCAGGCAGGGAAGCTGGTGTTCGGAATCCACGAGGTGCGAAAGGCGGCGAGTTGCCAGAATTCGCGGATGATCATAGTCGAGAGCCGGGAGCCGGGCGACGATCATCCGGACTTCTACTCCGATGGCGAGATCGATGGGCTGGTCGAGAAGGTGCTGGAGAACGGCGGGACCGTTGAGAAACTGGATACAGCCCTGTTGCGGCCGTATGGTCCTGTTGCGGTAATCAAATATTATTAAACGGATAGTCGTATATTTAAAAAAAACTGTCCTCAAGGCTGATGTTCAAGGAAAAGTCCGGTCATATTCTCCTGTTTTGCACTATTGTCACGATCGGCACGGCGGTGCTGCAATATCTAAACCCCCAATATAGCCTGATCGATGGCGGGTTGATCGGCGCCATTTTGCTGACGATCCTTGTGCCCCGGGATCGGGATACCTGGTTGTTCGGTTGGATCAGTGCTATACTGATCGTCCTGTCTTCTTTTTACCAACATGACAACATGGACCGGCAGCAGGTGATCCTGCAGCATGCGTTTTCACTGCTGATCGTGATCATGGCGACCCTCTTTGTGTTGTATGTAAAAAGGCTTTACCGGAATATCGAGGCGGAGCAGCACCAGGTGACTGCGTTGTTCGAGCATGCCACGGAGGGCATTATTCTCACGGATGACAAGGGTAAGATCGTGCTTCTCAACCCGGCCGCATACCGGCTTTTCGAATATGACCGGGAGGACTTGCCCGGGCAGACCATCGACGTGCTGATCCCTCAGCGCTTTCACGGCAGGCATGTAAAGGACCGGGAGGGGTTTTATCAGCATCCGGGAAACCGGACGATGGGGCACGGCAGGGATCTTTTTGCGCGGAAGAAGGATGGGACAGAATTCCCGGTGGAGGTGAGCCTGAGCTATTACCGGCAGAAGCAGAAATTGTATGTCATTGCTTTTATCGTGGATATTACGCAGCGAAAGCAGTCAGAGATGGAGCTTGTGCACCGGCAGCAGCAGTTGCAGCATATCACGGAAGACGTCCGTCGGCTCAATACGGGACTTGAGGCGAAGGTGGAGCAGCGGACGCTGATCTTGCGGGAGGCGTTGAACGAGCTGGAGCGCAGCCAGGTGGAATTGAATGAGGCGTTAAGCAAGGAAAAGGAATTGAGTGAGATCAAGTCCCGGTTCGTGTCGATGGCATCGCATGAGTTCCGGACCCCACTTAGCACGGTGCTGTCTTCGGCGGCTTTGCTTTCCCGGTATACGAAGACGGAGGAGCAGGAGAATCGGGACAAGCATATTAAGCGGATACGGGATGCGGTGAAGCATTTGAACACGCTGTTGGAGGATTTTCTCTCGCTGGGCAAACTGGAGGAGGGGAAGGTGATGGCCGAGCTGGTGGAATTTGCCGTTCAGGAATTCCTGGAAGAGGTGGTGGAGGAGATGCGGCCGTTGGCGAAGCCGGGGCAGACCATTGCCCTCTCTTGGGAAGGCGGGGATGGATTTGTCAGCGACAAGCGGCTGCTGAAGAATATCCTTATCAATTTGGTTGGCAATGCGGTGAAGTTCTCGCCTGAAGGAGCTGTGATCCGGCTGGATGCCAGCGCTCCGGCGGATGGCCCCATGACGTTGGCCGTTCGGGATCAGGGTATCGGCATCTCGGCGGAGGATCAGCAGCATTTGTTCAGCAGTTTTTTCCGGGGTGGGAATGCGTTGAATATTGAGGGAACGGGGCTCGGGCTGCATATCGTCCGGCGGTATGTCGAGTTGTTGGGGGGGACGATCCGACTCGAGAGTACGCTTGGGGCGGGCACCACGGTTACTGTTGGCATCCCGCGATAAAAAGGGTGTGTTGATCGCGGTTCGTTACCGCCCTACGTTTTCTTTTCCCATTACCAGCAGGGGGACGCTTGCGGCGACGGCCAGGCGTTCCGCGTTGCTTGGATAGAGGAGGGTTTGGAAGAAGGTACGGCGGCGGTTGGAAAACAAGATCAGCAGGGAGGGACGCAGTGACCGGGCGGTTTGTTCGAGGTTCTTCGCGATCGAAGCCGAGGGGTCGGCCTTTCTGAATTCGACTGCCACATTATGTCCGGATTCTTTTTTCCAAAGCTTTTTTAAGGTCTCGGGGTCGAGCGTCATTTCTCCGGCTTCTTTCAGGTGAAGGATGGATATCTTGGCGCGCAGGGGGCCAGCAAAACCAACTACCTGCTTCAATTCGTGAGCCGAGTTGACCAGGTCGCTTGCGTAGACGATCCGGGAGATGGGGGTTCTTCGATAGGTGGCGGGGACGGCGATCACGGGTATATCGGACTGGAGGATCAAATTGCCGGTATTGGTTCCGAAGATGCGTCTTGAACGATTGGCCCCCTTCGTGCCCATGCACACCAACCTGATCTCCGGGTGTTCCCTGCAGTAGTCGACCAGGGCGAGGTCGGCGTTGAAGCCTTCCAATAAGAGAGAAGACCAGGAGTTGCGGCGGAGGGGAAGGCGGCGTTGGATATCGGCGATGAAGGCTGCCAGTTTTTTTGAGGCGGCGGCCCGTTCCGATTCGGCAAAAATGTCGTATTGGTTATCGCTCCATCGGGTCAGGCGTACGATATTCAAAACGTGAACAAAGACCAGGTGGACATTTTGTTGCCGGGACAATTGTATGGCAAAGCGGACCCCGGCGCGGGAGGCGGTAGAGAAATCCGTTGGGACGAGGAGGTGCATTTTCTTTTTCATAAACTTGATTTTGCCGCTAAGGGGCTTTCCCGGTAAACTTCGGCCAACGATCCTATTCTTTTTGTGATAGGGGTCAACCGTTCACCTGATCGGTGTCATCGGGTGGACTTTCGGCCGTCAAGTGCCTGAAAGCGGGGAAGGGTTATTATTGAGAAAACTCGTGTGCATGGATGCCTGGCATCAACTTGAGTCAAAAGCTGTCATGGCGGTGTTGAAAACATCGGCCGAAGGACTGACGGCGAGCGAGGCAGAACGTAGGAGAGCTGAATACGGCGTCAATCTGTTGGAGGAAAAGAAGGACCGTTCGCCCTTACTGGTGTTTGCCGGGCAGTTCAAAGACGGGATGACGCTGATTCTTGGAGCTGCGGCGGTGATCTCCGGTATAGTTGGAGACGTTACAGATTCCTTTATCATTCTTGGGATCATTGTTCTCAATGCCATTATCGGGTTTGTACAAGAATACCGGGCCGACCAGGCAATGAAGCAACTCAAGCGACTTGCTGCGCCGTGGACAACGGTGCTCAGGGATGGCGGGGTGCGGACGATAGCGGCCAGTGAGCTGACGCCGGGGGATGTGGTGTTGCTAGAGGCGGGTACGATCGTTCCGGCCGATCTGCGGCTGTTCGAGAGTCATTCGCTTCGAACGCTGGAATCTTCGCTGACCGGAGAATCGGCACCTGTAGACAAAGAGACCGTCCCTTTGGATGGGAATTTGTCTGTAGGGGATCGGGCAAATATGGCCTACAAGGGAACGACCGTGGTATATGGGAGGGGAAGAGGCATTGTTACGGCTACCGGAATGCGTACGGAGCTGGGTCGGATCTCGCGCCTGTTGGAGGAGGAAGGAGGTCCTATGCCGTTGCAGCGGAGGATGGCCGCCCTTGGGAAAAGACTGTCGGGTTTGATCCTGGTGGTATGCGTGGTCCTGTTTGCTATCGGAATGCTTCGAAAAGAAGAGCCGGTAGAAATGCTGCTGGTGGTGATCTCGCTTGCCGTCGCCGCCATACCCGAAGCCTTGCCTACGGTGACTACGGTCCTGCTTGCGCTAGGCGCCAAGCGGCTGGTGAGGGAGAAAGCATTGATCCGGAAGTTGCCCGCAGTGGAGGCGCTGGGAGCCGTAAGCGTGATCTGCACCGATAAGACCGGTACGCTGACGAAGAATAGGATGGAGGTGAGTCGTACTCAGGAGAGGTCCGTTCTATTCCGTCCGGATGAAGAGCTATCGGCGCTGGAATGTGCAATGGTGTTAAACAATGATGTTCAGCGGAGCAAGGATGGGGAGTGGCGGGGTGATCCCACGGAGATCGCGTTGATGGAGTATGTGGAGCGTGGGCATGGATCGGCGGGTATCGGCAGGGTGCAAGCGGTCATGCCGAGGGTGGACGAGATCCCGTTTGACGGCGGCCGTAAATGCATGACCACTATTCATCGGTTTAGGGACGATCACATCGTACTGACAAAGGGGGCGATCGAGGTCCTTTGCGGGAAGCTGGCAGAGGGCACAGACATTGCATCGATCATGGCCGATGGGGGGACCCTGGCGGCCCAGGGATTCCGGGTGCTTGCCTTTGGCTGGAAGCGACTGGAAAATGGGTATGCCCTGTTTGGCCCGGAGGTTGTCGATACGGGCCTGGAGTACCTGGGCTCGGTCGCCCTCAATGATCCGCCCCGTGAGGAGGCGGCTGCGGCGATACAGGAGTGCAAAAGGGCTGGAATACGGCCCGTTATGGTAACGGGTGATCACCGGGAGACGGCGGCCAACATTGCGCGGCAGTTGGATATGTTAGCATCGGGCAGCCTGGTGGTGTCCGGGCTGGAGCTGGATGAAATGTCCGCCGCCGGACTTGAGGAGAAGATCGATCGGATCAGCGTATATGCGCGGGTGTCGCCCGAGCAGAAATTGCGGATCGTGAAGGCTTTTCAGAAGAAGGGATATTGTGTTGCCATGACGGGGGACGGGGTGAATGATGCGGCCTCGCTAAAAGTCGCCGATGTGGGTGTCGCCATGGGTCTTACCGGGACGGACGTGAGCAGGGAGGCCGCTCACCTGGTCCTGCTGGATGACAATTTTGCTACGATCGTCAAGGCCGTTCGGGAAGGACGGAGGATCTATGACAATATCCGGAAATTCCTGAAATATATCCTCACGTGTAACAGTGCCGAGGTGCTGACGGTCTTTATCGCGCCGCTTGCCGGTCTTCCCGTGCCGTTGTTACCCGTGCAGATCTTATGGATCAACCTTATTACCGACGGCCTCCCGGGTTTGGC
>Ga0310811_10012384_pt1 | contig 11069 bp, 8 predicted proteins | sample YCmetagenome_FD_207642 | JGI IMG/M metagenome (GOLD analysis project Ga0310811, IMG submission 207642) | Soil microbial communities from experimental microcosm in Duke University, North Carolina, United States - YC | ecosystem: Engineered > Artificial ecosystem > Soil microcosm > Unclassified ...
GTGCCAACTCGCTTTCTGCCATGTCGATGAACTGCCTGGTCTCTTCTTCAGAATCACTGGTGCGAAGCAGATAGAGAAGGTTGGAGACAGCATCGAGCGGGTTATGAATCTCGTGAGCGATGGTTGCTGCCAGTCGACCAGCGACGGCGAGTTTTTCATTTGCGAGTAAGGTGTCCTGAGTGCGCCGCTCAAGTGTGATGTCGCGGAAGACGAGGATAATGCCGATGATTTCTCCGGACTGATCGGGAATAGGAGCCCCGCTGTCGGCGATAAGAATTCGGGTTTCGTCCTTGCGAATGAGCGCCGTGTCATTGGCCAGACCGACTACAGTCCTAAGCCGTTTGACCTTTGCAACAGGAGTTTCGATCGGCTCGCCGGTGTTGATATTGACGATGCGGAACACCTCTTCGAGCTGGCGATCAGCAGCTTCAGCCTGGGTCCATCCGGTGAGCTCGCTGGCGATGGGATTCATCATCTGGATGCGGCCATCTGCATCGCAGGTGATGACGCCGTCGCCGATGGAGGCCAAAGTCGTGCGGAGTTGTTGTTCGGACTGAAAGATCTCTTCGGCGCGGCGACCAAGGACCTCAAGAGAAGTTCGGTAGGCTGAGGAGACGGCATGGAGACGGCTGCGTGTAAACAAGCCGATAAGAACCCCCATGCCCAGGGCGATTGCAATCAGGGCCTCAATCATATTGAGGACCTGGTCATGCCATTCCCTGATCCGTACGGAACGTCTCTCCTCGGCATGCTGAGTGATGGAGCGTAGATCCTGGCGAACCTGATCCATCAACTTCTTGCCATAAAGGTTGAGATTGATATCGTTCGCCTGGCCCCCGGCCTTGACGGTTGCCATGATGGGCAAGGCAAAGGCATCGTGCCAGTTCTGGTACTCGTTTCTGAGATCTTCGACGCTGAGTTGTTGCGCGGCGTCGGACTGGGTGACCGTGCTGAGATTATCGAGTTCGGATTGAATATGACCTTCTGCCTGATGAAAGTCAGCTAGAAATCGATCGTCCCCAGTAACTTCATATCCTCGCAAGCCTGATTCCTGATCGGCAATCAATTTAGCCACCTGGGCAGCCTGAGCAATGCGTGCGTCGGCCTCTTGAATCAGCCGTACGGTCTCATTGGCTCCCCTCATCTGCCAGTAGAGAGCCCCCGCAGTGATCAACAGAGCGATCACCGGGAGCAGGAAGACCTGCCGCAGTATTCGATTGAATTGCGTCAGATTCACGTGGTCACTTGGCCAAATGCTACAGACTATTGTGTACTAACTGGCTGTTGTAGAAGATCTTCCAGCTTCTGCAATAAAACGGGGGCTCCTTCGCCTTTTGTCATATAGAGATCCACAAGTGAGGTGACTTCGCTGGGAAGACCAATATAAGCCGAAAGCAAAAGGATAGGCACCTCAGGCTTAATCTGTCGCATGCGGCCTGCGACCTCGCCGCCGTGCATACCGGGCATGGAGTAGTCGAGGACGACCGCTTCCACGGGTTCTTTTTCAAAGAGTGTCAGACCTGTGGGACCATCAATTGCTGTTAGCACATGATAACCGGCACGTTCGAGCAGAATCTTTCGTACCTTAAGTCCAACGAGTTCATCGTCCACACAAAGAACGAGATGGGAGTTCTGTACCATACGATCCGTCCAAATTGGGTAAGGCGATGACTGGCTAGTCAGAACGAAAAAGAGCTAGTGCAGCACGGTTTCCCGTTAGTATACGAGAGAACCCCTTCGGAACCAGTCATCAACGATTTATCGTACGTTAGCAAAGTTTGAACCTCTGCTGGTCTAAGCTGATAGACGGAAACGTCACGTATTTTGATTGAGGTAATCATTGAGTCAGACCATTTTTCTGTTGGAAGATGACGCCGATATCTCTCGGCTAGTGCAATACCACCTGGAAAGTGCAGGATTCACAGTTCGCCCTTATCTTACTGTAGGGCAAATTGTTCCCGATGCGGAGCGACAGCCTCCAGCGCTGTTTCTTCTGGACATCATGGTCCCTGGCGGTGATGGTTTGGATCTTTGTCGTCGTCTCAGGCAAAATCCTACCCTCAGCATCGTTCCCATCATCTTTCTCACCGCCCGTGCCGCAGAGAACGATCGCGTTCACGGATTGGAGCTGGGAGCGGATGATTACATTACCAAGCCCTTCGGAACTCGCGAGCTGGTTGCTCGCGTCAAGGCAGTGTTACGTCGGTTCGAGCGTCCGACCACTCCATCGGTCGTTAAATTTGAGAATATTGAGATCGATGCTGGCGCCATGCAGCTTCGTGTGAGTGGGGATCTGGTGACTACCACCGCAACCGAATTCCGGCTGCTGGATTATCTTGCACGACACCCTGGCAGGGTCTTCAGCCGCGATCATCTTCTGGATGCTGTCTGGGGCGATGCCCGATTCGTAACGCCACGTTCGGTGGATGTGTATGTCCGTCGAATCCGGGAGAAGATCGAAATCGATCCTGAAACACCTCGTTACCTCAAGACCATGCGAGGCGCAGGTTACCGGTTCGAGATTCCGAAGACGGTACAAGTCCCGGCTTGATAAGAGGTCTGGCTGTGACGCGCGGTTTATTTTTTTCATTTTTTATAAGAATTACGGTCGCTCTGGCCGTTCTGGCCCTTCTACGGGTGTGGTTTTCTCCTGAGTGGACCCATGGCTGGATCGTCGCGCTCGTGGCGATCCTGTTTTGGGCGGCTCTGAACGCATTTCTGTTGTCGCGTTCGATGCGGAGAGATATCGCACAAATAGAAATCGCCATTGGCGCGATTGGAACTACCCCGGTTGCGGCACCCGCCTCGAAGTTCAGCGACTTTGAAGGGATAACCCTTGCGATCTCTCATACTTCAAGCCGGGTCGATCAGGTTCTGGCCGAGGCTGCGGAGAGCCGGCGTGAGCTTGAAGCCATGATCGATAGCATGCAGGATGCAGTCGTAGCCGTCGATCAGGCAGGGCGTATCCAATGGACCAATCAGAAAATGCAGAAACTAATTCCTGGCATGTCCTTTTCAAGCGCTGTCAGGGTAGGGCATGCTCTGGTTCAGACGATTCGCGATCCAGAGGTTTTGGAGTGCGTCAAAATCGCTCTGGAACAACGTGCATTGAGTGAACGACGCTCTACATCGTTGATGCCAGGAAAAATCTTTGAGGTTTCAGCCTCTCCAATGCCAGCAGGCGGAGCCGTCGCCGTTTTGCACGATATTACCCGTATCGAACAGGTGGAGAGAACTCAACGGGAGTTTGTCGCAAATGTCAGTCATGAGCTAAGGACTCCATTGACTTCCATTACAGGGTACGTGGAGACTCTGCTGGACCACGAGGCGAGCCTCAGCCCTCAGGCAAGAGAGTTTCTGACCACAATTCACAAGAATGCGACCCGGATGAACCGGCTTACCGAGGATCTTCTGGTGATGGCAAGGGTGGAATCTTCTGAACAGGAGTTGCATCCTGTGCTGGTCCGTGCCGATATGCTTGTTCGCGATGCAGTCCAGGCGATGAGCGGTATGGTTCGCGACGAAGAGGCTGTTCTGGAGATGGGCGAGACGACAGAGTGCGAAGTCTTTGCCGATCCGGATGCGATTGTGCAGGTCTTGAGTAACCTGATTGAAAACGCGATCAAATATGGAAAGACGAAGGATGAAGAACGCAGTCGGGTAGTGGTAAGCGCTCAGCTCGTGACAGAAAGAGGGGATATGGTCGAATTTCGTGTCAGGGATTTTGGCCAGGGAATTGCCTCGGAGCATCTGGGCAGAATCTTTGAGCGATTTTATCGGGTGGACAAGGCGAGATCCCGTGAGTCCGGGGGAACAGGATTAGGTCTGGCAATTGCACGTCATGTGGTGCAAACACAGGGCGGAACGATCCGAGCTGAGAGTGAGCTGACCTTGGGAAGTACCTTTATCTTCACGTTGCCAAAGGTGGCAGCGTCCGCTATCTAGCGTGTTTTTCAGCGTTTTCACTGGCATGTAACCTTATATTAACAATCGATCCGCACACTTAAGAAAGGTGATTCGGTTCACTCCGGCACACCTTTACTTGCGAGGGGGAAGTGTGAAAAAGATTGTTATTGCAGCAGGCGTACTGGCCATCGCGGCCATGGGAGCCAGCGCGCAGAATATCAACGGAGCGGGAGCAACGTTCCCGTACCCGATCTATTCCAAGTGGTTCAGCGAGTACAGCCAGCAGCATCCTAATGTAAAGATTAACTATCAGTCGATTGGTTCAGGCGGCGGTATCCGTCAGGTCTCCGATGGAATCGTGGACTTTGGAGCCAGCGACGGCCCGATGAGCGATCAGCAGATCGAGAGTGCCAAAGTTAAGGTTGAGCACATCCCCACTGTTCTTGGCGCCGTGGTGCCGGTTTACAACATTCCCGGGGTAAGCAAAGACCTTAATTTTTCGGGTGATGTGATCGCGGACATCTACCTGGGCAAGATCACGAAGTGGAATGACAGCCGAATCGCGAAGGATAACCCGGGTGCGAATCTCCCCGACAAACCGATCCTTCCGGTCTATCGTTCGGATGGAAGCGGCACAACTTACATCTTTACCGATTTTCTTTCGAAGGTAAGCTCCGACTGGACGAGCAAGGTTGGAAAGAACACCTCGGTGAAGTGGCCTACGGGAATTGGCCAGAAGGGAAATGAGGGAGTTGCCGGAATGGTTCGGCAGTCGCCCTACTCGTTTGGCTATGTGGAGTTGATCTACGCCGTTCAGAACAAGATGTCCTTCGGCGCGGTAAAGAACGCATCCGGAAAGTTCCTGAAGGCCTCCACCGACGGTGTCACCGCTGCTGCCGCCGCTGCCGCCAAAACGATGCCTGCGGATTATCGCGTTTCGATCACCAACGCTCCAGGAGCGACCTCGTATCCGATCTCGAGCTTTACATGGCTTCTGATTCCGAAGCATTCGACCGATTCCGCAAAGGCTAAGGCCATGAAGGAATTTCTTGGCTGGATGCTCGATCATGGTGAAAGCGAAGCCCAGGCTCTAAGCTATGCTCCGTTGCCAAAGCAGGTGCAGACGATGGTCCGAAAGAGCATTACGGAACTGCAGTAATCAGTAAAATCAGGAACCTTTGCCGCGTACGTCTTTCCTATAGGCTTGCGCGGCAAAGGAGACTTCCCGACTACAATACATTTTGTACTTATCTTTAGCAGGATTATTTCTCCCATTAAATGAGCGCTGAACGAGAACACGGAGCAACATCGCCGGTTAAGCCCACTGTCTCTGTGGTCTCGGCACCGAAGGAGACACAGGTAACGACGACGGAGCCGGTCTCGCAGGTCCGCCAATTTCTCAACGCGCGTGGAAGCGGACTCATCGCTGATCGAAGTTTCGCAGCACTGATGTTGGCCTGCGCCTGCAGTATCTTCCTCATCGTCCTTTTTATCTTCTGGATTTTGATCAAGAACTCCCACCTGAGCCTGAACGCGTTCGGATGGAAGTTCTTTGTACGTGAGGCCTGGGATCCGGTTTCGGGTGATTTTGGTGCGCTTCCATTTATTTATGGAACGCTCGCAACATCTCTCCTGGCACTTGCAATGGCTGTACCTCTGGCGTTAGGAGTTGCTATTTTCCTGACTGAACTCTGCCCCCGACCACTGCGAGCTCCGATTTCCTTTCTGTCAGAGTTGCTGGCTGCCATTCCTAGCGTCGTCTACGGACTCTGGGCGGTATTTGTACTGGTCCCCCTGATGCGCGATACCCTCGGACCGTTTTTGGTTAAAACGTTTGGATGGACGAAGCTTTTCGACGGCCCCAACTTTGGGGTAGGCATTTTGACCGCCAGCATCATTCTGGCCATCATGATATTGCCGATTATCTCCTCGATCACGCGAGACATTATGAAGGCTGTACCCAACAGCCAGCGTGAAGCAGTACTCGCGCTTGGCGCAACGCGATGGGAGATGATCCGGATTGGTGTTCTAAGGAATTCCAGGATCGGTATTGTTGGTGCCATTATGCTGGGGCTTGGCCGTGCACTTGGTGAGACCATGGCGGTCACCATGGTGATTGGCAATCACCCTGATATTAGCAAGAGCCTATTCGCCCCCGGCTATACCTTGGCCAGCGTGATCGCCAACGAATTCTCTGAGGCTACCGGAGATCTGTACTACAGCTCGCTGATAGAAATTGGCCTGGCACTCTTTCTTGTCACGATTGTCGTCAATGCAATTGCCCGTCTGATGGTCTGGGCCGTGACACGCGGCGCTCCGTCGAGGATCTCCTAATGAGTACGCAACCCTTGCAGTCGCAAAGCCTGGGAGATCCGCGCAAGCCTTCGCGTGTAAATATCCTGCGCCGGAGTATTTCAGATCACATCGTAACGGGACTCGCCATTCTTGCGACGATCCTGGTACTGGCCCCACTGGCCGCAATCCTTTTTTATCTGGTCTACAAGGGCGCTTCATCCCTGAACCTCGCGTTTTTCACGCATATTCCTGCTCCCGTAGGGGAAGAGGGCGGAGGTATGGCAAATGCCATTGTCGGTTCAGGAATTATTCTCGCTCTTGCCAGTTTGATGGGAATTCCGGTTGGGATTGCCGCAGGCGTCTATCTGGCAGAGTTTGGGAGTGGAACATTTCTAGGGAATGCGGTCCGTTTTACCGCTGATGTTCTGAACGGTGTTCCCTCCATCGTGATGGGAATCGCTATTTACTCTTTGATTGTGAAGCCCCATCCACCCTACTCTGCGTTTGCGGGTGGTGTAGCGCTAGCCATCATGATGGTTCCTACGGTTACGCGCACTACCGAGGAAATGTTGGTGACGGTACCTCATGCGGTCCGCGAGGCAGCACTTGGTCTTGGAGTACCCAAATGGCGAACTGTTCTCTCGGTAAGTCTGCGGACGGCGTCCCCCGGCATCATCACCGGTTGCATGTTAGCCTTTGCGCGAGTTGCTGGTGAGACTGCCCCGCTTTTGTTTACGGCATTCGGAAATCAATTCTGGAGCTTGAGACTCGATCAGCCAATCGCAGCACTCCCCCTGCAGATTTATGTTTATGCGATCTCTCCCTATGACGAATGGCACAGACTTGCTTGGGCGGGGTCTCTTGTCCTGATTGCTCTTATTATGGTTTCTGTGACGCTGGTTCGTATCTTTGCGAATCGCGGCGTTCTTAAGGGAGGAAGTTAGTGGGAGTCGGGATTCAAGTCGAAGATCTGAATGCATGGTACGGGTCGACCCATACGTTGCAGGATATCAATCTGCATATTCCCGCTAACCACGCGACGGCTCTTATCGGTCCGTCGGGATGTGGCAAATCGACCTTCGTGCGTTGCCTGAACCGGATGCACGAGACCAACCCTATCGCCCGTGCCACGGGTGTGGTCAAGATGGGAGAAGTGGATATCTACCGGGAGGCTTCGCCGGTGGAGATTCGCCGCAGGGTTGGCATGGTGTTCCAGCGTCCCAATCCTTTTCCTACGATGTCGATCTATGACAATGTGATCAGCGGCCTGAAGCTAAATGGTTTTCGCAACCGTCGTGTCTTGGACGAGACCGTAGAGCGTTCTCTGAGGCAGGCTGCACTCTGGGAAGAGGTGAAGGACGATCTTAAAAAGAAATCCGGTGCTTCTCTTTCGGGCGGTCAGCAGCAGCGTATGTGCATAGCGCGGGCCTTGGCGGTTGACCCTGAGGTACTTCTGATGGATGAGCCGGCTTCCGCGCTGGATCCGGTTTCCACATCAAAGATCGAAGACCTGATCTTCCAGCTGAAGAGCCAATACACCATTGTGATTGTGACTCACAACATGCAACAGGCTGCGCGCGTAGCCGAAAATACCGGTTTCTTTCTGAACGGAAAACTGGTTGAATTCGATTCCACGCATAAAATCTTCACCAATCCACGCGACAAACGCACAGAGGATTACATCACCGGGAGGTTTGGTTGATGCGCGTGAAGTTTCATCAAAGTCTGGACGAACTCAAAGAGAAGCTACTTGTGATGGCTGGAATGGCCGAACAGGCGATTCAACGGTCGATCGAAGCCTATCGGACCCGAGACCTCAGTATTTGCGAGCTGGTGCTTCATTCAGAACCTGCAATTAATCGCCTGGAACGTGAGATCGATCAGATGGCACTTGACCTTTTGGCGATGGAGCAACCCATGGCAATCGATCTCCGTTTTATTCTCTCTGTGATCCGGATTAATGCGGATCTTGAGCGAGTAGGGGATCAGGCTGTTAATGTTGCTATTCGTGTTCGAGAGATGGGAGCCTTTGCGAATATCGATCTTCCGGTAGACATCCCCAAGCTTGCAGAACTTGCCTCTGCAATGGTCAGAAAGGCACTTCAGGCGTTTATTGAAGGGGATGCAGAGATGGCAGACTCTGTATTCGATATGGATGACCAAGTGGATAAGATGAACGATGCTGCGTATTACGCGCTGAGCACTCTTATCAAAGAGAAGCCGGAGCTGACGCCGCAGTCTTTAAATGCGTTGATTATTGCGCGCAACCTGGAGCGTGTAGGAGATCACGCCACCAATATCGCCGAGGACGTCATCTTCTGGGTACGCGGTGCCGATGTCCGGCATCACGCGGCTCCTACGCCATAACGCGCACATCTACTTGGTTTCCAAAGCCCACCACGTCAAGCCGGGAAGCATTGGATAATATAACCCGAGGCGAATTTTTTCGCGGTCAACCATGCTGAGCATAATATGCGCATAAGCCATCATCTGTTGCGCATATTTTTCCTGCTCTTTCGCGAAGAACTCAGCTTTATCCATTTTCATCTGACGCGTGGTCTTGTAATCAATAATCCATAGATAACCATCTCCTGAACTCAAAGGTTCTGCACCCCCGCGAAATGTTCGATCAAATCGGACGCTGATGCGTTCTTCCTTCCACATCCTAAGCGGATGCTCATTGAATGCTTCCGCGGTTGCGCTGAGAATCCAAAGCCCCTCAGGATCTTGCAATACATTCCGAAGAGCGAGCAGAACCTCATCTCGCCTTGAGGGAATAACCCTTGGAGAGAGGCCGGTACTACGAAGCACTGCAGTGATTCGAGGTTGCCAATTCTCTATTTCATGCAGAAGGGTTTGTGCCGACATCCCCTTTGCAAGCTGCTCGGCGATCCGTTCAAGAAAAAGGTGAATGGTATTGCCCAAAGCTCGAGCCTCGAAAGAACCTTCCGGGCGATCGAATCCTCGGAAGCGAGTGGATTTCAATTTCATTTCCGACGAAGCTCTTGTCGAGGAAAAACGTTTCAAAGGAATAAAACCTAACGGCAGACGCTGAAGGATCGCCTTTTGCGGTTCATCCGTTTCTGCAGCGAGACCGGGAAGAATAAGGCTATTGTCGGCTGAAGGCATAACGACGACCGGCGCAATAAGGGGTTTTGAGTCGGCCTGAACATTGACGAAGTGTTTCTCAGCGATAGGCCAGACAGATTGTAGAAGACTTCCTGCGTTCTGTCTGATCTCTCCGTTCTGGTTCTGTTCAGGAGAGGCAAAGAGATGCAGTTCTTCACGCGCACGGGTGCAGGCAACATAAAAAAGCCTTCGATTCTCTGCATCCTCACGTGATCGTTGAATGCGATTGAGCCATAGGTTAAGTGCCTCCGACTCATGTCCTTTTCCTGCAATTGGGGCCAACAAAACCTGAGCAGCTTGCTCGTCTTGTGAGGGCATCTCGCTCCACAGAAGCAAACGGTTTCGATTGGCCCGGCTTCTCCTTTCAAGTCCAGGGACTAGGACTACATCCCACTCCAGGCCTTTGGAGCCATGAATGGTCATCAGGTCTACTGCGCCTGTTATCGCAGGAGATTCGGCATATAACGATTTGATGCGAAGACGTAGCTGAGCAAGATCGAAGGAGCGTTGCTTCTCCATATCATCCAATAGTTCGAAATACTTTTGGACGTTCGTCTTCTGTTCCTTAGAGAGGTATGCATCTCCTCCAAGAGATCTCCATGTTCTTTCTACCCACTCTGCAAGAGGAAGTTGTGAATGTTGCTTGATAGCGGCTTGAAGCACCGGCCAAATTCTGGCAAGCCGTTCGCATCCGTCCTCTGAGAGCTCTTGGCCTCGTTTCAGAATGAGTTCTTCAATTGTGTTTTCGGGGTCGGCTGATCGATCTTCTCCGACGAGGTTCTGCAAGTCCGCAAGTTCAAGCCCACACCAGGGTGCTCGTAAGACTGCCAGCCAGGAGACGCGATCGGCGGGATGCAGGAGGGAACGAGTAAGGGCAAAAAGATCTAGAATCTCTGGCCGCTCATCGAGCGGCTCAATGTCGATCGCACGAAAAGGAACAGGACCTGTATCGCGATTGCGCTTCAGCTCAGAGACAATCTCGGTGAGATGAGCTCGGTTGCGCACCAGGACGGCAATTTGCCATGGTTTCTCTCGTCCCTCTGATAGAGGTCGTCTACTCCATCCCTCGATGATTCGTCGAATTTGAAGTGCTTCATGTCGCGCAAGTCTTCGTCGAGATCGGCGTCTTTCTTCAGTAATGGAGTTTGAAGGAGCAACTTGCGCATGCCAGGTGAAGCTTTGCACCGTCCCGTCGGCTGAACCTCGAACAGGTTCTACTTCGACATAGGGAGCTTCTTCGGGAGAATCCTCGCCGTCTTGAGGAAAGAGTTGTGAAAACTCTGCATTGAAAGAGTGAACGAGCTTGCTTTGAGAACGAAAATTAGCAGTGAGACGTAGAGTTCCAAGTTCCAAATCCCCTAGACGTCTTTGCCGCATGGTACGTATAAAACGTTCGACTCGCGCTTGGCGGAACAGGTAAATGGATTGTTTCGGATCACCGACAAGAAATACGGTTTGACTATGTCCATCCCATCCCTGGGTAAGAAGCTGAATCAACTCGTACTGGCTTGTGGAGGTATCCTGCATCTCGTCAACGAGAATATGCTGCAGCCGAGTGCCCATTGTTGATTCGAGGGCAGTCGAGTCGCTGCCAAGCGTAGTCCGCGCAATAATTCCTGGTTCGGCGAAATCACATTCCCTGCGTTCGGTGAAGACAACTTGAAGTTCTGCTAGAGCACGATAAAGAACACGGAAGAGCGCTTTCGCAATCCTCCACTGCTCTTCCGGATAAATTGCAG
>Ga0310811_10012386_pt1 | contig 11068 bp, 10 predicted proteins | sample YCmetagenome_FD_207642 | JGI IMG/M metagenome (GOLD analysis project Ga0310811, IMG submission 207642) | Soil microbial communities from experimental microcosm in Duke University, North Carolina, United States - YC | ecosystem: Engineered > Artificial ecosystem > Soil microcosm > Unclassified ...
CCTGGTTGACGTTCTTGTCGACCGCGGTCTGCTCGCCGGTCAGCATCGCCGCGATCACGCCGCCTTCGGGATTGGGTACGGCCTTCATGATCCGCTCGGTGATGTCGGCGCGCAGGCCGTCGATGAAACGGATGATGCCGGACGGCGGCGCGTCCTCGATCACCATCGCCGGCGCCAGCGCATAGCCGACCGCGCCGAGCTGCTGGTACCAGGCGACCCGCTGGAAATCGAAGGCGCCCGGCGCCGCCGGCCCCGCGGGCTGCGAGAGGTTAGCCAGCACCAGGAGGCGATCACCGACGCCGATCTTCGGCGCGCCCTTGCCGAGCGATACCCTGACGCGCGCCGGCATCATCTCGGGCGGCGGCACGTGGTTGCCCTTCAGCCGCACGTTCTCCAGCACTACCCGCACGCCCTCCGGCAGGCGCTGGATGTCGGCGATGCGGCCCTCGACATTGATGCTAAACAGCGGCCGACTGAGCGTCGGTGCGGCGAGGTCGGCGGTCCGCCAGGTCGCCAGCCCGAACCCGAAGGCCGCAACGACCATGCCGATGCAGAGCGCCCGCGCCTTGCTGCCGGCAGGCGCCAGCACCACCGCGACGCATCCCGCCGCGGCGATCGCCGGCCCGAGCCACAGCGCCGGCTCGACCGGCAGCTCGAAATAGATCGCGATCCCCAGCCCCATCGCCACCGGCAGCCACAGCATCCAGCGGCCGCGCTCGGCGTCGAGTTGCTCCAGGATCCAGGTTCTCGCCCCCGTCATCTCCCCTCGTTTGACAGGCAGACGACGCTCCCCTACCTACGGCGCGCTTTTTGGGCCCAATTGCGGCCAAATCCGCACGTCTCCTGAGCCATGACCATCGTTACCCGCTTCGCCCCCTCGCCGACCGGCTACCTCCATATCGGCGGCGCCCGCACCGCGCTCTTCAACTGGCTGTTCGCCAAGCACCATGGCGGCAAGTACCTGCTGCGCATCGAGGACACCGACCGCGCCCGCTCGACCCAGCCCGCGATCGAGGCGATCCTCGACGGCCTGTCGTGGCTCGGCCTCGATTGGGACGGCGAGGTCACCTACCAGTTCGAGCGCGCGGCGCGGCACGCCGAGGTCGCCCGGCAGATGCTGGCCGAGGGCAAGGCCTATCACTGCTACGCCTCGCCCCAGGAGCTCGACGAGATGCGGGCGGCGCAGAAGAAGGCCGGCGTGCCGATGCGCTACGACGGCCGCTGGCGCGACCGCGATCCCAAGGAGGCGCCGGAGGGTGTGAAGCCGGTGATCCGGCTGAAGGCGCCGCAGAGCGGCAAGACGGTGATCCAGGATGCGGTCCAGGGCGAGGTCACGGTCGAGAACGCCCAGCTCGACGACATGATCCTGCTGCGCGCCGACGGCACGCCGACCTACATGCTGGCGGTCGTGGTCGACGACCATGACATGGGCGTGACCCATGTGATCCGCGGCGACGACCATCTCAACAACGCCTTCCGCCAGCTGCAGATCATCAAGGCGATGGGCTGGCCCGAGCCTGTCTATGCGCATATCCCGCTGATCCACGGCGCCGACGGTGCCAAGCTCAGCAAGCGTCACGGCGCGCTCGGCGTCGACGCCTATCGCGACATGGGCTTCCTGCCGGCGGCGCTGCGCAACTACCTGTTGCGGCTCGGCTGGGGCCATGGCGACGACGAGATCATCTCGACCGCACAGGCGATCGAATGGTTCGACCTGCCAGCCGTTGGCCGCGCCGCCTCGCGCTTCGACATGGTGAAGCTCACCAACCTCAACGCCCATTACATGCGCGAGATGGCGGACGTCGAGCTGCTGCCGCTGGTGCTGCCGCACATCGAGGCAAAGATCGGCAGCAAGGTCGACGCCATCGGCTTGAAGCGGATCGAGCAGGGCATGAACGGCGTGAAGCCGCGCTCGCGCACGCTGATCGAGCTCGCCGACAATCTCGCCTTCTATGCGCGCAACGGCGCGCCGGCGATCGCCGACGAAAAGGCGCGCGCGCAGCTCACCCCCGATGCCAAAGGCCTGCTCGGCAAGCTCGCCTCGGCGCTCGAGAGCGAGAACGACTGGAGCGAGCCCGCGATGGAGGGCGCGATCCGCCGCTTCGCCGAGACCGAGGGCGTGAAGCTCGGCCAGGTGGCGCAGCCGCTGCGCGTGGCACTCTCCGGCTCGACCGCGTCGCCCGGGATCTTCGAGGTGCTGTCGGTGCTGGGCCCGGCCGAGACCAAGCAGAGATTGCTGGCGGCGGCCGGATAGATCTTCGGCCTTTCGGCCCGCCACCGTCGCGCATGACATGGCGCGTGTGGTTCTGGCTGGTATCGCTCTCGGTTCTGTGGGGCGGCTCGTTCTTCTTCGCCAAGGTGGCGCTCGGCTCGTTCGGCCCCTTGACGGTCGTGTTCGGCCGCGTGGCTCTGGCGGCGCTGGCGCTCAATCTGCTCAATCCTCTGCGCCGCGACGCGCCGTGGCGGTCGTTCTTCACCATGGGCGCCCTGAACAATGCCACCCCCTTCAGCCTGATCTTCTGGGGCCAGACCCACATTGCGTCAGGGCTGGCGTCGATCCTCAACGCAACGACACCCCTGTTCACGGTCGTGGTCGCGCACCTGCTGACGGATGACGAGAAAGTGACAGCGGCCAAGGTCGCGGCGCTGCTGTCGGGCATCGCCGGCGTCGCCGTGCTGATCGGCCCGGCCGCCGTCGCACAGCCGAACGACAGCCTGTGGGGCGAGCTGGCCTGCCTCGGCGCGGCGCTGTCCTATGCCTTCGCCGGCATCTACGGCCGCCGCTTCCGCGCCATGGGCGTCAAGCCGCTCGACGCCGCGACCGGTCAGGTCACGGCGAGCAGTCTGTTGATTCTGCCGATCATGTTGTCAGTCGAGCAGCCGTGGAACGGCGCGGCGCCGACGGCCACTGGCTGGACCGCTCTTGCAGCCCTCGCGTCGCTGTCGACCGCGCTGGCCTACGTGCTCTACTTCCGCATCCTCGCGGCGGCCGGGGCAACCAACCTGCTGCTCGTCACGTTCCTGATCCCGGTGACGTCGATCCTGCTGGGCGCGGTCTTCCTGCAGGAGCGGCTGGAACCCCGGCACTTCGCGGGAATGGCCCTGGTCGGCCTCGGTCTGGTGGTGATCGACGGCCGGATCGGCCGTCTGCTGCACCCCGCGAAATAGCGTCCGGCCAGCACAATTGCGCCCTTTCGACCGGCTTGTTAGGGTGCAATCGAACCCGTCAAATCGAGCCGAAAGAGTATTGCTATGGCCAAGCAGACCGCCACGCTGACCGACAACGAAACCGGGAAAACCTACGATTTCCCCATCATCCACGGCACGGTCGGACCGCGTCTGGTCGACATCCGCAAGCTCTACGGCGAATCCGGGATGTTCACCTACGACCCCGGCTTCACCTCAACCGGCTCGTGCGCCTCGAAGATCACCTACATCGACGGCGACGAGGGCGTGCTGCTCTACCGCGGCTACAACATCGCCGAGCTGGCCGAGCAGAGCGACTTCATGGAGTGCTGCTACCTGCTGATGAACGGCGAGCTGCCGAGCAAGCAGCAGAAGGACAAGTTCGTCAAGGACATCAGCCACCACACGATGGTGCATGAGCAGATCAGCACCTTCTATCGCGGCTTCCGGCGCGACGCGCATCCGATGGCAGTGTGCTGCGGCGTGGTCGGTGCGCTTTCGGCCTTCTACCACGACTCGCTCGACATCAACGATCCGTACCAGCGCATGGTCGCGTCGTACCGGCTGATCGCCAAGATGCCGACGATCGCGGCGATGGCCTACAAGTACTCGGTCGGCCAGCCGTTCGTGTACCCGCGCAACGACCTCTCCTATGCCGGCAACTTCCTGCGCATGATGTTCTCGGTCCCGGCCGAGGAGTACGAGGTCGATCCGGTGATCGAGAAGGCGGTCGACCGCATCCTGATGCTCCATGCCGACCACGAGCAGAACGCCTCGACCTCGACGGTCCGCCTCGCCGGCTCCTCTGGCGCCAACCCGTTCGCCTGCATCGCCGCCGGCATCGCCTCGCTGTGGGGCCCCAGCCACGGCGGCGCCAACGAGGCCGTCATCAACATGCTGCACGAGATCGGCGGCAAGCAGAACATCCCGGGCTTCCTGAGCCGCGTGAAGGACAAGCAGGACCACACCCGCCTGATGGGCTTCGGCCACCGCGTCTACAAGAACTACGATCCGCGCGCCAAGGTGATGCGACAGTCGTGCCACGAGGTCCTGACCGCCCTCGGCATCAAGCACGACCCGCTGCTCGAGCTGGCGATGGAGATGGAGCAGATCGCGCTGAAGGACGACTATTTCGTCAGCAAGAAGCTGTACCCGAACGTCGACTTCTACTCGGGCATCATCTTCCGGGCGATCGGCATCCCGACCTCGATGTTCACCGTGCTGTTCGCGGTGGCCCGCACCGTCGGCTGGATCTCGCAGTGGAACGAGATGCTCGAGGATCCGGACTCCAAGATCGGCCGCCCGCGTCAGCTCTACAACGGCCAGACCGAGCGGCCCTACAAGCCGCTGCACATGCGCGGATAAGCCGTCGTGGCGCGCTCCACTCACGACTCCCCCCGCACGCTGCCCTGGGCAGTGACGCAAAGGGCGCGGCCGATGCCGCGGGTCGTGCGTTTGGGGCGCGCCGCCAACGACAATGCGCGCCTGTCGGCCTGGCGGGCACGCCTCCTCTTGATCGGTGCCGCGGCCGCCGTGCTGGCAGCGGCCGCCGGCGAATGGATGTTCGGCTAGTGGCTCTCGCTTGGTGAGATGCGCGGGTTATCGCGCCGGATCCAGAGCGACCCTATCAGCCGCACGATGAGCCGCATCAGGACCAATCCGGCTATTGCCAGAAAGAAGGTCCCGACAGCGAGCAACGGATGCTCGCTTCCCCCCGTCTCGATGATGCGGTTCGGCAGGTGAATCAGCTCGGCGCAGATCTCGGCGAACAGGCCGAGGATCAGCACGCCGACGCCGCTACGGCGACACGCCTCGTCGATCCCATGCTGCCATCGCTCGTCGGGACGCCCGAACATCCCGAACACCTCGCGCAGCACGTGGCGCTCCTCGAGCGCCACGCCCCAGCCGATCAAGATGATGGCTATGGTCGACACGGTGTCGACCGCCTCGTTGAAATCGCGATGTATCCAGATGCCCTCGATCACGTCGACGACCGACAGCACCAGCGGCCAGAGGATGAGAAGGTTGACCGCCGCGATGGCGGGAGGCGATATCAGAACCCGCAATGGGGCCAGGAATTTCATTCGTTGCCTGTTCGTCAGCAAAGCGACCGCGCCGACAATCTCGCGCGCCGATCGCCAGGGTGCAACCGGCCAGCGCACTGATCGGAACGAGCGCATCATGATCGACTGGGTGTACTCCCTCCCCGAGCTCCTGATCGTGGCGCTCACGGCTGCGATCCTGGCCGCAGCGATCGTCTACCTGCCGCGCCTGACCCGCCGCATCCCCGGTTTGAAGCACAGCGACGTCAACACCGAATTCGTGATCCGCATGCAGGCGCCGCTGTTCACCATGACGGCGCTGGTGCTCACCTTCACCCTGGTCGAGGCGGAGCGGAACTTTCGCCAGGTCGACTCCGACCTGACGACAGAAGCCTCGCAGCTGAACCAGATCGATCGGCTGCTGACGCGCTACGACACGCCAGCGGCGACGGTCCTGCGGCCGCTGGTCCGGATCTACGCGCAGTCGATCGTCGCGGAGGAGTGGCCGCGGATGTTGGACGGCAAACCCAGCCAGCCAACCACCCGCGCCTACGCCGAGCTGTCGCGCGCCGTCATGGCGATGGAGCCGGCGCCGGGCCGCGAATCGCTGATCTTTGCCGAGCTGCTGAAATCGCTCGATGCTGCCGCGGAAGCCCGCGAGCGGCGGCTGGCCAATGTCCGGGTACGGCTGCCCGGCATCTACTGGGCGGTCATTTTGTTCGCCACGCTGATGCTGCTGTTCGTCAGCAGCACGATCGGCCCGACGCGGCTCAGGACGTCCGTGCTGGCCGCCCAGCTCGCCGTGCTCGGGGCGTTCATCGGCTTCGTGTTCATCATGGACGCGCCTTTCACCGGCGAGACCGCGGTCCGGCCGGTCGCCCTCGCCCGCGTCATCCAGGCGATGGAGAACCGCGCGAATTAGACTCGGCGGATTACTTCCGCTCGATCAGCTCGATCTTGTAGCCGTCGGGATCCTCGACGAAGGCAATCACGGTCGTACCGTGCTGCACCGGGCCGGCGGGGCGCGTGACCTTGCCGCCGGCCTTCTTGACCTCCTCGCACATGCCGTAGACGTCCGGCACGCCGACCGCGAGGTGGCCGAAGCCGCTACCGATATCGTAGGGCTTCTCCTGATCCCAGTTGTAGGTCAGCTCGACGGCACAGTGCTCGCTCTCGTCGCCGTAGCCGACGAAGGCAAGCGTATACTTGCCGGCCGGCACTTCGCGCTTGCGCAGCATCTTCATGCCCATCGGGCCGGTGTAGAAGGCAATCGACTTGTCGAGATCCTTCACCCGGATCATCGTGTGCAGCATGCGGTAGTTGGCGGCGGTATCGGGCATCTCTCGTCTCCCTGCTCCTGGTGTCGGCTAAGCGGGCTTGTCCCGGATCATCGCGGCGAAGGTGGCCTCGGCCGCGACCTTGCCGTCGACGATCGCCTGGCCGTCGAATTTCCAGACATTGCCGCGGCTCTGTACCTTCTTCACGTGCAACTCGAGCCGGTCACCCGGCAGCACCGGGCGGCGGAAGCGCACGCCGTCGATCGACATGAAGTAGACCAGCTTGCCCTCGGATTCCGAACCGAAGGTCGCAACCACCAGCACCGCGGCGGTCTGCGCCATCGCCTCGACGATCAGCACGCCCGGCATCACCGGCTCGGACGGGAAATGGCCCTGGAAGTACGGCTCGTTGATGCTGACGTTCTTGATGCCGATGGCGCTCTCGCTCAGCACCATCTCGGTGACCTTGTCGACCATCAGCATGGGATAGCGGTGCGGGATCATCTCCAGGATCCGCTTGATGTCGACCGAGGTCGCGGTCGACATCGCCATGCTGGTCTTGTCGGTCTGCATGTTCATGCCGCCGCCATCCCCGCTCAGAAACGCGTGCCGAAGCTGAAGCGGAAGTTCTCCGTCTTGTCAAAGAATTCCTTCTGCAGCGGGATCGCGTAGTCCACGCGGATCGGCCCGAAGGGCGATATCCACTGGATGCCGAGGCCGGTCGACACGCGCATCAGCTGGCTGTCGAACATGCTGACCTGGCTGGGGTCGTCGGCGGTTCCCCACAGCGAACCGACGTCGACGAAGGCCTTGCCGAGGATGCCGATCTCCTTGGGCAGGCCGAGCGGGAAGCTGAGCTCCGCCGTGCCGGTGTAATAATATTTGCCGCCCAGCGAGTCGGTGGTGTTGGCGTCGCGCGGGCCGATGCCGCCGACCGCGAAGCCGCGCAACGTGTCGCCGCCGATGAAGAAGCGGTTGTTGAGGCGCAGCGTGGAGCCGGACAGAGGGGCGATGGCGCCGACCGAGCCGCCGATCGAGGCGACAAAGTCCTCGATGATGGTCTGGTAGATCACGCCGTCGATGGTGCCGCGCACGTAGTACTCGGTACCGCCCAGGCCGCCATAGGCCAGCGTGTTGCGCAGCAGCCAGCCCTTGGTCGCGTTGAGGCGCGCGTCGCGGGTGTCCCAGCCGATCGTCTGGGAGACTTCCGACACGATCGACGAACCCGACTGGCGCTGCACGATCGACGACGCCCAGGGCTGGACGTTGTAGATCTCCGACTGGCGGAGCGTGTAGCGCACCTGCTGTCTGGTGTGCTCGGTATAGGCCCAGCCGGCGCGCAGGGCGAAGCCCAGGCTGCGATCGCTGTACGACGCGATGTTCTGGCGATCGTTCGACGTCCGGAAGATGTCGAAGCCGGCCGAGACCGCACGATCCATGAAGTACGGCTCGGTGAAGCTCAGGTCGATCAAGGTGCTCAACGTGCCAAGCGACAGGCCGAGCCTCAGGTCCTGGCCCTTGCCGAGCAGGTTGCGCTCTCGGATCGAGATATCGCCCAGGATGCCCGACGTGGTCGAGAAGCCGGCGCCGAACGAGATCTCGCCGGTGCTCTGCTCGACCACCTGAACCTCGAGGTTGGTCTTGTCCTGCGCCGAACCCGGCGCGGCCGAGACGTCGACCTTCTCGAAGAACCCGAGGTTCTTCAGGCGCTGCTGGCTTCGTCGGACCTTGGCGGTCGAGAAGGCGTCGCCCTCCGACAAACGGAACTCGCGGCGGATCACCTTGTCGAGCGTTCGGGTGTTGCCCGAGATGTTGATGCGCTCGACGTAGACGCGCGGGCCCTCCTGCACGTCGAACGTCACGTCGATCGTATGGTCTTCCCGGTTGCGCCGGATGTTGGGGCGGACCTCGACGAAGGCGTAGCCGAGCGTGCCGACGGCATCGGACATCGCCGTCACGGTCTTCTCGACCTCATCGGCGTCGTACCAGTCGCCCTCGCTCATCGTCAGGTACGACTTGAGTTGGTCGGTATCGAGGCCCTGGAAGCGCGAGTTGACGTCTATCTTGCCGAACTTGTAGCGCTCACCCTCGGTGATCGTGAAGGTGATGAAGAAGCCCGAACGGTCGGGCGCCAGCTCCGCCACAGCCGAGACGACGCGGAAGTCGGCGTAGCCCTCCGACAGGTAGTACTTGCGCAGCAACTCGCGGTCGAGGTTCAGGCGGTCGGGATCGAAGCGGTCGTCGGACGACAGGAAGCGCCACCACGCGCTCTCGGTCGTGCGGATCTTGCCGCGCAGCGTTCCGTCGCTGAAATGCTCGTTGCCGACGAAGCTGATGCGCTTGATGCCGGTGACGTCGCCCTCGTCGATCTCGAACACCAGATCGACACGGCCCTGCTCCAGCCGGATGATCTTGGGCTCGACGGTGGCGTTGTAGCGGCCGCTGCGGCGATAGATGCTGAGCAGGCGCTCGACGTCGGACTGCACGCGGGCGCGGGTGAAGACCTGGCGCGGCTTCGACTGCACCTCGTCGCGCAGCTTGTCGTCGTCGATCTTGCGATTGCCCTCGAACGCAACGCGATTGAGGATCGGATTCTCCGTCACGCGCACGACCATGGTCGAGCCCTGCATGTCGATCACGACATCGGAGAACAGGCCGGTGGCAAACAGCGCCTTCAGCGAGCGGTCGGCGGCGGCCGGATCGTAGGAGTCGCCTTCCTTGAGCTGCAGGTAAGAGCGGATCGTCTCGGGCTCGGCGCGGACATTGCCCTGGATCTGCACGGCGGTGATCCTACCGCCGGCCTGCGCCGGGACAGGGCGCTGCTGCTGGGCAAAAGCCGGCGCGGCGAAAGCGAGCAGCGCGGCGAGGGCGAGCATAGCCCAACGAAGATTCAGACTCACCGCCAGCTTCACCGCAGGCCCCCGGTCCATTTCAGTAGCCAGCTTCATAGACCGGCCCTGAACCGTTCGTCACCCCGATTTGTCCCCACCTATAGTGCGAATTGGCGGAGGATCAACTTTATGTCGTTGAAGGTGGCCACAAGGGCCATGCCGATTACCAGGGCGAAGCCGATTCTCAGCCCGAGTTCCTGCGCCTTCACGCCGAGCGGCCGACCGCGTACGGCTTCGTACAGGTACATCGCCAAGTGGCCGCCGTCGAGCATCGGCACCGGCAAGAGGTTGAAAACACCGAGTACCACCGACAGCGCGATCACGAGCTGGAGAATACCGACCCACCCGGCGTACGACGCCTCGCCCGCCGCCTTGGCGATGCGAATCGGGCCACCCAGTTCATCCACAGGCCGGGCCGCCGTCACGATCTGCGCCATCGACGTGTAGAACATCTGGGTCATGCTCCAGACGTGACTCGTGCCGGCGGCCATCGCGCCGAGAATGTCGTGCTGGCGGAACTCGGTCACGCCGGCGGGACGAATGCGCAGCCGGCCGATCGTCTTGGTCTTGCCGGTGCAGTCCGTGACCTTGTCGGCTTCCGGCACGACGGTCGTTTTGTAGAGGTGGCCGTCACGCTCGTACTGGATCGAGACGGGCTGACCGGCACGCTCGCCGATCAGCTCGGGAATGTGCGTGAAGTGATCGACCGGCTGGCCGTCGATGTCGATCAGCTTGTCGCCGACCTTCAGGCCCGCCGCCTCGGCCGGGCTGTTGGCGACGAAGCCGCCCACCACCGGGCGGATCATCTGATCCATGCCCAGCTCGCCGTAGCGCATGGTGTTGTTGTACTTGTCGGTACGCTCGCAATACTGCGGCGTGATCTCGGTGGTGTACTGCTGGTCGCCACGCCGGTACTGCACCGACATCGGCCGCGCCAGGTAGAGGAACTGCGCGTCCTGGATGTCCTCGAAGCGATCGACGCGCTTGCCGTTGATGCGCAGGACGTCGTCGCCGCTCTTCAGGCCGGCCTTGGCCGCCGGGCCTTCCTCCTGCACCGCGACGATCGCCGGCGAGTAGGGCTCGCCCGCGGCGTAGAACACGCCGGTCAGCAGCAGGATCGCGAAGATCAGGTTGGCCGCCGGTCCGCCCAGCACGACCGCGGCCCGCGCATAGAGCGGCTGGGTGAAGAAGGCCTTCTTGCGCTGGTCGGCCGACAGCGCCGCCTGGCCATCGTGCGTGGCGCTCGCGGGATCGGTATCGCCCAGGAACTTCACGTAGCCACCGAGCGGGATCGCCGAGATCTTCCAGCGGGTGCCGTTGCGATCCGTCCAGCCCAGCAACTCGGGGCCGAAGCCGATCGAGAAAACTTCGGCATGGATGCCGAAGCGGCGGCCGACCCAGTAGTGACCGAACTCGTGGACGAACACGAGCAGCGTCAGCACGAGCACGAAGTACGGCAGGTAGGTCGTAAACAGGCTGACGATGTTGTGCATGCTTTAGTAGACCACCAATTTCGTGATTCTTCAATGAGTTAGGGCTTGTCCTTGCACGGCTTCGTCGGCCCTGCGGCGGGCCTCCAGATCGGCCGCCTGGACCTGCTGCAGCGATTCGACGGGCGCGCCGAACTCGCCGCTGGCAACCATCACATTTTCGACGATGCGCGCGATGTCGA
>Ga0310811_10012387_pt1 | contig 11068 bp, 10 predicted proteins | sample YCmetagenome_FD_207642 | JGI IMG/M metagenome (GOLD analysis project Ga0310811, IMG submission 207642) | Soil microbial communities from experimental microcosm in Duke University, North Carolina, United States - YC | ecosystem: Engineered > Artificial ecosystem > Soil microcosm > Unclassified ...
TTTCGGTCGTTATCCTTTCCATCCTTGGAGGATTAATGATCCCTTCTTTTATTATGCCGGGCAGTTTCCAGACGATCATGCGGTTCTCTCCGCTTCATTGGGCGCTGCAATCTTACTATGGACTGTTCCTGGAAGGGGGAAAACTAAAAGACATTTTGATAAATATCTTACCTTTATTGGTCATTACTGTTGTTATACAACTGGCAATTGTCGTGATGCTAAAAAGGAAAAAACTGATCTGAACTATAAATAATGGACAATACCGAATTAAAACAACAGCTAAAAGAACAGGTCATTCAATTCCTGAACCTGACATCGTTGAAACCTGCGGACATTGCGGATAACGAACCGTTCTTCGGGGAAGGGCTGGGCCTGGACTCGATAGATTCACTTGAGCTGATCGTGCTGCTCAACCGGATGTATGGAATCACTATAAAAGATCCCAAGGAAGGCCGTAAGGTTTTGGTCGATATCGAGACCATGGCCGATTATATCGAAAAGCATAGAACAAAGTAAATTTTTGCCGATTGAAAAGGGTTTTTATTACCGGAATGGGTGTTATCAGTGCTATCGGCAATACGGTTACAGAAAATCATTCCGCCTTGAAAAATCGTGTCTGCGGGATAACTATGCCTCCCCATTCTTCTCCTGATCTTAGCCAGGTCCCTCTTGCGGAAGTATCATCGAGCAATCAGCTTCTACGGGAAAGACTACAGGTCTTTGATCCTGCCGTCACCCGGACGACATTGCTTGCCCTCCATGCATTTCGCGAGGCGGTACAGGATGCAGGGCTTACTGCGGAGCAGATCAGCAGCGACCATACGGCCCTGATCGGCGGCACAACGGTCGGTGGGATGTCCCAGTCCGATGAGTTGTACAGAGACGTCTCAGAGCGATATGCCGCTTCCCCCTTTCTTTCTTCCTACGATTGCTCTTCTGTCTTTATGTTCCTCCAGGAACAATACCGCATGAAAGGCATCATCGATACGATCAATACAGCCTGTTCTTCCGCAGGCAATGCCATCGGCTTCGGTATGCGGCTGATCCGAAGTGGCCTGGCGGGTAAGGCTATCGTGGGAGGCGCAGACAGCCTGTCGAAGTTTACCATCAGCGGCTTCAATGCCTTACATATCCTTTCTCCGGAGATCTGCCGTCCTTTCGATCGCAGCAGGCAGGGGTTGAACCTGGGAGAAGGGGCGGCATTCCTGGTCCTTGAAGGGGAAGACGAGATCGGTCCCAATAAAAAAATATATGCCGAGGTGAGAGGTTATTACAATGCAAGCGACGCCTTTCATCCAACCTCCTTGTCGGCCAATGGCGAAGGACCTTATCTCGCCATGCAGGGAGCCCTGGGGACTGCGGGATTGCGGGCCGGCGACGTGGATTTTATTAATGCCCACGGCACAGCGACCGAAAACAACGACGAGTCGGAGAGCAGGGCTATGATCCGGGTCTTTAGTGAGCCTCCGCCCTTTGCCTCCACAAAGTCAAATACCGGTCATACGCTTGGCGCTGCGGCCGCTTTGGAAGCCGTCTACAGTCTGCTGAGCCTGGAGCACCAGGAGATCTATCCGAGTCTGCATTTCAGTGCCGTCATTCCCGGAACGGAACTGCAACCGGTGACGACTTACTATCGGTCGCCGCTTCGTCACGTCATGACCAATTCTTTTGGTTTTGGAGGAAATTGTGTGTCTTTAATCTTCTCTAAATCCTGAGTATGCTGTATATCCATCAGGCCGTAGCTATCTCTCCGCAGGAAATTATCTCCAACAAACTGGAGGTTAGAGAGCCTTCCTATGAAGGCATCCCGCGGAACCTTTTGCGGCGGATGGGAAAGTCCGTACGAATGGGTATTGGCGCGAGCGCACCTTTACTCCGGTCTTCACCCCGGCCCGTTTCCGGTATCGTTATTGGTACGGGTAATGGAGGTACAGCAGACAGCTACAGCTTTTTGGAGCAGATGAAAGAATACGGCGAATCCCTGCTTACACCGGGCAGTTTTGCCCAAAGCACTTCTAATGCTATGGCGTCGCAGCTCAGCATGATGGATCAGAACAAGAATTATAATCTGACCCATGTGCACCGGGGCCTGGCTTTTGAAATGGCGCTGCTGGATGTGAGCCTGCTATCGCTCGAAGATGTTTCCGCTTTTTATTTATTGGCGGGTGTGGATGAGCTCTCGCCATCCAACTATGCGCTGGATGAGATGGAAGGGTGGTATCCTCCCGAGACCATCGCCGGGGAAGGTGCCTCTGCATTTCTCGTATCGGGGCAGGCGCAGGATGCGACGGCGGCCGTGAGGGCGGTTGCGACACTGCATACCACTGATGTGGAGGTAGTCAGGGAGCGGCTGAGAAAATTTCTTGCCACTCATCTGCCGGAAGGGGAGCGCATCTCCTGTTTTGTCTGCGGAGAAAATGGGGACGCTCGACTAAACGGCTATTATAAAGCCTGCGAAGGTTTAATGGACAGGGACACATCCGTTCTGCCATTCAAACGCCTTTGCGGGGAATATCCTACAGCCTCAGCTTTTGCATTGTGGCTGGCGCATCATAAGTTGTCGGGTGCACAAAACTATCTGATCTATAATATTTACAAAGGCCGCCAGCATGGTTTTATTCTGCTGACCGGCATACCCCGTTAAATGTAAAGCAGGGGGCCATCAACATGCGGATACCAGCATCAGGGAGTGATGGATGTTCAGGTAATTATTGTGAATGAGGATCCTTTTTGGTTTGCCCGTTGCGGCTCCGCCAAGCGCGCCCACTGCCGTCGCCAGGCCAAAAGCCGACGCGGTTGGATAGTCGCCGCAAAGATGTTTGTAGTCTGCGCTGGTCAGTACAAGATCGATCTCAGTTCTTTCTATCGAATGAGTGGACAGGAAGAGGTCGATCTTCTTCTCCACATTCTCTGGTTTGTAAAAAGTATCCAGCCCTTCCAATACCGCCTGATCCTTTCCGGAAGGCTCGGAAGTGAGCAGGAAAAAGATCGCGCCTTCGCCATCGGCAGTGGCGGCTGTTACCCCGGCTCCAGCTGCAGGCTGCCTGTACAACCCAAATCTTTGCAGGATAGCATGGCTGGCATCTGTGATCTCGTCAAGCCCACCGGTCAATACGGTTTTGGCTTCCCCTTCCTGCAACAGCATCACGGCGTCAAGTAATGCGCTTTCAAAGGAGAAACCGCGGTGAACAAAAGTGTTGTTATAACCGGTGCATTGAAGCATCAGGGCTATCTGTGCGCCTACTGTATTATGCGTCGACTGGATAAAGGCTGTAGGAGAAAGGGCTTCTTCCTGCTGTTCGATCAGCCGGCTCAGAAAGACCTCGGTGTCCCCGAGACATCCATAGGCGGTTCCTGTTATGATGGCATCGGGTACTGCGACTTTGCCCTCTTTCAAACATTGAAAGGCGGCCGCCACACCCATTTTTACGATGCGGCTCATCCGGCGGATCGACTTTGCATCTATGTATGCGCTGTAGTCAGGCTCGATGGCTTTTAACCGGTTTGACAGGGGGCCGGGGCCTTGTGCCTGAAGAGTTGCGGCGGCCTGCTCTTGCGGCTCGTCGACTGTCGGGACCCCGAACGGTGCGCCCACCTTCGCGGGCGCGGGCGATATACTGGCGATGGCTCGGATATAGGTTTTCATCTTACGGTTTTGAAATGATTAAAGATGAACAATTCCCGCCGAAGCCAAACGAATTAGACAGCACATGCCTTATCGGTCTGTCTTTTATCAAACCGGTATTGGGTGTAAAAGGCAGCTCTTTCATCGCCGTCCGCCAGCGCAGATTGGGATAGATAAGATCCTTTTGAACCGCCAGCGCAGAAAAAACAGCTTCTATCCCGCCACTGGCGCCCAGCGTATGACCGGTAAATGATTTTGTGGAGCTCATCGGTGGATACAGCGGATCGAAAAGTCTTTTTATAGCCGTTCCTTCGGCCAGATCGTTGTTTTGGGTACCCGTACCGTGCAGGTTGATATAGTCGATATCCGAAGGCTGTAATCCGCTGTTTTCAAGGGCTCCCTGCATCGCCATAAAAGAACCTCTGCCTTCCGGTGAAGAGGCGGTCTGATGGTAGGCGTCATTTCTGTTACAATAACCAGCCAGTCTGGCTAAAGGGGCAGTTTTTAACGAAGCTGCTACGCGTTCGGAGACCAGCAGGACGTATCCCGCTCCCTCCCCGAGATTGAGTCCTTTCCGGTCTTCATCGAAAGGCGTACAGTATTCCCTGTCAAGGATCATCAGGGTATTAAATCCATTCAGGGTGAATCGGGTCAGCGAATCGGTACCGCCGGCCACCGCCGCATCCAGGAAGCCATGCCTGATCAGCCTGGCGGCAAAGAAAATTGCATTGGCTGATGAAGAGCAGGCCGTATCGATGGTCGTGAGATGATCGCTGATGCCGAGTCTGTCGGCTACCCATTCGGTAATGCTGCCGCATTCGTGAAGGACGACATCTCTTAGTTTTCCTTTTTTGCGGTCTTTGAGGAAGGATCGGTAGAATTCTTCTGTTTTATCCATTCCACCGACGGTATTGGCCGAGACCATACCAAGGCGAAGACGCGGTTGCGGCGCGCCGGCATCCATTTGCAAACCAGCGGATGCCAAAGCTTCTTTGGCCGCGATGAAACTTAGCAAAGCGGTTCGGCTTACATCTACCGGCGCCATCCCTCGGCCATCCACCACGCCCGTCAGTGCCGCCAGCTCTTCATTACTTAGCTTGACCTCCGCAAGCGGAAATTCACCCCGGTGTGCCGTCTCCAAATATTTTATCGCCTGCATACCGGCCTCTCCACTCTCCAGCGCGTGAAGATTCTCAGCCACATTCCTGCCGATGGCAGAGATGAGTCCCAGGCCGGCGATATAGATAGGGTTACTGTTCAATTCCGCCCTCCCTGAAAATTTTGTCCATGTTCTCTTTTGAAAATAGTATGCTCCCGGGCTCCGGCGAATCACTGCCTGGTGATGGCACACCACCTTTTCCGCGGGCCGCCAAAAACAAACAGGCTTTATAATCATCCGCCAGCACATCGACCCAGCCGCAGATACAGGCTTTTACTACACCGGTATCCAGCAGCTGACCAACATATAGTTCAAGAAAATCCGCATCAAACCGATCAAAGATAAAAAAGGCATTCTCCCCCTTAAATTTATTCCGGATACTGATCTCTCCGATCATAATATTCGGCAATGTGTATACAAACACTGCCGGGCTGGCGATATCGGCAACTGTGTCGAGGTATTTTATATCGGTGTCCAGACTTGAATTGGCATTGGTCAGCACGATACCGATCTCCTCGGGCTGCATCGTAGGGAGGATCGCATTATCCTTTAGCAATACCTCCGAAGCCAGCCAGCCGAGCTTGCTCAGCTGATCCATCTTATAGAACCTGGGATAGTCCAGCCCCAGGCTGCGATATAGCGACAACAGGTGTTCGCCCAGCCCATCGGTCTGCGCAAAGAGACAGGTTTCATCCTTAAAGACGCCGGTGTGCCCGATCGTGCAGGAGGAAATAATATAATTCAGATCGTTCAAGGTCTTTCTGTGTTTTTACTAAATAATACGGCTGCATTACATCCCCCGAAACCGGAAGCCGTCTTAAGGCAATATCTCAAATCCTTGCGGAGCAGGCTACCATTGACATGAATGGGTTTTGTCACGCCATGTTCCCGGAAACCCAGGGTTGGAAGGACAATGTTTTCCTTCATAGATGCGATGGTGATGATCGATTCGACCAAACCGGCCGCACCAAGTGTATGACCATAATATCCCTTCAGGCTATTGACGGGAACATCATTCATCCCGGCCAGGTCGATAGCCTTTGCTTCCATCTCATCGTTGTACAGCGTCGCCGTACCGTGCGCGGAGATAAAGTCGATCTCCGATGTGCTGACCGAAGCATTCTGTAAAACTCTTTGGATGATATGGCTTAGCTCACTGCCTGTCCGGGACGGACCGGAAATATGATTGGCATCATTACCTGTCAGACCGTCCATTACTTTTATAAGAGGGTGGGGAAGACCTTTACTTTCGCCGGAGAGGACCATCGTTGCGGCAGCCTCGCCCAGGCTGATCCCCGTCCGGTCCTGATCAAACGGTCTGCAGGGCTCAGGACTTACCGCCTGGAAGGACTGGAAGCCTGACAGCACAAACTTTGAGATCAGGTCGGCGCCTGCGATGACCGCATGTTTGTATCTCCCTGACCGGATCAGCCGCATGCCGGTGATAATACCCAGGGAACCGGAGATACAGGCATTTGAAACGACCAGCGGACGATTGGCAAAATGAAAATGATCGGCAACCCGTTGCGCGGAACCAAACAGGGAGATCCGGTCTTTCAATTCCGGGTCACCCGGTGCATTGGTTTCCAATAAAGGAATATTTCCTTTTGTAGAAGAAATGATCAGGATAGTCTCCCGATCGGCCGGGTCGATAGTACAATCTGCCAGCGCCTGTTGGATAGAGGCGGCGAGCAGTTGTTCAAACTTAGTCAGTTCTCCGCCTCCTGGCAATCTTGCGGCCAGCTCCCGGTCAAGCGCTGCATTGAACAAGGCTGCGTAGAAGGGCACGGGTGAAATGGCAGCATCGTCATGCCAATGGATACCCGAAACGGAATCCTTCAACCGGGTAAAGTTCTCATCGGTTGTCCATCCAAGAGGAGAAAGAATATTATCTGAAACGACGAATACGTCAGTCATTGAGTCAAGATTGCGGTCCAATAAAGATATGCCATACTACCTCTTTTGCCGGATAGGAATGATCTGATCGTAATTTCGTAAAAAATCCCTCATTGTCCGGAGATCTTTGTACTTCGGAGCATCTTCCACAAAGGAAGGGAAAAAGTCTCTTACCCGGTTGTATACCAGGCGGGTGACAGACGATAACCTGTCGGTACACTTCAGGTGATCGACAGCCTGCAGGACGGTCATCAGCTGGATGCTGAGTACGGTAAAGGAATTATCGATGACCCTTTCCGTCATCAGGGCGCTGTTGCTGCCCATGCTGACGATATCCTGGTTGTCATTGTTGTTGGGGATGCTATGGACATACATCGGGAAGGACAGGGTTTGATTCTCCGCGACGGTAGAGGTGGCGGTGAATTGCATGCCCTGCATTCCAAAATTGAAACCCAGCACGCCGAGATTGAGGAAGGGCGGGAATTTCTGGTTCAGCTTATCATTCAGCAGGTAGTTGAGTTGTCTTTCGGCCAGCATCGACAATTTCGTAATGGCGATCTTTAGCTTGTCCATCTCCAGCGAAACATAGTCGCCATGGAAATTACCCCCATGAAAGATATTGTGGTTGATGTGATCGATAACAGGATTATCATTGACGGAATTGAGCTCGTTGGCCACTGTTCTTTCGGCCTGATCGATCGTGTCATAGATCGGCCCCAGCACCTGTGTGACACAGCGCAGGGAATAATATTCCTGTACTTTGTCTTCAAAGACCTCCTGTTCGATATTTCCGGGATGATATAAATGATCCGATCTGCGTCTCACCATTCCGCTCTCTTTCAGGATATCCCGCATCAGACCGGCAATGACATTCTGCCCCCGGTGAAGTTTTACGATATTCAGTTCATAGGAATAATGATCGTCATACGCCTCTACGACCTCATTGACCATGGAGGATAGAAGCACCGACCACTCCAGCAGCTTCCAGGCCTGTATGATATTGACCATGCCGATGCCGGTCATGGCCGATGTGCCATTGAGGATGGCGAGTCCTTCCCGGCCGGAAATGGAAAGCGGCTTGATCTTTAGCCGGGCAAAGACCTCCGAAGCCGGGGATACGACGCCTTCGTAGACGACCTCTCCTTCGCCGATCATCACCAGGCCGAGATGCGCCAGCTGTACCAGGTCTCCGCTGGCTCCGACGCCGCCGTGCTGATAGATACAGGGATATACTTCTTTGTTGATAAGTTCTCTCAGCAATTCCACCGTATCCGTATGCACACCTGAGTAGGCACGCATGAGACTGTTCAGCCTCGCGATCATCGTAGCTTTTATCAGGTGTACGGGCAGCAGCTGACCGCTGCCCGAGCTGTGACTGCGAATGAGATTGTATTGAAGCCGGATAAGGTTCTCTTCGCTGACCTTGTATTGGGCCATAGGACCAAAACCGGTATTCAGACCATAGATCAGCTTGTCGGAAGAGAATTCTTTCAGAAAGCGATAGTTGGCATCGACCTTTTCGAGGTCTTCTTTTCGTAAGGTGACGGCGCCTTTATTGTGCAGGATGGCCGAGAAATCTTCGAGTGAAAGTGCGTTTTGTCCAATTGCAACCATGGGCAAAGTGATTAGAGCTTATAGGGCATCACCCCTTTTATCGATGAATTTAATAAGTTTCCTGTTCGTCTCTGATACCTGCAGCCGCTGCAGGTCTTCCGGGCTTACGTATTTGATGAATGGCGTAACCCTTAATCTTGCCTGCAGCCAGGCCCTGACCTTATGATCGGTATCTTCCGTCAGGGCGACAGGCAGCAAATATAGTAAGACTTCATCCAGCCCCAATTTATTGGTAGAAACTTCCACTACATAGTCCCTGATCTCGGTTAGTCCGTTGAGCAGATCGAACAGAACGGAAGGGTAGAGGGTCGTTCCCTTGAATTTGATCATTTGCTTTTTGCGTCCCAATATGGGAGACAGACGCAGGCTATATCTGCCACAGGCACAGGGGCTATTGTCATAGGTACATATATCCCCTGTCTTGTAACGTAAAAGCGGCATTCCTTCCACTCCCAGCGTGGTAATGGTCACTTCTCCCGGAGTACCCGGGGGAACGGGCCGGTCGTTGTCGTCCAGCAGTTCGACAATCAAAAGTTCCGGCCGTAAATGGCCGCCTTTGCCCTCCGGGCATTCCGTAAAGGCGGTTTGCATTTCCGTAGAAGCATACGTAGAGAACAGCTGGATATCCCAGGAGTCTTTGATCTTCCTGCCCAGCACATTAAAGGAGAAATCGGGGTTGCGGACACCTTCTCCGATACAGATCGCCTTTTTAACCGAGGACTGGTTGATGTCGATGCCATTTTCCTGGGCATAGGCGATCAGCTTGCAGATAAATGAGGGGACCGCCACGATGGTCGTTGGCTGGAGCCGCTGGATGGTTTCCCATTGCAGGGAAGGTACACCGGGGCCGAGGCGGATCACACCGGCGCCCATTTTGCGTGCTCCTGCATAATAGGCGATGCCGGCCATGAACTGTCTGTCCAGCGTAAGCATCAGCTGAAAGATATCTTCCGGCGATCCGCCGGCTGTTGAAAAGGAAGTGTATTCGTTGTAGGCCAGGCGCTGGAGATCCTTTTCTGTCAGGGCGATGGTAACCGGGCTGCCCAGGGTACCGGATGTAGACGTATACTCCGCTATCCTGTTTTTCTCCACGCAAAGGAAGTCCCAGTTGAACTTTTGCAGGTCTTCCTTGGTCGTGACAGGAATCCGGGTCAGGTCTTCGAGGGTACGTATCGTCGTGATATCTAAACCGGTAAAGACCCGGCGGTAAAAAGGCGAATGCTGGTCCAGAAAGCTCAGTAATTCCTGCAACTTTTCTTCTTGTATGATCTTAAGCTCACCGGCTGGCCGGTATGCGATGTCGGGAAGGCTCATGGTTATTTCTCTATTATGACTACTGCCGATGCCATTGTTTTTATATGGGACAAAGAAACCAAAATTTTTATGATCTTTAAAGGGGTCAGCGTGTCCCGGGTCCTGCCAAGCAGGTTCAGGTCCGGCCGGCCGGATGCATTGTGTGTGATCTCTACTTCGCTGAATGCTGTTCCATCCGCCCATCCCGTGCCCAGCGCCTTAAAGAACGCTTCTTTTGCCGCAAAGCGGGCCGCATAATGTTCGAATTTATTGGCTTTCGATTCACAATAGGCGATCTCACCCGGAGAAAAAACAAGCTCCCTGAAACCTGCTTCTTTGCTGATCTTACCGGCTATCCGGTCAACCTCTATCATATCGATGCCAAGCCCATCGATCATATCGTTTTTTTTTAATTTAAATGGAGGGGCTAAATTACAATACATTCGAATTGTATGGTGAAGGTTGTGTCCGTGTTGGCGTTTTATTTTTTGATCGTTTCCTCCTGTGCCGGACAAGTCAAGCCGGTTCTGTATCGTGATACGGTGTTTTCGGCTGTCAGGGTCGAGCCGGATCTGGCTTACCGGAGCCCGCTGCCGGCAGGGAAAGCGGGGAGGGCTTATCATTTTGACCTGTATGAGCCCAGCGAGGGGGCTGCACCTGAACCCGCTGGTCCCGCAGTCTCAGGATCAGGCAGTCTCCCAATCGCTCGCGACGCTGCTGCAGGCGCAGGCACCCCCGCGGACAGTGCAGGCACTTCCCCCGACAATGCAGGCACTCCCGCGGCCAGCACCCGCGCCTCCGGCCGGCCTCTTATCATCTGGATGCATGGCGGGGGCTTCCGGTTCGGTTCCCGGAAGGCGGCAGGAGCACGATTCTGGTGTACTGGTTTTGCCCGGCGAGGCTATTTATGTGCGTCCATCGATTACCGGATGACCGTGAAAAAGACGCTCACCAGCTTTCCCGCACTGGTCAAAGGGTGCTCCATCGCTGTAGAAGATGCCCGGGAAGCCATTGCCTATTTCAAGGCCAATTATAAAAGATGGAATATCGATACCAATTGCATCATCCTGGGAGGTAATTCCGCCGGCGGTATCATCGCTTTACAGACAGCCTATAGCAGGCCTGCTGATCTGTTGAAGCTGGAGGGGGATACGGCACAATCAACCGCTGGATACCCGGGAGCCCGGGCCACTTCGGGGCCGGGGATCGCCGGCGGAAGTGGCCCGATCACCTCCCCTGGAGGCAGCGGCCTGGTCACCTCCCCTGGAGGCAGTGGCCTGGTCACCCCGCCTGGCAACATAGCCGCTGTCATCAATTTCTGGGGGGCAATTTTCGAGACCCGCTGGCTGAACAACGCGCGGGTACCCATCGTCAGCGTACATGGCAGTAACGATCATATCGTGTCCCCCGGCCGGAAAGGCGAGCACTTCTTCGGCAGCCTGCCTATTCATTTGGAGGCAGATTCTTTATCGATCCCCAAC